>Ga0180007_10002076_pt1 | contig 24724 bp, 22 predicted proteins | sample MM_PC_MetaG_FD_121122 | JGI IMG/M metagenome (GOLD analysis project Ga0180007, IMG submission 121122) | Groundwater microbial communities from the Aspo Hard Rock Laboratory (HRL) deep subsurface site, Sweden - MM_PC_MetaG | ecosystem: Environmental > Aquatic > Deep subsurface > Groundwater... | reverse complement strand
TTTTCCAATATTCCGTATAATGTCATCGAATAGTATGTATCAACGACAGAGACAATATGACTGTTTAATGATTGGATTAGGAATCGTTGCGGTTCCTACAGGATTAATTGCATCGGCAATGACAAAAATTAATGATATAAAAAGTGACATGATAATACGTTTAATCAGCGGAATTTTTACCCTTATACTAATTATGAACAGTTGCAACAATACTTTAGACATTGATAAAAAAGCGGAACGGATTCACACCGAAACTCTGACCCTGGATTCCCATACCGACACTCCCATGGATATGCTGCGCTGGAATGCCGATATCAGTCAGAATCTCGACGGCAGTCCATGGGATGGGAAAGTTGATATACCGCGAATGCAGGTGGGCGGTTTGGATGCTATTTTCTTTGCGGCCTGGGTCGGCCAGGGACCGCGGACACCGGAAGGCAATCGCAGGGCAAACGATAAAGTTAATCGAATGATTCAAGCCATTCACAATGCCGTCGAAGCCAACAGTGATCGCACCAAACTTGCGTTGACCGCTGACGATGCACGGTGTATCTCAAAAACCGGCAAACATGCCATTTATATTGGCATCGAAAACGGTTATGCTATTGGCCGGGACCTGAGTGAAATCGAGCGATTCTACAATCTGGGCGCCCGGTATATCACCCTCTGCCATGTTGAAAATAACGACATTTGCGATTCCTCTAATGATACTACCGAACATAACGGTTTGAGTGAATTTGGAAAAAATGTTGTCCGTGAAATGAATCGTCTCGGAATGCTGGTAGATGTCTCGCATGTTTCGGATAAAGCTTTTTACGATGTGCTGGAAACATCCGGTGTTCCGGTAATCGTATCCCATTCCTGTGCCCGTGCCATCTGTGATAATCCCCGCAATATCAGTGACGAGATGCTGCTGGCACTGGCGGAAAAGGGCGGCGTCATCCAGGTAGCAATCTATACGGAATATGTCAAAACTCCCGAGCCCAATCCCGAACGCGAAGCCGTCGAAAAAGCCCTCGATGAAAAATATCCTAACTACGATCAAATGACCGAAGAAGAAAAAAAGCCGATACTGGAAGAACATTATGCACTACGGGAAAAATATCCTCTGAAACTGGCAACAGTCAGCGATTTTGTCGATCATATTGATTATATCGTCAAACTTGTTGGGATTGATTATGTGGGTATCGGTACTGATTTTGACGGTGGTGGCGAGTTAATCGGCCTGCGGGACGTCAGTCAGATGCCGAATATCACCAAAGAGTTGCTGAAACGGGGTTATTCAATGCAGGACATTCAGAAAATCTGGAGCGGAAACTTTCTGAGGGTCTTCCGGGAAGTGGAAAAGGGTAAAGAGTAGCCACAGAGACACAGAGATTATTTTCTCGCAGTCCCATTAATGAATTCTACACATTACTGAATCTTAGTGAAACTCTGTGACAGCCCCTGTGCTCTTCTGAGTTAACATTATTTATGCCGGCTTGTTAAAATATCTAAAACCTCAGCCACAGAGACATCCTTCTCTGCCAGGAGGACCAACAGATGGTAAAGCAGATCGGCGACTTCTTTTTTCATACCGGGAACATTATCACTGACGGCATCGATCACAACCTCCGTTGCTTCTTCACCAATCTTCTGGGCAATCCGGTTGATCCCGGCATCGAAGAGTTTATTGGTGTAAGAACCCGGTTTCGGATTGGCTTTACGATCGGCAATTATTTTCTCTAAAACAAAAAGAAAAACCCTGCTGTCGCGGTTGATTTCCTTAAAACAGGTGTCGGCGCCGGTATGACAGATCGGGCCGGCGGGATTTGCTTTCACTAACAATGTATCGCCGTCACAATCAATCAGAATTTCTTTCGACAACAGGAAATTTCCCGACGTTTCCCCTTTTGTCCAAAGCTGCTGGCGAGACCTGCTGAAAAACGTAACCTTGCCGGTTTCCAGTGTTTTCTCGTAGGCAATCCGGTTCATATAACCCAGCATCAGCACTTTGCCGGTCTGATCATCCTGCACGATCGCCGGAATAAGTCCTCTGTCAAAATCTATTTTCATAAGCGCACCTCTATTTTATTCTCTCGTAAATACCGTTTCAAATCGGGGATCGGAATTTCGCCGAAGTGAAACACACTGGCGGCCAGCGCCGCATCGGCTTTTCCCTCGTTAAAAACATCCAAAAAATGATTGCGCGTGCCGGCGCCGCCGGAGGCAATCACCGGAATCGGCAGATTTTCAGCCAACTCCCGAATTATCTTCAAAGCAAAACCATTTTTCGTGCCGTCGTGATCCATGGATGTCAGCAGGATTTCCCCGGCACCGCGATCAACGATTTCCATTGCCCAGTCCCGGGTAATTCTCTCCGTTGGCGTTCGTCCGCCATGAATATAAACAATATCGCCGGTTTCCGTATGCTTGGTATCGATCGCTACGACAATGCACTGGCTGCCGAAACGTCTGGCCAGAATTTCAACCAAATCCGGATTGTTGACAGCGGCGGTATTGATGGAAATCTTATCCGCTCCGGCATCCAGCAAACGGGCCACATCATCCTCGTTGCGGATGCCGCCACCAACCGTAAAAGGAATGGTCAGCGTCCGTGCAACTTTTTCCACCAATCCGGCAAAAGTTCGGCGTTTTTCCACCGATGCTGTAATGTCCAGGTAAACCAGTTCATCGGCGCCCTGCTCAGCATAGGCGGCACCCAGTTCCACCGGATCACCAGCATGCCGGATATTAATAAAATTCACACCCTTGACTGTCTGCCCATCCCTGATATCCAAACAGGGAATGATCCGTTTCGCTAACATAAAAATACTTTCAGCTCGGCCAATTGGATCCGGCCTTCATAAATGGCTTTGCCAATGATCACCGCATCAATTCTATTATCATTCAATTGATGAACATCATCGATATTGCTGACTCCGCCACTGGCAACAAGATATAAATCGGGAAAGCCTTCTTTTATTTCCTGATAAAGTATAAAGGCCGGCCCGCTCAGCATACCATCTCTGGAAACATCGGTGCAAATCGTTTGAGTGATTCCCTTTTCCATATACTCCTCCAGAAATTGAAACAGATCACGGTCCGATTCCTCTTGCCAACCGTGAATGGCGATCTTGCGATCTTTGACATCGGCGCCCAGGATAATCTTTTCACTGCCAAATTGTTTCAGCCAATCATGAACTTTCTTTGGTTCTTTTACCGAAATGCTGCCGGCGGTAATCATCGCCGCCCCCGACTCAAAGGCAATTCGTAAGTCCTCATCGGTCTGCACTCCGCCGCCAAAATCAATGACCAGTTCGGTTTTTGATGCGATTATTTCCAGCACCGCCCAGTTGACTACTTTTTTTGTCCGGGCGCCATCCAGATCAACAAGGTGCAACCGTAGAATTCCTAGATCCTGAAACCTTTTTGCCACATCCAGCGGATTCTGATCATATATTTTCTTACTGTCGAATTCGCCCCGGCTCAGGCGCACACATTTTCCATCAATAATATCGATAGCCGGTATAATCGTAATCATAGTGCTAAAAAATTCCGCAATATCTGTTCACCGACAGTCCCGCTCTTTTCGGGATGGAACTGCACGGCATAAAAATTATCCTGCTGCATAGCCGCACTGAATGGTAAGATGTAATCCGTAGTCGCTATCGTAAAGGTATCCAATTCGGCATAATAACTATGGACAAAATAGACATACGCATCTGGATCGACTTTTCGAAACAGATCACCTTTCAAATCGCGAATTTGGTTCCAGCCCATATGCGGCACCTTATCATCCGGCGGAAAACGCCGCACATCTGTATTGAAGATACCGAGACATTTGCTGCTATTTTCTTCGGAATTCCGACACAGCAATTGCAGACCGAGACAGATTCCAAGGACCGGTTGTGTTAGTAACGGAATCAGATCGGCGATACCGCTCCGCCTGATATTTTCCATCGCCGACGATGCTTCACCAACTCCGGGAAAGATCACCTTGTCCGCAGAACGAATTTCCTGTAAATCATCAGTCACCAACGGGTCAATCCCCAAACGCTGCAGCGCCAGTCGTACAGAGTGAATATTCCCGGCGTTATATTTGATCACCGCGATGTTCATAGCACACCCTTTGTGCTGGGAATCCCGGCATTGCGTTCATCCCGGCGAATGGCCATCCGAATCGCCCGTCCGACAGCCTTGAATATCGCTTCAATCTTGTGATGTTCATTTTCGCCACTGACGTTGATATTGAGATTGCATTTGGCTGTGTCGGCAAAGGATTTGAAAAAATGGTAAAAAAGTTCAGTGGGCATTTTACCGATATATTCACGTTGAAATTTAGCATCCCAGACCAGTTCGCTGCGACCCGAAAAATCAATCGCTACCTGGGCTAGTGATTCGTCCATCGGCAGCAAAAAACCATAGCGGTTAATGCCTGCTTTATCGCCCAGTGCTTTGTTGAATGCCTCTCCGCATACCAGCGCGACATCTTCAGCGGTATGATGTTCATCCACTTTCAGATCACCTTTGGCTTTCAATTCCATCCGGCATCCTGAATGCTCAACCAGCAGCGTCAACATATGATCAAGAAAACCAATTCCTGTATCGACGTTACTTTTTCCATCACTCTCAAGACAAAGTTTGAGATTAATATCGGTTTCACTGGTTTTACGTTTAATCGTAACACAGCGTTGCGGATATGCCAGGTAGCGATAAATTTCCTCCCAATCACTTGTAATCCAATCCGCTTTCACATCTTTGTTGTCGCCGAGATAAATGGCTTTTGAACCCAGGTTTTCCGCCAGTTGAATGTCAGTTTCCCGGTCGCCAATGACATAGGAATTGGCCAGATCAAAATTCCCCACCATGTATTTTGTCAACATCCCGGTTCGAGGCTTGCGTGTTGGAGCATTGTCTTTCGGCAGGCTGTGATCGATCAAAATATCGCTGAAAACAATTCCTTCATTCCGGAATGTAGACATCATTTTGTTCTGCACCGTCCAAAAATTATCCTCGGGAAAAGAGATAGTTCCCAGCCCATCCTGATTGCTGACCATTACCAGTTCGTAATCCAGTTCCCTGACAATTTTCCCCAGCGCCGTAATCACACCGGGGTAAAACTCCAGTTTCTCCAGAGAATCCACCTGCTGGTCCGGTGGTTCCAAAATCAGGGTTCCATCGCGATCGATAAATAGGACCTTTTTCATTATTTAACCTCTGTATATTTTCAATGTATTTATCAATGTTTTATTCTCTTCGGCGGTGCCAACCGTAATCCGCAAACTTTCCTCACAACGAATGACATTCGACCGGTCCCGAACGATTATCTGTTTGTCAATCAGAAAATCAAAAACCTTTTTGGCCCCCTGAAATTTCACCAGCACAAAATTGGCGTCGCTTGGATAAACAGTTTTCACAATCTTGAGATTTTTCAATTGTTTAATTAATGCCTCCCGTTCAGTCAGAATTTGTGCCACCAGATCGTTTTTTTTATCCACATATGACAATGCCTCAAGTGCCAGCTGCTGCGTTGCGCCATTGACATTGTAGGGATATTTTATTTTCGTCAGCAATTCAATAATCTGCGAGTCGGCAAAGGCCATCCCAAGGCGAATACTCGCCAGTCCCCAGGCTTTTGAAAAAGTCTGCATGATGACCAAGTTCGGGTATTGATTCAGTTTCGGGAGCCAACTGTGTTCCGGTGCAAAATCGATATAGGCTTCATCGATGATAACTAAACCAATGAAATTTTCCAAAATCTTCTGAATGTCCGATTCCCGAAGACAATTACTTGTGGGATTATTGGGCGAACAGATAAAGATGAGTTTCACCGAATCGGTATTCCGCAAAACCGAGACTGTGTCAATCTGAAAAGCCGGGGTCAGCAGAACTTCAACGAGAGCCACATTATTGATATCTGCTGCCACTTTATACATCCCGTATGTCGGCGGTAATATCATGATTTTATCATCAGCCGGTTCGCAAAATGCCCGAATCAGCAGATCAATCACCTCATCGCTGCCATTTCCCAGAAACAGACGGTCCATCGTACTTCCTTTAATCGCCGCGATCCGGGCTTTCAGTTCGATTTGCCGGGGATCGGGGTAGCGATTCAGATCTATGTTCAAGACTGAGCCAATTGAATTTTCATTGGCATCCAGGAAAATACCGGTATCCCCATTATACTCATCCCGGGCGCAGGAATAGGGCTTCAATTCCCGAACGTTTTTCCGGGCTAACCGTTGAATATCAAGCATTCACAGACTCCTTCTCCAGTGACGAAAGGCGAATCGATACCGCGTTTTTATGAGCATCCAGTCCTTCGGCCGCCGCCATGCATTCGATGGCATTCCCAATGGCTTGAAGACCATTTCGCGAAAGTGACTGAAAAGTGATTTTTTTAACAAAGCTATCGACTGATAATCCACTGTAATTGCGGGCATAACCGTAAGTTGGTAATGTGTGATTCGTTCCCGAAGCATAATCACCGGCGGATTCCGGTGTGTAGGCGCCGATAAACACGCTGCCGGCATTGATGACCTTTTCGGCCAGTTTATCTGCATCTTTCGTCATAATGATCAAATGTTCCGGTGCATAGGCGTTGGCAAAATCTTTCATTTCATCTGAGTCTTGCAGCAGAATTATTCGGCTGTTTTCCAATGCTTTTTCAGCAATCTCTCTCCTGGGCAGTTCCTGCAACTGACGCTGAACCGCTACCTGAACATCTTTCACAAGGGGTTCACTGTCCGTTACCAGAATTACCTGGCTGTCAACGCCATGTTCGGCCTGGGAAAGCAGGTCCACTGCGACAAATTCCGGATTGGCGGTTTCATCCGCCACAACCGCTAGTTCCGACGGACCGGCGGGCATATCGATGGCCACGCCGTCACGACTGACCAGTTGTTTGGCCAGCGTAACCCAGGAATTTCCCGGCCCGAATATTTTATCCACCCGCGGCACATTTTCCGTTCCATAAGCCATAGCCGCCACCGCCTGAGCGCCGCCGATTTTGAACATCTTCGTCACACCCAACTCTTTTGCCACATAGAGAATGACCGGATTGACGCTGCCATCCTTCGCCGGTGGTGTACACAAGACAATCTCGGAACATCCCGCAATTTTCGCCGGAATTGCCAGCATCAGGACTGTCGAAAACAGAGGAGCAGTCCCGCCGGGAATGTAGAGGCCGACTTTTTCAATCGGAACGCTTTTTCGCCAGCAGCGAACGCCCGGTTGGGTTTCGACTACCGGTTCCTGTATTAATTGTGATTTGTGGAATTTTGTGATATTATCGATGGCTAATTGGATAGCATTTCTCAGTTCAGGAGTAACTTTTTCAGATGCACGCTCAAATTCAGTTTCCGATACCCTCAAATCATCAAGCATAACATCATCGAATTTCCGGCCAAAGTCAAATAATGCCGCATCACCGCTTTTTCGCACCGCTTCCAAAATCGCAATAACACTCGCTTCGGCAATTTCAGCCGAATTTTGCGGACGTTTTAAAAGTTCCAACCAATCTTCTCGTTTTGGATATAGATATACTTCCATGCTGACCTCTATAAGATCATTTTTTCAATGGGAATGACCAGAATGCCCTGGGCGCCGGCAGCCTTCAACGCCTCGATCTTCTCCCAGAATTCATCTTCTTCGATAACCGAATGAACCGAGCTCCAGCCTTCTGTGGAAAGTGGCATAATCGTCGGGCTTTTCATACCGGGCAGCAATTTACATATGTCCTTGATTCGATCGTTCGGGGCATTCAACAAAATATATTTCCGGTTGCCGGCAGTCTGTACCGCCCGAATCCTGAACAACAGTTTGTTCAGTAATTCCTGCTTTTCAGCAGCTAACTTTTCACCGACGACCAACACTGCTTCCGAACGTATTACTGTTTCAACTTCCCGCAAACCGTTCGACAGCAGGGTACTCCCGGTGCTGACGATATCAAAAATCGCATCGGCCAAGCCGATTCCCGGAGCAATTTCTACCGAACCGCTGATCTCATGCACATTGGCGTTAATTTTCTTTTCGTCTAAAAATGTTTTTAAAATATTAGGATAAGACGTGGCGATATTCAATCCATTCAAATCACCGGCATTTCTGTATTCCATACTTTTCGGAACAGCAATTGACAGACGGCAGCGGGCAAATCCCAAACGCTCAATAATTTTCAACGGTCGGTTCTTTTCCCGATAGATATTTTCGCCGACGATACCGATATCGGCAATGCCGTCGGCCACACATTCGGGAATATCATCATCACGCAGATAAAGTATCTGCATGGGAAAATTGCTGGCCTTTGACTTCAGTTTGGAACTGCCGCCATTTTCGAATGCGATACCGCATTCATGCAGCAGCTTGACGGTTTTTTCACTGAGCCGGCCGGATTTTTGGATTGCAAGTGTTAACATAAGTTTCCTTTCATAATAAAAAACCCGGTTCTTTGTGGGGAACCGGGCTAAAATCTACGCTTTGAGAATCACACTATCTCATCCCAGTTCCTCTCCGGGAAATATGATGATTCAGATGATGTGTATTCAGTGTCATGTCTTTCTCAATAATTCCAGTCGGAAAGTAGCAGTTTTTTTTTCTATTGTCAATTAAAAAGTAGTGACACGGCATGCCGTGTTTTTACAATGATAATTTTTCTCACTGATTATTTTATGCAATCAGATGTATATAATACTTGACATGATGTATATAATACACTACATTTGATCAGAATTATGGAGAATGTGATGGAATTAAAGAACAATTTAAAAAGATATCGGTTCGACAACAATCAGTTAACCCAGGAAAAAATGGCCGAAGCCCTGGATGTGTCCCGTCAAACTATTATTGCCATTGAAAGCGGGAAGTTCAATCCGTCGGTCAAACTGGCATTGAAAATGGCCAACCTGTTCCAGTGCCGGATCGAAGACCTGTTTTACATGGAGGAGAAATAAGATGATTTTCAGATTTTGGTTCGAAAGCATTGTGGGATTATTTTGTATTATCTGTATGCTCTTATTTGGACAGGCCGGCGCCGCCAGTTTCGCCCTGTTCGCGCTGCTACCGGTTATCATGCGCATTAGAAAAATGACAAAACCGGATGAGCGAGAATTGCAGTTATTCTATAAGGCGGGAAATTTGTCGATTGCTCTGGTTATCATTACCATCTACCTGATCAGCCACTTTTCCGGTGTTGCGATCAACGGCCACGCCATCGGTGACAACTGGATGTTTCTCAGCATCACATCTATTCTGATGTTCCACGGGATTGCAGGGTTGATTGTGTTTCGTAAATGATAATCAAAACATTATATTCCGTTAATGATAAAAAACATTCGACATTCTCCATTTTTTATACAATATTTAGATAGAAAACTGATGAATATCGTGAATTGAAAAGGAATAGAATATGACTTGGCAAGATTACATACCAAACGATCTCAGTAATTTATACGAAATCCATGATTTTAAGCATGCTGCTGCAATTTTATCTAAAGAATTTCCAAAAGAATTTGATGAAATCTGTAATGCTCTTAGAATCTTTAGGTTTACCACAGATGATATTATAGCCTCAGGGGGAAACGAGAGCCATATCCCCAAATTAGTCTCAAATATTTTAAGACCTGTAGGATGGCAAGAAAGAAATCTTGGGGCAGAATTGAATGTCTTTGAAATAAAAGGTAGATCTACTAAAGAATTGAAAAGCTCAATAAGCCACGGATCACATAAAGTAGACTACATTAAAGGCCGGGTAGCATTTGATCTTGAATGGAACAGTAAAGATCAGACATTTGATCGAGATTTATACGCATTCAGAGCTTTTTTCGAGTATGATGCAATTAGTTTAGGGATATTAGTTACAAGGAGTAATGATCTGGATCCATTATTCAAGGAATTGGGAGTAAAAAATAAGTATGGAGCAAGTACAACACATATGGGAAAATTATTACCAAGGTTAATTGCGGGTCGTAATGGTGGTTGTCCAGTATTAGTATTTGGAATAACAACAAAACTCATCAAAGATCGTGAATAATATTATGACAGCTGCAGATGATTTTAGGAAATTTGTAAAAGATAATAAATTCTCAACAATACTAGCAGATCCACCCTGGCAATTTCAGAATCGTACAGGAAAAATGGCACCTGAACATAAACGCCTTGCTAGATATCCAACAATAAAATTAGAACAGATAAAAAATATACCTGTAAAGGATGTATTATCTGAATCTGCTCACCTATATTTGTGGGTTCCAAATGCACTTTTATTCGAAGGTCTTGAGGTAATGAAAGCTTGGGGTTTTACTTATAAAACAAATATAATTTGGTATAAAATACGAAAAGATGGTGGTCCAGACAGAAGAGGTGTTGGATTCTATTTTAGAAATGTAACTGAAATGTTATTGTTTGGAGTTAAAGGAAAGAACATACGCACGCTAAAACCTGGCAGAACTCAAGAAAATATTATTGTAAAACAAAAAAGAGAACATAGCAGAAAACCAGATGAGCAATATGCTATAATTGAATCTTGTAGTTGGGGGCCTTATTTAGAAATGTTCGCAAGAGGTTCAAGAGAAAATTGGTATTGTTGGGGTAATCAAGTCGACGATTACTATCCAAGTTGGGGCACCTATAAAAATCATTCACAAAATAGCACAAAACATATTCCAAATTTTGATAGAGAATACGATAAAAATATAAATACTCAACTAAGGTTCTTGGAAAAACAAAAAAAGTATACAACTGAGAAAAAGTAAATGATAGCACGGCATACCGTACCCCTACAATGATAATTTTTCCACAATCCGATCACCCATTTCCGCCGTACCGACTTTTCTCCCGTCTGCCTGCCAAATATCACCGGTGCGGTAGCCGTCGTTGAGAACATCTTCCACTGCTTTTTCAATTGCTTCTGCCGCCTCAACCATCTCAAAAGAATAGCGCAGCATCATCGCAACGCTGAGGATTTGCGCGATAGGATTGGCGATTCCCTGACCGGCAATATCCGGGGCCGATCCGCCGCCGGGTTCATACATGCCGAAACTGCCGTCCGCGATGCTGGCGCTTGGCAGCATTCCGAGGCTGCCGGTCAGTGCCGCAGCCTCATCGGATAAAATATCCCCGAACATATTTCCGCAAAGCATCACATCGAACTGCTGGGGATTTTTGGTCAATTGCATGGCCGCATTATCCACATACATGGGTTCGTATTCCACATCGGGATACTCTTTGACGATTTCTTCAACCACCTGGCGCCAGAAAACCATGGTCGTCAGGACATTGGCTTTGTCGATGGATGTCACTTTATTGCGCCGTTTGCGGGCTGCTTTAAAAGCAACCCGGGCGATACGCTTGATTTCCGCTCTTGAATAGATCATTGTATCGAAGGCGGCTTCCGTTTCACCATCACCCGTCCGGCCTTTTGGCTTGCCGAAGTAAATCCCGCCAGTCAGTTCCCGAACCACCAGAATATCGAATCCCTTGCCGCTGATGTCGCTCCGCAATGGCGACGCAAAGGCCAGCGAGGAGTACAATTTTGCCGGACGCAGATTGGCGTAAAGTCCAAAGGCTTTCCGAAGACCCAAAAGGGAATTCACTTCGACTCCGCGCCAGCGGTCCGTATCCTGTTCACGCACCGGGCCGCCCACCGATCCAAATAAAATCGCATCGGATTCCCGGCAGATTTTCAAGGTTTCTTCCGGTAAATGAGTTTGATAATCGTCCCAGGCAGCGCCGCCAACCAGCGCGTGTCTGTATTCAAATTTCACATTATATTTCAACTGAACAGTATCCAGTACTTTGATGGCTTCCCGCATCACTTCCGGACCGATTCCGTCACCCGGCAGAACCGCAATCTTTTTTACGTTCATTATGATTTCCTCACAATATAATTCAATAGACCGCCGGCAGCGATGATTTCACGGGCAAATTCTGGAATAGCCAGAAATTCATATTGCTCTTTTTTCGTCATATTGTTAATGACACCATTTTCGATATCAATTTCCAGTTTATCACCGGAGTCAACTTTATCACTGATTCCTTTACATTCAATGGCGATAAAACCGTTATTGATACAGTTCCGGTAAAAGATTCGGCCAAATGTATCGGCAATAACCGCCCGGATACCGGCGCCCCGCAAAGCCCAGACCGCATGCTCCCGGGAACTGCCGCAACCGAAATCTTCCCCGGCAATAATCATATCACCGGTTTTGACCTTATTTAAAAAATCAACATCAATATCCTCCATGGCATGCTTTGCCAAGTCGGCCTCTTTGTCCATATTCAGATAGCGGGCCGGAATAATTTCGTCGGTGTTAATGTGGTCACGTTTATAGCAATGTGCATTTCCTGTCATGGTTTCTCCTGTAGATATTTTCGCGGGTCTGCAATTTTGCCTGCAATGGCCGAAGCTGCGACTGTGGCCGGGCTGCCGAGATAGACTTCTGACTTCGGGCTGCCCATGCGCCCGACAAAATTCCGGTTAGTGGAGCTGATACAACGTTCACCGGCGGCTAAAATACCCATGTGCCCGCCAAGGCAAGCGCCGCAGGTTGGGGCTGATACCGTTGCTCCGGCATCCATGAATATATCCAGCAAGCCCTCTTTATTAGCCTGTTTCCAGATATCCGTCGTAGCGGGTACAACAATCATCCGGGTATTTTTCGCTACTTTTTTATCTTTCATAATTTCTGCAGCAACTCGTAAATCCTCGATTCGCCCGTTGGTACAGCTGCCCAGATAGGCCTGATCCACCAGGATATTGCCGGCTTGCGAAACCGGTTTGCAATTACTCGGTAAATGAGGAAACGCTACAATCGGTTCGAGATCAGAAATATCAATGTCGATAACTTGACAGTACTCCGCATCGGGATCACTGCTGAACAATTCGAAGGACTCATTCGTGCGGGCTTTAACATAATCAATCGTTTTTTGGTCGGGATTAATGATGCCTGATTTGCCACCCGCTTCGATAGCCATATTGCAGATCGTCATTCGTGCTTCAACAGATAAATCGTCAATCAGTTCACCGGTGAATTCCATGGTTTTATACAATGCGCCATCAACTCCAATCCGCCGAATAATTTCCAGGATCACATCCTTGGAATAAACGCCTTTGCCGAGTTTTCCTTTCAGGCGAAACAGGATGGTTTCCGGCACTTTAAACCAGAGTTCGCCGGTGGCCAGAGTCGCTGCCAGATCGGTACTGCCGACGCCGGTAGAAAACGCGCCCAGTGCACCATGCGTCGAAGTATGACTGTCACCGCAGATTATTGTCGTTCCGGGGCGGACATGCCCCTGTTCCGGCAGCAGTGCATGGCAGACACCATGTCGCCCTAATTCATAAAATTTTCCGATATCCTGATCTTTGGCCCAGCGCCGGATTTTCGCCACCATCTCCGCCGATTTAATGTCTTTATTTGGTACAAAATGGTCCGGCATGACCACTACCCGTTCAGGATAGGCGACTTTGCTTAATCCTTTCTCTGCCAGCATATCGATGGCCGGCGTGGTGGTCACATCGTGACACATAATCACATCGATTTCGGCATTGATCAATTCACCGGGTTTGACACTGTCGCGACCACAGTGGGCCGCAAGAATCTTTTCTGTAATCGTACTTCCCAAAGTCTACTCCTTTATCCCTGAGCCTGAATTGTTTCTCTGTAGTTCAGCGCTTTGTTAATTCCCTTAATGATCGCCTTGGCGCTGGCGCGGATGACGTCTTCGTCCACCGCCCGGGCAATAAACACATTAAAGTTTTCGTCAGATAATTTGATCGATACATCGGCCAGGGCATCGGTCCCGCCGGTAATTGCTTTCAGGTGATAATCCTGCAATTTCAGCGATGGATCAACCACTTGCCAGATCGCATTACTGATTGCATCAACCGGACCGTCACCGATTCCGGCGGCGATTTTGACCTCTCCGTTTACTCTTAATTTTATCGACGCGGTTGGGATCATATTTGATCCGGTGACAACCGAAAATTCTTCCAGTTTGACAAACTGTTCCTCTTCGGTCAACTGATGGGTAATGTCCCGAGCAATGGCAATCACGTCGTCGCGTTCGACGGACTTTTCTTTGTCCGCCAATTCCTTTACCCGTTCGGTGACCTGGGAGATTGTCTCTTTGTCCAATTGAAAACCCTCTTCTTCCAAAAGCGCCGACACAGCATGTTTTCCGGAATGTTTACCGATGACCAGGTTTTCACCAGTCCAGCCAACTTCCTCCGGTGTCATAATTTCGTAGGTCTGCTTGCTTTTCAAGACGCCGTGTTGGTGTATGCCGGCCTCATGAGCAAAGGCATTATCGCCGACAATCGCTTTATTTCGTTGAATGTCAATCCCGGTCAGATTCGAGACCAAACGACTGGTCCGGTAAATCTCCCGGGTATTCACATTCGTATTGACATTAAAATAATCCTGACGGGTCACCAGGTTCATAATGATCTCCTCCAGAGAGGCATTCCCAGCCCGTTCGCCGATACCGTTGATGCAGCCTTCCACCTGTGTCGCCCCGGATTCAACCGCTGCCAGGGAATTGGCCACCGCATTGCCCAGATCATTATGACAATGTACACTGATTACCACGTTTTTGGCTTCCGGTACTTTTTCAAAGAGATAGCGAATCCGGTTGCCAAATTCAATGGGTTCCGAATAACCAACGGTATCAGGAATATTGATCGTCGTGGCTCCGGCGTCAATCGCCGCTTTAACAACAGCACACATATAGTCCAGACTGGTCCGGGCGGCGTCTTCCGGCGAAAATTCCACATCATCACGATAAGTTCTGGCCAGTTTCACCGCTTTGACAGCGAGTTCAATAATCTCATCTTTACTTTTCTGCAATTTCTTTTCGCGGTGGACTTTAGACGTGGCAATAAACGTATGAATACGCGGTTTATCGGAATATTTCACAGCTTCCCAGCAGCGATCAATATCCACATCGTTCGCCCGCGCCAACCCGCAGATTATCGGTCCCTTCACATTCTGAGCGATCAGTTTCACCGCTTCAAAATCACCGTCGGAAGCAATCGGGAATCCCGCTTCAATAACATCCACACCCAGACGGGCGAGCTGATGAGCAATGACCAGTTTTTCATTCACGGTCAATGAAGCGCCGGGACTCTGTTCACCGTCCCGCAGGGTGGTATCAAAAATAATAATGTTTCGCTTTTCCATAGTTACTCCTCAGTCTAATTCCCGTTACGGTTTTTCATTAAATAGTAAGAAATACTGTCGGTTAACGCCTGCCAGCTGGCCTCGATGATATTTTCCGAGACGCCAACCGTATTCCAGGTTTTTTTCTCATCACTGGACTCGATCAGGACTCGCACTTTAGCCGATGTGGCCGCGTTGGCATTAATAACCCGGACCTTGTAGTCCGAAAGTTTCATTTCATCGATTTCCGGGTAAAAGTTAATCAGCGCTTTACGCAGAGCATTATCCAGGGCATTTACCGGGCCGACGCCTTCCGATGCCGTATGTTCGACCTGATCATTCACAATCATCCGCACCGTTGCTTCGGACCGAATCTCATCGGATTCATTTTTCTCGATCAATATCCGAAAACCCTGCAAAGTAAAATAATTGCGATATTCGTTTTTAAGTTTTTTAATCAACAGCTCCAGCGATCCTTCCGCTGCCTCGAATTCATACCCTTCGTGCTCAAGTTGTTTCAATTGCTGCACAATCTCCGGGATTTTATCCGTATCCGATTCGAGATCAACTCCAAGTTCGTCGGCCTTGAAAACAATATTGCTTTTTCCCGACAGGTCGGACACTAACACCCGGCGTTTATTGCCAACGGTCTCCGGTTTAATATGCTCATAACTGGCGGAATCCCGCATTACAGCACTGACATGGATACCGCCTTTATGGGCAAAAGCGCTCTTCCCGACAAAAGGCATATTGTTGGGATGAACCAGGTTGGCAATTTCACTGACATAATGTGAAAGAGCCGTGATTTTGGCCATATTTTCTGAAGGAATACACGCATATCCGGCTTTCAACTGCAGGTTTGGAATAACCGTACAGAGGTTTGCATTTCCGCTTCGTTCACCATAACCGTTGATGGTTCCCTGCACATGCACGCAACCGTTTTGAACGGCCACCAGGCTGTTTGCAGCTGCCAGACCGGAATCGTTATGGGCATGAATACCTAACGGCACCGATACATTCTGCTTAACTTCACGAACAATTTCAGCAATCTCATTGGTGAGCGAACCGCCATTGGTGTCACAGAGAACCAGCACATCGGCGCCGGCACTTTCGGCAACTTTCAATGCTTCCAGGGCGTAGTCCGGGTCATCCTTATAGCCATCAAAAAAATGTTCAGCATCGAAGATTACTTCTTTACCGTTTGCTTTCAGAAAAGCGACACTTTCCCGAATCATATCCAGGTTTTGCTGCTTGGTAACCCGCAGAGCTTTTTCCACATGAAAGACCCAGGTTTTGCCAAACACCGATACTGCGGGAGTTTCCGCTTCCAGCAGAGCCAGAATATTCGGGTCCTCTTCGACTTTATTTTTCGCATGTTTCGTAGAACCAAAGGCTACAATTTTTGCCTGTTTGTAGTTTTCGTTTTTCGCTTTTTTGAAAAACAGAACGTCTTTGGGATTCGAGCCCGGCCAACCGCCTTCAATATAGTGTATACCGAATTCATCCAGTTTTTTAGCGATATGCAGTTTATCTTCCAGAGAAAAAGATATACTCTCGCTCTGGGAACCGTCCCGCAGAGTTGTATCGAACAATTTTACCATTGAGGTTTGCATCTTATTTTCCTTTTTTCAACCACGCCATCATTCCGCGCAATTGCTTACCGGTTTTTTCGATCAGCAATTCATCGTGTTCACGACGCAGTGCATTCAATGTCGGCCGCCCGGCCTGATTTTCCAGAATCCACTCTTTGGCAAAGCGTCCGTCCTGAACTTCCCGAAGAATGGCCTTCATTTCTTTCTTTACATCATCGTTGACCAATCGCGGCCCCCGGCTCATTCCGCCGTATTCCGCCGTATCACTGACGGAGTAGTACATTCCGGCGATACCGCCCTCATAAAACAGGTCCACGATCAATTTCATTTCATGCAGACATTCGAAATAGGCTATTTCCGGCTGGTAGCCGGCCTCAACCAGGGTCTGAAAACCGGCTTTGATCAGTTCCGAAACACCACCGCAGAGTACAGCCTGTTCTCCAAAGAGATCGGTCTCTGTTTCTTCTTTAAAGCTAGTCTCGATAATCCCGGCACGCCCCGCGCCAATTCCACAAGCATGTGCCAAGGCCAGGTCTTTGGCTTTACCGGTGGCATCCTGGTAAATGGCAATCAGCGACGGCACTCCGGCGCCGATTTCATATTGACGGCGGACCAGATGACCGGGTCCTTTCGGGGCCACCATGTAGACATCCACATCCTTTGGAGGTACAACCTGCCCGAAATGAATATTAAAACCGTGCGAGAATACAAGTGCTTTACCGGGTGTCAGGTTCTGTTTGATCTCTTCGGTATAAATGCGTTTCTGCAATTCATCGGGTACCAAAATCTGAATTACATCAGCCTTCGCGCTGGCTTCTGCGGCTGACGCCGGTTTGAAACCATGACTTTGAGCCAGTTTGAAATTGTCACTGCCTTCTACATCCGCGACAATCACGGTATAGCCACTATCCCGCAGGTTCTGCGCCTGAGCATGACCCTGACTGCCATAACCAATAATCGCAATCGTTTTTTCTTTTAATACTTTCTGATCAGCATCTTTGTCGTAATACATCTTAATCGCCATTTTTATTTTCTCCTTTTTTTGGTAATTGATATTCAGCCATTGCAAATTCTCCGCTACGAATATACTCCTGAATTCCATACGGACGGACCATCTCGATAAAGCGGTCTATTTTCCGGGGGGTCCCGGCCAATTCCAGAATCACATGATCAGTAGCCACATCGATCGGATTGGCTTTAAATACCTGCATCAGATGAAACAGGTCAGTCCGGTTTTTTTCCTTTACTTCCAGTTTCAGAATAATGTACTCCCGGACGATATAGTTATTTTTATGAGAAATGTCCATTACCCGGACTGTATCGACGAGCTTATTCAGCTGTTTTATGATCTGTTCAATATGTTCGTCGCTCTCCTCTACCACCAGGCTGATTTTATAGACATTCGGGTCTTCTGTGGGCGCCCCGATGACGCTTTCAATATTATACCCGCGCTGAGACAGCAAACCAGATACCCGGGCCAGAACCCCCGAACTGTTTAAGACTGTAACGATAATTGTGTGCTTTTCAACCATTATTAGTCTCCTAACATCATGTCGCTTAAGGGCTTCCCGGCCGAAACCATGGGAAACACGTTCTCTTCACGATTTACAAAAAATTCCATCAATACCGGCCCCTCTTCGGCCAATCCTTTTTTCAGAACCTCTTCAACTTCGGTCCTGGTTTTTGCCCGGTAACCGTTCATTCCATTGGCCTCGGCTATTTTTACCAGATCCGGCAGATACTGCGGCGGACAATTGCCGTTGGGCCCCCGGCATTCATCGGGACAATCCGGCGTCTGCTGCAGGCAAACCCGGGAATATTTCTTATCCCAGAACAAATCCTGCCATTGCCGAACCATTCCCAGGTAAAAATTGTTCAGAACCACAACTTTCACGGGAATCCGGTTGATCGCACAAGTGGCCAATTCCTGAATGTTCATTTGAATACCGCCGTCACCGGAAATACACACCACCTGGGTACCAGGGTTTGCAACCGCCGCTCCCATTGCCGCCGGAAGACCAAATCCCATTGTTCCAAGACCGCCGGAACTTAAAAATTTCCGCGGATGTCGGTAATGACAGTACAGCGCCGACCACATCTGTTGCTGACCGACGTCAGTAACAATAATCACAGCATTGTTCACAAATTCATTCAACCGTTCGATGACATATTGCGGATTTATCGTCCCATTACTAGCATCCATATACTTTAATGGATATTTTGTCTTCCAGAAATCGGTCCGTTCATTCCAGGAGTTTTTCGACCGCGGTTTGACTTTTTCAATCAGTTGCTGTAGAACAACTTTGGCATCGCCTACCACCGGAATGTCGGCTTTGACATTTTTACCAATTTCCGCCGGATCAATGTCAATATGGACCACCGTTGTATTCTTCGCGAAGGTATGCCGCGGGCCGGTAATCCGGTCGTCAAAACGGACACCAACCGCAATCATCAGATCGCACTCCACAAGTGCTTTGTTTGCAGCGACCCGTCCGTGCATTCCGGGCATTCCCAGAAAACAGGGGTGATCAAAGGGAACCGAACCCAATCCCATCAATGTAACAACCACTGGGATTTGTGTTTTTTCAATCAACTGCAACAGTTCATCTGTAGCGCTGGCGCTAATGATACCGCCGCCGGTATATAACAATGGTTTCTGAGCATAGGCAATCGCATCAGCCAATTTTTTAATCTGACCGTTATTGCCTTTTCTGACCGGTTTATAGCCCGGCAGATTCACTGATTCCGGGTAGCTGTAATTCTTCAGTTTCGCATTGGCAACATCAACCGGAATATCAATCGATACCGGTCCCGGCCGACCAGTCCTTGCAATATAAAAAGCCTCTTTTATTATTTGCGGCAGTTCCCTGACATCTTTAACCAGGTAATTGTGCTTACAGATCGAGCGGGTCAATCCCAGCATATCAGTCTCCTGAAAAGCGTCGGTCCCGATGTTGCCGGTTGCAACCTGTCCACTGATGACTACAATCGGCGATGAGTCCAGTTTTGCAGTGGCAATCCCGGTAATCGTATTGGTTGCTCCGGGTCCGGAAGTTACCAGACAGACCCCGACTTTACCGGTGGAGCGGGCATAACCATCAGCCGCATGGGTGGCCCCCTGTTCATGCCGGGTCAGTAAAAACTTAATGTCTTTGGTAGAATAGAGAACATCAAAGATCGGGATAACAACACCGCCGGGATAGCCAAAAATGGTATCGACACCCTCTCTTCTCAATCCGTCTATTAATATTTCTGCTCCATTCATAATAACCTCATCTTGATATATCAGTTTTATATTTTTAACACTGCACCCTTACTGGCGGAGGAGGCCATTTTTGCATAACGACCCAGAACGCCATAATTCACCCGTGGTTTGCGTGGTTTCCAGGATTTTTTTCTATCCATTAATTCCTGCTCGCTTACCAGTACATTCAGTTTACCGGCAGGAATATCAATAGCAATACGGTCACCATCCTGGAGAAGCGCAATTGGTCCGCCATCCGCTGCTTCCGGCGCAATATGCCCGATGCAGGCGCCCCGGGTTCCACCGGAAAAACGACCATCCGTAATCAGCGCCACGTTTTCACCCAATCCTTTGCCCATGATATAGGAGGTCGGTGAAAGCATTTCCTGCATACCGGGTCCACCTTTCGGTCCTTCGTAACGGATCACCACCACATCACCGGCTTTGACTTTATCTGCCAGGATACCTTCACTGGCCTCTTCTTGACTGTCAAAAATCACCGCCGGGCCTTCGAATTGACGCATGGACCCGACTACTCCCGCATACTTGACGACACTGCCTTCCGGCGCCAGGTTCCCACTCAGCACCGCCAGTCCTCCCGTATTGCTGTAGGCGGTTTCCAGGGTGTGGATAACCGCCTTATCTTTTATTTTCGCTTCTTTAATATTCTCCGATAATGTTTTTCCGGTCACGGTCATGCACTCACTATACAATAATCCAGGTTTACGTTGAATCTCTTTCAGGATGGCGCTGATTCCACCCGCCCGGTCCACATCTTCAATATGGTAATCACTTGACGGAGAGACTTTACAGATGTTTTTCACCCGTTTGGAAATCTCGTCTATTCGTTTTATATCATAATCGATCCCGGCTTCGGCGGCCACCGCGAGTGAGTGCAAGACGGTATTTGTTGACCCGCCCATGGCCATATCCAGCACCATCGCATTATCAATGGATTTCCGGGTAATAATATCCGATGGCTTCAAGTCTTCATTAACCATTTCTACAATCCGACGGCCGGCCTGACGATACAACTCCTGACGACGTTCATCTTCAGCAAGAATTGTCCCGTTGCCAGGCAGGGCAATGCCGATGGCCTCGCAGAGACAGTTCATAGAATTCGCTGTAAACATCCCGGAACAGCTGCCCCAGCCGGGACAGGCGTTTTCTTCAATGTCGGCCAGTTCGGATTCTGTTATTTTACCTTCCTGAAAAGCCCCTACAGCTTCAAATACGGAAATGAGATCGACGGTTTTGCCAGTCGATGTTTTTCCGGCTCGCATAGGACCACCCGAAACAAATATGGTTGGAATATTAACCCGCGCTGCCGCCATCAGCATCCCGGGAATGATCTTGTCGCAGTTCGGAATACAGACCAGGGCATCGAAGCAATGAGCTCGCAGCATTGTCTCGACGGAATCGGCAATTATTTCCCGGCTGACCAGGCTGTAGCGCATGCCCATATGTCCCATGGCAATTCCATCACAAACCGCAATTGTATTAAATTCAAAGGGAAGTCCGCCGGCGTCATAAACGGCGTTTTTGACGATTTTTCCAACAGAATCGAGTTTGACATGTCCCGGTACGATATCCACATAGGAATTGGCAATAGCAATAAAGGGCCGGTCAAAATCTGCCCGCTTCTTCCCTGTCGCACTCAACAGCGCCCGGTGGGGCGCTCTCTCCAATCCCTTTTTTATCTGGTCACTTCGCATAACACTTCCTTTTTCGGTAATAAAAAAACCCCTTCCGTTTCGGGAAGGGGTTTAAAAATTTTCTTTTCTCTGGAATTTAAACTGCCCCTTCCCTCCTATCTACGAGTAGAATAATCAGGCTAATCCAAAGAATAATATGGTCTATGTGGCGATTGAAATTCATTTCACTAATCATTCAAATTGTTAGTGTAAATGTTAACCGTTTTTTATTTAAGTGTCAATTAAATTTTAATTTCACTGATATTTTGCCTAAATATATTCCATATTTCGTCTATTATTTATACCTTCAAGGGATATTTGAATACCGAAAGAGAATACCATATGCACAGATTTCTACTCCTTTTCAGTATGTTCAGCCTCTCAATTGCTCTGCATGCAGAAACATATAAAAAAGTCCAGGTCTACTTTGCCGATCGAGTGGAATTGCGAGAAATCCTGCGATCAAATTTGGAAATCGACCATGCTGAAATCCAAAGCGACAATTCAATCATTGTTTTCCTCAGCTCAACTGAATACCAACGCTTACAGATCCATGGCTACCGTCATAAAGTGCTTATTGATGACTGGCAAAACCACTACCTGAATCGCCAGAAAATGACGGCGCTGGAAAAACAGACGCAACTGAAAAACAGCGCTAAAACTTATGGCGTGACCGGATTTGAGTTTGGTTCCATGGGTGGCTTTTACACTTTTGATGAAATTGTTGCTGAATTGGACAGTATGAACAGTCTTTTTCCAAATATTATCAGCGAAAAATTCTCGATCGGGCAGAGTATCGAGGATCGTGAATTATGGGCTGTTAAAATTTCCGACAATCCCGGCCAGGAAGAAGACGAAGCCCAGGTTTGTTTTGACGCGCTTATGCACGCCCGTGAAGGCGCTTCCATGTCCACAGTCATGTACTTTATGTATTATCTGCTGGAAAATTACGGCAAGGATTCCGTTGTAACTTACCTTGTGGATAACCGGGAAATCTACTTTGTTCCCTGTCTGAATCCCGATGGTTACGAATATAATCGTCAGTCAAATCCGAGTGGCGGCGGCATGTGGCGCAAGAATCGTCGTGATAATGGAAATGGTTCGTTTGGTGTAGATTTAAATCGAAACTATTCAATCGGCTGGGCCTGGGATGATGACGGTTCGAGTCCCTATGGATACGCCGAAACCTATCGCGGTATAGATTCATTGTCCGAACCGGAATCCAACTACTTTGCGGAGTTTATCAAATCCAAATCCATTAAAACTCATATCAATTATCACACTTACAGCAACATCATCCTATATCCCTGGAGTTATATAGCTGATCGGCCGCCGGATTCTACAATATTGTTTGAATATGCCCGGGATATGAGCGAGCACAACGGCTATACCTACGGCGGCGGGGACGCCATCGGATATTTTGCCAACGGCACTCAATCGGACTGGATGTACGGCGAGGAAACCGGAAAAAATAAAATCTTTTCCTTTGTGGTCGAAGTCGGAACTTCCGGTGACGGATTCTGGGCCGCTGAAAACCGGATTGTACCATTAGCGGAAGCGAATATCAGGGCCAATCTCTACCTTTGCTGGGTCTCTGAAGGATTTGCAGCCATCGCCGGTCACAATTTTCGACAATCTCTCTTTCTACCGGGAGATTCAATTGCCTGTGACTTAATGATAAAAAACCGCGGGCTGAAAGCAATTGATAATATCCGCCTGAAGATCGAATCCTTATCCGAATACGCCCGGATCAATGAATCCAATTATAAGATTAAGCCGTTGGAAGTTTGGGAAACCGACAGTATCTCAACTAATTTCCTACTGTCGCCGGAAACACCTGCCGGTGAGCAGATTTCCCTGACGGCCAAAACATATTATTCAAATTTGTTGATGGACATCGATACGCTAACGTTTTTTACAGGGATGCAAACCGCCCTGTTTGCGGATTCGGGAAACGCTTTCGATTATAACTGGGACCAGTACTATACCAACATCTATAACATCTGGGAACAGACCGATGACAATTTTCACAGCTCGCCAAGTGCCTATACGGACTCTAAAAATGGTAATTATCGTTCAAAAATGACAACGTCTATGACTCTGGCAGAAGGAATTGATCTCACTGGATATAGCGCTCTACGACTGTCATTCTGGACCCGCTATGCAATCGAAACCAACTGGGACTGTGGGATGGTACAAATCAGCACAGACAGCGGTTCGACATGGACCTCGCTAAACGGAATTTATACCGATCCCGGTTCCGGAACCGGCGCTCAGGTCAAGGATGTTCCGGTCTACCACGGTTTTCAGACCGATTGGGTCCAGGAAGACATCGATCTGTCTGCCTATTCAGGCGAGATAATTCAGCTGCGTTTTGTACTGAAATCCGATGATTATGTCGAATACGATGGTTGGTATATCGATGATATTCGTGTGTATTACTACAGCATGGAAGATTACACTGGCATCAATACAAAACCGTTAACGGAATTTCAATTTAAGCTGGAACAAAACTATCCGAATCCCTTCAATCCAACAACCCGAATCTACTATCAGATCGAAAAAGCCGGCCCGGTAAATCTGTCGGTCTATAACTTGCGTGGTGAAAAGATTATTGATCTGGTCAATGAATTTCAGGCCGCCGGCGAGCATAGTCACTATTTCGACCTGAACATAGCCTCTGTAACGCTCAGCTCCGGTATCTATTTTTATATTTTACGGTCGGGGCAACAGCATCAAACCCGCAAGATGATGATCCTGAAATAAGCTCCGAAGGTCACTTGAATAATATCGAAACAGCATTAACCACAATTCAAAATCGACTGCGGGAAGTAGGCGATCCAAAGGCTATCCCGTTCATGGCCAAATACGGCATCACACCGGAACAGACATATGGTGTCAAAGTACCTGATCTACGGACCATTGCCAAAGACTTTCACAAAAATCACGAACTGGCGCTGGCGCTCTGGGAAATCAACAATCGTGAAACCCGCATCCTGGCATCCATGATCGATGATCCGAAGCAGTTGACCGAAGAACAGATGGAAGCCTGGGCTATGG
>Ga0180007_10002075_pt1 | contig 24734 bp, 23 predicted proteins | sample MM_PC_MetaG_FD_121122 | JGI IMG/M metagenome (GOLD analysis project Ga0180007, IMG submission 121122) | Groundwater microbial communities from the Aspo Hard Rock Laboratory (HRL) deep subsurface site, Sweden - MM_PC_MetaG | ecosystem: Environmental > Aquatic > Deep subsurface > Groundwater... | reverse complement strand
TAAAATTATTCTAATCATCTATATCTTGGTTGATGTAATGAAATTACTAAATTTAGGTTTATGTTTGTTTTTTGTCGGATTTTTATTATTTGGTTGCACTGCAAATCCTGCTGATGGGCAGGGGCAAGGTGCGGTGTCTGATCAGAATACCACTGATAATAGTCAGAATCAGATTCAGTCAGATAATACTGGTCAGATTGATGATACTGATATAATTCCGGATTCTGATCCGGATAGCAGTCCTGATAATCAACCTGATATTCCATCTCCAGGTGTCAGGCCTCCATCGATCCATACAAATGTCATAGAACCTGCAGATCTTGTATATCTGGGCGCATTCAAACTCCCTGGTCCTTCAGGAGGATCTGACTGGACGTGGAGCGGGCGTGCTGCAACCTTTTATCCAGGTGGTGATTCTAGTGGTGTGGAGGATGGTTTCCCAGGCTCAATCTATGCTGTTGGTAATGATCAAGATCAGATGATTTCTGAAGTAAATATTCCAATACCAGTAATTAGCAGAAATATTGATGACCTTAATACTGCAACAACTCTTCAGCCTTTCAGTGATGTGAGGCAGAATAGTTTCCCTGAGATTACAGACTTTGCTTATCCTGCAATGGAATATCTTCCTGCTCAGGATGGCCAAATAAGCGGAAAGCTTTATCTTGCTTGGGGGTTCCATCTTTTCGAAAGTACCAATGTCAATACCCATTCATGGTGTGAGCTTGATCTTTCTGATCCAAGAACTCCTTCCGCATGGAGTATTGAAGGGTATACACCATTCCTTACTGCAGATTACCTGTTTGAAATTCCTACTGATTGGGCAGCTGAAAATACTCCCAATATGAGGCTTGCAACCGGTCGTTTCAGGGAAGGTGTATGGAGTGGTAGAGGGCCTGCATTGTTTGCCTATGGCCCCTGGATTGAGGGTAATCCTCCTGCTGCTGGTTCTGAAGTTCCAGTGATCCCATTATTGTTATATGGGGTACAAGAACCCGGAGCTCTTGAAATAACTAGTTACGATTACACAGAGATGGAAAATTATTGTGCTGCAGATCAATGGACTGGTGGAGCATGGCTTACAAAAGATGACAAGTCAGCGGTTGTTTTTGTTGGTACGCATGGTGTGGGTGATTGCTGGTATGGATTTTCTGACGGTACTGTATGGCCATATGACGGACCATATCCGGAAACACCTGCATGGCCCCATGATCAGAGGGGATTCTGGGCAGATAGTATAGAATCACAGATAATTTTCTATGATCCTGCTGATCTTGCTGCAGTTGCAAGCGGAAGCATGGAAAACTGGGAGCCTCAACCTTATGCTACATTGAACCTTGACCAATATCTCTACAATCCAGGGCACTATTACGAGAGTTCGGATTCAAAACGCGAACTTGTTCGTGCTGTGGCATTTGACAGGGAAAACGGCCTTCTTTATGTATTTGAATTCCGGGCTGATGATGAAGGTAACAGCATTGTACATGTGTTGAGGGTAAATTAGTTTTTTATTTTATTCTCTATTTTTTCTTTTCTCAATTTATCAATTAGTAAACAAATAAAAATTTAAAAAAAGAAATTGAGTTAGTCAGTTATACCCAATCCTGCTAACTACTGCTTTTGTTGATATGTTACTGGTTTGTTCCTGCTCTTCATCAACTATTGTGCTCAGATCCAACATTATGTCACTCGTGCCCATAACAAGCGGAAGTTCGCCGTTCCACGTCTCAATATAATAATACTTTATGAACGGATCCGTGATCTGTTTTGTTATAGATTCTATTGCCTGGGCCTGAGCATTTGCTCTTATTATATTCGCTTGTGCGTCACCCTGAGCCTTTAATATCTCGGAGATGGCGCTTGCATTGGCCTCTGCAATTGTTTTTTGCACTTCTACTTTCTTTTGTTCAAGTTCGTATTCTGCTCTGAGCTTGTTCTGTTCTGCAACGACCTTGTCTTCAATTGCCCTGTCAAATTCAGGTGAAAATTGGAAATCGGTTATCGAGATATCTAGCACTTCCATACCGTATTTGCTTAATTTCTGTTTCAGATCATTCAGAATATTATTTTTGACTTCGACACGCTTTGATATAAGTTCTTCTGCTCTGAACTGGGCAGTATTTGCCTTGATCACTTCCTGTACTATCGGTTGTATGACCCTGGCCTCATGACTGCCTCTAAATTGCCTATAAATCCCCATAACCACATCTTCATCTGGTGTTATTCTATAATTAACAGCAATAGTCGTAGTAACAATCTGAAGATCTTTTGATGCGGCAGAAGCTTCTGCTTCATACTTTTCTATCTGTATGCTAATTACAGACACGTGATGCATTATTGGAACAATAAAATGCAATCCTTCGTAAAGTACGGTTACTGGTCTCCCGAATTCGTTTAATACACCTACCTCACCAGCGCCTATTATCTTTACCGAAGAGAACAATACAATCAGTATCACAAATGCAATAATCGTTTTGAAAATGGTTCCAAATACCTTATTGACATCTGGGAATTCCCTTCTTGGAGTATTGATTCTCAAACGTTCATTATCGCTTTCAAATCTTATTTCTCCTTCTGGTTTTTCTCTTATTACCATATTAACACCTATATCCTGCTATCTGACTTATACTTATCCTTAGTAGGTACATCGATTACCGATGTATCTGTATATCAGATGCATCAATAGATTATACCAATATAAAGATATTTTTTAAGTTATCAGCCTATAACTCTCATTAAATTTTTAAACACATGGCTGCCTATTACTGGCATATGAAAAATACTATCAACAAGATTCTGCCATTACTAGTACTGGGTATATTTTTGCTGATGCTTTTAACTATTGTTAAAACTAGTCTCTTTGGTGAGGTCGAAGACGGAAAGCATATCTATTTTGAAATTGTGTTCCTACTTTTGCTGGCAGTTGGTGGGCAGCTTGTGGTTGCATATTCAAAACAACCCTATGTTATGGCATTGATGTTTTTAGGAATACTCATAAGCCCTAGTTTTATGACTATTGCATTTGATTTTCTTCATACATTGCCCCTTCCATTTGAACTTCCACCAGAACCTCCAGATATATTCAAGCTTGAGAACACTATTCATGTTTTTGCACAGCTCGGTGCCGTTATACTTTTGTTTAAGGTTGGACTTCACAACAAAATAGAGAAAGTTTTTGCTTCAGAAAATATCATGATCGCAATTGCCGGTGTTGCTGTTCCGTTTGTAGTTGGTTATGGGTATGCGCTTTTTGCCGGCGGCAATTTTGCATATGCCGTATTTTTGGGTGCAGCGTTGACAGCAACAAGTGTTGGTGTTACAGTTGCCATTCTCAAAGAGATGAAACTCATAAATGAACGTTTTTCGCAGATAATTATTGGTGCTGCAATAGTTGATGATATCCTCGGTCTTCTTGTCCTTTCATTAGCTGTAAATATAACTGGCGGGGGTGAGATCCTAGTTCCAATTATCACTACACTTGTTTCTGCTATTATATTCATAGGTGGCGGTGTTCTTGCAGGAAACTATTTTGTCCAATATCTTGACAGGAAATCTATGAGTGACAGGCGATTTATGCTTGCACTTGCATTTGTATTAATGTATTCATACGTTGCAGAAGTCATTGGGCTATCAGCCATAGTTGGTGCATTCCTTGCAGGTGTCATAATCAACAGAAGTCAGCATATTTCTCATATTGAAGAAAGAACGGTTGGTCTTGAATTGGTATTCATGCCGATATTCTTTATCACACTGGGTATTCTGATAGATGTTAATGCGCTTGTAACCTATGCATTGCCAATACTGGTGATAACTATTCTTGCAATAGTAAGCAAAGCGGTTGCGTGTACTGGTGCGGCATTATTATCAAAACTGGATTTTAAACAATCTTTGATAGTTGGTATTGGCATGGTTCCGAGAGGTGAAGTTGCACTTATCATAGCCTCAATTGGTTTTACGTCCGGTGTACTAAATTCATCAGAATATTCGATTATTTCTGCCATGGCATTGCTCACTACGTTTGTTGTACCGCCCATCCTTACAAAACTTCTTAAAGAAAAAGGCAAGATTGAAAACCAAACGCCTCAAGTTTCAGGAGCATGATTATGGGCAATGCCAACGAAAAAAAGCGTTTTTGGGAAATCGATTTTCTCAGAGGGCTTGGCATTTTTCTTGTAGTTATTTTTCACTTTTTCTTTGATCTGAATTTTTTTCATATTCTTCCGAATTCTATGTATTCTGGTTGGTGGCTTATACTCCAGAGATTTGCAGCATCACTTCTTATCCTGCTTGTTGGTATTTCAGTTATCCTAAGCTATGAAAAAACAAAAAAAGAGCGGAAAAATTATTTTATCAAGAATCTGAAAAGAAGCGGATTTTTGTTTGCAGTGGCCTTGGTAATAACTTTAGCAACCTGGATATATCCGCACAATGGTTTTATCATTTTCGGGATAATCCACTTCATCGCGTTTTCAGTTTTTCTTTCATATTTCTTTCTCAGGTTCTTTTACCTTAATCTGGTTCTTGGAATCGCTGCCATCTTTGCGGGTTTACAGATAAACAAAATTGTTGCACCTGACAATCTTCTTATGTGGGTTGGTCTTTATTCCAGAGATCTTCATACGCTTGATTACTTCCCGCTTTTGCCTTGGTTTGGTATTGTATTAATAGGCATGTTTATGGGCAAATATTTCTATTCAAAAACAAATGATATCCATATCAGCAGTCTATCATGTGCAATTCGGTGCGGATACGGTTTGTCTTCAGCTAGCCGAGGAAGCGCCGAATTACACAAGCTTTGTTCTTCGGCCTTGAAACCGCCGCTTTCAAGCGGCCCGGTGGAACTGCGTTCCATGGGCGCAGGAAACTTTGTTTCCTTGCGCGGTGGCCGAATGAACAAATCATCATCTGCACCAAAATTTTGGTTGGTGGGTTTCTTCACTTACCTCGGGAGAAAATCGCTACAAATATATCTTGCGCATCAACCTATTTTGATTGGACTACTAATCGGATATTTGATATTACTATAAATCTATTCTTATCTGACATAAAACCCGTCATTCAGACAGTTTTTTCTTCAATTGTTCGAGTTCATCATGAACTGCTTTATTTCTCTTCAATGGATCCATTTTAGCTTTTTGTTCTAGTTCAGCTATTCTTGCTTTGAGGGTTGCATTTCTTCGTGCCAAATCTTTTTTGCTATTTCCCATGTATATCTCCGTTGGTTTATCGAACCGAAATTTTTAATTAGTATGTGTGGATTAGCCTGACCCAAAAAATACTGGTCTGTTAGTATGGTTCTTCAACCTTTTTGTCAGTTCCACATTTTTCCATATCTTGAAGAAATGTCAATCAATTAAAAAAGTGCCGGTGAATACATCCCATGGCAGACATTTTAACTGACATCATAAATCGGCTTATCGTACTTGTACAATCCCCATTATTGGATCAGCAAATGCTTTGGACTGCCGCTCCATTAGTAGTAGCAACTTTGTTCATGACTCTTTATTTTGGTAAGTATAAACAGGAAGAACTTGGATGGAATACTGCTTTTGGCAATACTATGGTTTTTCTCTTTATTTCCATCAACATCATCTACTATATGCTTAGTTCTTCCAACGGATCGTGGAGCGATCTTATGGCAAACAATCTTTTCCTTACAACTACTATGGCACTTTTTGGGGGTGCGATCACATTAATGGCCATAACATATTATCATCTTCTTCCCAAGAAAGTCGCATTTTTCCTTTTTTCTGCCCCTCCGGTTAATGTTTCTGTGTATGTTATTATGACAATTGTCTATACTGGCGTTCCAGCAGATATCATAACTTTTGGTGCAGCTATACTACTTTTTGGTCTGATCTTCGTATTATTAAGGGTTATACAAATGCTCGAGCATATGGCAAGCCAGCCCGAAGGTCTTTCGCTCTGGGATGAAACTCAAGAATCAAAAGAGGGAAATCTGATGAAGAAGCTGAAGGATAAAAACATGAAACTCAGTGAGACAAAACAAAAAGAAGAAAAACAATTAGGATCTATCAAATCAATCTAAATCCGGATCCAAAAGGGCCAACCTTCCAAATCCAATACCTTCATCAACCTGGAATAAAAACTTGCCTTTTGCAAGTTTCCAATCGCCATCTTCTGCTGTTGTTTTTTTGAAACGATCGAGAAACGCACCATCTGGCACGATCATGAAAGGTACCCTCCCAAATCCCCTTCTGACATGTTCTCCCGCAATAAATACTCCTTCGGAATGCGTTGCAAACACGAGTATTCCACCAACATTCGGAACCATCTCTCTGCTAATTCTCTCATATGGTGTGGCACCAGATAATATGGTTGATGGTAAAACCAGTAGGTAATCCTTTGCACCGGAATCTAATTCGTCGACCTGTCCTGATGGTTCATCACAACAAGTCCAAACAATATCATGAAGCTTTTTTTGCATCACACCATTGACATGCATACTATGCACAAGTACATTTCTTCCAGTTACAGTATCAATTCTTTCGTCAGCCAATGGTGTAGTATCAGCACATTGCAGGCAGTATATGCCATCTTTGGTCAGTGCGAATTCAATGTATTGTGGACCCCCAACAAGTGTTTCCAATGTTCTCAGTTTTATTGGTAGTTCTCTAAGCAACAAATCTTCATGTTCATCGCTTAGACACCCATACATTAATTCAATATCGGATGACCTTACCAAGTGAATGACTGAAGAATATAAGTCATGTTCTGTTTTTCTTATGTTTCCATCGGCATCAAAGAAATATACATCACCGCCATTCATCACTGCCTTTGTTCCCATACCCTCAACAATACATATTTTTCCTTCATTAGTGCTTTCTAATCTTGTGGTATATGCAAGACCTGCTGCATCTGGAGCAGCACCCCATTCATTTTGACTTCCGACAACTGGTTGGATTAGAACTGCCATGTCTTCATCTCCTGAACTTGCAACAACTTTTTTTATCATGGCATCTAATCTGCAATTGCCGCCATAATTTGAACCCATACCAAAACAAAATCCAGTTAGGAACTCTCCGGTTCCTCCATGTTCAGTCAAATGGGAAGAACGGACGGCTCTCCATAACCTCTCTTCTCCTATGGCTCTTATAATTTCCATTGATTCATGATCAAACTCAGTTCTGACAAGTGCTCTGATAATCCTCTGTTTAGTTACTGGAACACGGCAAATGCTTTCTCTTGCGCGTGCATACAGGTCAGTGAAAAATTCAGTAGTAAATAAAATTGATAGTTCTGGTATTAGAAATCCTGCTCTTTCAATTTGTTCTTGTTTTTCAATCAAATCCTTTGCCTTGCCACCAAAATGTCCACTGCCAACAATTGTAAATTTGCCTAGTTTTCTGATCTGAAATCTGGTATGTGGGATATGAATCTGGGAAGCAGTTGCCATGGATTATTTGTGATACTACGCATATTAAAATGTTAGTCAAACTGCGTAAGAATGAAAAGTGAAAAAATCTGGTGTTTGGGACTTCCAAGAACTAAGATTCGTTCGTTGTTCATTGAACTTTGATTCAAGATCCAAAACAGGAAACCGAAAACTCAAGACCGGAAACCATATCAGATTCACAGTTATTACCGAAGTAAGAAGAAGATACGCCCCGGGGATTTGTTTGAACGGCGAACCGTTCAAAGCTCCACCGTGGCTCACTGAGTCCAGACTCAAAACACTAGACTCTAAACTTATTTCGCCCCGGGGAAGACTCGAACTTCCGGCCTGCTGATGTATGTAAACAATGGCTTGGTTTTCCTCATGGCTTTTCTTGAAAGTTTTGCCATCAGAAGGACACAAGTCAAAAGTTTCTAACAGTCAGCCGCTCTACCTTTCAGGAGTTTCGGGTTTTCAGTTTCGAGTCCTGTGTAAGATAACAAGACGCAAGACACATGACCCAAAACATCTGGCTGAGCTACCGAGGCATTAGTCTAATTAGCTAATGAACTATTGGATGACATAACCAATTATCCTTATAATGACACCACAAGCTGATGCATCCTATCTTGGATGCATCGGTAGCAGGTATGCTGGATAAGGTAAAATTTTATATCAAACAATATAGGTAAATACTTCGTATCAAATTATTTAAAAGACTAAGCCTTGGAGTTTTGATTTTATTTGATTGCTGACGCAGTACAAGTGGGGCAAGTTACTGCGTCTGATAAGAACCTAGAAAGAACCCTATGTGATGTAGTAAAAAGATAAAATAGAAGTAAATTCTCTATGCTTCTTTACAAGGAGTCCAACCACAAAAGGGGCATTCACTACATCCTTCTGCATGAACAAGTTTGTTCTTACATGAAGGGCAAATTCCTTCTCTTATAAGTTCTCCTTCCTTTGTCAGTCCTTCCCACCGCCTATAGCAACTTTCAGGGCTTTCATAATTCCTTCAGATTTTGCCTTCCAGCCCATAAGGAACCCAGATAATCCGTCCATTCCACCTAGCATACTTAGAAGTTCGTTGGCAGAATCAAACACGTCTTTGTCTTTTTCAAGACCTGGTATCTGGAAAAGCGATCTTAGAAGTGAAGTCACTCCTCTTTTAGTGTACATTGGATGGCCATTTTTTGTTTTTTCATGCCATTTTTTTATAAATGATCTAGCCTCTGGAGTTTTAAGAAAAGACTCTGCGTCAGAAGATTTTTTCCGTTCTTCCGTACGCTTTTCAATCATATCATCTTCCTTTTCTTCTGCAGAGTTCATCATCTGTCTTAACTGGCCAAGTAGCATGTATTTAGAACTCATATTATCTTTATAAATTTACTCTTTGTTTAGCGAACCTATCTTAGCATAACTGGATTGAATGCGAAAATGGCTTGTGTGTCTTATATTCCCAATTCATCTAGTATCTTTCCGGTTTTGAATTTGGAGTCATCAATACATTTTGATAGTCTGATTATTGTCACTCCCTCTGTTTTTATGGTTTCTTTTTGATCATACCCATAAACAATGGCATCTGGTTTAACCGCGTCAAGCATTTTTTTTGGATCATCAAATCCTGATACTGCAAGATCTACCGGTTTCAATGCTTCAACCATGATTGTCCTATATTCTAACGGGTGGATGGGCTCTCTATTCTTTTTCCTTATGTGTTCGTCTTGTGCAATTGCAACAATCAACACATCTCCATGCTTTTTAGCTTCATTAAGCGTTACTATGTGGCCAATATGAAGAACATCAAACACTCCGCCGGTAAGAACTACTTTAATTTTCTTTCGTTGTTCAGGTTTTAAGAAGAATTTTCCATCGACGTTTATTAACATTGCCCTTTCATGTTCGGGTAAAACATCATAAACTGCGTTGGGTATGCCAGCATATTTTAGTTGCATTATATATAATCTGGAAATCATTTCCTTCATGTCTTTATTTAGCAGTTGATTTTTTTAAATCCAGCGAATTCCAAGTTATGTATTTCTTAGACATAACTAGCTGGATAAGCTGATGGAATTCGCTAGCTGTCAAAATGTTCGAGATTGTCAAAACAAGAGTTAGTTAGCAAATCAATCTTCTAACTGATATCTGTTTCTAACATTTTGACATCGTCTTTATCGCCCTCTCAATGATATCAAGGCCTTTATCAGCCTGTTCTTTGGTAATTATCAACGGCGGGCACACTCTTATGACCGATTCTCCAGCCGGAAGTAACAGAAGTCCGTTACGAAGAGTGTTATCGATTATCATATTTCTTAATTTTTTAGCTGGTTTTCTGCTTTCTTTGCTTTCAACGATCTCAATTCCAATCATCAATCCTATCCCGCGTACATCACCAATATTCTCGTATCTCTCTTGCATTTCCTTGAGTCTTTCAAGCATTCGTTTTCCAATTTTTATTGCATTTTCACCGAGCTTGTTTTTCTTTGCATAATCAAGTGTGGCCATGCCGGCGGCACATGCAAGTAGGTTGCCGCCAAAAGTATTTGCATGCGATCCTGGCGGCCAGTTCATGATTTTCCTGTTAGCGATAGTTGCTCCAATTGGTAAGCCTCCTCCTATCGGTTTGCTCATACATATTATATCTGGTACTACATTGAAATTTTCCATGGCAATAAATTTTCCGGTTCTGAAAAACCCTGCCTGCACCTCATCATCACAAAGTAGTGCTCCATATTCATTACACAATTTTCTAACTCCCTTGAAAAAATTCTTTGGAGGGACAATATATCCTCCTTCACCCTGGATCGGTTCTGCAAAAACTGCTGCCAGGTTTCCGTCTGATTTTTTCATTGTTTTTTCCAATTCCTGAAGACAATAGTCTGAACACTCGTTCGGTTCCATTCTCATGCGGTAATAATGTGGATATGGGGCATGCATAACAGGGAGAAATGGGGCAAAACGTTCCCTATGAACCGGTTTTGAATTTGTGAGCGAAAGCGATCCCATTGTCCTGCCATGAAAAGCTCCTTTGAAAGCAACAACCCATTTTTTGTTTGTGTGCCATCTTGCCAATTTGTATGCAGCCTCGACACTCTCTGTTCCTGAATTGGACAAAAAGACTCTGTCGAACTTTTTTGGAAGCATTGAAACAAGGTGTTCTGAAAACAAAACCGGCATTTCAGCATAAAAATCAGAGAATGCGCAATGTGTCCCGTATTTGAGTTGTTTTTTGATCGCTTTGACAACGTTGGGATTATTATGCCCTATGTTCATGACTGCCACTGATGCGCAAAAGTCAAGGTACTTTTGTCCATCAACATCCCATACATGGCATCCGTTTGCCTTTTTGTATGCAAATGCATATTCTCTTGTAAGCGAACGTGAAACTATGTCCACATCTCGCTTGATCAATTCCATTGTTTTTCTGTTCGTTATTGGCATCATAACACCTAATCTAATATCTAATCATCAATCTGGGCTTTTTGCAGTTTTCCTGAATAATCAAAGTAAACCGTTTTTACATTTGAAAATTCATCCAATCCCATAATCCCGGCTTCTTTTGTATGCCCTGTTTTCTTCACTCCACCAAACGGAAGATGGACTTCGGATCCAATCGTACTGGAATTTATGTATGTAAGTCCAGCATCTATTCCTTCTATTGCTTTAAACGCATTATTCACATTTTTTGTATATATGGAAGAGCTCAATCCGTATTCAATGTTATTGGCGATTTCAATTGCTTTATCCAATCTTTCAAATTCCAGAACAGAAAGCACAGGGCCGAATATTTCTTCCCGCGCGATCCTCATGTCAGGTTCAACATCGTCAAATATTGTCGGCCTGTAGAAATAACCTGTTCCTTTTGGCTTCTCCCCGCCACAAAGCAGTTTTGCACCATCTTCGTCTTTTCCGATTTCAACATACCGTTCAACTTTTTCAACTGCATTTTCGTTGATAAGCGGGCCTACATCAGTGGTTTTCAGTATCGGGTTTCCGGTTCTAAGCTTTTTTGCCTTTTCAACAAGCGCGTTGAGCAGTCTGTCCTTTATTTTTCTATGAACTATCGCTCTTGAACATGCAGTGCATCGTTGTCCGGTGGTTCCAAATGCGCCCCACAATATTCCTTCCACAGCCAATTCCAGATCAGCATCATCCATTACGATTATCGGGTTTTTACCTCCGAGTTCCATTCCGACTTTTTTCAATCCTGCGTTTGCAACTATCCATTCGCCGGTATCTTTTGAACCTGTAAATGAAAGACATTCCACTTCCGGATGCGTCACTATGGCCTGCCCGACATCAGAGGCCGATCCAGTAACAAAGTTTACAACGCTCGGAGGTACTCCGGCTTCTATCAGTATCTTTACAAGCTCATGGGCACAAAGCGGGGTATCAGAGCTTGGCTTGAAAACAACGGTATTGCCGCAAATAAGGGCAGGGGCAAGCTTCCATGCCGGTATCGCTACTGGAAAATTCCAAGGTGAAACAAGGCCACAAACTCCAACCGGCCGTCTAATCGTCATTGCAAATTTATCTTTAAGCTCGCTTGTTGTTGTATTACCAAAGAGTCGTCTTCCTTCAGCTCCAAAGTATTCAAAAGTATCAATTGCTTCCTGCACATCTCCTAGAGCTTCTGGCAATACTTTGCCCATTTCAGTTGCAACAATCCTTCCAAGTCGTTTTTTGTTTTTTCTCAAAAGTTCTGCCACTCTGAACAAAATCTGCCCTCTTATTGGTGGCGGGGTTTTAGACCATTTTTTGAATGCTTTTTGAGCTGCTTTGACAGCACGATCAACATCCTTTTCATTCCCTTTTGGAAACCTTGCAAGAACCTTCTCAGTCGTTGGATTTATTGTTTCAAAACTAGTTTTTGCGCCAATCCATTTACCATCAATATACATCCTGCAATCAGCCATAACTACCAAGCGCCTTTAATCGTTATAAACCTTTACTGAGAATGACTATTACGAATTATTGTAAACGGTGAACATATGATTTTGCCAAAACAGCATCTCGAATCAGCGAAGATATTTGAAGGACTGCACCCAAGTCAGTTTCAGCCTGCGGGCATTGATATAACTTTGAAAGAGGCGTATAGTTTCAAGGATGCAGGTCTGATAGATTTTGATAATAGCGAGCGAAAGATAAGTGGAGTGGAACCAATTCCATACCAATCCGACAAGATTCATCTTGATCCGGGAGCTTACAAGGTCATATTCAATGAGTATGTAAGGGTTCCGAAAAATGTTGCAGGTATATGCCTTCCGCGCTCTTCATTGCTGCGCTGTGGGGCAACACTTGAATGCGCGGTATGGGATCCTGGTTATGAAGGTAGAAGTGAAGCACTTTTAGTGGTAAGGAATCCCCACGGCATTATTCTGAAAAAAAGTGCAAAAATCGGACAGATGGTATTCATCAGGCTTGTGGAAGATGCAAGTTCGCTTTATGAGGGGCAATATAAAGGGGAAAATAAATAAATCGATGGTGTTTCTATGGAGTTGCAAAAAGGTACTCAAAAGCTTAAAGAAGGTTTTGCGAAAATGCAAAAAGGGGGGGTCATTATGGATGTCGTGACTTCTGAGCAGGCAAAGCTTGCTGAAAAATCGGGTGCAGTTGCAGTGATGGCATTGCACGCTGTTCCTGCGGATATTCGGGTAAACGGCGGGGTAGCAAGAATGGCAGATCCATCAATCATAAGATCAATTATAGATTCAGTAACTATTCCGGTCATGGCAAAATGCAGAATAGGGCATGTTGCAGAGGCTCAGATCATCCAGGAGATTGGTGTGGATATGATTGATGAGAGCGAAGTACTCACTCCAGCTGATGAGGAAGCACATATAGATAAGAAAAAATTCACTATTCCTTTTGTATGCGGGGCAAGAAATCTTGGCGAAGCTCTTAGGAGAATAAATGAAGGCGCAGCAATGATAAGGACAAAAGGGGAGCCAGGTACAGGCAATGTGGTAGAAGCAGTTCGGCATATGAAAAGAATAAACCAGGAAATTTACGAGTTAAAAACTCTTAAAAGAAACGAAATCACAATACGGAACAAAGCAGATGAATTACGAATCCCAGTCGAGCTTTTGGAAAAAACAATCGAAATCGGAAGAATCCCTGTAGTGAATTTCGCTGCCGGGGGAATTGCCACTCCTGCCGATGCCGCATTGATGATGCAGCTTGGTTCTGATGGCGTTTTTGTTGGTTCTGGCATATTCAAATCAGACAATCCAGAGCGTTTTGCCAGGGCGATAGTTGAAGCAACAAAGCATTATGACGATCCGAAGGTGCTGCTTGAAGTTTCAAAAGGGCTTGGGGTACCTATGAAAGGAAGCGATATCAGTACTATTCCTAAAGAACAAAGAATGCAGGATCGCGGTGTGTAATCTTGATAATCGGGGTCGTAGGTATTCAGGGTGCTGTTTCCGAACATTTGGATATGCTGAAAAAATGCAATGTGGATTCATTGTGGATAAGAAAAGCCGAACAACTCTGTGGGGTCAACGGATTGATAATTCCCGGTGGAGAATCCACAACCATAAGCAAACTAATGCGAGAGTCCAGTTTGTTTGATTCAATTGTTGATTTGGGCAAGGGTGGGATGCCTATCTATGGAACCTGTGCGGGGCTTGTTCTTCTTGCAAAACAAGGTTGCGAGAATGTTAAAAAAACTGAACCAAAATTGTTTGGACTCATGGACATGAAAATCTGCAGAAATGCCTTTGGTAATCAAAAAGAATCTTTTGAAGCTGAAATTGATTTTGAAGGCATTGGAAAGTATCCTGGGGTTTTCATACGTGCTCCGATTATTGATAAAACCTGGGGGAATTGCAAACCACTCTCTTTCTATGATGGGAAGATTGTTGCTGCAAAGCAAAGTAATCTTCTTGCAACTTCATTCCATCCTGAACTCACTGATGACATAAGACTTCATGAATTTTTTATTGATATGATATGAAAATTCCCTGGTTATCTCATCCCATCCCAAAAATCATAGCCTACGCATGCTAAATACAGTGCTACGAGCATCATATCTACTAAAAAAAAGTGCCCCATTATAAAAATTATCAATATACTTGTAAAAATCAGACTTATGCCTATTATCAGCGTTAATAATCCAGTAGTTATGTGAGCTAAGTAGCGCTGATTTGCTTTTTTATTGTTTACTTTCTCATAAGTAAATGCAAAACATCCAAAACATGCAATGACTGCAATAATTGATATTGCTACTAAAACATCTCCTGCAGATGCTTTATCCTGTGGGAGATTGCTGTTCATCAAATAATCACTGATTATCGGATAACTTAATATGAATAAAACAATCAAAATCACATTTTTTATTATAATCTCTTTTATGATATCTTTCATAGGTATCCCATGTTCGTTTCATTTAAATTTCTATCTTTTATCTATCTGCAAGTTTATTTTTTCAAAAATTTATCCACAATGGCATCTATATGTCCTGTCCTTTCTTTTATCATATAGTTGATATGTAAAACGGGTATATCTACTTTCAAGACTTTTGTTATATCAACTGGGGTTCCTGAGACTACAACTTCAGCCCCACTTTTGTTTATGCTTTCTGTAAGGTCTTCCAGCTGTTTTCCGTAATATCCCATTGCCGGTAGAACGCTTTCAAGATGGTCATATTTTCTATAAACCTCTTTGAGACTTCCTGTTGCACTAATGCGCGGGTCAATGATATCTGCCCCATTCTTCTTGGCATATTCATATCCTGCACCAAATTTCATTCCGCCATGTGTAACTGTGGGGCCATCTTCCACTACTATGACTTTCTTTCCTTTGATATCTATTTTCTTGTCAGGATACAATTCCATATCAGTTTCAATGACTTCGGCATTGGGATTTGCATGTCCTATATTTGTTTTAATTCTTGGGATATCGCTTGGGTTCTCCCCTGCTTTATTTATTACGATCACATCAGCAGCCCTGAAATTGGTTTCTCCAGGATAATACCACATCTCATGTCCTGGTCTTAATGCATCTACAACCACGAACTGCAGGTCTGGCATGATAAAGGACATGTCATTGTTCCCCCCATCCCAGATTATCAGGTCGGCTTCATGTTCTGCCTGTTTCAGTATCTCGCCATAGTCCACGCCGGCATAAACCACCACACCGTTTTTTATGTGCGGTTCGTATTCTTCCCTTTCTTCAATTGTGCATTCATGTTTATCAAGATCAGAAAGTTGTGCAAATCTCTGCACTTTTTGTTTTAACAGGTCGCCATATGGCATAGGGTGCCTTATCACGACGAATTTTATTTTTTTATTTTTCAGTATGTCTGCAAGTTTTCTTGTTAATGGACTTTTGCCACATCCTGTTCTTACTGCAGTAACGACAATAATCTTTTTTTTGCTCTTAAGCATGGTTTCTTTTGGACCAAGAAGTACAAAGCTTGCTCCACATGCCTGGGCTCTGGAAGCCATGTTCATCACATATCTGTGCGATACATCAGAGTAAGAGAAATAAACCTCATCTACATTATGTTCTTTTATCAACTTCTCGAGGTCATTTTCATCATAAATCGGAATGCCGTTAGGATAAAGTTCGCCGGCAAGTTCGACAGGATATTTGCGATTTGTTATGTTTGGTATTTGCGTTGCCGTGAAGCCAACTACCTCGTAGTTTTTGTTATTTTTAAAAAACATATTGAAATTATGGAAATCCCTTCCAGCTGCCCCGAGAATAAGTGCCTTGCGTTTCATCATATATATTCTCATGATATCTTTTTTAGCCTATCATGCGATACAAATCCATGCGAATTGTGATAGCTTTGGGTGGAAACGCGCTTTTGCCAAAAGGTGGCAAAGGAACTGCTAGCGAACAACTTGACGCAGCAAAAAAAGCTGTTGGTCAGATTGGTCATATATTGAAACAAAATCAGGTTGTTCTCACGCATGGAAACGGTCCGCAAGTTGGCAATCTCCTTCTTCAGCAAAGTACAAACAAGGAAGTTCCTGAAATGCCTTTAGATGTTCTTGATGCAATGACTCAGGGTCAGATCGGTTATTTTATCGCAAGCGCAATTTCAATGACTGGGTTTCACTCTGCCACACTGGTTACCCGAGTCGTGGTGGATGAGAATGATCCCGCGTTCAAAAATCCGACAAAGCCTATCGGTCCTTTTTACGATTCACTTCCCAAAACCACATCGCAACAAAATGCAAAATCCAAAACTGGAAACTCTACACTGAAAACAGAAAACCCGAAACAGGAAACCAGTTACATCATGGACGCTGGTCGTGGCTATCGTTTGGTTGTTCCCTCTCCAGAACCAATAAAGATCCGCGAGCACGATGCCATAAGCGCTCTTCTAGAAAAAGAATTTGTAGTAATCGCTGTTGGCGGTGGTGGAATACCAATCAAATCAAATGGCGAGGGACTTGAAGCAGTGATAGATAAAGATAATGCAACATCTCTTCTTGCAAGCCAGATCAATGCAGAATTGCTGGTTTTTGTAACATCCGTTGATCAGGTTTATCTTAATTTTGGAAAAGAAGATCAAAAAGCGATTGCGAAGATAAATATGCACGAAGCAGAAGAATACGCTGCTGCGGGTCATTTTGCCGAAGGTAGTATGAAACCCAAAATAGCATCGGTAATCAAGTTTATTAAAAATGGTGGCAAGAAAGCGGTCATTTGTTCTATCAATAATATAAAGGATGCAATTGAAGGGAAAGGCGGGACTGTTATAACTCAATAATAATTGTCATATCTATAATCTAGACATCAAGCACTACCTGTACTTTCCATTGTTTTCCTTTTTCAAATTTGAACATGTGCCAACTCACAGCTTTGACATCCGTTAGTACTGTATGTTTTGCATTGTCTATTTCTTCGCCTTTTGCAATACATTCCAAAATAAAATTCGAGCGCTCGTCACAACCATGCGCGGCTTTTTTTTCTTTAATTTTTATCTTATATTTGCTGAACACAATGTTGTCTGCATCCTTATAGAAAAGTATTTCATCAAGAAATTTGTGCAACAGTTTTTCTTCAGTTTCTGCCTCAAGCGTGATCTTCCTTTCTTCCTTTGCTTCTATCCGCTCAAGTTTATCTATCATGGCGTTAGTTACGGCGTTTGCAGAGCTTTCGAAAAGTTCCTCGAGTGTATCCCCACTCGCTTCAAATGTAATGTCAGCAACAACTACTCCATCAATGAATTTATATGGCATAGTTATCCCTGCATATATGGCGTATCTTTGTTCTGCACATTACATTCTGCCAGCATCTTTTCAACCTTTCACATTTCCTATTGGTACAAGCTTGGCAACCTTTTTTGAAATTCCTGCATTGTGCACAGATTCTATGACCTCATCTATTTCTTTATATGCACCGCCTGCTTCTTCTGCCAAACCTTTCACTGAAACAGCCTTTATGTAAATTCCTTTTTTCTCCATATCTCTTTGTAGCTGGTCTCCTCTATACGTGCGTGTGGCTTGTGCTCTGCTCATTACTCTACCAGAACCATGCGCAGTGGTATACCAGGTTTGTTTTGCTTCTTCAGTTCCTGCAAGTAACCATGAGCCTGTTTCCATGCTTCCACCAATCAATATTGGTTGTCCATCATTTCTATACAATGGCGGAACTTCTATTCTCCCTGGTCCGAAAGCACCTGTTGCTCCTTTTCTGTGCACTATTAGTTCCTTTGTCTTGCCATGAACTTCATGTTTCTCGAGCGATGCGCGATTATGGCAGATATCATATATCTGGTGCATCTCAAGTTCCTCAGCACTCTTGCCAAAGATTTGTGCAAATCCCTGCCTGATTCCATGCAGTATCAATTGCCTATTTGCAAATCCCATATTCACTGCACAGTTCATTGCTTTGAAATAATCCTGACCTTCCTTTGACTGGAATGGCGCGCATGCGAGTTCCCGGTCAAGCACTTTCATTTTATACTTGCTTTCCATAACCTGAAGAAACAATTCAAGATAATCTGTTGCAACCTGGTGGCCAAATCCTCTACTGCCACAATGGAACATCACCACGATTTGATCAGGGAAAAGTCCCCATTTCTTTGCAAGTTCTTTATCAACAAGATTCTCTTCTTTCACATGCTGAATCTCAAGATAATGGTTTCCAGAACCGAGCGTACCTACCTGGTTGAATCCTCTGCTTATCGCCTTTTCGCTTACTGCGGCAGAATCAGCATATTCTACAGAGCCGTTCATTTCGGTTCTTTCTATGTCCTCTTCCCAGCCATATCCTTTTTCAACGCACCATCTGGAACCGAGTTCGATTATTTTTTTGAATTCGTCTTTGCTGAATCTTGTTTTGCTTTTCCCACCCACACCTGCGGGTATGTTTGCGAAAAGTGTATTTACGAGTTCCCTTATTTTTGGTTTCACATCATGGATAGTAAGATTTGTTCTTACCAGTCTCATACCGCAGTTGATATCAAAACCGATTCCGCCCGGGCTGATAACTCCATCGTTTGAATCAAATGCTGCAACCCCTCCTATTGGAAAACCATATCCACTGTGCCCATCTGGCATACAAAATGCATAATCTATTATACCTGGTAGCGTTGCTACGTTTGTTAGTTGATCATATACATGAGTGTCCATCTGACCAAGTAGTTTTTTGCTTGAATAAATGCGTCCAGGAACTTTCATTCCATCTTTGTAACTTGGGTCAATTTCCCATATATAATCTGTGATCTTCTTTAACTCTGGCTTTTTTGATTCCATAAATACACCTCATAAGTAGATATTCGTGTATATATAATCTTCAAAAAGCATTTAAAACAAGTCTGCCATTGTAATATCATGAAATCCTCTGATATTCACTCTGATCTGTGGAACAATGCCAAATCCGTAATAAAATCAGAAAAAACTCCTCACGAAGCATGGTCTGCACTTAGGGCATGGTCTATTAAACAGTCAGATCCAACAGCAAAACAAGTAGCAGTATTTGAATTTCTGAATCACTATTCCGGATCTCCAGAGGCTGCACATCTTTTTCCAGAGGTGTTGCGCAGTGCTTCTGAATTCTCACCTTCTTTACCTGAGAATGAGAAAAAACTATTGATTCATCTGACTGAGAATGCTTCATTGACTTCTAAATGGGCACATTCACCAATAGTAAATTTACCATCGGCAAGTTTACCATTATCCAATAACCGGCCAAGTCCTGTTCTTTCTTTTGAACCCTCTAGGGTGTCTGACAAGCCACCTTTGGGAACGTCTGCCAGACTTATGCCATCCGCTGACATTCGACAGACAATTAATCTGCGTGATAATCCACTCCACGTAAATAATCAACTTTATCAGATGCAAGTTCCTGAAGTCATGAAGAAAAAAAGAAACGAACAGGTGCAATAAATAATGGCACATAGCAAAGGAGAGGAATTGATAAAATCCCTGATTGAAAAAGTCCGAGCCCATGAGGTCATAATTGGCAATAAAAAAGGCAGAACTGAAAAAACAAGCAAAAAATCAAAGACTAAGCAAAATGCAAAAAATAAAACTAAACAGCCACAGGAAAAAATACACAATCCAACGACTAAGAGAAAAGCAAAAACAAAGAAAAATCCAAAGCAGAATCTAAAATCCAAACCAAAACTCAAATCTAAGAACTAGCAGTACTCTTTTTTGATTTGAATTCTGTTCTTAGTAATATTCTTTTAAACTCTTCTCTTGAAAGATTAGACTAAGCTTCTGTAGTCTAGTGGCCTTTTGACTTCTGTATTTCTAACGGCAAACCCCAGGGAAAAGCCCTGAGGTAAAAACCATGCAGCAGAAAAAGTCAAACTGTCCAGACATCTCGGTCAAGGATATCAGACTCTCATGACCTTTTTGGGAAAAAGTTCACAAAAACTTTGAACTGAAAGTTTTGATCAAACGTTTCCCAAAAGTTTGGGGATCTCTGAGGACCCGGGTTCGAAATTGCGTTTCCCGTTTTCGGTCTTGTGTTTCGTAGATTTTCAAAACTCGAAACAGGCAACTGAAAACTGGCAGCTGGCAACGACTTTCCCGGCAGGAGCATTTATTCTTGCTCTAAACGCTCCCTTTTGAAAAACAGGGGGAGCGTTTAGTTCTAGCCTAATATGCTCAGGTGAGCATTTACTTGCGCTCTGATAACAGGGCTTGGCTAGCAAATTAAAACTTTTTGTTACCCTAGCCAAACCCTGTTACGTCTCTTTTCTTGCCCTTCTTACCGATTTTGAACTCAACATTAGACCTATTTAAAGGCTGGCCTGACATTCATGACCCTGCTTATCCGCTACATAATGATTCCGTTTCTCTTGCTGGCATTTCCATTTGCCATTTTTCTTTACTTCATTCCGTTTACAAGGGATTGGGGGGCATTCATGCTCAAGTTCATCCTGATAATAATCTTCATGACCAGCGTGGATGCTGTCCTGATTGCCGGAGTTTCATATCTGTTCAGCGTAGGCGATCCGCTTCTGTCCGGTGGATTTGTAGAGGCAATGGCCTTGATGCTTGGGTTTGGGCTTATCGGAATAGTGAACACGATCATTTACATCATAGCAATACTTTCGCTGGTTACTGCTGCAGCTAGGATGTTCGACGGCATCATTTCCATTGGGTGGAAGATAGCCCTTCTGGCAAAGTTTCTGTGAGGTGCTGGCATGGCTTATGATATTCCTGATGAGATCAAGTACAGGGAAAAGATCATCTTCAACCTTGACTGGAAGCAGCTTGGGTATGCTGCCGTATTTGGCTTATTGTCATTTTTCAGCTATAACGCTATCCAGCTGCAGGGCGAGCTGAGGTTTGTCATCCCTGCAATAATTGGCATAACTGGGATAGGATTCATATTCCTGAATATCGATGAAAAAGCCAGGGACGTAATCTCATATTATGCAGGCATAAGGAAAGAGCCGTTCAACAGCAAAAAGGCGCAGAGATTCTTTGAGGTAAAGGAGATAAGGGATAATGCCGTGCATCTGGAAGACGGCAGGATCTTAGCCATCCTGCAGGTTTATTCAATCAACTTTGAACTGTTGGATGAAAACAGGAAAGCCGCGCTTCTGGCAAATTACAAGGCGTTTCTCAACCAGCTTACAGTGCCTGTGCAGATCCTGATAAGAACCGAGCCGATAAGCCTTTCGGAATACTTCAGGATGATAGAGCTGAACAATAACAGGAAAAAGGAGCTTATCATCAGCCTTTATGCGGATTTTAAGAAGTTCGAAGAGGATTTTATCGACAACAGTAGCATAAAGGAGCGATCCCATTACCTTATAATCCCGTTTGAAAAGGACAGGCAGCTTAATGAAATTGTAAAAATCACGATGGAAAAGCTGGCAGGCTGTGGCCTGAAGGTTGACAGGCTTGGCAACAGGCAGCTGCGCGACCTTTATTTTTCCTATGCAGAAATAGCTGGAGAACACAAACCTGAGAAAACGGAATTGAAAAAAGAGGAGGAATCAACAGACTTTTTCAGGAACATGCTAACACCATCTTTTGATATAAAAAAAGATTATGCCATTGTAAACAGCGAATTTCACAAGATAGTCAAGGTCACGGGCTATCCCCGGAAAGTTGAGGATGGATGGCTCCAGACGTTTTTAACAAAAAATGAAAGCTACGACATTTCAATTCATATCACGCCTTCAACAATAGCCGGAATGCTTGTTTATCTTCATAACCAGATCATCCAACAGACAGGAGACCTTTTTGCCAGTACAATGAAGGGGACGCCGAACCCCGCTTTGGAGATCAAAAAAGCCGATACAATTCATGTTTACGATTCATTGTACAAAGGCGAGGAAAAGATGTTTTCCGTCTCTGCTTATGTTGATAACAAAGCTGCCGGGCTGGATGACCTTGACTTGTTGGCTGAAAAATGCAAATCCAATCTTAATGCACAGCTGATGATCCCAAAAATAACAGAGTGGAGAATGGCAGACGGGATAAAATCAACCCTGCCGCTGGCACATGATACTTTGCTGTCGCAAAGGGATTTTCTCACCAATTCACTGGCTGCCACGTTTCCGTTTATCTCTCCTGTTGATACGAAAAAAAGAGGCATACTGTTTGCTCACGAAGCCGATACCCTGAACCCTATCTTCCTTGACCTTGAAGAGATGAGCAATAAGCACTTTTTTGTAATAGGGATTTCGGGCTCGGGCAAGAGCTACACAAGCAAATACCTGATGATGCAGCAGCTGTTCAAAGAAGATACCAAGGTTTACATTCTTGATCCGAACGGCGAGTACTCAGCGTTATGCGAAACCATGAACGGGCAGATAATTGAACTGTCAAGAAAATCCGGCTCAAACATAAACATTTTCGATCTTGCAGGGGAGGATTTTGGAAACAAGATGCTGAGCCTGATTTCTGCTTTTGATATAATCGTCGGCGGTTTGACAGAGAACCAAAAATCGGTTTTGAATAAAGCGCTTATCAGGGCGTACAAAAGAAAGGGCATTGTCCATGATAAAAGCGAAACATGGAATAAAAAAGCGCCAACATTCGGCGATATGAGAACGGTGTTGCTGGAAATAAGAAAGAGGCAGGCTGCCAAAAAGGAGCATACTCAGGATTTTACCCTTGAATCACTGCTAAACCGCGTTGAGATGTACTGCGAAGGGAATATCTTCGGCTTTTTGGATGAGCAGTCTCGGATTGAAATCGAAAAAGGCTTTGTCTGCTTTGACCTGAGCCAGCTTCCAAATGCAGTAAAAAACCTGATGATGTTTGCCACTCTTGAAATAATACAGAGGGAGATTAAACGGGATAGAAAACAAAAGGTTGTCCTGATAGATGAGGGCTGGTCTTTGCTGCGCAGCAAGGAGGCCACAGATTATATCATGGAATTTGTAAAGACCTCAAGGAAGTATAACACCTCATTGGGATTCATAACGCAGGAAATAGAGGACCTGCTTGGAAGCAAGGCAGGAAGGTCTATCCTCAACACTGCCTCGGTGAAAATACTTATGAGGCAAAATCCCAGTAATATAGCGTTAATCTCAAAAGTTTTACAGTTGAACGAACAGGCCAAGATTTATCTTTTAACTGCGTCGCGCGGCTTTGGTCTGCTGATAACAGAGCAGAACACTTACAAGTTTTTTATCAAGGCTTCTGAAAAAGTCCACGGGCTTATAACAACAAATCCAAAGGAGTTTACACAGAAGGCAGAAGTGGAAAAAACAGAGGAGAAAAAGCCAAGAAGAATAAGCCTGAAGAAAGGGCTTTATCTGGAGAGCGACTTAACGGAAAAGGAATGCAACTATCTGCTTTCGCATGGATATGTATTGCACAAAAGCAGGCTGGAACAAAGCGGCGGTTCTTCAAGATACGTTCTCAAGATACGACATAATGAAAGCCCTGAGCATGCTTTCCTTTGCCAGAAAACCGTCGAACTATTGAAGAAGAATAAAGCGTTTAGAAAGATTGAAATGTCAACCATGGGTCCCGGAGATGTCAGTGCTGAAATAAAAGGAAAGAGGATTGCTTTTGAAATAGAAACAGGAGAAAACTTTAGGGCATACAGCAAGGAAGAGCATGAGGAAAAATTTGACAGAGTGAGAAAAAGCTTTGATGATTTTTACATAATCGTTACTGACTACGATAAAAAATACAAGTACGAGAAGTTCGGGAATGTCATAACTAGAACTGAGATAGAAGCAACAATAAACCAGCTAACAGGCAATAGCCCGCCGTCGCCATAATACTGATTTGCTAACCTTGCGAATTTCAACGAATTAACGCCCAGATCGTTGATTTCGTTAAAATTTTCGAACTGATTTTCGTTCGTAATTTTGACACTTTTTTTCGAACTGAAAATACGAACGATATTTTCTAAACTGCGCGTGGCAAATGTAACCTTACAAAAAGCAGTAGAAGCGAAGAAGAATCGTTCGAAATACATTTTTTGATCGTTCCAATACTAATTTAACTCCCTTAGGATCATTAATAATGTTCATGGTACGAGTAGTGAATATGCAAGTTGAGAAATTCGAACAATGTGGGATAGTCGGAGTTGTTTCTAAGACTGGCAGAAACGTTGCACCGTTAATCTACCGCGGATTGCTTGCACTTCAACACAGGGGTCAGGATGCTGCCGGCATGTCTGTCTTTGACGGAAATAAAATTATAACCAAAAAATCCGCAGGGCTTGTTTCCTCTGTCTTTACCGATCAAGATTTGCTAATGGAAGGGCACGTTGGAATAGGACATAATCGTTATCGGACTAGCGGACTCTCTAGACCCCAGGATATTCAACCATTCTGCTGCGATTTGATTGGCATAGCACACAATGGTCAGCTTACCAACTATGACGATCTAAAATCCGAATTTTTTCCATCAACTTCGCTAACCAGTGATGTTGACTCAGAACT
>Ga0180007_10002073_pt1 | contig 24756 bp, 23 predicted proteins | sample MM_PC_MetaG_FD_121122 | JGI IMG/M metagenome (GOLD analysis project Ga0180007, IMG submission 121122) | Groundwater microbial communities from the Aspo Hard Rock Laboratory (HRL) deep subsurface site, Sweden - MM_PC_MetaG | ecosystem: Environmental > Aquatic > Deep subsurface > Groundwater... | reverse complement strand
TGAGCTTTTTATAAAAAGTATTGAACCAATAAGACCTGGCCGTTGCTATCCTCGAAAACACCGGATATCATCCAGAAAGTTTTACTTGAACTATAAACCAATCGCTTAAGTTAATGACATTGTGTTGCCATTTATTACCATGTTAATGAGTAGATTAGCATCAATAGAGTCAGCACGTTATGTTCACACACCCAAAATGGACTTCGCTCATCGTAAGGATGGGCAAATTTAAATATTACCAAAGAACAATGTTTTATGCGAGTACCTAACTGGACTTTTTGTCATATATAATAATATCATTGACTTACTTAACTATTTGCGATAGTTTTATAAAAGATATCAAATATAGCGATAACTTTTGAGTCGTTCCTCCAAGTTGACACAAGTATTTTTATTAACAAGTATAATTGGTTTATATATATCGATATAATTATTCTATTATATCGATATAGTGGCTCGAGATTTCTTAACTTTAAGTTCACCTTGTGTTCTTATCTATTGGAAAATATTATGTCATCGAAGATCTCTTTACCACGAAAGACTGTTTCGTATGAGAATCCCAAACTTTTCAGATCCATCGGGTCTCTTATCAAAGAATACCGGAAATAGAGGGGGATAAGCCAGGAGACATTCTCAGAATCAATCCAAATCAGCGTTCGGAAACTACAGAATTGGGACACTAATCGATGCTGTGCACGAATTAGGAATTTGCACGACATTTCCGCATTCACCGGAATCCAGATGCAAGCTTTGGTGGCTCTTAATGCTTTTTATGTCTTTCACTTGAAACCTCCTTACCCGTAAACTATGAGCGGTTCACGGATGGGAGGTTTTCTTTATATTCCCTGAATTGTCAAACTCTGGGAGTCTCACGGCAAAGCCGGGAGTTTACCTGTGATTAATTAAGGTTTGTGGTGGTATATATAAAAATAAAGTTAAGTCCATACACGTGGGGCAGTGCCATAAGCTCATGAGGAGGAAGACGGGTGTCAGCAGGTTTCGGATAGTTTATTGTTTTGTTTTCAACATACAATTTCTTTTGTTGTAATTAATTCTGTCATATTAAACGTCATCCCCATATGAACTATTAATCATTCAGAATAACTATAAGTTACATCTATCGTTTTAACTGTTATAACCAGTCAATATTTTTCAGACTTTGTTTGACTTTTTTCCGGTCTGCTATTATTCTAATACGAAAAATAACTATGGTGAATAATTATGAGTAAAAATACGATATTGGCTGTCGACGATGAATACTCCATGCTTGATTTGATTACACGCTGCCTTGCCAATGAAAAATATAAAATGCTGACAGCACAAAGCGCTGAAGAAGGATTGCGCTTACTAAAAGAGAATGACATCCATCTTGTAATAAGCGATCAAAGAATGCCCGGAATGTCCGGATTGACTTTTTTAACTAAAGTCAAAGCACACTATCCTGATATTATAACAATAATATTAACCGGATATGCTGATATTGAAACAGTACTTGAAGCAATTAATTCAGCCGGGGTCTATAAGTTCATGGTAAAGCCTATGAATATGCTTGATCTAAAAATAACCGTTCAACGCGCTTTAGAATTAAGGCAAATGATTATAGATAAAAATATTCTTTCAAATAAAATTACAGCTTACGAAGCAAGGCTAAAAGAGTTAGAAAGAACGCACCCGGGCATAACAAAATACGAAAAAGATCATGATGGGAATATAATTCTTGATTTGGAATAAATCATTGGCTATATTAGTTAATTAATAGTTTTCTTATCATCTTGCCGGGCAAAGTTTCAACTGCCCTTAAAGCTCCTTCAGGACAAACCTCAACACAGCAGTAACATCTGATACATTTTTCATAATCAAAAGATATTTTTTCTTTGTCATGCGAAATAGATGCAGCAGGACAGTATTTCCAACATTCGCCGCATAACCTGCACAAGCTGCTATCAGCTAATGGCCTTTGGATAAAATGCCTTCGCATCGTTTTTTGAACAAATCCGGGCCCAATAATCAGCGGATTGCGGGACGGAAAAACAAAATTGTTTATCGGCTTAAACTCACCTGTAATACTAATATCATTTTCGGCAAGCCCCAAATCTTTCGCAATTTGATTTGTGGGAAGAATATCAGGATCAATGCCAAGCATTTTACATATCGATATATCCACGCTAAATGCGCTTTTGCCGCCGATAAGCATACCTATATAGCGCGGAGTACCGCCTTTGCCAGGCCCCTGCCCTTCCATTCCCAGTATGCCATCAACAATTGTTGCCTGCGGGCCGACCGCTTTGTGTATACGCACAAGAAGAGTTGCAAACATATCCCTGTCGATCCCACTTCTTAAATGCCATTCCGATTTTTTCATCCCCACTATACATCCGAATAGATTTTTAACACCAAGTGTAAGTAACATCTGAGCATGGGCTTTAAGTTTTGCAATATTAATAATATATTCGGCTTCCATTGCATCTTTTGAAATATCTATAAAGCCGAAAGGCTCTCCGATATCAACCTTTACCGATGTTTTAAAAGCCTTAAACTCTATATCAAGTCCTTCAAAAGCTCTTTTATACCCACCGTCTTTCAATATCTTATCAAACAGGCCTACAGCAGGGCTGTCCGATATCTGCACCCTTGCTCCTTTTCCAAGAATGTACTCTGCTGCAGCTTTTACTACTAAAGGATGAGTGATAATTGCCGTTTCAGGTTTTGCAGAAGAAAGCATATTCGGTTTTATAAGAACTTTCATGCCTTTTACTATTGATACCCCGCATATCGAATCAAGCATATCAAAAACAACGGGCTTTAATATATCATAATCATATTCAGCTTTCCTGAAAATGACTTTGTTCATAGTACAATCCTTCCAAAGAAAAATGTCTTCTATTCTTGCTAAATATATCTTTATTTAATATAGTTTATATATACAAACCTTATAGCGCAAACTTTTTAATCAATTTATTATAATGAAAAAAACTATCCCTAATAAAATTTCAACACACGGATATTATTATGTTGTTATAGCAGCAATTTTATGGGCCATTTCAGGCTCATCATCCAAATATTTGTTCAATTCGGGGATATCTCCTTTTCAGCTTGTTCAACTTCGCATAACAATCTCAGCAGGATTTCTTTTTATTGTACTTTTCATCTGGCGTCGCAACCTTTTGCGAATAGCATCGAAAGATTTGTTCTACTTTTTATTCTTAGGCGCTGCTGCAATGGCTTTAGTCCAGTTTACATATCTTTATACAATAAGTAAAATCAATGTAGCAGCAGCCATACTCTTGCAGTATCTTGCACCTGCTTTTATAACTCTTTATTTAGTTATCTTTGAAAAAGAAAAACTTCACAAAGCAACAGTTATAGCTGTTTTTGGGGCTATACTAGGATGTTATTTTGTTGTCGGAGCTTATAATCTTAATCTTTTTGCTTTAAACAAAGTCGGAGTATTATCCGGCATATTATCTGCCGTTTGTTATGCATGGTATTCGATTTCCGGAGAATATGGAATGCGAAAATACGCCCCGCTAACGGTAGTATTCTATTCGCTTTTTTTTGCCGCAATTACCTGGAATATATTGCATCCGCCTTTTAAAGCACTCTTTCATGCCTATTCGCCTTTTCAATGGGGATTAATTATTTATATAGGAATCTTTGGCACCGTTATTCCTTTCAGTCTGTATCTTGAAGGAATAAATTTAATCCGTTCCACTCGTGCCGCCATAACCGGTACACTTGAACCTATCACTGCTGCCGGCATTTCATATCTGTTATTAAATGAAACCCTTGATCTATTGCAGATTGCCGGAGGAATACTGGTATTAGCTTCTATAGTACTGATGCAATTTAAGGTGCAATATGATGACAAGATTCCGGATCTTATCAGGACAAAGAAGAAGTGAATACTATAGAAAGCATAAATTCTCTTTCGAAACGAATTAAAAGGCATGTAACCGGCCGCAAAAAATCTTTTTTCGCCTCAACATCACCCGGCCTTGAAGATGTTTGCCTTAATGAGTTAAACAATAAACTAAATGATGTCTTGTATCAGAATTTATCCGCACAAAAAGACCTTGTTAAAGATAAAGGCGGCATTCATTTTGAAGGTCGCATATCAGACTGTTATATCGCAAATCTTTATCTTCGCACAGCAAGCAGGATTCTTATGCGGATAGAAGAATTTAAAGCTACAAATTTTATGCAGCTTGAAAAGAAACTTTCCCAATTACCATGGGAGCTTTATCTGCCTGCAAGCACAAATTTTCTACCTGAGATAAAAGTATCTGCAAAACAGTCCAGGCTCTATCATAAAGATGCCATATCTCAGGTTTTTACAGACAGCATCAATAAACGTTTAACGCAAAATACTATATTGCTAAAGGATTCTTCATTAGCGCAAAAAGTTTTTGTACGTGCCATAAATGACAGGTTTGAAATATCAATAGACAGCTCAGGAGAACTTCTTTACAGACGAGGGATAAAAACCCATTCGGCAAAAGCTCCTTTACGGGAAACAATTGCCGCTGCAATTTTAAATTTGTGCGGATATAATGGAAACGAGCCCCTGATAGACCCCATGTGCGGCTCCGGCACTTTTTCAATTGAAGCAGCCATGATAGCTCAAAACATTCCTGCAGGTTACTTCCGAAATTTTGCTTTCATGGAGTGGCCATGCTTTACTCCTAAAAGCTGGGCATATATAAAACGAGTGGCAGAATCGAAGATCAATAATATTTCTACCCCTTCTATCTTTGCATCGGATATAAATTCAGAAGCCTGCAATTTATTGTCTTCCTGTATAAAACAGTATGACTTTCTTAAAATGGTTGAGGTTGTCAAAAATGATTTTTTTGATCTTTCTTCTTCTGCTTTCAAAGGACATACAGGTCTTATAGTTATTAACCCACCCTTTGGGCAAAGATTGGGAAGTCAAGCGGAAAGCAAAAAACTCTTTCAAAGCATATGTAAAAAACTTAAAAAAGATTATACAGGCTGGAAAGCCGGAATCATAGCTCCAGACATTGATCTTTTGAAAAGTCTTCCCTTTACGCTGAAATCTCAAACCCTATATCATGGCGGCCTTAAAATATACTTGCTTTATGGAAGAATAGTATAAAGAGATGTATACGCATAACATCCTGAATTTCACGCATTAGCTTGTATTGTTTTATGTTGACACGCTAATAAGAAAATGGTCTTATTTTATATCCAATTCAAATTATTTTAACTGATAAATACTTTTATTGAGTTTTGAAGATAATTGTTTGCCGATTTTATTTTATACTAAGACTTATATTGACAGTGCTAATCTATCTCATAACCGGAATAAATTAAGCAAAATGCTTTTGGAAGCTACGTGCAACTACGATTATTACAAATAACCTTACCCCATGAGGTTAACTGGGATATCTCGGGCCTTATCTCGGCTAATGATGTTGTTGCCTCCTGGTATGACAACAGCCCTCATAGTCACCTCGTACTCCACCTTATTGTCCCTGCAGACCAAACCGAACCGATTATGGAAGAAATTGAAAAAAGGTACGGCTCAAATCCTGACTTTCGAGGAATCATTATACCAATAGAAGGAATATGGCCGCGCATCGAACCCGATGCTCCTCCAGCCGTCAGTACATTCCAGCCAAAACGCAACTTATTAGGTCAAAGGGTAAGTCGCGAAGAACTATATGCAAATGCCATTGATAGCTGTGATATCACAGCCGGTTTTTTGCTTTTGGTTGCTTTGTCATCCGTGGTTGCAGCAGTTGGACTCACTCGAGATAACTTAGCCGTAATCATAGGTGCAATGCTAATCGCCCCGCTTTTTGGTCCTAACATGTCTTTGGCTGTTGGGACAACCTTCGGTGATCTGAAACTTGTCGGAAAGGCTCTTCAAGCGTCATTAGCCGGTATTGTTTTAGCTACCATAGTATCAGCTATTATTGGTATTGTAACAACAGTCGATCCGGGCATTAATGCAATTGCAGAACGCACAGTAGTGGGTTTTTCCGATATTACTATTGCATTAGCAGCCGGATGTGCCGGTTCACTTGCCTTTACATCAGGTTATTCAAGAGCAGTCATTGGAGTAATGGTTTCCGTGGCACTGTTGCCTCCGCTTGCAACTTTTGGACTTCTTCTCGGCTCCGGTTATTGGTCACTTGCTGCTAATGCATTACTGCTCACAGCAACAAATATAATTTGCATCAACCTTGCCGGTGTTGTTACCTTTCTTTTGCAGGGTGTTAGGCCTACTAACTGGAGAGAGGCAGAAAAGGCCAAACGTGCTATATGGATAGCATCGTTATCATGGATCACGCTGCTGATTGTTTTAGTAGTTATCTTGTCCAGCAGATAATATTATCTGCAATGAAAAATGGGTTCAAGTCTATATATTTTACTAATTCAGGAAATATAATAAAGTTAAATATACTCTTTTGTATCCACTGTTTTTTTACAAATCGTTATCCTTATTAAATTTAATTCTGATATCAGGAGCTTCAACCAGATGAAATGTGGCAGATGCGAATTTGATTTCTCCATTTGTTTTCTCAACTGCATTTAAAATCTTTGTAAAGAGTTCTGTTTTTGTTGCTCTTCTTTTTTTATAATTAACAACATATCTTATAGTGTATTCTACCCAATTATCATTTGCAATTATTGAAACCATGGGTTCTTTTTGTGCATTTTCAAGAAGATACTTGCGTTGTAACGTATTCCACTTTTCCTGTGAATTTTCAGCAAGGCCACCTGCAATTTCATTTGCAACCTGGTAAAATAAATTTTTAGCTTTATCATAATTACTTCCATACTGAATTGGTATTTTTATTTCATCCCATAAGAATGGAAAATCCCCTGAATAATTAAAAACCGGTTCTTTAAAAACAAAGCTATTTGCAATTAATACAATTCTACCATTATACAAATCGCCATCCACCCATTGCCCAATCTCCATAACTGTAGTACGCAAAACACCAATATCCATTACATCGCCCTTAATTCCTCCCAATTGAACACGGTCACCTGTTTTATAAAAGCCACCAAAAAGTATCGCTAGCCATCCAGCAAATGAAGCTATTACTTCTTGAAGAGCAAAAGCAATCCCGGCGCCTGCCACACCCAAGGCAATTGTTAATCCGCCTAATTTATTGCTATACACGATTGTGATTAAAATAATTGTAAAAATAAATCCAACAATATTCGAAAACTTCCTGGTCTTATAGTGATTATTGCTATCCAGTATCTTTGAAATAACTTTGCGTTGAACAACTTTAATCAGCGACCAGATTATTATTATGCCAATAATAATCGTAGAAATTTTCCCCATTGTAGGATTAAATAATATTTTCTTTAAAAGTTCTTCCATCTTGTAATATCTCACAGATGTAAGTTGTTAGCGTCTGCTTAACGAGCAGCCACTGGGGAACAGTATCGAATTTCAAAGACCTTGTTGTCTCATCCCGATGATTCGAATTTATCTTGGCATGGTTCAAATACGCTGCAAAGCCTGTATAGCGTTACTTTAAACCTCTATTATATCTTTAAAATCTTTATATATATAATAATTTCTTAACAATGTTTTTGCAACTATAATCTGGTTTTTTGTCAATTCATGAATAATACTCAATATATTTTCAGATTTAAAAACCTCTGATTTAAAAACCTCTTTCAAATTCACACTCAATCTGTTATTATTATTCAAACAATACTTCACTTAATACTAACAACAAACCTATTAAGGAGGAATAAAATGCCAAAGATAATTTTTACAATACTTCTATCGATTTTATTTATTATCGGTTGCGGAGAAAAAGCTGAAGAAAAGATGATTGAAAAACAAATTAAAAAGGCAACCGGATCAGATGCAAATGTTGAAATTTCGGATAATAAAATCAATATTGTTTCAAGTACAGGAGAAGGTAAGTTTAGCATGTCTATGGGTGAGTCGGTTGAGATTCCAAACGATTTTCCAACAGACATCTTTATCTACAAGCCTTCAGAAACAGTCGCAGCCATCAAAATGCCGGAAGGTTTCTCTATTTCCCTAAAAACCGGAAACGATATAAAAAAGGTTGCCGCATCCTATCAGAAAAAGATGAAGTCTGAAGGCTGGTCTGAAAAAGCAACATTGAATTTTAGCGGCCAACAAGTTTTAGTATATGAGAAAGAAAACCGTAATGCAAATATCGCAATTGCTTCCACGGAGGGTGAAACAAATATTACTCTTACTATCGTTAAAAACTAGATCTGAAGAATTTTATCATCAACATGAAAATTTATTCGAAAAATTACGGGGGTATGATTGACAAATGAAAATACTTCTCATGGATGATGAAAAAATTATTATAGACGTTGTTACAGCTATGCTTAATAAGATCGGCCATGATGTTGTTTTAGCTCAAAACGGGGAAGAAGCAATTCATTTGTTTAGCATAGCATTTGATTCAGCAACACCGATTGATTTAATGATAATGGATTTAACAATTCCTGCAGGCATGGGGGGCAAAGATGCTGTATATGAAATATTGAAAATAGATCCAAATGCTAAAGTAATTGTATCAAGCGGATACTCTCACGATCCAGCAATTATTAACTTCAGAGATTATGGTTTTTCAGCGGCTATTATAAAACCTTTTAAGCTAAAAACACTTATAAAAATTATTAATCAACTTACTGATTAATAGCATCGCTCTTAGATGTAGAATGTAATAATCCCGTATATCCTTTTGATGAAATATTTTTTTTCAAACCAAACAAAGTGAAATTTAGGAGGAATTGTTGTTTTGAAAAGGCAGATATCGGCAATCATTTTATTTATTTTCTTAATAACTGCTTTTCCCCTAACATCCTTTGCGAATAAAGCTTTACAACCTTTGCCGCTCAATGCACATATTGCAGATAAATATCATGACGATCTTAACGGACTTTTAAAAAAACGCTATATTCGAGTTCTGACCACACTAAATCAAACAAATTTTTTCATGTCCAAAGGAAAAATATTCGGATACGAATATGCACTGATCAAAGGATATGAAAAATATCTTAACAAAAAATTTAAAAAAAAAGGATTGCAAATAGTAATAGAATGTATTCCGGTTACCAGAGACCAACTGGTTCCACGTCTTGTTGAAGGATACGGAGATATTGCTGCGGCTGGATTAACCATAACACCTGAAAGAAAAAATAATGTTGTTTTTACTACCCCCTATCTATCAGGTATAGATGAAGTTGTTGTCACCCACAATGGCGGCTTTAGCCCTGTAAAAACTTCTGACCTTGCAGGCCAAAAGGTGCTGGTACGCAAAAGCAGCAGCTATTATCAAAGCCTTCTGCTTCTTAATGAAAAACTCATAAAACAGGGGGAAAAACCCGTTCGGATAATTGCGGCTGATGAAGATCTTGAAACTGAAAACATCCTGGAAATGGTTAACTCCGGAGCTGTGGAAACAACGGTAGCCGATAGTCACATCGCCTCGATCTGGTCCGATATTTTACAAAACATTGACATCCATAAGTCTGTAAAGCTGCGAACCGGTTCGAAAATAGCCTGGATGGTCAGAAAGGAAAATGACCAGTTGCTTGCCAGCCTTAACAATTATTTAAAAAACTATAAAAAAGGGACCTTGCTGGGGAACATATATTTCAAACGCTATTATGCCAATAATAAATGGCTGAAGAATCCCTCAAACCCGGCTGATCTCAAACAACTAAAGCGATATGAGGCTTTAATCAAAAAATATGCTTCGCGCTATGGTTATGACTGGAAACTAATTATGGCTATCGCCTATCAGGAATCAGGTCTTGACCACAAAAAAAAGAGTTCAGCCGGCGCTGTGGGTCTCATGCAGATACTTCCGAAAACGGTCAAAGATAAGCGAATAAATATTAAAAATATTAACAAACTGGAAAATAATATTCATGCGGGTGTAAAATACTTATCTATACTTCAAAAACGCTATTCCACCAACAAATCAATTCACCCCAGAGATAAAATCCGTTTTGCCTTAGCTTCATACAATGCCGGGCCGGCAAAAATTAGAAAAGCAAGACAAATGGCAAAAAAGATGGGGCTTAATCCCAACCGTTGGTTTCGAAACGTTGAAGTAGCAACACTACGGTTGGTAGGGCAAGAAACCGTCCGTTATGTCAGCAATATCAACAAATACTACAACCTGTATCATATCCTTCTTGATGAGGATCAGTAATGGTGCAATAGTAAAAAATTCTACGACTCGCTTACGCATTCATAAAAAAACCACCCCGCCAGCAAGGCTGACGGGGTATCAAAAAAAATCGTTTTGTTTTTTGCTAAGCAAATTTTCCGGAAATTAAAACTCAAGGGGTTACATATTTACTATTTAACTATAATTTTACCGGAAGCCAGCGGAGCTACCATGTTTTGTGTATATATATCATACTTATAAGTACCAGGCTCCATAAATCTTAAACTGGTTGTTTCTCCTTGTGCCAAAAAATCAGTGACAAAACAACCCATATTGGGAGTTAATCTAAAGCCAACCGGAGACTTGGTTGACACAGCACATACTTTACCTTCTTTAAAGCTTGTACTGATTTCAGCTCCTCGTACCCAATTAACCCAGACCACACATGATCCAACTGGAACCTCCAGATATTGAGGGGCTATTGTTATTATTTTTTCCCCTGCCGCGGTTTGTTCGCTAGAAATATTTCCTTTCAAAGATACAATAAAACAATTCTCATCTCCTTTATCTCCTGCATTAACCGCAACAGGATTTACAACAAATGACGCGATGAACAATAACATAACAACAAAACTAGCAACTAAAAATTTACCTTTTTTCATGATGTTCCTCCTTGTTTAATTATATGTTAATAATGATCCACTACATTCATTTATTATAAAATATAGTTTAGATTGCAAATTAATAATGTCAAGGTAAATATCATAAAACAGTAATGAACTACCAAACAGCAGAGCTGAGGTGGCATCAAACAAGTTTCACTTTTATTTTATGAAGCAAAGCTTCGGTAAATTAAACCTCAAGCGATTAAAGATTTACTTGCTATTTAACGATAATTTTACCTGATGCCAGTGGAGCTGTCCTGTTTTGTGTATATATATCATATTTATAAGTACCGGGTTCCATAAATCTTAGACTGGATGTTTCTCCTTGCACCAAAAAATTAGTAACATAGCAACCTAAACCGGGAGTTAGCCTAAAGCTCATAGAAGACTTGGTTTTATCAGCACATACTTTTCCATCTTGAAAGCTTGTACTGATTTCAGCTCCTCGTATCCAATTAACCCAGACCACACATGATCCTGCCGAGACAGTTAAATCTTGAGGACTTATTTTTACTATCGGATACATATCCTTAGAACTCTGTTGAGAAATATTTCCTCTCAGGCTTCCTCTCAAGCTTACAACATAGCATTCGTCATTATCTTTTTCTGCTGCATTAATTGTTACCGGATTTACAATAATAAATGACATGATGAACAATAACATAACAACACTGGCAACTAAAAACTTAACATTTTTCATCATTTTCCTCCATATATACATTTATATCAATTTCAACTACACTCTATAAACCCTTTCTTAAACCATTAATAAAATCCGATTCATTATCAGGGATACTCGATCCCTGATAAATTGTACGTCCCTCTCCATTAATACCAATTATATATGGCAAGCCTTTTACTCCAAATGTTTTGCTTGCAACTGTTCCCTCCAAATCCAGAAGTATCGTATAATTTATGTTTTGTGATTTTTTAAATCGTTGCACAACTTCTGCGGGTTGACCATAGTTAATCCCTAAAACAACAATATCCTGCGCTTGCGCCTTTTCGGCAAATTTTTTGACTACAGGTACTTCTTCCATACAGTAAACACACCATGTTGCAAAAAAAACAATCACAACCCCTTTTTTGCCTTTTAACCGGCTCAAAGTAATTTCATCTCCTTTAAGTGAATTAAGGCTAAAGTCAGGAGTCAGTTTTTCTAAGGATATTTCATTAATATTCTGTAGCGGTTTCACTTTAATAGTTTCAGTGGTGGTTGTTATTTTTTCGGTTGAATTATCAATATGTGTATCTATAGGTACTGGAAATTCTGCTTTTGAAAAAAAATTGATAAGATTCGGAAAATCCGTATTTTGGCCAATGAATACCAGAAACAGGCTTGCTGAAATAATAATTATAAAAGCAAAACCTTTTTTTATAGTTTCCATCCAGCGACCTGCTTTGGGCAGTTTTGAAATGAACCCGGTCATTACTCCTGCCAGAATAATTATGGTTCCCTGACCAAATCCAAACAAAAAAAGTTGAACTCCACTTTTTAAAACATGAACAGCATAATCCACACCCTGAGCTTTTTTAAGCGTAATTGCGATTGCTCCCAAAGCAACAGCCAGGATAGGCCCGGTGCAGGGTCCAATAATCAAACCACTAATGCAACCTACTACAAAAGCACCCAATAAACCCTTAAGATTGGCCGATTTAAACTGTAGTCTTGAAATAAATTGGGGATTAGGAATATTAACCACATCCAACATAAAAAGGCTCATCATTATAAAAAAAATTGCGATTGAATACATAAGCAATCCGTTTCCCATTATTGAACCGTATGTACCTCCTACCGCCGAAATTGTAATACCAAATATAGAATAAACAAAACCCAAACCTGTTACCATGGAAAGGCTGAGAATAAAAGCACGCATTCGGTTATCGCTTGCCTGGTTGCCAATATATCCAACGGTTAAGGGAAGCGCAGGATAAACACATGGAGTAAAAGAGGATAGAATACCACCTCCAAACATCAGGAAGTAAATCATTATACTATCCTGACGAAAAGCTTCTTGTATGAAATTATGCATATACTCTAACATTATATATTACCGGAGTTATTTTTTGATATTTCAGGTTTATAATAATATATTTATTGCTTATTTACTTCTTCAAGAGCCCTTGCAAGATCTTCTAAAAACGGCCGCTTGTTTATATCATGAATGTCTATATATGTTATAATTCCTTTTTTGTTGATTACAAACAAGGCTCTTTCGCTTACACCCTCTGATCGAAGTACACCATATTTGGAAGCTACCGCTCCATGAGGATAAAAATCAGAAAGTACAGGAAACCATATTTTTTCATTCGGATTAGTCATCTGGTTAGTCCAGGAATATAGTGTTGGGATATTGTCTACTGTTATACCAAGCAAGATGGCATTATTTTTTTCAAAAAGCTCTTTTGATATGTTATAACCCGGCCACTGATCAGAGCAAACCGGTGTCCATGCCGCAGGCACAAATGATATAACAACATTATATTTTCCTGCATACTGGCTAAGAGTTATTTTTTCACCTGATACTGATGGGAGAGTAAAATCGGGGGCATGATCTCCGACTTTCAAATTTGTGACAGAATCTGTTGGTTTGAGTTTTCCCACCGGATAAATAGAGCTTGAGTATTTTTCCGGTTGCCCATATGCTATAGTTATTCCCGTTACAACCATAAAAATAATGATACAAAATATATATCTGTATTTATTTATTTGTTTGCTCATGTTTTTCTCCTGATTCTATTCCTGACAATTTTATGATTTCATTCAGGAATTGCTGACTATCCTTAAAACCTCCTTCACTTAAATAAAATTGCTCGACAGAGCCATTTCCATTTAATTTAATACCTATAAAGGTAGGGGTGGCTTTTGCGCGTAACAAGTTAAATATTTCCACGCCTTGATCAGGAAACAGCGGAAAAGGTACTTCATATTTCTTTTTGAAAGAACCTATCTCATAATTACTATTGCCTGCACCTATACCGATTATTTTTATTCTTCCCTTTAAGCCATCCTGTTTTTCTATTATATGATAAAGTTCGTTTACCTTAGATGCCGACCGCTGGCAATGCGGACAATAAAAACTGAATAATTCTATAATCAAAACCTTGGTTTTAATTTGTCCAATATTGAAATCAGTGTCGTCAGAAAGACCCAAATATTTTTTTTCTGCTTCACTTACAGGTGCAGGAAGCTGGAATTCAGGGAAGCTATTACTGTTAAGATGAGAGTTCTCGGGATCGGAAACAGGTTCTGTTCCTTTCGCCAATTGCGCATTATATCCAAAAAACAAACCCAATAATAAACACAGGGCAATATATTTCCATGTTTTATGTATTTTCATAAGTTCTCCCTTTATACATTTAAACATAAATTGTTATTGTTTAAAAACAAATACAGATAAATGAATACAGACAACTCTACGATTTAAAAGATTCAGAGTAGATTATGAATAATTTAATCTAAAATTTATGATCAGGAACTGGGCATATATTTTTGCCGCAAAGCAGCAATTATAACCAAGTGAATAAGCAGTTATTTATATTGTAAGAATTAAATAAAAATTTACAAGTTCTTTTATTAGCGAACTTGTTTTATTACAATAATGATAGTTCAATTCTTCCAAAGGCTATAGCTATACCCCATAAAAATAAAAGAGCCAATATTGAAGACAAAACCATAAGCTTGCAGGCTTTTTTGATATGAATCCATTGAGCTTCTCCAAAGTCTACACCTATATATGGTTTTGATATGAGTTGCCCTCCGTAGTAATTAGGCCCTCCAAGTTTTACCAAAAGAGCACCGGCAAATGCCGCTTCAGAACATCCCGAATTAGGGCTTGAATGATTAGAACCTTCTTTTACGGCTGTTTTAAAAGAAGAAATACCTTTTCCGCAAAGCATTTGAGCTGCACAGGAAATTATAAAAATTGAGATACGAGCCGGTATATAATTTGCCACATCATCGATTTTCGCCGATGCTTTCCCAAAATCAATATACTTTTCATTTTTATATCCTACCATAGAATCAAGCGTGTTGATCATTTTATAAGAAATTGCAAAAGGCGCTCCTCCAATGGCTGCAAAAAATAACGGAGATATAACACCATCTACAAGATTTTCCGCAACCGTTTCAACTGCCGCCCTTACTACCCCTTCTTCGGAAATATTTTTGGTATCTCTCCCCACTATCATTGAAAGTTTTATTCTTGCTTCTTTGAGACCTGATTTCCGGAAAGCATGCATTACATCTAATGCCGCATCTTTAAGGGAGCGAACCGAAATGCAGTAATATACAAGAATAATTTCTACAATAATTCCAAAAACAGGATGAATCAGGTATGATATATAAACCATAAAAAAAGTGAGCGAAAACGATGCAAAAATTAAAAAAAGGCAAAACAGCAAACCGCTTGTAAAAAGCTTTACAGGAAATTTTCTAAATACAGGTTCAAAAAACGAAATGGCTTTGCCAATTACTCTTATTGGATGTGGAAAAGAGGGCGGATCTCCCAATATAAGATCTAAAACAAAAGCGCTGGGAAGAATATACCATAAAGGGATAAATTCCATTATCAGTTTATTTCCCACCCAAATTTGAAATCATATCTACCAGCTTTTTTGCTATCAAACGATTTAAAAATGGAGTTTTCATGGAAACCCGTAGGTTTTGATCGGACAGGCCCTGAAAATTTGAACAGTTTCTTATAAGTATTTTTTCAGATGACAGGCGCTCGCATATATCTTTAGCAGATAAATTTTTACCCAGCTTAAATAAAATAAAAGACGTTGAACTCGGAAAAATTTTTACCTCAGAAATTTTCTCAAATTGTTTTACAAATCGAATACGTTCTTTCTCAAGAAAATCTACTGTTTTTTCTATAAAATCCTGAGCATTATTTTCAGGACTCATTAAATAATACACAGCAGCCTGGGCAATGCTGTTTACATTCCACGGAAGCACATAGGGTAAAAATTTATTTATATTTTCTTTTGAAGCAATCAAAAACCCTATTCTCAAGCCCGGTATCTTAAATATTTTGGACATTGAATTTAGCACAATTAAATTTTTAAAGTCTGAATTTAGAATACTCTTTTCTTTGCCGCCTCTCGCAAAAGGCATGTAAGATTCATCTACAATAAAATTTTTCTTGGGAAATGATCTGATAAGAGATTCAAGATCAAGCCGATTAATCAACACTCCGGTAGGATTATTTGGATTGCATATAAAAATCGTATCAAAATTTACTATCGTTTTTTTTAACAGGTCTAAATCAGGATAATAATATAAAGATTCATCCAAAATGAAATATTCGTATTCAACTTTGTTCATTATACACGAATCTTCATAATCGGAATATGTTGGACCGATAATAAGGGCTTTTTTAGAACAAAGAGCTTTTGGAATGTTATAGATAAACTGTGTAGTACCGTTTCCTGCAAGAACCCTATCTTTACTTATATTATAGTATTTTGAAAATGCCAGGATCGCCTCGTTTGAATCAACTTCCGGAAGGGAGGTTATGGAGTTGATATTCTTTTTTAAAAACGAAACCAATCCGGCAGGCGGCCCCAAAGGATTAACATTGCTGCTCATGTCAATAATTTCAGAAGGATTACAGTTAAGCTGTGCTGCAAGTTTATAAATATTTCCACCGTGACCTGTTATCATAAATAGCCCTCAGCAGCCACAATGAGAAAAAGGCATGACTCTGTAATTTCTACCATAGCACCAAGCATATCCCCTGTTATGCATCCCATTCGACGTTTATAGTAATACAAAATAACTCCTGTTATGATTATAAATCCGTAAAGCAATATTACACCTTTTACTCCGAGAAAATAACTGAAAACTATAGGAATGATCAAAGTTATAAAATAATATGGTTTAACAGATTCTTTGAAAAAGTCAAAAGCGGTTCCTCCGTCCGGTCTTCCATAAGGTAGAAATTTCATACCGAAAATCATTGTAGATCTTGAATAAATGGGAACAAGGACAAGGATAAAATTACGGCTTTCGTTAAGAGATGCGATTGCGCCACATTTAACAGCCAGAGCGAATATGATTGTAACAAGCCCCATAGCGCCCATTCTGCTGTCTTTCATAATTAAAAGTGCTTTCTCTTTGGGCCTGTGGCCTAAAAGGCCGTCTGCCATATCTCCAAGGCCATCAATATGCAAAGCTCCTGTTAAAATGGCAAGAAGCATTACATCAAGAATGGAAACAAGGTACCCAGGCCACAAATAAAAAGCTATCAGGTCAAAGGCGGATACAAGAATTCCGATTATAAGTCCCACAACCGGAAAATAGGGTATGATTTTATTGGCATCAAATTCTGATGTTTTTCCGGCGGGTAGTATTGTCAGAAACTGTATGGCTGATTTTAAATACACCATGTTATTTGCACTTTGCATCTTCTTTAATTACAACCGGTATACCTGCAACCATCCATATAACCCAGTTTGCTATCGATGCAATTTTCTGGTTTACAAGGCCTGCTGCATCCCTGAAAATTCTTGATAATTCATTATCAGGCACAATACCGCTACCTACTTCATTTGAAACCAGTATAACCGGACAATTTGAATTCTTAAGTGAAGAAACAAGTTTTTGAATACTCTCTGATACCTTATCGATATCGGTATGTTGGAGCATAATATTGTTTATCCATAAAGTAAGGCAATCTATAAGAATAATATCTGACTTTGCACTCCATTGCGATATTGCTTCGGATAGTAAAACAGGTTCTTCAATCGTATGCCATGTTTTGGATCTTTCTTCTTTATGCCGTCTTATTCTTTCTTTCATTTCTTCATCAAAGGGTGTGCATGTCGCAATAAAGATTTTTTTATCGCCTGCAATATTATCGGCCAGATTTAGGGCATGACGGCTTTTTCCGCTTTTACAGCCTCCGGTTAAAAATATAATCTCTTTCACAAATACTCTCCTTCGGCAATTTTAAATACTGCATCTACATCTATATGTTTTTCAAAATGGTCTGCCAGAAGATCATATTCTTTATCTCTTTCGGCAAAGCCGGTTAAGTTCGAGATCGCAGGCTGGTCAATACCGATTGTTTCAAGCCATTTTTTCACAATCAAGGGGGTATCAAAAACACCATGCATATATGTGCCCATTATCTTTTTATTGCTTGATATGCATCCATCAAAATCCCGGCAGGTAATATTATTACGATCCGTTACTTCAAATATATATTCATTGCTTTCATTTATAGTTTGCCCCATATGAATTTCATATCCGGTTCCACTGATACCATCCCATGAAAACCTGGTAAGCGTTGTAACTTTTGGAGCTTTCAAGGTGGTTTCTGTCGGCAGAAGCAAAAGGCCTTTACTTGTACCCGGCATCCCTTCAAGGCCATAAGGATCATGTATAGCACGACCCAGCATTTGGTATCCGCCGCAAATCCCAAGCACGTGTCCGCCCATATCTGCATAAGCTAAAATTTTTTCCGACCAGCCTGTCTCTTCAAGCCATGTAAGATCATAGCGGGTATTTTTGGAACCTGGAATAATGACTGCTTTAAAATCAGACAAATCGCAAGCTGTTTGAATATAATCCAGCCTTATATTTTTTATACGTGAAAGAGGATCAAAATCAGTAAAATTGGAAATATGCGGAAGTCTGATTACTGCAACGGAAGGAAGGCCATTATTGTTAGAATTAACTTGTCTCGGACTCTCTATTACTACCGAATCTTCCGCATCTATCTTTATGTGGTTATACCAGGGAAGAACACCAAATATTTTTTTGCCCGTTTTATTTTCTATCCATTTCTTACCGTCTTCAAAAAGCCTTAAATCCCCCCTGAACCTGTTTATTATAAATCCTGCTATCTGCTTTCTTTGATCAGAATCAATACATTCAAGAGTTCCAACAAGCTGTGCAAATATTCCGCCCCTATGAATGTCTCCTACAAGTATAACCGGCGCTTTGGCATATTTGGCCATACGCAAATTTACAATATCATTAGGCATAAGATTTACTTCCGCACAGGAACCTGCACCTTCAATAACTATAAGCTCATAATTATCACGCAGACGATCAAGAGAATTACATGTTTTTTCAAACAGGCTCTCTTTTCTTGTATGGTATTCAAATGCAGTAGAGTTTTCAAGTGCTTTACCAAGAAGTACTATCTGTGAGCCGGTTTCTCCGGTTGGTTTTAAAAGAACCGGATTCATATCTACATGCGGCGGAATTTTTGAGGCTTCAGCCTGAACAATCTGGGCACGACCCATTTCAAGGCCATCCGGGGTAATTCCGGAATTATTCGACATGTTTTGCGCCTTAAAGGGCGCAACCTTAATACCCTTATTGGCAAATATACGGCAAAGAGCTGTTACAACAATGCTTTTACCAACATCGGAACCGGTACCTAAAACAGCTATACAACGGGCTCTCTTTTGTTTGGGGGAGGAATTATTTATGCTTTTATGATTCACATTTAACCAGCTTTTACTGTTTTACCATCCTTTCTTTTTGATATTCAAGGCAGGAATTAATAAATTCCTTGGCAGCCTCGGGAGTACCGCCTAAATGTAAATTAATGTAGCTTCCAATCGTATGGTTAATAAGAAAGCCCTCAGGTACATTTTTTTGTCCGAATAATCCCGATACACTGTAAATGTTTTCGATATTTACATCGATATCCGATAATTCCGAATAATGAAATTCATAACCTCTTACAGTCTGCCCACTTTTACCTACCACAGTGTCTCTCTTTAGTTTTATCTCTCTATAACCCACAGTCCTTAAATGGGATAACATCCGCGTACTGAAAGGAAAACAACCTGTCATAGGATAAATATTGCCATCGGCATTATAAAGTTCACGGCAAAGATACATAAAACCTCCGCATTCACCGTAAATAGGCATTCCTTCAAGGCTCCTTTCCCGTACTGCCCGTCTTAAGCCGGAATTATTTGAAAGTTGGGCAGCAAACAGCTCGGCATACCCGCCGCAAAAATAAATGCCATCTATGTTTTCAGGCAAACGGCCATCTTTTAGTGGTGAAAAATATACCAGCTCAGCGCCGGCGGCTTCCAAATTATCAAGATTATCTTTGTAGTAAAAACAAAAAGCATCATCTCTTGCCATGGCAATTCTTACAACAGGTTTTATTTTTTCAACATTTAACGGCATTTCATCGGACGTTGGGCTTCCCAATTTTTTATCAGGCAGGCTTTCCAGTAATTTATCAATATCGATATTTTTTTCTACTATATTGGCAAGCTTTTCAATATCTTTATCAGATAATCGATTGTCATGAAGTGTTGTTAAACCTAAATGCCGTTTAGGAATTGCAATTTCTCTGTCGTATAAAACACCCCCCAGACACGGCATTTTTACATTATCTTCCAAAGAGTCTTTCAAATATTGCAGTTGCTTATTACTCCCAACCTTATTGAAAATAACACCTGCAAAAGACAAACTATGATCAAAGTCTTCAAAACCTCGTATGAGCGCAGCAACGCTTCTTGCCATGTTTCCTGCATCAACAACAAGTATGACAGAAAGCTCCAGCCATTTTGCTATTTGAGCACTAGAACCTGACTCACTTTTTCCGTCATATCCATCAAAGAGGCCCATAAATCCTTCAACAACAGCAACATCCGCATTTTCGGAATATTTTCTAAAACACCCCAAATTATACGGTTTTGATAACATCCATCCGTCAAGATTCACACTGTTTTTGCCTGTAACTCTGACATGATGTCCCGGATCTACAAAATCAGGACCTACTTTAAAAGGGGCAACATCTATTCCCCGTTTTTTAAGTGCAGCCAAAAGCCCAAGAATAACGGTTGTCTTTCCAACTCCACCCTTTGTTCCGGATATAAGTAATCTCTTGATAGCAAACACCTCCTTAAAAAATAATCCAACTATGCGCCTAATTCTTTTTTAGACTTATATATTACACCCCTCCATAAAGTCCATTATATTTTAAACTTTAATCTTTAAAAATGCCTTTATTCCGGCATAAAAGCAGCTATATTTAACCATCGCATGATAAATAACGAATATAAATTATTGCTTTAATTATATCAAAATACCCCCTAACTCAAATTATTAGAATCGGGAATAAAATAATTTTTAAAACAACAACTCAGGTACGCTAACTATACGCTTAAGTTTTCAACAAGATTTAAAATTGATGACCTCGCAAGAAGTCTTTAAATCCCTGTTTTGTCATGCCGGACCCCATACGGCATCCATTAATTTCAATAGGTTCTGAATACCGGCTTTCGCCAGCATGAGGGTTTGGGAACTTTTTACGAATTAATCAAACATTGATATAACGTTTGATATTTAAAGATATGTTGATAATAAATCAATACATATTTAGCAAGAAATATAGAATATTGATTTTAAAAGCTTTTATTTGTTTACAAATCATTGTTTGAGAAAATCTGATTGAACCATTAAAAGGCCATAATAGTTAGAGCCACTTTCAAAACATTTCAGTTTGGTCAAGCTCAAGGCGGGCGAAAATTTCAACCACAGGAATACATTGAGTATTTCGAGGATAGCGCTAAAGGTTAGCGCTTATGCTTCACTACGTGTCACTTCGTGCGAAATTTTCTCCCAACTCAGAGATCGGCCAAAATGGGGCGTTTTAAAACTGGCTCGTTAGGTTAATTTTATAAGGCTCTGTCTTCTATCCCCATATCTTTCAATAGGTTCATTCTCACGGTTAACTTATCTGCCTTCCCGCTGGGAAGTAGAGGTAACGGCAATGACTGAATTTTGATAATGTCAGGTTTCTTATAATTTGCAAGGTTTTCACTAAATCTTGAGCGGACGTCTTCTTCACTCAGAAATATCCCATCTTTTACAACAATATTGAGAAACGTTTTTTCACCCAGTACATTATCCGGATAACTGACCAAAACTGCTGTATTTACTTCAGGCATATTCATGACAAAAGCCTCGATTTCACCCGGATAGATATTAAAGCCCCCTCTCATGATTATCTCTTTTTTACGGCTAACCAATTGAATGTTTCCCAGTTCATCAATAAACCTGGCCATATCACCGGAATGCCAAAAGCCTTGACCATCTTTTTCTTTTTTTGTCAAATCCGGTTTGTTCCAGTAAAATTTAAAAACAGATGGCCCCTTAAACCATAATTCACCAACCTCCCCTCTTGGCAATTCATCCCCTTTCTCATCACAAATTATTAATTCAACATTTGAAAGCGTTTTGCCAATAGTATTATAAGCAATTTCTTCAGGATCATCTCTGCGGGTCATTAGAACACCACCTGCCTCTGAGCTTCCCATAAGCTGAAGAAGACATATGTCATATGTTTTCTTAAATAGTATCATTTGTTCAGGCGGTGCATAATACCCGACAGTTATTCCGAATTTAAAAGAGGAAAGGTCACGATTTGAAAGTTCCGGCATTTTTATGATCGGCAGCATATACATTGTTGGAACGCCGGTAAACCATGTGACTTTTTCTTTTTCTATAAGGTCTATAAATAAGAAAGGGTCATAGGTTTCCATTAAGACAATTTTTTGTCCCAATAAAAAAGCCACATTAAAAAATATCTCAATTCCTGTCATATGAGCCCAGGGCGCTGCAAGAAGTAGTACATCCTTTTGTGTTAAAAACCATACTTCTTTTATAAATGCCTTGGAGTTGCATAGAAGAGAGTCATGGGAATGAACAACCCCTTTGGGAACACCCGTTGTGCCCGAAGTATACAATATCAATAGTTCATCGGATGACTCAGGCCTGTTTGACTCCATTTTTGATAAATCAGTGGTCGCAGTGTTTACAAGACTATCAAAAGAAAGAAACGGCTCTTTAACAAAAGTATCTTTTCCATAAACAATTATATGTTCAAGAGTGGAAGTTTTTTCTTTTATTTCTTTTGCAGCTTTTGAAAAGTTAAAATTGTCAAATTCATCAACCGTTACCAAAATCCTGCAACCGGAATCTTTCACAAAATATTCAAGCTCCATCTTGCGATAACGGGAATTGATAGGAACTGCTACTATCCCTACTCTCACAGCCGCAAACCAGGCAATCAATACTTCCGGATGATTCGGCCCCCAAATTCCCAGCCGGTCTCCTTTTTTCATACCAAGACTAAGAAGGTTCGCCGCCAGATTCTTGGTCAACAGATCCAGTTCCTTCCAGCTTATTCTTCTATCTCCATATACAATCACCGTTTCATCTGGTTTTTGGTCTACCCACTTATCCAGAATATCTACGGCAGTCTCTCCCTCGGTTTTTGTCCAATATTTTGAATAATCGACATTACTATTCATCTGTTTACTTTCCTGTATAATTTATTGATGACCATACTATTTCAATTTCTTTCTACATACTACTTAATCCGTACTAAAGGGTGCATCCCTACTACCTTCCAAGCCGCAACAATTTCCCCAAGTTCATAGATTCAGGATCCAGGCTCACGTTTATCTTCTGACGTATCCAGTATAAGGTCGCATGATCTACCTGAATATCATACACTTGAGCACCGGAAAACGGAGTCACTGCCATCTGCGAATCACCATTTAGATATTCCTGACAACCATAAAGGAGATAATTTAATTTCCACAATTTCATCTGCCGATCGTAGAGATCCGCTATTGCAACCGCGCTTCCACTATGTATGTAAGGCCAAATCGGTAGATATGCAACCCTCTTTCCATATATATGCTTGATCTTAGGTATGCAATCTACTACATCCACTGGCACTATGGCCCAACCAAGTCGGGGAAATTTTTTACCTTCATCAAATTGTAAGCTCTTACTAACCTTTCCCTTTTCATCCTTTATAGGAGTTGGATTCTTGGGTTCGGGCACCAACAAAAACTTTTTTTCTATGAGCATAAGATTCCAATCTGAAGGTGGATCCTGAAAGCAAAAAGCATCTCCATAGGTCATATCCGACCCTGCTATATTATCTTGCCAGGTGGTGGCGCTTACCCGCATTGTCCTTTTAAAGGCAGGAAGGTAGACAAATCCAGTATCGTAATCCTTCGCAGTATCATACATGTCTCTCGGTAAGCTGTCCCAACCCTTTTAGCTCCCGGGGAGAAGTAGATAAACTAATCTTTTTAATAAGTATGTTATCATAACCCGGAATTAACCCAAGAGGAGGCAAAAGTGTTCTGCCACTATATTTAACATACATGACTTCTTGCCCAGATGTTTTATAAATCTTCCCCTTGGAATTAACGTACCACAAAAAGGCCGGCAAACCATACCAAGTATCCCATACAACTCCGTATGTATGGTTAGCCAATGCTTCCAGTCCATTCTCTGTCCAGGGAAAAGGATAGCCTCCCGGCCAGATAATGCCTGTCTTTCCATAGTAAACCGCTCCATTTTTATCCATGACAGCCTTGCCACGATTCCTTTCGGTAGCCTCCCGGAAGGCTTTTGGATTCAACTTATCAGGCGACAGTTGAGTTCCCATCCTCAGAACCATTCCCCTTTTTACGCTTTCATATACACCCGGAGTAATATACTCCTTAACCAACTCCACATTGTTCTTGTCAATCATATCACCGATCTTCACCTTACCGCCGGTCAGATCCTCGATTGTGGGAAGCTTCGCCTTTCCTTCGACCACATCCTTTATGGATGGTATATCTGCACCTATCAGTGCCCCTGGCAACAGAAGTGTAAAAATAAAGGCAAATAATACTATTACCAAATTACCTGTTTTATAAATTTTCATCTCAAATTCTCCTCCATTTATTTTCAGAATTGATAAGTTATTCTGCCGAAGACTTCATTAGCCCAATCTAAGGATCCATATCTACTAGGCCTTGTTTCTTCTCCTCCCAGGATCACTCCGTAAATATCAAAAATCCAGTGATTACCATATATATACTTAAAACCAGGACGAAACATACTGCACCCGTCTAAGTCATAAAGCGCCGTCAAT
>Ga0180007_10002072_pt1 | contig 24756 bp, 14 predicted proteins | sample MM_PC_MetaG_FD_121122 | JGI IMG/M metagenome (GOLD analysis project Ga0180007, IMG submission 121122) | Groundwater microbial communities from the Aspo Hard Rock Laboratory (HRL) deep subsurface site, Sweden - MM_PC_MetaG | ecosystem: Environmental > Aquatic > Deep subsurface > Groundwater... | reverse complement strand
TGCTTGGCCGGCCCCACCCCGGTGTTGGTGGCTGTCTGCATGTCAGACTCCCGCAATGGCGGCCGGTTGAGCTGATCGAGGGGGGACTTGGTTTTATCATATGCAGGCAGTTCATAGGGATCAACCAGCTGAAAATAGACCATGACTTCCTTGGCCGGCTTCCATTCCTCATCAGCGCCATAGCGCATTTCAACCGTAGCCACCAGAGGGATGGCGCCAAGCACGGGATTGTCGTGGCTGCACATGGTCTCGGCATCGTGGATATCATCCCTGGTCCAGGCCAGCCTGTAGGCGTTGCGGGTATCGTGGTTGGGTTTGAACTTAGGGTAACTCGGACAGAATAGGTACGTATAGCCCCCGGGAAAACGCAATTTCTTGAAGTTTTCACTTTTCGGTTTGGCGGGATCATCCGCCGGAGGAGGCAATTTCCCGCCGTCAAGGACAAAATTTCGGATATGATCCTTCAGGGCATCATCGCTGCCGCTGAGTTTGTCACAATAATATTTCCACCCGAAGTCCAGGGCTGTTTCAGCCTTCTGATGGTTCATGGGAAAATAAAAAAGCCCAGCCACCTGCATCCTTTCCATGCGGCCCTTCTTGGTGTCCGCCTTGTGCAGAAACAGGTCGTCGATCTTGCCGAGCTCGAGCTTGATCCGGTACTCCGGCGCCACCACCAGGGTATTGTAGAACTTCTCGCTGCTATCCACAAAATCCGGGGCAACATGTCCCACCTCTTCGTCGGTGGTCTTGCGGAAATCCTTTTCCTTGACCACGGTCTTGGTGGGTTCCTTGTCGCCCGGCGGGATTGTTACCGCTTTACTGGTGTCATGCACCTCAGCCAGTTTCGGCTGGGTTTCCCCGGTGCCGGGGACATTGTCCACCTCCAGATTGAACAGGGATTGAAACCTCTCGATGGCCAGTTTGGTATTCGGTCCCTTGATGCCGTCAATTTTCCCGCAGTAGAAGCCCAGGTTATTGAGCCGCTGCTGCACCCCGGAGATGCAGTACTTTGTCTGCGCCTTTTCCAGCAGGGGATTCAGCCTGCCGATCTGCAGCTTCCACTTGAGCCGATAGTCGCCGCTCACGGCGTCATCTTTTTTCTGGTCACCACCACCCGTCCGCTTGTCGCCTTTTTTGGCATCCTCCGCCTTCATCTGGACGAAAAGGGTGGCCTCGGTGCAGGTCTTGGGGATTTCCGGGTCCTGGCCGCCCGCTTTGACGCAACCGTTATCATCGGTCTTGCCCGTGTAGGTCTTGCCGCCCGCTACGATCAGTTCGAAGGCGGCGCCCTTGGCCGGCGAAAAGTCGGCCAGCAGGACGCGCAGCCGCAGGCAGAGTTTCACCACCTTGGGAACTTTGTAGACGCCGTCCTTGTCCAGGGACTGTTTGAAGGGTGGCGGTCCCTTGGGGGGCAGTTTGATCACGTCCCCTTCAAACTGCTTGTCGCCGGTGAAGAGCACCAACGGGTTATGGCGGTCCCTGGAATTGCGCAACTCCCTGTTGCCGTCCCAGACCGTCTCCCACTTGTAATAGTTATTCTCTTCGGCGATCTTGACGATATGATCGCATTTTTCGGTCTTATGTGTCTTGCCCAAACCCTTGACCTCCTCCTGGCCAGCAGATCAATGTCTTCATCATCCCCGCCCGGATTGCCTCATCCTTACTGTTGCGAAACGTCGTTCTCGTGAATGCGCGGGAAGGTGACCTCTGCCGTGCCCCCTTCCGGAATACCCTCCACCTTGGCCTTGCCCTGATCATCCAGCCGGCCTGATTTGATGGTGCCGTCCGGCAGTTTCACCTGATATTCCTCGTCGGGAATCGGATTGCCCTCATCGTCCTTGAGTTCGATGCCGATCCAATGCAATTTCTCTTCCTCGTTCTTGTCTTCCTGGCCGGCCTGCTGCTGGTTTGACCCCTGCTCGGCCTGGGTGTCCTTCTTCGAGGTCTGCTGACCCGGATCCGCTACCGCAGCATCCTCGGCATTGACGGGCGCTTCCGGAAGATCTGCGGTGCATGCTGTGCCGCTTTTCGGACTTGGCATATGTTCTTCCTTCTAATTAATTTTTACTATTCCACCCTGAATCGATACCATAGCCGAACCCTTGGCCTCCAAATTCGCCTTGGCCTCAAGGGTGACATTCATGCCCTTGATCTCCACATCACCGCTGCTGGACAGAGTGATGCCGCCGGACTCGATGACCAGATAGGAACCGCCGACCTTGACCGTAATATTGGTTCCGGCCTCAATGACCACGTTAGCCGCCTTGAGAAAATAATCCTTGGTCGCCTGCTCCGAATGGTTGGCCTTGAACACCTCGGCCACGTCGCCGGTCACGGTCAGGGACATATTCTTGCTGATCTCCGTGGCCTGCTTGCCGATCACCCGCAGGTGGCGGTCGCCGCCGATCTCTTCCTGGTGGTGGTTATCAACCTTTTCATGCCGGTCATTTTTTATATGCTCTTTGCGGTCATTCTCCACCACCAGATGCCGGTCATGGCCAATGGTTTCTAACCGGTCGTTCTTAACCCGGATATCCATATTCTTTTCCGCATGGAGAAAGAGCTGCTCCTCGCCTTTCTTATCCTCAAAGCGGATCTCGTTGAACCCGTCGCCCTTGGGAGAACTGTTGGACTTGAAGGTGCTCATGGTCTTGTTATCGGGCAGGGCATAGGGCGGGTTGTTGTTGCCGTGATACACCTGACCGATAATGATCGGCCGGTCCGGATCGCCTTCAATGAAATCAACCGTCACCTCGTGGCCGATCCTGGGCAGGAAAACCGCGCCCCAGCGATTGCCGGACATGGCCTGACTGACCCGGATCCAACAGGAACTGTTCTCGTTATTCTCGCCCTCCCGATCCCAGTGGAACTGCACCTTCACCCGGCCGTACTGATCGGTGTGGATCTCTTCGCCTTCCGGGCCCACCACGATTGCCGTCTGCACACCTTCAACAATCGGCTTGCGGGTGCTGCGCACCGGGCGGAAAGGGATCTCGTAGGGCATGCATTCGAAACGATTCACATAAGAACTTTCTCCCCCCTCACCTGCAACAACGGCGCTCCGATAGCCGCCCGCCTGGTTTGCATTATGGCTGATGCGGGTCAGGACATATTCCTTTTCATTGAGGTCGGCGCGGAAATAATCCTGCAGTTTGAAGCGGCAACCGCTGACAAAAGAGCGGCACTCACCGCTGCCGCTGATGGTGGTGATGCGGGCCTCCTCTTCTTCCATGCGGATATTAACCAGTCGGGATCCCTCTTCATATTTCCCGTATTCGCCCGGATAATCATAAATCTCCAACTCCGTGGGCCCCAGCTGCTCCTTGGCGCTGACACTCAACTGCAGATTCGATTTCGGAGTCTCGTAATTATAGTCATTCAAGCTGAATTTGCCGGGCCGGATCTCCTTGATAATCTCTAAAGCGGTTACAACGTCCTCCTCCAATTGACCGCCGGTGCTTATCTGATATCTGGCGATTTCCTGGTTCGGGCAGGATTTATGCTCCACCGGCAGATCCGCCAGTACCAGGGTGTGCTTTTTCTCCTCATGCTCAAAAAAATAGAAAATCCCCTCTTCCTCAAGGAGCCGCGAGACAAAATTAAAATCGGTTTCCCTGTACTGTACCGCGTATTCTCTCGGCTCATATTTGCCATGCAGCCGTAAAATGTAGTCGCTGAAACCATGGTCGCTGAAAATCCTTTCCACGATTTCCGGCACGGTGAGCTTCTGGAAAATTCGGCAATCCGCCGTTCTGGTAAGGAACCAGAACCAGGGGACCATGGTGGCGGTGTAGGCGGCGAGATGCATCTCACTTTCGGTTTCACCGCCGGCGCGACCCTGCCTGAAACGACATATCAACCCATGGAAATAACGCCGACTGCCATCTGCCAGAAAAAGGGAGACAGTGACTGCCTTTCCGATAATGTCATTAAAAGAAATGTTGTGGTTTTCCGAAGTCAGTTCCAGCTCGAAACTGAAGAGAGTTGACAACCCTTCATTGCCACGGAAGCGGGTCAGGAGGAGGACATCCGGGCCCAGGGGGGTGTCGATGGCAAGAAGTCTGTTTTCCTGGGTAAGCATGGGCATTCCCATTTAAAGAGGTGAGAAACGGATAGTACGTTGATAATTCTATTTTTTTGATAACAAAGGAATTCCTGAATTGTCAACAGGAATTACCATTGCTTGACAACATCATTAGTGTGTCCTGATCTAGGCCATGAGTTTATTCCCGTTAATACGCTGCAGGGCATGCTGGCGGGAAAAGTGGACATTGCCGACAGCACCGGGGAAAACAGATTCCATCGTTCGGGAAAATTTCTCCGGCCAGTGGAGAAAAATGACATTATTACCTTTTACCCTGTAGTATTATCCAATGTCAATTGTTGCATGAAGCAGGACAGCCTGACCGAATTTATATGCTTCATGTTACAATTTGACGGAACCTATCTTCCCTTCCGCCTATCTGAAGTTATAGCAGTATACTTCATATAAATCATTCTCATTTCAGGGAGGTACGCAGCAATGTTTCACGGATTCGGCAATTACGGCTACGGCATGGGCATGGGTTTTGGCTGGGTATTCATGATCATTTTCTGGGGTTTGATCATCTATCTGGCGCTCTCCTTCTGGAAGAGAAATGATAGGGGTGACACCAGAACAAAAGAAACAGCGCTTGAGATTTTGAAAAAACGCTACGCCCGCGGCGAAATTTCCAAGGAAGAATTCGAACGCATGAAAAAGGACCTCAATGAATAACTCAATTCCCCGGTTTGGTCTATCTTACCGGAATATCATTATTTATAGACATAATTGTCACCTTCCCCCCTCATTGGAATTCAGGAGTTCAGAAGTCAGAATAATTGATTTGATTCTCCTTTATTCCGGCTCCTGACTCCTGTATGCGAATTCTACAGCATCATGGATCGAAACGGTAATCCCCGGCCAAAAAATGGCTGGCAAGGGTGCTCACCATCTCGTCAGAATCAAGAAGGGCATCGAGCTGCCGGGTATAGCCGATCAGTCGACCCATCTGGTCGAGGATTGCTTCGATCTCCTGCCGACCCAGGCCGGAGAGGCGGCCCACCAGCAGATCGCCCTTGGCCTTGAGGGCAAAACCCTGCTCCGCCAGCACCTGGGCCATGAGCGAAATGCGGCGGGAACGGTTGGTGATGGAGGCGGCCCCGCCCACGAAGCGGAAATAGATGTGGTTGTTGCGCGGCTTGTCGCTGCAGTAGCAGTCCAACATGTTGAAGTGGTAGCCGAAGCGCAAGCTCATGTTGACATACTCCCTGCCGGCCAAGGCCACGTTGGTGCCGGCCAGTTCCTGCCCGCCGCCGGTGAGATCCGTTGCCCTGGTCATGGCGGACATCAGGTCGCCGCCGCTCAGGGCAAGGCCCTCATTCTGCCAGACCCCGGGAAAGAGCATACCCTTAAGCACCGCCCTTAAAGGCAGCGAGCCGACCTGTTCGAAATCCACCTTCTTGCCCCCGGCTCCGTCCTGCAGGCCGCCGCCGAGATCGATCAGCAGCAGCTGGACAGGGATGGGCAGGTTAAGCCGGTGCAGGGGGGTGCCGCCCCCGAAAATCCTGGCCAGGCCGCGGCTCTGCCCTTCGGCAAATTCTAACAGGGCCTGCACCGCTTTCTCATGCAGGAAGCGGACAAGATCGTGCACGGTCTGGCATTTTTCCGGGGAAAACTCCTGCTCCAGTGGATTGACCAGATTAAGAGGCGCGATATGGCGCATGATATATTTCTGCCGCCGGAACTCATAGAGTTCCCGGAGTTTGGCCGCGCCCTGACGCTCCTCACGCAGGAGATTCTGCACAATTCCCTCGTAGACGACAAATTGGTTGCCTTCCACTGCCCGCAGGGTGATCTCCTGGCCATGCTGCAGCAGTGACGTGGCCTGACCGGTATTAACCACGGTGGGGATGTTGAACTCGCGGCAGATGGAGGCCATGTGGCTGGTGGGCACGCCCACGTCGGTGATGATGGCGTTCAGGAAAGGAATGGCCCGCACGAAATGGGGCGAGTCGTGCCTGGCAACCAGCACGCCGCCCTTGGGAATCTTTTCCAGTTCGTCAAGTTGGCGCAGTATAAAGACCTTTCCCGCCGTGGTGCCCCGCTGCACCACCACACCCTGGTCACGGAGCAGCACCGGAAAGTCTTCAGGTGCTGCCACCTGTTCCAGGACCGGAGCCTCATCCATGGGCTCGTCCATGCGCAGGGCACGGGTCTGGAGCAGATAGACCCGACCGCTTTTATCCATGGCCCATTCGATATCCTGGGGAGACTTGAAATGCTCCTCGATAGCCACGGCCTGCCTGGCCAGTTCCAGCACCTCCCCTTCGCTGAGACAGGCAAGGACTCGCTTCTCCGCCGGGGTTTCTCTGGTCTCGATACCTTTTCCTCCGAGGTTGACCACCATCTTCGCCTTGCCGCCGATGCGCTGCTCCACCAAGCGCAGCTCTTCGCCCTTGGCCACGGTGTACAGATCGGCATCGATCAGACCATCCACCACGCCCTTGCCCAAACCCCAGGCGGCGCTGATCGCCATCCTGCTCCGGTCCTTGCCGGCCGCGGCCGTATAGATCACGCCGCTGGCCCTGGCATTGATCATGGCCACACAGCCCACTGCCATCTTTAATTTTCCCAGATCAAACCCCAGCTGGCGCTGGTAGCTGATGGCGTTGGCCTGAAAAAGGCTGGCCACCACCTCCCTGTAAGCATTCTGTACCGCCTCGATGGTGCAGGGTACATTGAGCACCGTCTCGAACTGTCCGGCAAAGGAAAAATCACCATCCTCCTCTTCTGCGCTGCTGCGTACCGCCAGGGTCGCCTCCCCGCCAAGCCGGGGCACTATTGTTTCCAGAGCCGTTGCCAGCGAAGCGGTGAACTCCTCAGGAAAACCACCGGCTATAATGGCAGCGCGCAGCCCGGCCAGGGCGATATCATCCGCCGTGCTAAGCCCGGCCAGCCGCTCTTCCAGGCCATTGTGTCGGAGAAAGGCGCTAAAGGCGGCGGTGGTGATGGCAAAGGCCTCGGGCACCGGAAGCTCCAGACTGTTGCCCAGCTCGGCCAGGTGATAATTCTTGCCCCCCACCTCTTCGGCCATGTCCCAGGTGATGTCCGGATAAAAAACCACCAATCGGCTGGAAACGGATTCGTCGCCGGTCAGCATACGCTGCACCAGGCCGTCTATGCGGGCCAGGGTTTCCTTGAGCTGGGGAAACCGGTGATCAGTGAGGTGGTCGAAATGGCGCAGCGAATCGGAGGTCGCCGCGAACAGTTCGGCGTAGGCGCCCCGGGTGTAATTGACGTCAAACAGGTAATCGCCGCCGAGCTTTTCCCCCATCTCGGTCATGGCTTCCAGGGTGCGGTTGTTACCGTCGACCACCGCCTGGAAGGCACGGAACCGCTCTGCCGGAGCGGGAGTGGCGCCGTGCTCGCGACCGAAAATTCCCTTGAACCATTTTATCATTGAGCTTGCCATGTTTATACCAGGAACCCTTATCGTGCCGTCTGCGTCCTTGATCACCGGAAACCAGCCGCTTGCCCGACAAATCGATAAGCAGTTCCGGGGGATGGGCAGACGCTCGTCATATTCGAAGGATTCACACTGGAATGTGTGCGCTGGACCTTAAGAAGGAGCTCCGGTCACAGAAAAATTTCATATATCTTCTGAAGATTATTGCAACTCTGCAACTGGGTTGTGCAAGTCGCTTTTCGGCTCAACAGGCAAGGTGATGGTGAAGGTCAGCCCTTCTCCTTCAGGGTTATTCGCCGCAACAATGCTGCCGCCGCCATGCTGCTACACCAGGCGTTTGGTGATGGCCAGGCCCAGGCCGGTTCCCTGTGGTTTGGTGGTATAAAAAGGGTTGAATATTTTTTCCAGTAACTTGCTGTCTATTCCTTTGCCGTTATCAGCAATGGAGATTTGCACGAACCCGCCGGGAAATTGCCTGGAACGGATGGTTATCACCCCTTGCCGTTCGGTAATTGAGGCGGTGGCATCCACGGCATTTAAAATCAGGTTCAGAAAAACCTGCTGCAACTGACCCGGATCAGCAACGATATGCGGCAGGTCGGAACCGAGATCTTTGACCAATTCGATTTTCCTGTCCTGGCCCTTGGCTTTGCTTTTGGGGGTCTGCAGGGCATAGCGGGCAGATTTGATGGTTGCTTCCAGTAACTGGTTGACATCCAGGGAAACCATCTCGGGTTTCGGGGGGCGGGCATAGTTGAGCAGGCCTTTGAGCAGGGCGGTGATTCGGTCAATTTCATTAATGACCCGATGCAGAACCTCCTTGTCCTCCGGACCAAGAGGGGAATCCTGGCTGAGCACCTCCATGGACACCTTAATCCCGGCCATGGGGTTTTTTATTTCATGGGCCATGCCGGCCGCAAGTTCGCCCACCACGGCCAGCCGCTCCGTCTCCTGTAATTTATTATACTGCTCCTGCAGGGAATCAGCCATCTCATTGAACGACTCGGCCAGCTCGCCGAACTCATCATTTAATTTTCCCGCTATGCGGTACTGCAGTTTGCCTGATTTGATTTTCCGGGTTGCGCCCAGAAGTTGCGCGACGGGCGAGGTAATACTTTTGATGAAATACAGGGAGATGACAATGCCCACCAAAAAGGCAAAAGCAAGGGTCATTATTAATATTTTTTTGGAGTCAGCCACTTCGGCCATTGCCGCAGTGGTTTTTTGTCGCAGGGCGTTGTTGGCGGTCATGGCCATCCACTGAGACTTTTCAATGATCTTGTCCCCGATATTCGCAGCAAAGGTCTGCAGTCTCTTAATCCTTTGGGTGTCCGCCGTGGAGGTAATATAATAACTGAGGGCTTCCTGATACTGCTCCGTCAGTTCCTGCAGATGGATGATTTCTTTTTCCACCGGCGGATCATGATGACAATCCGTACATGTTTGCGCCCTGGACCGGAGTTTAAGGACATTATCCACGATGATGTCCAACTCCTTGCCGAACGATGTCCCGGCAGTATAGAGATTTGACTGCACAGTCTGGACGTTGATGACCAGATCCTGCCGGATAACCTCCACCTTGTGCAGCAAAAGCAGGGCGGTGAGATTAGCGGTTGTCTTGTTGATAATGTGCAGGGTGGTGACGATGCCGGCAAGAAACAGCAGAAATAACAGAAGAAAGGAAATAATAATTTTTTTCTTCATCAGTTATTTCCCGTATTGCCCATGGCTGTCCGGGCTTCCTGTTCCATCTCTTCTATACCGACAAAATCCGCTTTGCTTGACTTGACGAAGCGAAGGGCATGGAACTGCCGGAGAGCCTTCCTGCCCTCCTCCGTTTTGTCCATCTGCAGCAGAGCGTCAGCCAGCTTTACCCGTAAATTCTGATCAATTTCATTTCTGATGCAGAGGGTGACTTCCGGAACCATTGGAGACTTAGCTATGATATCGAGCTCTTGTCCGATAGACGGATCATTGTCGACCAGTCTTTTGAAAACCGTATTTTTAGCCGCACCAATATCAGCCCGCCCGTCGAGTACCGCAAAAATTGCCGAGGCATGGCTGCCGGTAAAATAAAACCGATTGAAAAACGTATTTATATCCGTAATGTCGTGCTGCTCCAGATATGCCAGGGGAAAGAGATATCCTTCCATGGTGGCCGGATCAACAAAGACGATGCTTTTCCCCCGCATATCGTCGACATTACGTATGCCGCTGTCCTTGCGCACCAGAATATATCCCTGTGAAGTTGACTCTCCGTTGAGATTAACAGGATTGGCCACAGGTTCCAGGTTCAACTTATTGATGCCCATGGTGGCGGTGTAGGAGGTAAGAAAGGCTCCATCCAGCCTGAGGGATTTAAACCGCTGGATCACTTCACCATAACGGCTCATAATGGTGAGCTTGATTTTCACGCCAAGCTGCTCGGTTAGATAGCCGGCCAGATAACGATACCGTTCCATCTGGACAAAAATATTGTGCTCCGGTTCGATGCCGATCAGCAGTTCCTCCGTCGGTTCGGCTGCGGCAGCAGGTCTGATTGCTGTGGTGAAAAGACATATGAGCAGGCAGATAATAAGCCCCGTCAAAAAACGATGCGCTGACAGCGGATGCCGGCTCATTCAATCACCTTTGTCGCTTCAATGAGCAGATGAATGGGGAAGTCGATGCCGAGATAGCGGGCCTCCACCAGATTGAACACCAGTTCCGTATCACGAAAGGTATAGGGGATAATGTTTGCAGGCTTTTCTCCAAGCAAAATCTGCGCTGCCATTTCCGCAGCCATTTGTCCCTGCTGATGAGGGGGTTGAAACAGAGTCATCAACACCCCCGCTTCCGGGAAATCCGGTAAAATATCCGCGGTGGGAATCTTTTCCCTGCGCAGAATCGACATGATATCATCGAGCCACAAATGGGCGAGGGAACTCCCGGTAATGAAGACGGCATCCGGATTTTTTGTCTTCAGCGCGTCCAGGTCAGCCCGTGACCGGATATCGATTTTCTCAGCCTTCATGTTCTGCTGCTCAGCGGCAATTTTCATTGTTTCGTATTGCCGCATGGAATCTTCTTCAATACTGCTGCAGACGATGCCAAGGGTATTGACTGTTTTGAGACGTTTGAAATATCTGATGATACTTGACAGGGGCACCTTGAAGCCGCAACCTGTCACATTCTTACTGACAATCTCCGCATGATCCGGTTCATACAAACCGGCATAAACCAGGGGGATGCGGCTTTTTTCGTGGATAACCGCCAAGGTGGCGGGAGAACCGTAGGTGACGATGAGGTCCACGTCAAAAGCAATGAGCTTTCGCGCGGCATTACTCCAGGAAATGGGGTCGGGAAAAGGTCTTTGCAGGATAATCTCGATTTTTTCCGCACCGGCAACCCTTCGGTTGAGTTCGGCGACAAAGGCGTCATGCATTGCCCCGTAATAAGGGACATCGCCGGTCATGATAACGCCGATTCGTTTCTGCGCATGCAGATCCGGTGCAACACCAAGGACGAAGAGAAAGATAAGCAGTATTCTCAGCAACGGGCGTAGGGTATTCACTTAGAAATACCTTTTTATACTGAAGGTAGTGGTGAATACGTTGCCGTCCAAGCGGTCATACTCCCTGTCATTATAGATATTCATGTAGGATCTGAGCCTGACTTCCCAGTCCTTGGAAAGCCTTTTGGCAATCTCAAGGGAACAGATGGTTTCCGATGCCTTTAAAGCTGAAAAAGAAGAAAGAGAAAACGGCTCTCCCCCCACCACATCATCATACCCGGTTTTCCCCTTGGTGATGGTGTAGGTCAGGTCGGCGGTCACGGTAAGATCCTGGCGCGGCAGGTAAAAGATCGCCAGGGAAAAGGAGTTGGCTTCATCGGTATAAGGAACACCGACATCAAGATAAGGCAGGTCGCCGGCGCCCGCCATGAGCCATTTCCCGTAGGCCAGATCCTGTTCCACATCCCAGCGCTGATAAAACCAACTGGCGGTCAGGGATACCTTGGGAGAAAGTTCCGTTGTCAGGCTGACGAGAAACTGGTCATGCCGACCGTCTCTTTCGCCGATCTCAAGCAGCAGAGCAGGGTCGCTGTTGAGGTAATTCAGGGAATTACGCTCCGTCAGGGCGAGGATGTATTCCAGATAGACGTTGAGCCAGGGAACCGGCAGATAGGTGGTTGTCAAGCGCAGCTTGTTGGAACTGTCCGGTGTGTTGTTATAGGCCGGCTGGCTGTAATTCTTATATTCATAGCTTGCCTTGACCTTAACCTTATCCAGGGGTTTGGCATTTGCCGTGAAATTAATGGTGTGGATATTGCTTTGGCCGGGCAGCACGACCCATTCACCCACATCTTTTCGATCGAGATGGGAAAACTCATAGGATGCCAGGAGAGAAAGGAGATTTCCCGGCCTGTAGCGGGATGACAGGGAAAAGACATCCTTATCATAGGAAACGCCCTGCCTGACCGGATAATTCAAGCTGTTGCTCAGCCCGGTGAGAGTCACGGTATCGGGAGTGTCCATGTCCACATCCGTGTGCCTGTACTTGAAGAAGAGGCCGACGAGCGGGTCGGGTATCCAGCTGAAATCAAAGGCGCCCTTCCAGGTGGTGGATTCGATCCGGCTGTAGTTGTTTTTCTGGTACAGATTACTGACGGTGGCTGCGGTAACAATGCCGCCGGTATAGGATGAATGCATCTTCATGGAATGGGCCGATGATTCGGTTTCCGGAACAACATTGTGGGGATAAATGTCGGCGTGCCTATCGCCGGAGGCAGGATAAGGGTCATAGAGGATTTCGCTGCCGTCCGGATTAAACTTGGCCTGATCAAAGGCGTATTCAACCTCCACCGGCCCGAGATGGCTGTTGGTGCCGAGCTTTAAGGCATTTGAGCTCCAGTCAACGTCCCGTGCCTCGGATATCTTGTGGGTATCATTAAAATCTCCCAGTAAAAAACGCTGCTGGTCCCTGCCCTCCCGTTCAATATGACGATGGTTTAAAAAGGTGTGAAACGGAAAATCCGGAGCCTTCAGCCTCAGCGACAGCAGATTGCTGACAAAATCGACATAATAATCATCCCCCGGATTTCGGTCGGTATAGACAAGGTCGGGAGGTTCCCCGGCATACTGGTAATTAAAATGTTCAAGATTATGATGGACACCCACCAGGATGTCTCGGAACAGAACCAGATCCTTGTAGGCAAAACCCGCATCCGTATAAAAATCATAATTACTGAGAAACTCGGCATTCATGTGATAACGGTAGGGAAGCGGACAGGACAGCAAATCAAGGCCAAAGGTGACGGATGAGTGGGGATAAATATATTCCGCCGCTTTCAATGAATCATCGTCGGATACCCATCTGTATCCCAGATAATAGTCACCCTCCGTCTCATAATAGACAGCAGGCTCCTGCTTTTCATGATTGACGGTGGTGACCCCGGCAGCCGGCAGCGCCTCGCCATCCGCCGCCATAGCCGGAGCAACGGCCCAACCGAGAGCAATCCCGATAACAGAGACATGCAAGATACAATATCTTTTTTTGCATCTCATTGAGTAAACCTCCCCCCTCCGGAGGTTGAGGGAACATCAGAGCCGTGGATTGTGGAGTGGCAGTCCGTGCACCGCGTATAAAAGGCCCTGGCCCGCTGGGCCGAGATGCTGCCGCCGGCCTCCGTGTTTATCCGGTGACCATCGTGACACTGGAGGCACAAAAAAGGCTCCCGCGCGTTCAGCAGCCTGCTGTTAACCGAACCATGGGGGCTGTGGCAGTTAAGACAGTTCTCCGCCACATCAGCGTGCTGGTAAAGAAATGGCCCCCTCTTGTCTGGATGGCACTGGACACAGGTCTCCTTGACGCTGTCCTGCAGCAGACTGTGGTCGGCAAACCCTCCATGGGGGTTGTGGCAGTCGACACAGAATACCCGCCCCTCCTTGAGGGGATGATGGCTGGGCAGGGAAAACTGGGCCTGGGCGGATTGATGACAGGAAAAACAGAGCTTGCCCGAGGCCAGGGGCGTGACCTTTAAATCAGGCCCGGCGTGGATATCATGGCAGGGAAAACAGGATACTTCGTTAAGGGCATGGAGACCGGCGTTCCAGTTATGCAGATTAAACGTTGCGTTGACGGTATGACATTTAAGGCAGATAAGCGACTGGGCCGTGGCGGGCAGTTTTTTCAAGTCAATGAGCGTCTTGAAATCACAGGCGGTCTTGATGCCCTGTTTGGCGTTTGACTCAACCAGTTCTTTGGTCAGACCCTGGATGGCAAGGCTGCCGGGACCATGGCAGGATTCACAATCCACCAGGGGCATGCCGGATTCCTTTTTCAGCTGGGCGCCCATGGTGCTGGCATCAAAAAACAACTTCAGCCTGTCGTGCTCATGACAGGCGGCAAGACAGTTCCGGGTGCCCACGTAATCAGCATAAAGGTTGCCGACAATCATCTTTTCATATTCGCGGATCGGCAGAATCGGCTTTGATTCTTTTAAACCACTGCAGCCGCTGATGAACGCCGGTATTACCAGCAAGAGCAGGCATAACTTGTTCAGATGGTGTTCCCTTGTTGACATATCTGCCTCCTGATGCCTCTCTATATGAAAAAGGTAGCTTACAAGAGAATACCTTGTCCGTCAAAGGCGTCCAAGCTGTGATGGCGATGGTGACAAGAAACTGTTTTTTCAGGGGCGATACTTATTTTTTGAAATCCGCCCGAATCTCGCTCTGCTTGTTACATTTTGTTTTCTCCCCTGCTTTTTTTCCTATCATATCAGGCTATCCTTTGTAAATATTTCTATCAAAAAAAAGGGGTTATATTAAGAAAGAGGCAAGGCGTCTTTCGGCTTTTGGGTGCGTTGAAAAATCAGGCATCTGGTTCGAAGACAAGGACATGGGGTTTGTAGCTGTACCCTTCCGGGTCAGGAGGATGAATTTTTTTGGAATACGCTGGGAAAATCCGCACCAGAGCTTCCACCGCAGAGACGGCTGAAAGTCGGTGTTAATCAGATAAAATTTTGAAAAAACAATGACACTCGCCGCGAAATCTTCTTCTGGAAGAGTTCGCGCGCATGCAAAAGGACCTCAATGGGCTCAAGAGCTCCATCGGAGACACTCCCCCGCCCCCGGAGACATGACCTTCAGCAAGGCACATGAAAGTTAAGAACGGGAAGTGCCCTGCCGGAAAAGACCCCAAACGAAAGCCAGGGTAATGGCATCAACCGACAAACTGAGGAGAAGCTTTGCCGGCTTAAGCATCAAAGAAATCACCCTGGCCCGGATTGTGGCTGCTGATTCCTGTTTGCAATCAAAATGGCAGGTTCACGTCATTCCCGCCCCCATATGCATGGGGGCGGAATCCAGAAAAATTCATGAATCCGGGTCGCAAGCTTCGCTTGTCCGAACAGTAACTTACTGATTTATCGGCACCAAAATTCGTCGCCAGAACTTTTCACCCGCAAGGGGTATAAATACGAAGCCATCATATATGCATCAACAAGAAATGCTAAGCAGTTGGCCGCATCGAAAGTCTTAACTGATAAACCTTCGGTTACTTGAGTGAATCAGTAAATTTGCTGCCGGCCTTGAATTTCACAGCTTTCTTGGCAGGAATTTTGATTTTCTTGCCGGTCTGCGGATTGCGACCCTCGCGGGCGGCCCGTTCAGCAACTGAAAATGTACCAAAGCCGATCAATGTCACCTTATCACCTGCTGCCACGGCATCCTCGATTGCGCTGAGGACACTGTTCAATGCCGTCTCGGCTGCTGCTTTGCTCAAATCACAGTCCTTGGCCACTTTTTCTACCAGCTCACCCTTATTCATGCTTTCTCCTGTTTGAATTCTGTTGATATCTCAAGTTGAATGTTGCTTTTATGCTTTGATAGCAGAACTTTTCCCACCTTGCAAGATTATTCATCATCAGGGCCATGAGTCATTTTTATGAATTGACTGGTCCCGCCGGGAATTTTGTCATAGCCGAACCGGACATCTTCAGCTCAAATCCACCTCGACGTGGTGCTCCCGACGGTCGTCCACCAGGGGGATTATGCCTTGCTGTCGCCCTGTCCCATCTGCGCCGGCTCCATTTACCACGGCACCGTCCATTGTCACACGGATCACCTGCTCGGGCTTTTCACCAACGCACTTGACTGTGATGTGGTAGAAGGTCTCGCGATAGCGATAGTGGATTTTGTACGACTGCCAATGGGCCGGGATACACGGTGTAATGCGCAGATGGTCTACTTCCAGTTGCAGACCCAGGAGTGTTTCCACGATAAGCCGATACATCCAGCCCGCCGCCCCGGTGTACCAGGTCCAACCCCCCCGGCCTGTGTGTGGCGGCGCACCGTAAATATCCGCGCTCATGACATATGGCTCGACCTTGTAACGTTCGATGTCCTCCGGCCCAGTGCCATGATTGACGGGATTAAGCATGCCAAACAATTCCCACGCCCGCTCCCTGTCACCCAGCATGGCAAACGCCGTCGTGGACCAGATCGCGGCATGGGTATATTGCCCGCCGTTCTCGCGGACGCCGGGCACATAGCCCTTGATATAACCGGGCTCAAGGTCTGATTTATCAAAGGGCGGGGCGAGCAGCTGGATCAACTGTGCATCGCGGCGCACCAGGCGTTTGTCCACCGCCGCCATGGCCTGGCGGGATCGCAGGGGATCGCCGCCCCCTGAAATGACCGCCCAACTCTGGCTGATCGCATCGATCTGGCATTCGTCATTGCCGGACGAGCCCAAGGGGGTGCCATCATCGAAATAGGCCCGCCGGTACCACTCGCCGTCCCAGGCATTGGCTTCAATATTGTTGCGCAGCAGCAAAGCCTGATCAGTGCATACTTTGGCAAAGGCCTCGTCGTCCCGGCCACGCGCAAGCTGAGCAAACAGCTGCAGGTTCTCGTACAGGAACCACGCCAGCCAGACGCTCTCGCCCTTGCCGTCACGCCCGACGCGATTCATGCCGTCGTTCCAGTCGCCGCAGCCCATCAGCGGTAATTGATGTTTGCCGAAGCGCAAACCATGTTTGATTGAACGCAGGCAATGTTCATAGAGGCTTGCCGATTCAGACGAGCGTTGCGGCTGGTCGTAGTAAGCCTCCTCTTCCGGTTTCAACTCGCGGCCCTCCAGGAAATGTACTGACTCATCAAGTACTCCCGTATCGCCGGTAGCCAGCACATAACGACAGGCTGCATAGGGCAGCCACAGATAGTCATCGGAGAAATGGGTGAGCACGCCTTGTCCGTTGGGCGGATGCCACCAGTGTTGCACGTCACCCTTCAGAAACTGACGCTCGGCGCACTTGAGCAACTGCTCGCGAGCGAGCCACGGTGTCCCATGGATCAGCGCCATGGTGTCCTGCAGTTGATCCCGGAAGCCGAAGGCACCGCCGGACTGATAATAGCCGCTGCGGCCCCAGAGCCTGCACGACAATGTCTGGTAGACCAGCCAGCCGTTGGCCAGCACGTCCAGGGCAGGATCCGGCGTCTCCACATGCACCGCGCCCAAGGTGCGGTTCCAGTGTTTCCACACCGTTTCCAAGGCCTGTCGGGCGCCGGCCGATCCACTGAATCGCTGGATGAAATGCCGCGCTTCGTCGCTGTTGCGGGCCGCGCCGAAGATGAAGACAATCTCGCGCTCCTGCCCTTCGGCCAATTCGATCCTGGTCTGGATCGCGGCGCATGGATCAAAGCCTGCGCCGGTCCTGCCGGACAGACGCTTGCGGCGCATAGCCGCAGGACTGGCCAGCGTTCCGTTGCGACCAACAAACCCAGTACGGTTTCCGCTCACCGTCCGGGTAAGCTCGCTGACCTGGGCAAAGACGATCCGGTTGGCGCACTCGCGACCATAAGCATTGCGGGCAAACAGCGCCCCGCTGTGGGGATCCGTTTCGGTAACAATGTGCATCAGATTGTCATGCCGCCACTCACCGAGCACCAGCTCCCAGTATCCGGTCAGGGACAATCGACGCGTCCGCCGCGAATGGTTGCGCAGCTTCACCACCGCGAACTTCACCGGCGCGTCCATGGCGACGTAGGTGAACAGTTCCGAGGAAATGCCGTCTTCGTAATGCTCAAACACGCTGTAGCCGAACCCGTGCCGGCACACATAGCCGGACCGGCCGCGGACGGGCAACGGCGTCGGCGACCAGAACGCCCCCGTTTCCTCGTCGCGGATGTAGAGCGCCTCGCCGCTGCTGTCGCAGAGCGGGTCATTGTGCCAGGTGGTCAGCCGGAACTCGTGGGCGTTTTCCACCCAGGTATAGGCGCTGCCGCTCTCGCTGACCACCGTGCCGATGTGCGGGCTGGCGATGACATTGACCCACGGCGCCGGGGTGTTCTGACCAGGTTCGAGGGTAACGACGTATTCGTGACCGTCAGGCGTAAAGCCACCCAGCCCGTTACAGAAAATACGCTCGCGCTCAGGCAGCGGAAAGACCGGTTCAGCTCGCTGATGCCGCACCGGCTCCAGAAGATCCGACACACGCTCCGGCGACACCCGGCGATCCACCTGCTCGATCAAAGTATCGGCGGTATCGGAGAACACGACGCGGGCGACAGTCTGGAACAAGACCCGGTCCTCCTCGGAAAGTTCTTCAGCGCGCCGTACGAAGACCCCACCCGGTTTGTCGATAATATGCGCTTCCGGCCCGGCGTTGATCAGCCCCATGATCTGGTCTTGCAGAACCGCGCGGTAGCCCGAGAAATCCTCGTTGACGATCACCAGGTCAGCTGTCAGACCCTTCATGCGCCAATAGGTATGGGCTTGCAGCACCTGCTTTACCAGGTCGATGCGGTTCAGGTCGCCGATACGTATCAGGACGATGGGTAGATCCCCGGACACGCCAAAGCGCCAAAGACCGGGCTGACCAAGCCGATTGCGGCTAATAATGCTTGGAGCTGCGCGACGCAAGGCATTGCCGAAAATAACGGAGGTGGCCAGGCGGCCATACAGTTGGGCATCGGCTTCGGTTGCGCCCAGGTTACGCAGCACCTCCTGACTTTGGAACCATGCCAGTTCAAAGGCCCGATCAACGAAGTGCCGGTCACAATACTTGTCAAGCACAGCCAATGCCCCCTTGCGCGTGTCCGCGACACCGGAGATGATCTGCACAATGGCCGATTCGTCAGGTGACAGGCTGATGGTGCGGCGGATCGCCACGATGGGATCGAGCACTGAACCATCCGAGTTCGACAATGTCGAAGGGCTGTCACTATTATCCAGTACCATCGGGTTGGCCGCCGTTCGACCCCGCCCGATGAATTTGGCCCGGTCAGTCTCATAAGACGGGTCACCTGCCGTAGCACCTGGTGCTGCCAGCAGGTGAAACATCCACACCGCCTGTTCTCCCGGAGTGCGTGGGCGCCGCGTGCAGAGGATCGCCTGCCGGTCGGGCAGGATTTCGGTCTGCACGAACAGGTTGCTGAAAGAGCGGTGGGCCAGGTCGGCATTGAGCGGCGCCAACACGACCTCCGCGTAACTCGTCACCTCGATATGACGGGTACGGGATGAGAGGTTGGCCAGGGTGACACGGCGGATCTCGACGTCGTCTTCAGGTGAAACGCTGATCTCGGTGTGCGCTTCGATGCTCTGGTCCCGTCGCCGGTATTCAGCGCGCCCCTGCACGAAAATCGCCTCGTAGTAATCGGCCTTGCGCAGTGCCGGTTGATACGCGGTTGACCAATAACGCCCCGTGTCACTGTCGCGCAGGTAAATAAATGTGCCCCAGCAATCGGCAGTGGCGTCCTCGCGCCAACGGGTGACGGCCAGGTCGCGCCAGCGGCTGTAACCTCCGCCGGCATTGGTCGCCATGACGTGGTAGCGGCCGTTGGACAACAGGTGAACTTCAGGTATCGGCGTGTTCGGGTTGGTAAACACGCGCATGATCGCGACTGTTTCCGCGGCAGGAGGGCGTGCGGTGGCGCTCACTTCAGCAGCGTGTGGCCGCAGTGTCGCTGCCTTCTTCGGCACACGCTCCTGCAGCAACAATTCCGCCGCCCGCACGACAGGGGAGCACATGAATCGGCGCTGCATCGGCTGATTGAGCAATGCATGCGCAAAGGCCAACAGGCTCATGCCTTGATGATGCGCCATGAAGCTACGCACGACGGCGTGATTCTTACCCCGCGGCACACGCGACGGGGTGTAATCGATTGCCTCGTAGAACCCATAGGCGCCGAGAAAACCATCGGCGGCAAGCCGCTGCAAGTTGCGACACGCATCCCGCGGCATCACCATCATCGCCAGGGCGCTGGCGTAAGGAGCAATGACCAGATCATCTCCCAGCCCGCGCTTGAAGCCCAGACCGGGCACGCCGAAGGCCCGATATTGATAGACCTGGTGCATATCGCTGGCGTTATAGCAGGACTCGGAAATGCCCCAGGGCACGGCGCGTTGTCGTCCGTATTCGATCTGGCGCGACACCGCGGCCTTGCAGGTCTGATCCAGCAAGGTGTTTTCGTAACTCGGCATGATCAGCTGCGGCATCAGGTACTCGAACATCGAGCCGCTCCACGAAATCAAGCTCACGTCGCCGCCATAACTTGTCAGCAGGCGGCCAAGCGAGAACCAATGTTTCTTCGGTACCTGTCCCTGGGCGATGAGCAGGAAACTGGCCAGGCGCGCTTCTGATGCCAGCAGGTCGTAACAGGACGGGTCGCGGCGCCGTTCGCCCACGTCGTAACCTATGGCCAGCAAGCCACGCGACGTATCGTAGAGAAATTCAAAATCCATCACCGCCAAGGCACGGCAACGATGCACCAGATCGTCGATGATTCTGAGTCGCTCCACCGCGCCCTTATAAATGGACACTGCTGCCCCGGCTGACGACAGCGTTTCAGCGCCGGCCGCTCTCTCTCCAGCCAATTCCGCCAGGGTGGGGATACTGCTGAAATGCCCCGGCCCTGGCACCAGAAACCCGAGGTCATCGCGCAGTGCGCGGGATTGCCGGTCAAATGCCTGGGCCCAGTAATAGAGTTCGCTATTGATATCAATATCAGCCGGCAGCAATGCAACCAGCCCCCTGCGGGTAGGGTGAATCTCCTCCAGCAGGATATCGGCGGCTGCCAGTGTCTGCGGCTGCCCGTTCAGGGTGAGTGAGTGGAGTGTATCCTGCAGAAACGTGATCTCCTTGGCAAGATCAGGAGCCGGTGAGGGTGGCAGGTGTTCGGCAAGCACCTGCAGGGTGTCCTGCAACCCCTGAAAGGCGTTTGCCGGCAGAACCGGTTGATCTTTCAACTCGGCCAGTCCCGCCTGCAGGGTAAGCAGGCTGCCGGCCAGGTTGCCGCTGTCCACGGAAGAGACGTATTGCGGGCGCAGCGGTTGCAGGATGCGCGTGTCGTACCAGTTGTAAAAATGGCCGCGGTAGCGTTCCAGCTTTTCCATCGTAGTCAGTGTATTTTCGGCAAGCCGCAGGAATTCTCCGGCGGAGATGTAACCGAAATCATACGCAGCCAGGTCTGACAGCAGCGCCATGCCGATGTTGGTGGGCGAGGTACGCGAGGCGATGAGGGGCGCCGGATATTCCTGGAAGTTATCGGGGGGCAGCCAGTTGTCCCGGGGACCGACGAATTCCGCGAAGAAGCGCCAGGTTCGCCGGGCCGACGCCCGCAGGAACATTTTTTGATCAAGGGTCAAGCCCGGTACAGGGGTCACAAACGGCAGACTGATCCACCAGGCGACGGCCGGTGATACCAGCCAGAGGAGCAAGACGGGCGCAGCGAAGAACAGCTCCGCCCACCGGCCTACCATCACCAATGCCAAGCCCAGCCCCACCGTCAGAAACGGCGCAATCCACATCTCCATGAAAAAATCAGCCAGCGTCCGGCGTGCGTTGCGACTTGCATAGGATGGCAAATGCCAGAGCAACAATCCGCGCCGCGTGAACAGCATCCGCACACCTGAGCGCAGGATCGCATCAAGGCAAATCAGCGTGTCATAGGGCAAATGGACCAGGGCCAGCAAGGCGAGCACTATCGGGCGGCCCGCGGATTTGCCTGTCAGGATCAGGTGCAACAGCCAATCACGTTCTTCAGGCTTGCGGATAAGCTCGATGACCGCTCCCAGCAAGGTGGGCAATAACACCACACCCGCAACCAGCAGAGTCCAGAACCAGGCGGGTCCCGGACCAAACAGCCAACCACCTGCCAGCAGGGCAAAAAGCGCCGGCGGCACGAGACTGCGGCGCAGGTTGTCGAATAATTTCCACATGGATAAGGCTGAGAGCGGGTTTGCTTGCCGCTTCGCCTTCGATCCATTTGCCCCGGGCGGTCCGGGCACGTTCGACAGCAGCCAGCCGGCAAGCTGCCAGTCGCCGCGTATCCACCGGTGTCGCCGGCTGGCCTCTATGGCGTAACTGGCCGGATGCTCTTCAATGAGGTCGACATCGGTCACCAGTGCCGAACGCGCATACCCGCTTTCCAGCAAATCGTGACTGAGAATGAGATTCTCCGGAAAGCGCCCATCGACTGCCTGACGAAAAGCGTCCACATCGTAGATACCCTTGCCGATGAACGACCCTTCCCCGAAAATATCCTGATAGACATCCGACACCTCTCGCGAGTAAGGATCAATGCCTGACTCACCGGCAAAGAGTTTCGTAAACCGTGACTGGCCGGCACTGGTCAGGCTTATCGAAGCGCGTGGTTGCAGGATCGCATAGCCTTCGACAATGCGTCCCCTGTCGGCATCGTACACCGGCCGGTTGAGCGGATGAGCGATGTTGCCAATCAAGGTGCGTGCCGCGTCGCGGGGCAGTTGCGTGTCGGTATCGAGGGTGATGACGTACTTGATGGAAGCGAGGATGGACGGATCACCGACAATATCCGAGAAGGCGGTTTGCGTCCCTCCCCTTAGCAAGGCATTGAACTGCTCCAGTTTGCCGCGCTTGCGCTCATATCCCATCCACACCTTCTCAATGGGATTCCACACTCGAGATCGATGAAACAGATAGAAGATGCACGGGCGGTCCTCGCGGTAGGTCTCGTTGAGGGCCTGGACAGCCGCGCGCGCATGGACGAGCAGCGCATCATCGTCCGGCAGGGTTTGCTCGGGTGCGTCACGAAAATCCGTCAGCAAGGCAAAAAACAGATGAGGATCGCGATTACCGAGATAACGGATCTCCAGGGCTTCGAGAAGACCATCAATCTCTTGTGGCTTGCCGAGCAAGGTGGGACAATCACCATGGTGCGGTAAACGGCTGGAATGCCCTGGGAAAAATCCATTCGAGGTAAGGCGCAAGGCGGCAGGACCAGCGTGACACACAGATTCACCAACGAGACGGACAGCGCCGAGACGCCGATTACGCCGGTGATGGCAAAAAACCAAAACCGCCAGTCAGTTACGCCCAACCCGTTGAAAGAGAAAAGCACCACCGATGTCGCAAGGAGCGTGAGCAACAGGATGGGTCCGAGGTAAAGGGACAGACGAAAATGCCTGGTTGCTCGGCTGGCCCGCAATTTCCACGATAAACGGCAGTCCACCGCGCGCTCCAGCATGTGCCGTCCGTCATCGATCAGGTAGTATCCGACATGGGCGGTGCGGTCGTTGGCACCTAATCTCTTTGCAGCAGTCTGCGCGAGAACAATGGCTTCGCGTGCTACTGCAAACTCGCTGCGCGAACTGTGGGCACAACCTCGGGCCACGTCTTCGATTACATGCCGGTAGCGGTCGCGGGTGGCGAAATCCTGGCCGGCGTGCATCCCCGCCGGGTCTTCACACAATGTCTGCTCGACGACACTGAGCGACTCGACGTATTCCCGCCAGTCCATGGCGCCGATGAAACGCAGACTGCCGATACTGTTGGCGATGGAGATCTGATTGGCCGCGGCCGTTCGGTTGGCCGCCTCCGACAGCTGCGTTGCGGTCACCCCCTGTTCGAGTAGTTTTTGCTCGACCCAGGTTTGCACAAAGGCCATAGCGGGCCCCTGAGCCTGGAGTCTGGCGTAAAATTCCTCTACAAACGGCGCGGTCAGAGGCACATCGGCATTGGCAAACTCGGCAAGCAACTGGATAAGCTGTTTCGGTTCTCTTTCGGCCGTGGCGAGCATGCGGTCTGCCCAGGTGACGGCCGCGTCGAGCTCCTCGCGTCGCTGGGCGATACGCAAGCCAATGCGGCGAAGGTTTTCCAGCAGCGCCAACTGCAGCATGATCGGGAATGCCCACAACTCGCCCAGCTTTAACGGTTCAGTACTCTGATAGGCGGCGATGAAGTGGGTGGCGTTGTCGCTGTCGACCCGACCGTCCATGTGGGAGATCAACTCCAAGGCCAGGTCATAAATGCGGGGGAAACCTGCTGACAGGCCATCAGCCAGTCGCGGCAACTGCCGACTGTATCCGCGAGGCAGATGCCGCCGGGCCAGACCGATCTGCTGCTCGATGAGATAGAAATTGTCAAGCAACCAGGCCTCTGCCGCCACGATCCTTTGTCCCGGAGCGGCTGCGGCTGTGACGACGTCATAGGCCGCCAGCAGAACGCGCGCATTGTCCGCCAGCCGCGGCAGCAACCTGTCCGGTCCAGGACGCGGATCGATTCTATGCTGGCCCGCCAGCGTTACAGCGTGACGCTTCAGTTGCTCGATACTGAACAGTTCCGAGCGGAGCAACTCAGTATCCCGATCGTTACGCAGCACATTCCGTGTGCGTGCCGCAAATACAAACTCTTTGATGACTATGACATTCTCCTTGCTCGAATTCCGGGGGAGTCAGTGCAGACTGGCCGTATGAACGGTATTGCCGATAACGCATACCACGTGTTTTCGCACCATCAGCGGGTTACCTGTGGATCGCAATGTTTTGTCAGATATTGAGGTCAGCAAGGCAAAAATGGACAGCGTCCTGGAAACGTTTCTTTCTGAAACTCAAGGTCAAAGCTTGAGCGCATGCCCGTTAATGGATCAGCACCGCACAAGCCTCAACCCGTTGAACTGCGGTTATTAAAGAATCTAAGGGAAGTTTAACTCGTCTTGTCAAAGGCCAAAAGAACCTTGGACTCTTTCTTGCTTCTCTTCGCAGCCTTCTTTTCTTTTTGAGTCATGGCCGGTTTCTTTTTATTCGCCTTAATGTTTTTTTGTTCTTTGCTCATGGTTTTCGCTCCTGATAATTGAAGATTAATCTCCGGGTCAACCATTACAGCTCAGTCCGACTGAGCCTGATCAATGATATCCTGACAATGCTTTACAAGGTAATGAATGTCGTGGGGAAGTAGTCCGTCCTTCAGGGACCATGGAAAGCCAGCTATCCGGCAAGAGAAATGCCAAAGCCGGCTGAGGGGTATA
>Ga0180007_10002071_pt1 | contig 24757 bp, 19 predicted proteins | sample MM_PC_MetaG_FD_121122 | JGI IMG/M metagenome (GOLD analysis project Ga0180007, IMG submission 121122) | Groundwater microbial communities from the Aspo Hard Rock Laboratory (HRL) deep subsurface site, Sweden - MM_PC_MetaG | ecosystem: Environmental > Aquatic > Deep subsurface > Groundwater... | reverse complement strand
TCCTTTGCCCATAAACATGATGTAAAAGTCTATCTGGCTATGAATATCTACGCTTTTGACCAGGATTTCCCCCAGATGATGGAATATCTTAAAAAAGCAGTTGAAACAAACATTGATGCCATTATAATTTCTGATCCTGGCCTATTATCAGTTGTTAGAAGAAAATACCCCAAGTTAAAGATTCATCTTAGCACCCAGGCAAATACACTTAATAGTGAAGCAGTTAAATTCTGGCACGCCCAGGGAGTTAAAAGAATTGTTTTGGGTAGAGAAGTTAGCTTAAAACAAGCGCAAAAGATAAAAAAAGCCGCGCCCGAGGTTGAACTTGAATTATTCATCCACGGCGCCATGTGTATTTCTTATTCCGGCCGCTGTCTGCTCTCAAAGCACATGACCGGACGCAGTGCCAATCGCGGCGAATGCACCCAACCCTGCCGCTGGGAGTATCATTTAAAAGAAACTGCCCGGCCAAATGAAGATTTTGGCATTGAAGAAGATAGTCAAGGTACTTATATTATGAATTCAAAAGATCTTTGCTTGATCGAACATATTCCAAAACTAATTGAAGCTGAAATTGATTCATTTAAAGTTGAAGGCCGAATGAAATCTGTTTATTACGCAGCTTTGGTCACAAAAATTTACCGCCAAGCGATTGATTCATATCTAAAAGACCCCAAAAATTATAAATACGCCTCTCAATGGAAAGAAGAACTGCAAAAAGTCTCCCACCGCCGGTATACAACTGGTTTTTATTTAGGGAAAGAAACAACCGAAGCTGTCAAATCCGGGGGCAATGTGCGTGCCTACACTTTTGTGGGGACAATTAACAGTTATGATCCAAAAACTCATGAACTAGATATTGATGCCAGGAATTATTTTGCGGTTAATGATGAATTAGAAATAATTGATCCTGAAGTTGAACAAATTTCAAAAATTAAAGTAGTGAAAATGAGAACTGCAGACGGCCAAAGCATCAGGAAGGCGCATAATGGTTATCATGTGGTAGCGGTGGTTGAGGGAACAGGGGAAGTTAGCAAGTTTAGTTTGTTGAGGAGGAAAGTAACTGTCTAAGTCTCAAATTTTATCCCGAATCGCCTTTCACTAATAGACCCCGAATGGGCGGATTTGAGATTATTCGGGACGAATGATCCGTGATAGAATTCGCGATTTTGCCTTATCTAACCACCATCGTCCCAATACCAGCATCTGTAAACAACTCTAAAAGTAAAACATGGGGAACACGGCCATCCAGGATATGGACCTGTTTAACCCCCTTTTTTAGGGCATGCAGGCAACATTCAACCTTAGGTATCATTCCGCCGGAAATATCTTCCTGCTCAATCATTTTTTCTATGCGGTCAGTGTTGATCTCAGAAATCAGCCGCTTGCGTTTACCTAAAACTCCGGGAACATCAGTCAAAAGAATTAATTTATCTGCTTTTAGAAATTCCGCCACTGCCGCAGCTGCGCTGTCAGCATTTATATTATATGTATGGCCGTGACGCCCAATCCCTATCGGGGAAAGAACAGGGATATAGCCTTTTTTAATCCATTTGTGCAAAAAGCGAAAACGAATACCGTGCACGCTGCCGGTATAACCCAAATCAATATAATTGCCATGGCTGTTTTTGATCCAGTGCTTTGTCGCTTTGATAACATGGCCTTTCTTGCCGTAAAATCCTTTGGCCTTGCCACCCTGTTTTTTAATAAGTGAAACTATTTCCTGGTTAACCTTTTTCCCCAGAACGTTTTCAACCACCTGCATGACTTCTTTAGTTGTAACGCGCAGGCCGTGGAGAAAGATTGACTCGATTTTCTTTTGCCTGAGCCTTTTATTGATGTCCGGACCACCGCCATGGACAATAACCGGATGCATGCCAACATACTTTAACAAGACCACGTCGTGCAATAATTTTTTCTTCAACTCAGGATCATGCATGGCCGAACCGCCGTACTTAATAACAATGACCTTATCATAGAACTCCATGATATAAGGCAGCGCTTCGCTTACAATTTTGGCCCGTTTATTTAATTGCTCTAATTTTTTCATGTGTGATACTTTGCGTTTATCTTAACGTAACCCCCTGTCAAATCACAACCCCAGCCAGTGGCTGAAAATTTCCCTACAGCTAAATTTACATTAATAATATCCTCTTGGGCGCCGATTTTCCAATTGAATTTAAATTTCGGCCAGTTAACCTTCGCAGTAGTTGCACCCACTGCCTGGAGAATGCGGCCAACATTTTTATCGCGGCCGTAAACCGCAGCTTTGAGCAGGAATGAATTGGTTAAAGCCTTAATAATTTTTTTGGCATCAGCCTCTGTCTTTGCCCCTTTAACATTAACAGTCATTAACTTACTCGCCCCTTCCCCATCGCGAGCCATCTCCTTAGCTAAACATTCACAGACATATTCAAAAGCTTTTGTAAAAGTTTTCAACTCGTAACCCGTAACTCGACAACCCGACAACCCATTTGCCATCACTAAAACACAATCACTCGTTGACATACAATTATCAACCGAAACTTGATTAAAAGACTTGGCAACTGCATTCTTCAAGATCATTTTAAGCGTACGCTGGTCTATTTGCGCGTCCGTCGTAATAAAAGCATGCATAGTGCACATGTTCGGCTCAATCATGCCTGAGCCTTTAGCCATAGCACCAATAGTAATATTACCGACTTTAACTGCGATTTCCTTTTTAACCAAATCAGTTGTCATTATTGCCCGTGCTGCTGCTCTGCCGCCTGACTTTGACAGGTAACTTACTATTTTCTTGATGCCGGCTGAAACTTTTTTCATGGGCATTGCCTGGGCTATTACTCCGGTCGAGGTAACCAGAACATCCTCTTCTTTTATGCCCAAAGCTTTGGCAGTTAAACGCGCCATGTCAAAAGCGTCCTTTTCACCTTTTTTCCCGGTCCAGGTGTTGGCATTGCCGGCATTGGAAATAATTGCCTGGGCCTTGCCATTTTTTAAATGTTTAACTGAAACTTTTATTGGGTTGCCTTTAACTTGATTAGTAGTAAATACCCCAACAGCCACGGCAGGAACGTCTGAAACAATAAGAGACAAATCCGGCTTGCCGGATTTCTTTAGGCCGCAGGCAATGCCCGCTGCTTTAAAGCCTTTTGGCGCGCAGACCCCACCTTTTACTTTTTTCATTTAAGGGAATACTCCTATTTGGTCAAGCCCAACTGCTTCATCTAGTCCGCAGATTAAATTCATATTCTGCACTGCCTGGCCAGCAGCACCTTTGATCAAGTTATCAATAGCTGATGTAACAATAACAGTGCCAGTTGACTCATTAACTTCTACGCCAATGTCGCAATAATTTGTAAAGCTGACATTTTTTGTGCACGGCGTTGGATAAACGCGCACAAACGGCTGGCCTTTATAAAAATCTTTATAAAGCTTCATCATTTCTTCTGTTTTAGCTGATTTCTTTAACTTAGCATATATTGTTGCCAAAATTCCCCGCGTTTGCGGAATTAAGTGTGGGACAAAAGTTATTCGGGTGCTCTGATCTTCTGATACTCTGATACACTGATACTCTATCTCCCCCATATGCCGGTGATTGGTCACGGCATAAGCTTTAACTCCTTCATTGCATTCACAATACAAGGTAGCCAGCTTAACGCCCCGCCCTGCGCCCGACACCCCGGATTTAGCATCAACCATAATAGAAGCATTATCCACTAATTGATGCTTAACCAACGGCGCAATGCCTAAAATTGAAGCAGTTGGATAACAACCTGGGTTACCTATTAAGCGCGCCTTTTTTATATCATTTTTGTAAAGCTCCGGCAGGCCGAAAACTGCCTCTTTAAAGACCGCCTTATCTTTATGCTCAATGCCGTACCATTTTTTAAAGACCGCCTCGTCAGAAAAACGATAATCAGCTCCCAGGTCAACAACCTTGGCGCCGGCTTTTAAAATTTGCGGCACATAGTTTAAAGCTATACCATGCGGCAAAGCTAAAAATACAACGTCGGTCTTTTTGGCCAGTTTTTCAACATTGTCTAATGTGTCAACTTCAAGTTCGCAAATGCTATTTAGATGAGGAAACAATTCATTGATTTTTTTGCCTTTATGCGCTTCTTCAGAGATCAACCATTCAACTTTGGCCTTGGGATGGCGCAGCAATAGCGCCAGCAGGTTAACCCCTGCATATCCTCCAGCTCCTATTATTCCTATTTTAATCATTATTGAAACCTCCTCACTTCAAAGCGAAACAAATTAATTGGCTCATCATCATCTATCCAAGCTTTTTTCTTACAAATCTCAATTTGCTCTTCAGGAGTATTAACCCCAGGCAAATCCGGCAGCAAAAGACCGCGTTTTGCTCCGGAAACTACAATCACACCATATTTCTTTGCATCTAAGTCTTTTACTGATTCAATTGGCGCAGGATCAGTTAAAACATCAACTTTTATTTCTAAATCATCCAGCTCATCGGCCTGTATCGGATTAAACCTCGGATCCTGGGTACTAGCTTCGATTGCGTTGCGAATAATTTCCTCTGCTACGCTCTGAGTCGTTGGCTTAAACGTACCGATACAACCTCTCAGCTGGCCATTTTTATGAATGGATACAAACACTCCGGCTTTTTGCTTCATTTCTCCGGAAATATCTGCAGGCACAGTAATAATTTTACCCTCTTTTATATAAGTTTCAATTGTTTTTCTGGCTAGCTTAACTAAAGGGTGTTCATTCATTGCGGTTCAAAAGAGGCAGTCATGTAGCCAACGCCAAAAGGCCCTTCATAAGACAGTACCTCATGATTGACTTTCATTCCATCCAAAACTCCCAACAAAATAGCAATTGACCATAAAGCATCCTGGCCAGCTTCTTCAGCCAGCGCCGGATCAAAATCAAGGATCCCGTTGACATCATAGTTCTTTACCAGCTCAACCAGTTTATCGTCAAATTCCTTGCCTTTTGGGCTATAACCTGAAGGCGCATCAGTTGTCAGCCTGTGTGACATATCAGCTGAAGCAATGATGGCCACGTTTTTATCCAGCCGCGCCACTGTTTTAGCCAAAGACTTGCCAAACTCAAAAAGCTTTCTTAACGGCAAAAATGCAATGGCTATAGGCAAGATTTTCTTTTTAATGCCTGCGGCCTGCGGATAATACATCGGCACCAGCACCCCATGGTCAAGCAAGGTTTCCGGACAGCTGGTTGCCAGATCACAATCCTTAATAATTGCCAAACCCAGCGGTGGATCGCCTTTAAAATTAAAAATTGGCTTATTTAAACCAAAGGCGCTAAAACTGCCTTCAAACACATGGCTGGTGTAAACCGGCACAGACGCTTGCCCCACTTGTCCATGCGGTGTAATCACTATTATTGTTTCAAAGTCCTTGGCCTTTAACTTGCGGCTTATCTCTTCAAGTCCTTTTTTGCTCGCATCAGCTTCTTTAATCCTTTTTTTGCCGATCTCAGGGATCAAGATAGGCGGATGCGGCATGATAGCGCCATAAACTACTTTACCCATTAACTTTTTACTCCCTGTTAATTTTAAAGTTTAACAGTTTGTGTTATAATAGTCAACCAGACTCAGTCTGGTGTTTGGAAAATTTATTATGACGCTAAAAATCAGTATTTCCGGAGTGCGCGGAACTGTTCCAGATTCCCTAACCCCAGAAGTTTGTTTGGATTTTGCCAAAGCTTTTGGCACATATTTAGTTGAAAGCCCAAAATACAAGGTTTTAAACGCATCCCCCACAATTGTAATCGGTACGGATCCGCGCGCAACCTCAGAATTCATAAAAGGCATTGTTCTTTCCGGCATACTTTCAACTGGCTGCCGGATTATTGACATCGGCATCTGCCCTACCCCAACAGTGGGCATCATGGTGCGCCATCTAAAAGCTGATGGCGGCATAATTATTACCGCTTCCCACAACCCCCTGCCGTACAACGGCCTTAAGTTTGTGCGTGAAGACGGGATTTTTCTTAATGAGAAACAAGCGCTCAAGCTGATTGACATCTATTCAAGCAAAAAGTTTTTCAAAGGGGCCTTGGGCAAATTAACTTCCAACACAACTGCCATAGATTTCCACATAAAACAGATATTAAACATATTTAAACCAAGCAATGCGCGCAGAAAAAAAACTAAAGTTGTTATTGACGCGGTTAACGGCGCTGGCTCAGAGGCAGCCGTCCGTCTCCTGGAAAAATACGGCTGTAATATTGTTGCTGTCAATTGCGACCTTTCCCAACCCTTTCCCCATCCGCCCGAACCTATTCCGGAAAATTTAACGCAACTCTGCCAGATTGTTAAAGAAGAAAAATCAGATGTCGGGTTTGCTTTTGATGCTGATGCGGATCGCCTGGCTATTGTTTCAGAAAAAGGCGAGCCAATTGGGGAGGAATTAACCTTAGCCCTCTGCACCAAGTATATTTTGGACAAATATCATACCTTAAGTCCAAAGAAAAAAATTGTAATCACTAACCTTTCAACCACCAAAGCGATTGATGATATTGTCCGCAGCCAGCAGGGAACAGTGATCAGGACAAAAATAGGCGAGGTCCATGTTGCCGAAGAACTGTTAAAAATGCACGGTTTAATCGGCGGTGAAGGCAACGGCGGAGTAATTTTTCCCCAGATAGGTTTTAATCGGGACAGTCTGATTGGCGTGGCAATTATCCTGCAGCTGATGAAATCTTCCGGCAAAAAAATCTCAGAATTAGCTGGCGAGGTCCCTGGCTATGTTATGGTAAAAAGTAAATTTGACTGCCCTTCTCAGGATGAAACAGAATTATTTCTTGAACGCATTAAAGAAAAATTTAAGCGTAAAGACTTAATCCTGACCGATGGGGTTAAAGTCATGCTGCCCGAGGGCTGGGTCCATGTGCGTGCTTCAAATACCGAGCCGGTTATCCGGGTAATCGCGGAGGCTAAAACACAGGCAGGCGCCAGAGGCTTAATCAGTCAGGTCCTTGAGCCGGCTGGCTAAAGTATTCTTGGGCATATCCAAAAATCTGGCCAACAACGCTACATCCACTCCCTGCTTTCTGGTTAATAAACCGTAAAAATCCTTTTCAAAATTCCGCCTGGCTTTTTCCAGGGTGAGGTTTTGCGAACTGGCTTTTTTTAGCGAAATTTTCTGGATAAAATCGTAATTTATCGGCAGGCAGGCTAGGTCAATAATATTATTTTCTGCCTGTAGAACAGCCGCCCGAATGATTCCGCAAAACTCCAGATAATTGCCCGGATAATCATAAGCGGCCAAAACCTCCAGCGCCTCGGCTGTAACAGCACTGACTTTTTTATTTAACTCCGCTGAATAATGGGCCAGGTAAAGATTTAACAAATAAGGCAGATCTTCCTTCCTTGTCCTTAGCGGCGGGATAACTAACCTGGCAAGGTTTTCCGGCGCGTCAAAAGATTCGCGCTCAACGCCGAAAACAACGCGCACGCTCTTATCAGTATTGGCTTTGCGCCGGGCAAAATAATTGAAAATCGCCAGCTGAAAATGCTGGCCGACCCGTTCTATATTTTCCAGGTAAATAATGCCGCAACGGTCAGCCTCACTTTTAATCGAGTTGCCGGCAGGCAAGGCAATCAATTCCTGGATAGTGCTCCAAAAATACGGCTCAACAGAATCACCGTGAAATGATTCCAGGTCAATTTTAACAACTTTTCTCTGCCGCTTGGCAGAGTTGGCCTGTATAAAATCAATAATCGAAGCCTTATCAATGCCTTTTTCGCCAATTAACAGTAGGTCTTTATTATTTTTAATATCCGCTTGAACACCCGACAAGAAAGTTTTGATTGTTTTACTTTCCCCGCACAACCAGGCAGCTTGCTTAATCCAGAAAAACAAAAGCGGCTTACTGTGAATATTTTTCTCAACAACATCTTTTAATTGGTTGATATGAAGCGGCTTGCGCAAAAAATCAGCAATGCCCAACTTGGTCGCTGAGACAGCCAGGGGAATGCTGCCGGAAGATGACAGCATGATTACGTTAACAGGCGGCTGCAGTTCTTTATATACCTGGAGGCCATCCTGGCCTTTTAAATCAAAATCAATCACCACTAAAGCTGGCAGACTATGCGCCAAAAACGAGGCAGCTTTTTTCAAATTGTCAGTTACCACTATATCATATTCAGCGCCCAAGCCTTCTTTGATAGAGTGCTCAACCTTTGGATTATCTTCAATTAACAATATTGTCTTTTTTTTCATAATCTCATTTCCTGATACTCTTATGTCTTGAATTATATCAACCCCTGCGTCACAGGTAAAGATACTGTAAAGGTTGTGCCCTGTCCCACCTTGCTTTCCACATCAAAATATCCCTTATGCCCGTCAACAATGCTGTGGGAAATAGTTAAGCCCAAGCCGGTGCCGCCATATTTTGTGGTAAAGAATGGGTCAAACAATTTTTTCAGTTTTTCTTCAGAAATACCATGGCCTGTATCAGAAACTTTTATTTTTACATTCTGCAGCGTTCCATCAATCACTTTGCCCGGCCCTGTTTCAACTTTTAGCTGTCCCCCATCTGGCATAGCCTGAATCGCATTTAAAATTAAATTTGAAAATACCTGGGAAATCTGGCCATGATCAAGTTCAATTTTTGGCAGGTCTGCATACGCGGTAACAATTTCTACCTCGGCTTCGCCGGCCTGATGCTCAAAATAATGCAGGTTTTCTTTTAAAATCTCATTAATGTCCGTTTCCTGAAAATTTGGCGCTGTTGCCCTGGCAAAGCCCAGCAGGGATTCGACAATCCGATCGATCCTATTTATTTCTCTAGGCATAATCTCCTGGAGTTTATCGCGAAATTCGGCATCGGCAAACTTAATCGGCATAAGCTGAGATAAAACCTTCATAGACGAAAGCGGATTTTTTATTTCGTGGGCCATGCCGGCGGCCATAGTGGCCAGGGCAGTCAATTTATCAGCCTGCCTAACCTTGCCTTCCAACTCTTTTATCTCTGTAAGATCCTGGATCGTTAACAAGACACCGATCCTTTTACCTTGATGATCACGTAATATTGTTGAAGAAAAAGAAACCGGCACCAAGCCCCTTTCCGGCGAAGCAATACTTGATTCAAAATTCACATAGCATCTGTCTTTTAAAGTGTTCTCAACTACTTTTGTTATCTCGCCTTTTGGCCCCCAGAGAGCCTGGCATGATTGCCCCAAAACCTCAGCCACCCTTCGACCGGTTATCCTTTCCGCCATAACATTATAAGTCACGATCCGTCCCCTTATATCAACTGTCATCACGCCATTTACCATAGATTGAAGGATCTCTTCACTATAATCCTTCATGTTAACAACTTCATCATACAAGCGGGCATTATCAAGAGCGACAGCGGTCTGGTTGGCCAGCGTGCCCAAAAGCCTTATGTCTTCTGACGTAAACAGGTCGCCGGAAAGCTTGTGCCCGAGGGCAATAATGCCTATTAATTCATCCTTGGAAACAATCGGCACCCAGATAGAGATGCCAAGCCGCTCCATCTCATCGCGCACTTCTTCCAGGCTCCGGAGCCTGATTAAAGTTTCCTTATCAAAAGTCGTCTGTCTCTCAATTTCATCTTCCACTTCCTCGCGCACTAAAATATCTTTAACTGAGCTGAGCCACGAAACTATAGGACTGCCGCGGTCTATCTCAATCCTTTTATAGCGCGCCAGGGAAATCGGCACCGATTTGAAATAGGCGCCCTGTTTATCCAGCAGTAAAAATGAGATTTCAGACACCTTCATAGTATCAATAAAAGATGTAACGATTAAACGGGTTAATTCTTCAAGTTTTATGACCGAAGCAATTTGCTGGCTGATCTCGCGCAGCGTCTTTTGATAATCGTAGCGGCCGCGAAAGAAAAGCCGGTCAGTAATTCCCTGAAAACTATGGATCAAGGGCTGATAAACAATAGCAATTAAAAGAGCTGCACCGGCAGCCACCAACAAAGAACTATAACCCATAATTCTTCTCAAAAAGGTTTCCGAAATAATAACTGCCAGCGCATATATGGCCATTATTAAAATTGTAGCCACAGCGTAAACCACGCTGCGCTGAACTACCAATTCAATGCTCATCAAGCGGTGCTTTAAGATCGCATAAGCAATACAGCCCATGGCAATCAGGGTGGCGTGGGGACCGATAAAGCTAAAAGCGCCAATGCCTAACAAAGGCAGGATTAAATTAGTTGTCAAAGCAATAGCCGCAGCCCCCCCCCAGCCCAAAAAGACATATCTGATTTGAATCCGGTTTATCCCGCCCAAAACCCTTTGCTTAACATATAAATAATAGAAAAAAAGTCCAAGGTATAAAAGATAATAAATACTAAACAAAGGATAAGCCGGACCATAGATCCTGGAAATGCCGCCGCCCAGGGAAACAACCTCTTTCAAAACTTGATTAGAAAAGATTAACACTGAAAATAAAGCTGGCGGCAAAAAGATCAAAAGCCATCTTAAAAAAGAAATCGGCTTTAATTCTTTGGGAAAAGCCAGGCCAAAAAGCAGGAGAAAAGCCGGGATTGCCGCAGCCCCAAGAAAAGCCAGCTTACCGCCCCAGGTTGCAATATTAAGACTGGCTGAATTCCAAAAAATATAAACGCCGATAGTCCACAATACAATGGCTAAAGTCACGCCAAAAAAAGATATGTTAATTTTATCTTTGCTGTTTTTGATTAAAACCAGCACACCTAACAAAAAATTAGCTAAAATCACATAAAAAGAGAAAAGAAAGCTTAACCTATTTAAGAACATCAAGCCAAAAGTTCCCACAACAGCGCTGGTGCCAAACAAAAACAAAACTCCGGAAATCAAAAAATCTTCTATATTCAAAAACTTAAACTGAACAATTGCATAACTGGCAAAGAAAGCCGCAATCAATGTAAAGGTTGGGCCCATTGAAAAATTTAAAGGGTAACCCATCAAAGGAAGCAGCGCCCCGCTGATAATGCCAAATGTTCCTGAAATTCCCAGCCCTAAAAGCAAATAAAAAACCTGACCTTTGGATTTCCCTTTTACAATAAAATACTTGCGCAACAAAATACCAATAGCTAAAAGAAAACAAGCAAGGAAATAAACCAAATAAATAAAATAACCAGGGCCCAATAGCGGACGCCCTAAAAAGAGATATTTTGTATCAACAACCACAAAACCCTTAATTATCCAAGGGGTCAGAGCCGACAAAAACGGAAAAAATAACCCCGGCCCCAGGATCAAAGACTTCCACAAAAAGGACGGTTTATGGCTGCCCTTGGGAAAAATTAAACTAAAATATAATAAACAAGACCCGATTAAGGCTCCAGCAATTGGAGTTAAGCGGCGCAAAAAAAGAAGCCATTCAGCTGAATCTAAATTAATATAAAGCAATAAGCCAAATACCCAAAAAGAGGCAACTGCCAGTATATATGAAAAAAAACGATTGGCTTCTTCCTGAGAATTATTAAAATAGATAAATAAAGCCAACCCGCTATTGATCGCTAAGGCTAAAAGCAGGAAGAAAGAGTTAATGACAATAAATAATTCCACAGAATCAATTATAAATCGTTATCAGACCAGCGTCAATGAATCCGTCTTCTTGACCGGGTCAGGCCCCAACGCCGCCACCATTCGCCAAATCCGCGTACAAGTTTTTTTAATAAAATCTTTAGCATAACTGCTCGTGAAAATTTACCGACAAAAACAAACAAGTCCCCATCCTGATAATGCAAATTGTCCTGACAAAACTTGTTAACTTCTTGATTGCGATGCGGCTGCAATTCTTCTGGCTGATAAACCAGCCCGCCCACCCCTTTGGTCAGCGCCCCGCGCGCCACGGAAACAGTCCTGTCAAATTCAACCTCAGGCGTCCAGCGGCTGGTCAATTCCTCTGCAATATTAATCATCGCTGGATCAGCCTTATCTCCCCGGCCGGCCAGAGGATTCGGCGTTAGCCCTTCCAGCGGCAACAAAGATCCAACTACCCTGGGACTGGCTGTTCTGGTCACCAAAGTTATCTCCCCTCCGCTCAAATGAGCATTCTGCCGCCAGGCTTCGGTAAGCAAGATCTTATTAATGTCAACTGAAAGCCGCATTCCCTGGACCAGCGGATGCAGCACTGTACCTGCCAGACAAAAAACATATTTACCATTAACTATTTCACGGGTCAGCGAGGCAAAACCCACCACATCATTTTCTTCGTTGCGCAAAATAATTAACTTCTCCGCTCTTTTCCAGTATTTTTCAAAAATGTATTTTTTAAAAACTGCAGGATCTAATTTCTGTCCCGCAACTGGCTCCCAGGCCTGGGCAAATACGGTAAACATATCATTAACTATTTCATTACTCTTGGCTTGCAAAGGAACATACGGCCTGCGCAAAAATTCCATAGATAATTTAAATATTTTACCTTCCAGGTTTTTCCTGCGGATCCATATCAAATGGCTGTCAGGCAAATACCTGTCCAGCCTATTGGCCAATGGAGAAGAAAGCACATTTGTTATGCCGACTTTGCCCTGTTCTATCATATTCAAACCATCTCTTTGCTGTAAACTATCAATCGCAAAAATAACCGACCGAAAATAAAGGTCTAAAGCAGTCAGCGCCATCTGGCGTTCAGTTTTATTATTAGGCAGCAAACACTGTTCTGCTGAAGACCCCGCCTTATCATCAATAAATCTGCGGTTATGAAAATGAAAAACAGCGCGGGTCCCCTGGCTTGTTTTTATCCTGACAAATATCATCTCAGTAGGACCGTCATAATGCTCTAAGTCTTTGTCCCTTATCGGGCTAATTGCCAGCCCCTGGTCAGAAAACGTATGCTCTTTGCCCCTGGCAATATCAACCGCAAAAACTATCTGATCGCCGGGATGTTCAATTATACTTTTGATCGTATGCATCGGGATTTTACCGCCGCTCCGCTCTGAATAACCTGAATCACCAATCTTTGGCCGGCTGGCGCTGCTGCTGCGCACCCACCGGCCGGAACCATCAGGATTAGGATAAGTCAAAACAGCATTTTCAAACCCAAGTTCCCCTTTATCTTCATTGACCTTGCGAATTACATCCAAGGCAGTGACGTTGGGCTCCTGTCTTAGGCGGCTGAAATATTCACGTTTATCATCAATTGCGGATAGCAGCTTGCCAACCGGATCGTCCCCCCGGCGCAGGCGCTTTAATAATTCAGCTTTCCAGCTCCTGTTAATCTCGGGTTTTAACCTGCGCAGGTCCAAAACATATCCCCTGGATAAAAGTATGGAAACCCAGCGCGGCCTAACGCACGCGGAAAGAACATCTTCCGAAATATCGCTAAAAGGTATCTCAGCAAGGACTCCGACTTTGGGGACAATTAAGCGCCTGATGTGGAAAAACTGAGGGGTCAAAACCAGGTTTTTGATTTTTGTATAATCAGCCGGACTAAAACTCGCAAAACGCTTTAAACGCCTGGCGCTAATTAAACCAATTTTCCTTTGGCTAAAATCTTTTTTGATGCTGATTGAAGATAAGGCCATTTTTTCTCAAGGCCTTATCGCCAGACAAAAAAGAAAATTTCACATATTTATAAATTAAAATTATTGGCTTAAATAACTATGATGAATATTTAGCAGAGCCCGCAAATCTAATATGCCAATATCTGGCTGATAAACATCGCTGCAAATTCTCTGCCAGGCAGCTTTATCTTCCATAAGTTTCTGCACATCAATCTTTTCAAGAGAAGATAAAACAGGAGTAATAATTTTCAACTGTCCAACCTGCCTGCCGCCTGCGGCTAAATCAGCAAGTTGCTCAAATAAGTTAATAAATGCCTCATATCTGGGCAAGGATAATCTTCTGAGCTTTAAAGTAGCAACCCATTTCGCGACCAAGCCACGCTGAAAAAGCTGTTGTTTCACTTCCCGGGCTGCAAACTTCCTCCCTGCCCGTTCCAGAGAAACCGTCACAGTGTTTACCCTACTTGTCATAACCAATTAAGTCTCCTCCAAATGAATTTATCAAAAAAGTATCGGCTCGGCGCGCAAGAAATTTCACATAGTTTTGCCAATATCTGATCAATATTTTATGGCTGGCGGGAAATTAAGATTTTTTCGACGGAAACAAGCTCTTCTTTTGTATTTATGCCGATGGTTTCCAACGGATATTCTGCTACGCAGGCAAACACAGGCTGGTTCTTCTTTTTTAATATTTCCAGGGTATCAGTTAAATAATATTCTTTCTGCGCATTATTTGGTTTAACTTCTGCCAGAGCCGCATAAAGCGCGTCTTTATCAAAACAAAAAGTGCCGGTATTAATCTCCTTAATTTTTAACTCTTCGGGTCCGGCATCTTTTTTTTCAACAATTTTTAGGATCTCGCTGTTTTTCCCCCGCACAATCCGGCCATAATTACCCGCGTCATCAAGCACTGCCGTTAAATCAGTGGCAACAGACTTATTCTTACGGTGAAAATCAATCAGCTTTTTTAATGTCTTTTCCGATAATAAAGGAACATCCCCTGCCAGGATTAAAATTGTACCGGAAAATTCCTCAAGATCGTGTTTAACCTGTGAAACTGCATGGCCTGTGCCCAACTGCTGGTCCTGAATAACAAATTTGAGCGGCCAATCCTTATAATAATCCATGATTAAATCTCGCTTATGGCCAACTACCAGATAAGTTTGCTCAGGCATCAGTTTTTTTACGGTTTCCAGCACATAAGTCAGCATGGGCTCGCCCAAAACCTCATGAAAAACCTTAGGCAGGTCGGATTTCATGCGGGTCCCCTTGCCCGCGGCTAAAATAATTACAGCTAATTTGTCCATATCTCAATTGACAATAATAATGTAAATATAGTATAATTTCAAGTTGTGAGAGTTTAGCTTCAACCAAGGCAGATTTAGTAAGCTTTGGTTTTTTTTTGCCGAAACTAAGCAAATGTTAAAACGATCGGAAATCATCAAAAAGCTTGAATCAGCCCTTGATTCAGAACGGTTTAAACACAGCCTTCGGGTAGAAAAAGCTGCTGTGGCCCTGGCCCAAAAGCACGGTGTTTCAGTCAAAAAGGCCAGCCAGGCTGCGCTGCTGCATGACTACGCCAGGAAATACGACCGTAATAGCTTGCTGAAAGAGGCCAAAAAGTTAATGGTTAAAATAGATGATATCAGCAGGTTTGAGCCGAAATTGCTGCACGCTGATATCAGCGCTATTTTAGCCCAGCGTGATTTTGGGATTAGCGACAAAGAAGTGCTCAGCGCCATAAGAAAGCATACAGTTGGCTCACCACGTATGACAAAATTGGAAAAAATAATTTATTTAGCTGATCATGTTGAGGAAGGCCGAGATATCTCGGGGCTCAAACAGCTAAGAAAGCTTGCTCTGAGGAATCTAAACAAAGCAATTGTGGAATCAACCTCCGAATCTTTGGCTTTTCTGCTTAAGAAAGGCGCACCGATTAACAGCGGTACGATTCAAACAAGAAATTATTATTTGTTAAATAAATGAGAAAATTTTTAATTATAACCTGTATAGTCTTAGTTGTCTTATCAGCAGCTTTTGGCTTCCTTGTAGCTGTTGCCTCAAAGCTAGCTTTATTTGAGCTCTTTATAAGCATGACCCCGACCAGCCCGTTTACCCAGGAAACAAATATTTTAGTCCTTGGCTTAGACGATGCCTTTGGCCACCGCTCAGATACAATTATGGTCTTACACACTGACCCGGAAAACAGGTCAGCCTCACTAATTTCAATTCCCAGAGACACCCTGGCGCTCCTGCCTGGACGAGGATTAGACAAGATAAACCATGCCTATGCTTACGGCGGCGTTGACCTGGCCAGGAGAAGTGTGGAAAAGCTGTTTGATATTAAAATCCCTTATTACATCGTGATCAACCTTTCGGGCATCACTAATATTATTGACGAACTAGGCGGTTTGACGATTGACGTTGAAAAACGCATGTATTATGTTGATTATGCCGGCGGACTGCACATTAATCTTTATCCGGGCGTCCAAAGATTGACCGGTAAAGAACTGATGGGTTATTTACGGTACCGCAGGGATGGCGGCGACTTTAGCCGCATTTCCCGCCAGCAAAAATTCCTTACTTCCCTGGCCAATGAGCTTATGAAGCGCGATAACCTGCTGCGTTCACCCAAATTATTCTTAACCCTGCTCTCCTATGTTAAAACTAATCTTAATTCCAGGAAAACACTTGGGTTATCACTTAGTTTACGCGACGCACAAGAGTTGGGACGAATAAAAATGACTACGGTCCCTGGCAGAGACCTGATGATTGACGGCATATACTACTGGAAACCGGACATAAGCCGCATGAGAAATTTAGTTAAGCAATATATTAACAGCAAGCAGCAAAACACCTGATGAATAAGATTAAGGCACCTAAATTAATTGATTTAATTGTCACGGCGGTAGAGGAAAAGAAAGCAATTGATCCCAAGGTCCTGGATGTAAGAAAAACATCCACTGTGGTTGATTATATGATCATTTGCAGCGCCGATTCCGATCCCCAGCTGCGGGCAATAGAAAAGGAGATTGACAAACAGCTGAGAAATAATAAAATTAAAGGTTTCCGCTGGGAGGGTGTGGCGCAGTCTGGGTGGATAGTCCTTGACTTGGGCGAAGTGGTTGTCCATGTCATGGGTCGCGCAGAACGGGATTATTATAATCTCGAAGAACTGTGGGGTAAAGAAGGAGTAATCTACCACTATTAGTAAATTGCGTGGGGCTGTAGCTCAGTTGGGAGAGTGCTTGACTGGCAGTCAAGAGGTCGTGGGTTCAAATCCCATCAGCTCCACCAGTAAAAAAAGGAAAGGGGTAAAAGAAAATGGCGAAGCAAGTTAAAAAGACAGGGAAAAAGGCAGCGGGGAAGGCAAAGAAGTATGTTTATAATTTTGGGGGCGGCAAAGCAGACGGCAAGTCAGACATGAAAAATCTGTTAGGAGGCAAAGGCGCAAACCTGGCAGAAATGAGCAATATAGGAATCCCGGTTCCGGCAGGCTTCACTATAACCACAGAAATGTGTACGGTTTATTACAAAATGAACCGCAACTATCCTAAGGAACTAAACGCCCAAATAAAAACCAGCATGACTCATATTGAAAAAGTGATGGGTGCAAAGTTTGGGGACGAAGATAATCCTCTGCTCGTCTCAGTTAGATCAGGCGCCCGCATCTCCATGCCAGGCATGATGGACACAGTATTAAACCTAGGCTTAAACGATAAAACCGTTCTTGGTTTAGCCGCCCAATCTGGCAATGACCGTTTTGCCTGGGACGCCTATCGCCGCTTTGTGCAAATGTACGGCGACGTAGTGCTCGATCTTAAACCTAGAACAAAAACTGATATCGATCCATTTGAAGAAATTATGGATGAAGTTAAAAAAGAAGCTGGTGTTAAGTCTGACGTAGAATTAGAGGTAGATGACTTAAAAGAACTAGTTAAACGCTTTAAAGCTGCGATCAAAGAAAGAAAAGGTATTGATTTCCCAGAAGATCCCTGGAAACAGCTCTGGGGAGCAATCGAAGCGGTTTTTGGTTCATGGAATGCTGACCGCGCCATTAAATACCGCAACATTAACAAAATTCCTCATGATTGGGGAACAGCTGTCAATGTTCAATCAATGGTATACGGCAACATGGGCGATGATTCAGGAACTGGAGTTGCCTTTACTCGCAACCCTGCCACTGGTGAGAGAAAATTTTATGGGGAATATTTAATCAATGCACAGGGTGAAGACGTTGTAGCTGGGATTCGCACACCCCAACCAATCAACACCTCTACTAAATCATCTAAAGAGCAAAAAACCCTGGAAGAGATTATGCCAAAACCTTACAAAACCTTAGAAGCAATTTATAAGAAGCTGGAAAAACACTACACTGATATGCAGGACATTGAATTCACCATTCAAAAAGGCAAACTCTGGATGCTGCAGACCAGGACAGGCAAAAGAACAGCTGCCGCAGCTATTAAAATTGCCTGCGACATGGTTAATGAAAAGTTAATTGACGAAAAAACAGCAGTGCTGCGTATCGGAGCTGACCAACTCGACCAACTGCTTCATCCAATGTTTGATCCAAAAGCAGAAAAAGAAGTTATTGCCAAGGGTCTGCCCGCCTCCCCCGGCGCTGCCACTGGCCAGGCAGTTTTTCACGCTGATGACGCTGAATCTTTAGCAGCTGAAGGCAAAAAAGTTATTCTAGTTAGAATTGAAACTTCCCCTGAAGATATCGGCGGTATGCACGCTGCCCAAGGTATTCTGACCGCTAAAGGCGGCATGACGTCCCACGCTGCGGTTGTGGCCCGCGGTATGGGTAAATGCTGTGTTGCTGGCTGCGGCGCAATCGACATCAGCTATAAAGACAAACAGTTCAAAGTCGGTAAAACCGCGGTTAAAGAAGGCGATTGGATCTCCCTTGACGGCAGCAGCGGAGAGGTAATGAAAGGTTTGGTACCGACAATTAAACCAGAGCTTTCGGGTAATTTTGGTACAGTTATGAAATGGGCAGATAAATACAGGACACTTGGGGTACGCACCAACGCAGACACACCCAAGGATTCTCAAGTTGCCCGCGACTTTGGAGCAGAAGGGATCGGCCTCTGCCGCACAGAACATATGTTCTTTGAAGGCGACAGGATTAAAGCAGTGCGCGAGATGATTCTGGCAGATAACCTTGAAGGCAGAAGAAAAGCATTAGCTAAACTTTTGCCCATGCAAAAAGGTGATTTTATCGGTATTTTTAAAGCCATGAAAGGCCTGCCCGTAACCATTCGTTTACTGGATCCCCCACTCCATGAGTTCGTGCCGCATGAGGAAGCGCAACAGCAGGAAATGGCAGATGAAATGGGAGTAAGCCTGGAAAAGATCAAACAAAAAATAAACTCGCTGCACGAGTTTAACCCAATGCTTGGCCATCGCGGCTGCCGCCTGGGGATTATTTATCCAGAAATTACAGAAATGCAAGCCCGAGCTATTATGGAAGCAGCTTGCGAGTTAAAAAAACAGGGCGTTGATGTTAAGCCGGAAATAATGGTCCCACTGGTTGGCGAAGTAAAAGAGCTGCAAAACCAGACTGATATTATCCGCCGGGTAGCTGAAGAAACCATCAAAAAGGCCAAGACCAAAGTTAAATATATGGTTGGCACAATGATTGAAATTCCGCGAGCGGCTTTAACAGCAGACAAGATTGCTGAGGTTGCTGAATTTTTCTCATTTGGCACCAATGACTTAACCCAGATGACTATGGGTCTGTCGCGCGATGATTCCGGCAAATTCCTGCCAGCATATGTTGACATGGGAATTCTAAAAGCTGACCCATTCCAGGTTCTGGATCAAACAGGTGTCGGCCAATTAGTTGAAATAGCAACTAAAAAGGGACGCCAGACTCGCAAAGACTTAAAAGTCGGCATCTGCGGCGAACACGGCGGTGAACCATCTTCAGTTGAGTTCTGCCACAGGGTTGGCTTAAATTACGTCAGCTGTTCTCCTTATCGCGTGCCAATCGCCAGATTAGCAGCTGCTCAGGCAGTTTTAAAATCAAAAAAATAAGCCGGGTGATATAAGCGAGTGATAATCCGCAAAGAAATTGAGGAGAGGGAAAGAAAATTTCTCTCTATCTACGCTGCCCTATCTTCCAAAAGCCAGGGAAGGGAAAAGACAGAGAAGGAGTGTCCTTTAAGGACTGCTTTTCAGCGGGACAGGGATAAGATTATCCACTGCAAATCTTTCCGCCGGCTAAAACACAAAACCCAGGTGTTTCTCTCGCCGGTTGAAGACCATTATCGTACTCGACTGACACACACTATTGAAGTTGCGCAAATTGGGCGCACCATTGCCAGAGCTTTAAAGCTAAACGAAGACTTAACTGAAGCCATTGCCCTGGCTCATGACTTGGGTCACACTCCATTTGGCCATGCTGGCGAACATGTTTTAGATGATATTCTGAGCGAGAATTACGGCCGCAGGTTTTACCACAATGACCAGAGCGTGCGGGTGGTTACCGTACTGGAAAAAGACGGCAAGGGTTTAAATCTTTGCCTTGAAGTTATTGACGGCATTAAAAACCATACCCCGGACGATCCCTGGCCAAAGACCTTGGAAGGCTGCATCGTCAGGTTAGCCGATAGGATTGCTTATTTGCGCCACGACATTGAGGACGCAATTAGGGCCGGGGTACTCAAGGAAAAACAGCTGCCGCGCAAACACATGAAGGTTTTGGGCAAAAACACCCTTGATATAATTGTCAGCGACATTGTGAAACATTCCCGCGGCAAGCCCAAAATAAAAATGAGCCCGGCTGTGCAAAAAGCCATGGATGGGCTTTATGATTTTATGTATGAAAATGTTTATATTAATCCAGCTGCTAAAAAAGAGGAAAAGAAAGTTCCCACCCTCATGCGCCAGCTGTTCCGGCACTATCATTATGATATCGACTTCCAAAAAGGGAACAAAAGCAAAGACGACCAGGTCCAACATACAGTTGACTTCATTGCTGGCATGACAGACCGCTATGCCATTGCCAAGTTTGAACAACTCTTTGTGCCGGATGAATGGCGCGCTGTAAAATAACTTATGATCCCATCACAACTAATAGAAGATATTAGAAATAAGGCAGATATTGTTAAGGTCGTGTCTGAATACGTACCTTTAAAAAAGCGCGGTAAAAATTATCTTGGCTCATGCCCTTTCCATTCAGAAAAAGACCCGTCATTTACTGTTTCTCCGGAAAAGCAAATCTTCCACTGTTTTGGCTGCGGCGAAGGCGGTAATGCTTTTGCTTTCCTGATGAAAATAGAGAACATTAGTTTTACTGAAGCTGTTTCCGAGCTGGGCAGCAAAGTCGGCGTGGCTGTGCCAAAAACAGCAAATCGCGGTCCAACAAAAAGCGATAAAGACAAATATTTTCAAATTATGACCTTAGCAGCCCAGCACTTTGCAGACAACCTTAAGAGCCCAGCGGCCAAGGGTGTGCAAGAATATTTAAGACAAAGAAATATTTCTGATACAACAATAAAACAATTTGGTTTAGGCTTTGCCCTGCCTGGGTGGGACAATTTATTTAAACATTTGGTTGCCAAAGGCGCAGCCCCTGAAAATATTGTTAAATCAGGTTTAATTTTAAGGCGTGAAAACTCAAGCGGCTATTACGACCGCTTCAGGAACCGGCTGATTTTTCCCATAGCCAACCACCGCGGCCAGGTAGTTGCTTTTGGCGGAAGGACTTTGGGCGAAGATAACCCAAAGTACCTAAATTCACCTGACACGCCAATTTACCATAAAGGTGAAACATTATTTGGTCTGCATCTGACAAAAAATGAAATAAAGAAAAACCGCACCGCAGTCCTGGTTGAAGGCAATTTTGACTTAATTACCCCCTTTCAAGGCGGGATAAATAATATTGTCGCCAGCATGGGCACAGCCTTGACAATTTACCAATGCAAGTTATTAGCCAGGCACTGCGATACAATAGTACTGGCCTTTGATGCTGATGTTGCCGGCGGACTTGCTGCTGAACGGTCAGTTGAACTGATGCGTAACCAGGGCTTAAAAGTAAAAGTAGCTAATTTAACCGGCGGTAAAGATCCTGATGAGATCATTATCAAGCACGGAATTGAAGCATTTAAGAAGATATTGGACTCTAGCCTGCCCTTTCTGGAGTTTAAAATCAAGCGCATCTTCTCCAGATACAACTTAAATGAAATCGAAGCCCGGGCCAAAGCATTAAAAGAAGTTGCCGCAGCCTTAAGCCAGTCAAAAGACCAGTTTGTGCAAAATGAGTACGCTAAATTAGCTGCAGCAGGCTTGAAAACAACACCTGAAAACATCATGGCTGAAGTAAAGCGCCAGGGACATTACCAGGGGACAAGGTCAAAAGATCGGCGCAGGATAACAGCCAAGCCATCTTCTAAGGTTTTGGAAGCGGAAAAGACAATTATCACGCTGGCCAGCCAGGATGCGCAATTCTTAGCCAAGGTTAAAGAAAAATTGAGTATGGAAAATTTTAATTCTCAGGAAGCCAGGGCAATTGCCAGCTTGATGCTAAGTATCGATTTTACGAATGAGGCAAATTTGGGCCATTTTTTGCTGGAAAATTTGCCTGATGAAGCAGCTAAAAAGCTGTTAGCCGGCCTCATGGTAAAAGACCACTTGCCTAAAGAGCTAAAAAATGAAATACTTGACGACTGTATCACGGTTTTGAAGAACGAGCGTGTTAGGTCAAAAATTGAAGATATAAAGCAAAAAATTAAGGCTGCAGAAGCTGCGGGCGAATCACAAAAGGCTGCTGAGCTTCTTTTTGCCTTAAAGAGTGAAATTTCCTAGAATTGTCTGCGATAAATTATTGGGTCAGTATGCCTTGTCATAAGGCCCGATTTTTAGGAGGAAAGAATGTTCGGAAAAAGTAAAGATTTTGAATTTTTAAAATCATCTGCCAAGCGCAAGGGCTACCTTACGCCTGAAGAGATTTTATCCATATACCCTGAGCCGGAAAAAAAGCTGGACGAAATAGAGCAGCTATTGGGTTTTGGCATTGAAGTGTCTGAAAAGAAGACCAAAAAGCGTGAAACTGACAACGAAGATATCCCCAAAGACTTAAAAAACATCAAGGGTATTGGTGTTGACGATACTGTCCGCATGTATTTGCGGGAAATCGGCAAATTCCCTCTGTTAACCTCTGAAGAAGAAGTGGTACTGGCTAAACGCGTTAAAGCCGGCGACATGCGCGGCAAACACAAGCTGGTTAACTCTAACCTGCGTTTAGTTGTTTCTATTGCCAAAAAATACACTGGCCGCGGCATGCTTTTTCTTGATTTAGTTCAAGAAGGCAATCTTGGCTTAATTCGTGCGGTTGAAAAATTTGATTACCGCAAGGGCTATAAGTTTTCAACTTATGCTACCTGGTGGATCCGCCAGGCAATTACCCGCGCTATTGCGGACCAGGCACGAACAATCCGTATTCCAGTGCACATGGTAGAAACCATTAACCGTCTGCGCAAAACTTCACGCCAGCTCCTGCAGCGTTTGGGCCGCAAGCCAACTGAAAAAGAAATCGCGCGCAAAGCTCACATTTCTGTCGATAAAGTACGTGAAATCATCAAGGTATCGCAGGTCCCGCTGTCACTGGAAATGCCAATTGGCGATGAAGACAGTTCACGCCTGGGCGACTTTGTTGAAGACGGCACGATTCAAGCTCCAGATGAAATTGTGATGCACAGCATGCTGCATGATGACTTGGAAAATGTGATGAGCTCATTAACTGATCGTGAAAAAACCGTGCTCAAGCTCCGTTTTGGTCTTGAGGACGGGCATCCGCGCACGCTTGAAGAAGTTGGCAAGGTTTTTGCTGTAACTCGAGAACGCATTCGTCAAATCGAGGCAAAAGCATTGCGCAAACTTAAGCATCCAACACGGGCAAAGAAGCTCAAAGAATACCTGAAATAACTAGGGAACGTAACTTGTAACAACTTCCCAAGTTGTCCCATTGTGGACGTAAAGCTTATTATCTCCTGAATTAAAAAACATCATGCCAGCCTGACCATCACCTGGCGGCATAAAAGTTGGCTCAAGCTGCAAGATCCACTGGACATATACGGCCGGGCCAAAATTTTGATTTTTGCCCCAAACTCCATAGCCATTCGGAGAATTAGTATCGCCTTTTACTCCAGCATTTATTCCAGTATTATCGGTTGCCCAGCCAAACGCACCGATTGCTTTGCCTCCATGGGCTTCAAAATAGCCGCCATGATGCTCGGCATTTGTATCAGTTGAACTAGCCAGCCCTGCCACTGCATTATCACCGAAGTCTTTCCCATTCGTAACTCCCCTCACTCCAACATTATACGATTCAAAATAACCACCATATTTGGACAAAGCTTCATCACTGGACGAAGCTGTACCGTAAACTCCCCTGGCAAGACCATCACTGGTTGAATTAAAGTACCCAGCTATACTATTGGGGCTTGTTAAACTAAAATGCGTGCTAGCTGACAATGGTAAAATTTTACTGGCTTCTGGAGTAGAACTAGCATGAAAACCATCAACTGTATCAGCATCAGTTGCTGCAGTGGCAGATTCCGCAGTGCCGGCACGAAAAGCATAAGGCACAGAAATCATGGGCAAGCGCGGCGTCATTTCCGCATCCGAACCAACTTTAATTCCCAAATATCTTGTTGTCCCGTCAAAAATATTACCGATCGGCGTAACTGCACCGAGCTGAACAGTGTAAATGCCTCCTTCAACTGTTACTGTTTGAGTTTCTGTCCAGAGCGCTGTGCCACCTGTTATCCCAGCATAGATTGAAAAAACAATACTGACTGTATCATCAATTAACTTATCAGATGAATCGGTCAGCAAGCCTTGAAAACTAATTTGGCTGGGAATCGCATATGTTGTGGAAAATAAAAATACTATTAACAACAAGCTAATCAGCGATTTCTTCATCAAGAACACACTCCCATAGTTATCTGGGAAAATTATAACACTAGAAAGTAGTCAAGCAAGGGGGAATTTAACCAAATGACAACAAGTGTCGAAATTTCGACACTTTTAATCCCTATTCCTTCGTAAAAATCTATTTTTGAGCTGGTAATAAAGTTGCTGCAATAAGGCTAAAGATAAAAGGAGGAACAAAAATATGTCAAACTTAATACCCGTTGAAAGAATTGAAAACAAGATATATATAATCAGAGGACAAAAAGTGATGCTGGACAAAGATTTAGCAGAACTTTATGGAGTTAAAACCTTTGTATTGAATCAAGCAGTAAAAAGAAATATCGCAAGATTCCCGGAGGACTTCATGTTTTCCCTATCCAGAAAGGAAATT
>Ga0180007_10002070_pt1 | contig 24768 bp, 20 predicted proteins | sample MM_PC_MetaG_FD_121122 | JGI IMG/M metagenome (GOLD analysis project Ga0180007, IMG submission 121122) | Groundwater microbial communities from the Aspo Hard Rock Laboratory (HRL) deep subsurface site, Sweden - MM_PC_MetaG | ecosystem: Environmental > Aquatic > Deep subsurface > Groundwater... | reverse complement strand
TGCCCTGTTCCTGTATGGACGGTAATTTTTTCGTTTTGGTTTGTCCTCTGGCTTTCTGTATCGATGGCGATCTTTCGACAAGCCACCAACTTGAATCAACAGATCTGCTGCATCCAGGAGTTTTCTTCTTTCGGTTTTTGTCAAAGCTCTTTCAACTTCCAGGAGGCTTGTTGTTGAATTATTCTTCAGTTTCTCAGTTGGATTTCCAAGATGAAAAGGTTTGTGCTTGTGCACCCACTTTGCGAAGGTTTTCAGATGTGATAAAATCCGATTAATGGTTCTATCGCTCCAACGTCTTTTACCATCTTTAAGAATGGCTTCCTGTAGGTTGATCTTAAAAGATTGGCTCAGTCTCGGCGTCCAGTTCCCTATAAGGTCACTACCGGTTTCCTTACGATAGAAAGTTAGGAAAAGATTCAAGTCCCGCACCTGCACCTTTTGTGAGCTTTTAAGAGTGGTAACTTCAAACTGGAAATAAGCCTTAATCCAGGATTCAAGTGATTCAATGTCTCGGGAAGTATCAATAATATTGTTTCGTAACGTGTTTTGTAGGCCGGTTTGATCTGTATTTTGCATTAAAAGGTACCATTTGTTAACATATCATGTAACGAAAGATACCTTTTGTGTGGCGTTTTGTCAACTGATGGATTTAAAATTTCATCTATCAATGTAATCTAACTAAAGTTGACATATTGGTGATTACTTTTTAAGCCCTCTGAAATACCGTTCGGTTAACCGTTCGCTTGACACTTCGCTATTCAGATAGATCCATTATTTGAAAGAATTCGAATCAAGCCGTCACAGAAATAACCCTCAGCACCATAAAACATTGTAAATCAACAGCTCCACCAGACTACAACTCCTTTTCACACAGTTCAACAATATTTGCATTCGAAATTGGAATACAAATCTTCTTATTATCTACGGTATTTCATAAGAAACCAAAAAAGAGAATTTTGATTTGTAAGGTTACCGGCTGAGACGATCTGCGTCAAAGCAAGAGTATAAAATAACCACAATTGATTTTAGACTTACAATTAACTTATTTCTTGATTCAATGCACAAAATCTATTTAATAACTCTAATGACTGCTGACAATTTATTAATATGTAATTTTAATCAAAACTGGGAATGTTTGTGATATACCAACTTACATCACCCAAACTGCCCCCTAATCCGGATGTTATGCGAGGCGCAAATGGACATGACAAATATGCAAAACGAACCATAAGCAAAACGTTTCATTCAAGTACTCTTTCTGACTGTAAGAAATCATAAAGTTCTGTATATTATTACACCAAAATTCTTTACAACTTTTACTACTACACTATAAAAACAAGACCCATACATATTTGTTAAAAGGCTTTTTGTGGTGTCTGAATCGGTAAAGGATCAAGTTTTGCTGTTTAACAATAATCACTTAAATGGATAGTATGTCCAATACACAACAATACAAAGCTCCCTCTGACTTTTTACTCAATTAAGCGGTTATAAATGTATATAAGCTGTTATTTATTCTTAATTGTTTTATTGAACACAATTTGTGCGGTAACTATTTTTTCACTTTCTGGTCCATAACCTATAAACCTACCCTTAAGTATTTCCGCATTGGAAGTTAATTCTAAAATAATATTTCCAAATTGTGTTACCGAGTCATTTTTATTCCAATAGTTTAGAAATAAAAACCTATCTGCTTTGAAGCCACCATCAACAATAAATTCATAATCCTTTTTGTAATAATAACTCGTTATTGTAACTATACCGATAACTTTTTTTCTCCCAGGCGAAAGTGACAATCTCATTTCACCCTCAAGTTTATTACCACCGGTTTTATTATCTTGTGTATACTTTCCCTTCCACAATCCTTCAAGGGAATATTGACGCCCACGTGTAATGACTTTAAAGGGTTTTCTTGTAAGATAAATTTGATAGACTGCAATAAATACCGAAATAATGGTAACAGTAATACTTAACACAGTTATTAAAAGATTAGAATCCATAAATACTTATTTTTTTATAAAATGATATTTGAATAAAAATGCATTATATAAATCACTAATTAGCACATAATATTGTTGCCGCTAACGGTCCTTCCAGAACAACAATGCAGAGCTGAAAAGCAACTACTAAATATTTTTTACTAATTTATTAAGCAATATATATTTACAAGCCAAGCTTACCTTTTTCACCGATCCCAAAAGCTTGAACAAAAAAGTATAGAAAACGCAATCGGGTTAAAAGCCGATTAGGCATTTATACAATATCTGCCAACCGTGGGAAATAAACATTTTCCTAATTGCATCATATTTATCTTCATTAATAACGTTGTATTCTTCTAGAATGACAAACATATATTCACTTTGGTAACTGATTACAACTGATAGTTTTTTTCGGCTTTTACCAAGCTGTATATTCAATAACAAGTCCTTCAAATGGTAATAAGTTGGTTTCATATTCTTTTCGTGCTATGCCAAGATGTTTACCACAAGCAACAATATTTACATCCAGTGTTAATTTAATAAACTAACCTTTTTTATGTATGTTCTGTATATTTTGGCAGCTTTTTATGGATTTTGATAAACTGTTGATGTAGCTCTTCTTCAACCGCTGAAGGACGGTCAGTTATTGCCCATCTAATTTTTATGTGAGCTGTGTCTTCAGAAATATTTATTTTTTTACCGGAAGAATGAGCAACTTTCCCTTTTACCAGACCTTGTTTTACGCGCATTCTTAAATTGCCAGCTTTTCCAATAGTTAACATTTCATTGTTGGTCTCGTTTATAACCTCATATACTCCTTTTTTATTTGGGACTTTTACTGCTGATTCTATTTTACGAGCATCTAATAAAAATTCCTTCCAAGAGTACCATTCACTCCATTCAAGAATTATTTTTGGGATATTTATTTCTTGCTGATTCATTTAAGAATTTCTAAACCGCATGCTGTGATTAAGATAAGAGATTAAAGTGTTAAAGTAAATACGCATAAGTAATGATTATGCTAAGTCCTGGCCTTCTCGAATTTATGAGTAACTGCTGAAGAAACTTTTCTTTTACTGCCTATGGAATTATAATACGTCTGTATAAGGCATCTTCTTCTTGTGATATTTCCTATCCTTTCAAAAACCCTTGCCTTACTAAAATCCTTTGTAAACATAGGGATGTTATTCTCCCAATGAGTAAAGAATTCTTCATTTACTTTTTCGTATATGACGTATGTTTTTTTTGGTTTCATGGTTGCTAATACTCTGGGCAATGAGTAACAGTTATCCTAATGACTTTTTACTTATTAAAGGGGTTATATTGCTTCCCAACTATCTAACTACTATACTTAATCTCTCATCTTTAATCCAATTATTTATATCAGCTAAAACTGGATTTCTTGGAATGTAAATTCTTAATTCTTGATTTTCTGTTAATATCCTAAGCATTTCCAAAATAAATTCGACAAAAGCACTTACATTATAAACACTACCTACATTTATTATGATTTCCTTAGTTGTTGAGTTAATAATAAATGATCTTGCTAATTTTTGAGCAGATAATCTTCCGCTAACTTGAATTATATCTACATTTAATTCAAAAAAATCTGATCTACTAAAATCTTCTAGATTACTCGGAATAGGTATTTCTAAAACATTGAATTCTTCTACGTTAACCTGGATACATTTGTAATCTATTGTCATCTCAGTGAACTTATTTCTAAATAATTCGAAAACATATGAGCCAATATTACCTTGTCCACTAACTGATTTTAAGTCAAGATCTAATAATGGGTTGAATTTCTTTCCATTGTCTTTTAACAAAAATTTATTGTTATTAAAACTAACTTCGAATGTGGATGCTTTGCCGTGTGTATAGGCATTATCACTGAATTCATAAACCAATGGGATAAAATAATCCTTAAATAATTCTAATTCTCTTTTTTCAAACAAAGGGCGAGAAAAATAAGCAAATAAATTACTCTTGTTAGTGTAACGATTCAGTTTTATTACATTTTGATTCTCAAATGAATCTTTAATGGACGGGTAATAATGATTAAGTATTGTGGGTCTATAAATAATTTCAGACTCTATATCATTCCAGGACCATATTTGAACATTAAAAGGAAGTTCTTTTCCCTCGGTTAAATTTCTTGCAACAGATTGAATCTGTTCATCTCTTGAGCTTGTAGTAGCAATTGTGAATTCTTTGATACTAGGATTAAAGTTCTTGGCTTTTTGACACTCTTTTATCAGTTCATCTTCTTTAAGAAAACTCCCAAGTCTTGAATCTTTATCTTTACATTGAACACCAGAGAATTTATTGGAATAAATAGGTTGCCCATAAATATCAACCCCATTTTGCGATTGACCTTGTCTTCCATTTTTCTGGGTGTTATGATCATTCCAAATTTCGCTCCATAATTTATGACAAATGGATTCAAAATCTTGCCAATTGTTTGGTACAAATAATCTAAAATCCATATTTACCTTAGAATTATAACGGCGTTGTGTTTAAGCCGAAGCCCAACACAACAATGTAACATTTATTAAATATTTTTGTTAGAACAATTTTCATTTACAAACTACACTAAACAACAAAACCGAAACGGAGCTACATTCTTTTAAATTGTAAATTTACCAAATGTGAATATTCCTTTGGCACGATGCACTTGTTAGCTTGTCATTTGTCTAATTATCTACAAGATTCAAAAGTGATATTACTGTTTCAGTAAATATTTCAAAATCAATATAATTTGAATCAGCTTTATACATCATGCTGTATGGACCATTAGATGTTATTTTAGCCGGAAGAGAATCTTTTATATCAGGGTATTCTCCACTAATTTCCGACAAGAGTTTGTTGAATTCATCAGCAAGAATTGTCCCGACCATATCTTGTTTTTGCTTATCAGTTGCTTTTTCAACAACACTTTTAATACTATTTAATTTCGCTAAATAAATTGTCTTTTTTGAAATAGTCATAAATTACTCGCCTTCTAAAATATTTAATTATACTATTTTATTTCCTTGTTAACTTTTTGCATAGGGAACAAAACTGGAACACTAAACTTAACTCTATTTACAAGTGAGTCATTAGCATCAAGTTTGCCCTGTGTCCCAACTCCCAATCCTCCAACAAATATTCCCACGCCAGCTTTTGCAGAACTTCCGGTTTGTGTTGTGATTACAATATCAAACTGAATCTCTCTATTTGCTAATTTCAAATCAGACGATGAAACACCATGCGGAACAACAGAGGCATTGTTTGATTGAATAATTTCATGCTGCTGAGCTTCAGTTATTCCCTTAACAATCTGGACTAATGTTTCTTTAACAAAATCGTGTAATTCCATATTAATTCTCTACTAAATTTAGTAATGACATAACCGTTTCAGTAGTTATCTCTAAATCCAAATAATTAACATCCATTTTTTTGAGCCTCTGAAGCGGTCCACTTGCTGTAAAGGGTTTCGGTAAAGATTCTTTTATGTCTGGATAAACCTGACCAATTTCAGAAATCAACGAATTAAAACCTTCTCCGAGGTGCATCGCAATGTTTTCTTTCTTTTGAGTATCAGATGCTTTCTCAATTGTGCTCTTAATACTCTTTAATTTCACAATGAAAATATCTTTTTTATCAATAGACATACTCACCTCCAAATTTCGCTAGTTAACGTTGCAACTAAAGCGACGCCCAAAGTGACAACGCCATTATTACAACCAATTTATTAAACTGTAGCCGGCCTTAACTTTCAACCTAAGGGCGGCGACCTAACTTACGTACATAAATTACACTGAACAAAATGCCGTGCGAATATTACTAACATCACACATAACCAGTGTGGGTGCTTTGACCTGCTGGATAGGCATATTAATAAACTAAAGCATAGTTACATCACCTTCTTCAACGACAGCTTTTATAACTTTTTTAATAGTTAACAATATTCTTATTGAGAGAATTATTGAAAATACGCCGACACATGCTAATACGTTATCTAGATATTGATTGTATCCTACTAGAAACAAGCAAATAAGTGAAATTATTAAGATAGCAATAGTATTGCTTGATAAAGATGGAAGAAATTTTTGTAATTGTGCTTCTTCAACCTGCAACGTTTTATGCTGCTCAATAAAACTTCTTACAATATCATAATCTGGTATATCTTTCTTTGATGGAAGAATTTTAACTTCTAAATAGCTAACTATCCCTTGAAGATTGATGTAATCTCGATTTTCTTTACTCACACTCTGACCATAAGGATTAAGCTTGTAGATTATTTCAGCCTTATCCCGGTCAATCTTGTTTAAATGGTGAAATAAATACATTGCACCAAGCGCAATCAGTGCTGCAAAACCTTGAAACAATGCACTAAAAAAATATCTTAGAGTATCATCCATTTATATCCCTAATAAATAAAATCTTAAATCTTATTGTACAGACTAGCATATATTTATCAAGACCCCTGGACGGGGATAATTGCATTTTTATTTCCTGTTAGTACAGTGGACTTTTACTCCACAGCATTCTTTACTACATGAGTATAAATTAACGTCGTTAAACCAAGTGGTATTGCAATGTAACACGCATCACTTGTTTAATAGATCTATGTACGGTTATGTGGTCGTCTTTGGTAAGTATTGCCCCAAGTGGAAGGTAAGATAAGAGATTAAAGAATTAAAGTAAATGGGTAAGATTAATATTGTTTCTAGAAGCGCAAAACACCTCACTAAAAAACCTTTAGTTAGGAGTTTTGTCAACTGGTTTATTTAAACTTTCATCTATCTATGTAATCTAACGAAAGTTGACATATTGGTGATTACTTTTTAGGCTCTCTGAAATACCGTCCGCTTAACCTTTCGGATAACCGTTTGCTTGACTTTTCGCCATTCAGCGTGAACCATTGTTAGAAAGAATTTGCATCACCCTGGATTCCCATTCTTCCGTTAAGCCATTGTTTTTCAATAACTTACAATATCCCACTAATAAATTTACACATAGTTCACATAAATGTTGTACTCAAAAATCTAATCCGATCAAGACTTGATTGGCGTTAAAATCACGCCAATTACACTTATCAAACTTATTACACAAACTATTGTGTACAATAGAATGAAAAACATCTTTGGGTATTGGTAAGCTTCATCCCTGGGATTAGCGTATTCTTCTCCAATCATACCGATTCTTTCCCAGAATTTGAACTCACTTTGATTCTTTCAATATTTATTAAACAGAAAAGTTTAATACACTTATTGGCTTTACCATTTACTTCGAATTTGTATGATTATGTTTCCATTCAAGTACCATTTCTTTGTTTAATTTTGCGATATTACAAAAATACTCATTAACTACCATTGGATCTCCCAGTGGATGTTCATTTGCATTCCTAACCATACACATGGTACAAAACTCTTTTTCAGAACATTGAATACATTTAGGAAAATCTTCTTTGCGTAAACCTCTTAAATGCTGCACTTTTTCAGAGTAATCCCAAATTTCTTTGAGAGATGTTTCTTTTACATTACCAACAATATAATCCTGCCAACCAGCACATGGATATACATTTCCATTGTCTGCTATGCAAATAGAAGACTCACAAACACTGCAAATAAAATCGTTAGGCGTAATATTCTTGCTCTTCTCTGCTTCTATTTCTATTTGTTCCAAATATTTTGAATCATTTGCAGCTTTGTCGCTAATCACTTCTTTGATTTCATTAATTGACAAACGACAACTAAGATTTTGTGTTGTATGATTATATCTTGCTATAATGACAAAATCATCTCCGGCATGAATCCTATGTTTTTTCGCCCATTTTATTACATCATTATAACAGTTCTTATTCTGCTTTATTATTGGGCAGCTAATTTGCAATGGTATATCATTTTCAATCAGTTTTAAAATTGCACTTTTTGTTTTTTCAAAACTCCCCTTCACTTGGGTTATTTCATCGTGAATGTTTGAATCCATTGAATATAATGAGACTTGAATCCCTAAAAGTGGGTTTGCCTTCATTTCTTTGATGATTTCATCATTAAGTAATGTTAAATTACTAAGTACATTTACTGAAAAATCATATTCCCTACACTTTCTTAAAAAATCACAAAAGTTCTTGTGCAACATTGGCTCACCACCACTTATCGTCAAATGTAATAACCTCATGTTTCTACATTGTTCTAAAACATCATAAAATAAATCAGGTTCGATATGACTTACTTTAGTATCATGAGGAATATAACAATGTATGCACCTTTCGTTACACTTACTAATAACTTCTATATGCGCATATATAAGCTGAGGTTTGCCTTTAAAGTATTCTTTTAAAAAATCCTGGGTAGATTTTTCAGGATGCCAAATTGTCGAAGAAGAATCCTTTATTATTTGTGGATTTAGTGTTTTGTAAGAAAACCTAGTGTCTTTTTCATTACACTCCTGCAACGTATCACCATATACAATAAAACCTTCCCGTTCAAGCATGTAATAAAATTCTCTGGCATCATTTTTTATTGTTTTTATGTCTACATCTGAAAATTGCCTATTTATCTTTGTTGCCAGCTCATCCAGAGTTTGTGCTTTTCTGCCCAAAACAGATAAAAAAACCGCCCCACTTTCTGATAGAATTTTATCACCAATATGGTTTTCGTTATTATTCGTTTGTTTATATCCAAAGTTCCTGATGTCTGATATATACCCAAAAGAACCATAGTTTCTGAATATAACATTAGATTTTTGTTTGAAATACATAAAATACCATTTTAGCAATCAGGCACGAGATATAATTATAACTCGTCACCTGATTGAATTGTTATTATTTTCCTCCACGTGGTCCTGGCGGATTACATGGTCTTCCACTTGGTCTACTATTAGGACGGCAATCTGCCATCTGAGCAGTACTTTGTGCTAAGACTTTAGGTTTTTTGTAAACCATTTTTGTTCACCTCCTTTTCAATGTTTTATTACTATAGCAAAAATATAGAAGTAGCTTGCTTAGTAATATGTTATATACTCGTCATAATCATTATGGAGAGCGAATAAGTGTAATCATAATTGAGTTAATTCATTCCGTCTCCGTAGATGACAATGGTTAACTTGCATACAATATTTATGCTTTATGAACATATTTAGTTTTACCAACATTGTAATGTATGAATTTCTCTTCCAGACTAAATCCCCAGATGTAAATTCCGGATAATTCAGGAGCTCATTCAAGTTTTTGTACTGAGTAAATTCACTCCCATATGAGATCAACCTTAATTAAACTCATTCGTTAGTCCCCAAAAAATAAATGGCTTTAAGTGGCAACATATTTTTATCCTCATCAGTAAGCTTGCTATAAAATTGCTGCCAAAGTGAAATAAAGTCATTGAAATCAATTAGTCTGCAATGAGTGTGTGATGCTCTTGCTTCCTTTTCAGCATCTTTTGAAAATCTTCCTGATGTAACAAACAATCCAATTTCGCCGTCTTTGTTCAGCAAACCTAAAAGGCTGCGTATCTCTTTTACTGAAACGGCATCTTCAGGTCTGTGTTTAACTTGTACCTTTATTCTTGGTATTTCGGCACCAAGCGGATCTTGATATGCAATTATATCAATTCCCCCATCCTTGCCCGGTGGTGCAATATATGGAGTATAATATCCCATCGCCCTCAATAGTGCTGCAACAACATCCTGGAAATCATAGGCATTGATAGATTTTATATATTCTTTTAAACCCTCGAGTGATTGTTCTTCCAACTCTTCAAGATTTATCTTTTGACGAGTCTCCATAATATCTATATCAGGTTCAGTTTCATTTCCAATAAAGTTTTGCCTTTCCTTATCCCACCTCTTGTATCCTTTGATAGCATGCTGAAGTACTTCCTCGGGTGTATACTCTAATTCTTTTTCACCTTCAGCAGTTAGGTACCAAATCCCTTTACTTTTTCTCATAAATCCTGCCTTAACACATGTAATTGTGTAAAACATGAGGATCTTTTGCCATCGTATTCCACCTGACTCATATTCTTCCAATTCCCATTCAGAAAATTGCAATCTGTTTTTAAGCTCCTTAAATACTCCCTGCCGAGTAAACTGTCCATTATTTTCTTTTAGAAGCTTAAAAGCCTCGTAAATTGTTTTTATGGCTGTTTGTTTGGATTGCGCTAACTTTTCATTTTCATTATTCATAGCATTACCTTGAAATATCTGCTTAATTTATTCCACGTTTTATACTCTGGTTCACTAATCAATACTCAAGCTTCTGTATCACTCTTTTCCAAAAATACTCCGCAACCTCTTTCGGTGACATTCTTTCCTTCGTTGGATTATTTTGTCCTCCAAAAATTCCCAATCCGAGTACCTTCAGCGATAACTCAAAACCATCATGCTCAATTGACGCACTATCATTCATGCCAGTATCATTAAAGATTTGAGAAAAGCTTTCTGAATAGGCGATTTGATTACTCATGAAACCTCCTTCTGTTAACCATATTTTACATTTGGATTTTTCATCACCATCAATGTATACGCGAAAAACAAAGATAATTTTTGAAGGTTTCTGCAAATCAACCTCAATACGTTTATCAGAACTGCATAATTGCTTTGATGCTTGTTCGAAATAGCTAAGAATAACATGGTAGGTTTCGTTTAAAAAAGCTCTCTTCTCTTTATCACTAAACTCTCTTCGAATTTTTGGTAAATGTACTGAGGGATTTTCTTTTGTATGAGATGGTTTTGGTGATTCAGTATCCCAATAAATGTCATATAAATCCATTTCCCCATAATCCTTCGCCAATTTTTGTTTGCCGATAGAATTACCAATAATGTTTACACTATCCTCATCCATTAAATGGTCATAAAATCTCGATGAACAGTAAACATGATTAGGTTCTACAATGGGCTCAATACGCGCTGTTAAATCAATCCCCTTGCCCGTTACTTCTACTACCTTCCCATCCTCAGAATTAGTTATAATCTTCTGAATATGTAAACCGATTCTAATACCGACATCTGTAACAATACCATATCTTTTCCAATTGAACACCCTTACAGCATCCCTGAATTTAAGTGCGGATTCAGCTAAATTGAAACAGCTTGTACTACAAACAAATAAGGCATCTCCCCAGGTATTTTTATAGAAATGCTTCTCTTCAGTGAAAACTGAATTAATTATTCCCTTAAATCCTTTTTGAAAAGACTCTTTTGCATAATCTTCAGTTATCTTGGAATACCCAACTATATCTGCAAAGAGGATGGAAGTAATAATTTCTTTACGTACCATCTACTAATCCTCCTTCGAGTCACTTAATACTGCATCAGCAGGTAATGTAGCTCTTATAGTTGCTTTCAATTCCTTCTTAAATTTTTCTAATGATACAGGATCGTCCTTCCAAGTGATTGTTACATGATGGCTCGTATCAAAATGTGTTTTCTTCAACTTAAATTTCTCTTGCTCGCAAATGTATAAAACAGATATTCCAAGTCCAGTTGCAAAACCAGATTCCCAGTAGGCACCATGATTATCATCCGTCAGGTCAGCAATTATAAACCTTGATTTTCTTATCTCCACAGCCAATTGATTATCTATTTGTCCCATTGGCTGGTTTTCGCGTAAATCACGAATATGGAATCCTGTTTCTTCTACCGCTGGTTTTATGTGAGTATGAAATATTTCTTCCAGCTTGTTATTTTTAAAATCCATTGCCATGAATGCAAGTCGACTTTCACTGCTCGTATGCTGCAAACTATCATACCTTTCCCATCCATTAAAAGTTATCATCCCAGAAAAACTGTCGAGGTCATTAATAGTTCCTGTCAGAAATCCTTCGTTGATCAAATGATCAACAATGTATTTTACACCCAAATATGTCGATGCCCCAATTATGGGTAATGTATCATGATAATTAAATTCTATAATTTCTTCTGGAAATTTTGCCATTTTACCAATCCAATTGATTAGTATATCGGCTTGCTCTTTTGGTTTCGGTAGCTCAATTAATTCAATAAGTTTATTCACCAAGTTTCTATCTAATTCTTTTCTGCTAGTACTGTCCTGATGATTCCTGATCCAATAACTGAATCTTATACTCCAGTCAGGATATTTCTCTATATCAATTTCTCTTAAAGCTGTCTTGGTTATTTTGAAACTACCACACCTCTTACACCTAACATCCATACGTTCTTTATGATCAGTAAAATCAATGGATGTATCCTGGCGTCGACAAATTGGACAATTACTAATAATGTTTACAGACATAAGTTTTCCTTAACAGTCTTTTTTTTTAATTCTCATACCCTACAATACTCAAACCAAACTCCGGATCCACAACCTTAACCTCTTCTCAGGTTAGCTCGTAGAGTTTGTAGACGAGAATGTCGATTTGCTCGTTTCTTTTTTTTAAAGTCCATATTACTTTTTCAGCATTATTGATATTTGTTTGATTGCTTGAATCCGCTTACAAACACAAATAATGATGATACAACTGTATTGGCCAATGGTTTGGAAACTTTATTCTTTTTACTACCCTCGTTCTCAATATGAATATAATTTCTAAAATGTCGTGCTGAATCTAATAATCTATTAACCGATACTTCTAATATCTTGTTATCCTGACATATTTTTAAATAATGATCAAAACTATTATTCTTTGGTGTTATACTATTAGCTAACAATAATTGCCTAAGTATTTCTTCAATGACACTACCTGACAAAATAATAGCTGGTTTATAAATACTATTTTTATAAAGATAATAAGCCTGCTCAACATCACGGAAGATTATTGTGCGAATATCTTTGTCAGTAATAAAGTTAATCCTTTTCCCAAATTCTCTTTTTGTAAGTTCATAGTCTCCTTTTATATCATCCCAAACATTCATTTTATTATTCAATTTAAAATCCTCCTCTAAAGGGATAGGTCTAGTTTCTAGTGGAACATACCTATCAAAATAATCTTCCATCTCTTCATATATGTTATTAAAATGAAGAATTCTTTGGAGACCTCCGCTTTCATAATCAATTCTCATATGGTCCATTCCGCAATGCTGAAGATTTGACCCACCTGAAAAAAAACCTAAATCAAACATTAGCATTAATGCAATACTAATTTCTCTTTCACCATATTTAAGCTTACCGATCATTTCTTCGACTTTTATGGGAAAATTCCAATCAATACTCTTAACCAGCTTTTTTAATAATAAAGCAATATCAGTTACAATATTAAAGTATTTATTGCTTCTATCTATATGCCAGAGACCTATCAAAGTTAATCTGTTATCCCGCAGCAGCCTGGAATCGATACGATTATAATCAAATCCCTTTTCCAGCTGATCAACTAAACTTACTAATGTTGTCTTTTCATCAATTATTTTGAAATCATAGGAATATATTTTGGTTAACCATAATCTTTGAGATTGGGTGAGTTTTATATTAGTAAATTTGTATTGAGATATATTCTTTATTACTTCGTTATCCTTGACTTCGCGATTACTCGTGCCATTTAAATCTCGATATCTTCTCCAGCCTTTAATGGTAAGACTACCCATCGTTGTCCCATTGACGACTCTACAATTCTGAATGAGTTTTTCTTCCTTCAGATGCTCAAATATTAGATTATATTCGCCGTATCGATAGGCTCCAATTACATTCATTGCATGTTCATAACGAAATTTAAATTCGACTTCTGGTTTTTTAATTAATTCAGCCAGCCATACAAATAATAGTTCAGCTTGTTCAATTTGATTCGGGAGTTCAATTTCTTTTATGAGTTTTTTAATTTGATCAATTGATAGGACTATTTTTTCCCGTACATGAATACCGTTGCTAAGCCAATACTTTAACTTTACTGTGCAATCCTCACTCTGATTTCTGTTTAAATATGTATAGGCCGATTGAGTGACAGTATAGTTCCCACATAAATAACAGGCAACATCCAATGGACCATCATTATCCCTGGTCTTTATATTTGCCTCTCGCTGGCAAATTTGACAATGCTTATACACTTCACTCATCACTTAACTCATAATTCTCATACTCTTCCTTACTCAATGTAAACTCCGGATCCACAACCATAACCTCTCCCCAAGTTAACTCGTAGAGTTTGTAGACGAGGATATCAAGTTGTTTCTCAAGCTCTTTGATCACTGAATGGTCATTTTCATCAACATTTGAAAGTTTATCGTACTGTCCAATTAATTTGCTACAATAGTGATCCGATAAACCAGGCATAGGGAATTTTTCCAATGTATTAACATTTATTTTTGGGTATGTCTTGCGATTTAGATTAATATTTTTTCGCTTGAAATATGTTGAGCAAAGCCTGCTACATAAAATTGAACAGAAAACTTTCGTTGATACTTTGTTAGTCGATTTTGGAATCAAATTAAAAATATCTGAATTATTAATAAATTCTTCCTCTGCTACCGCCACATCAATTCTTTCTTTTGAAAGAATTCTATTTGCCAAAATTCTAGATCCTTTGAATATTTTAGGATCTCTTTGGGCAGCTAGGTTATTTCCATATTTAATCCATTCACCGAACCAAGTTACTTTATATTTTTTAATACTTTTCGCTGTATAAAGCTTTTGATAAGTGTTGTCTATTTTTATTTTTGAATGGTATACTTTGTCTTTCATCATTGTTCTTGTTTGTTTAGGATGACCTTTCCCTTCCTCATAAGGTTGCATTCCTTTATAAAATTCGAAATAGTCTTTGAGGGATTTATTCTGTTTAAGATCAAAGGTTTTCTGAAAAGATAATTCTACATCATTATCGGCTGTATTAACCTTTTGATTGTTTACAGTTACCCATTGTTTATGAAAAAACTGTTCAAGACGTTCAGAAATAGATGTTAATTTTTCTGAAATCGAGAAAAGCTCGATAAAATATTCTTGTTCTGGTTTTTCTTTTACTCCTGTTAATATTAGTGTATCAACAGTTGCTTCCTCAAAAACATTATATAGGTTTATTAATCGAATACACCTATTATCCTGTGCAATAAGCTTTCTCAATTTTCTGTCATAATCTGTTGAAAGCCAGTAATTTGGAATTATTAAATTATATTTCCCAAAGTTTGTTAAAATATCAGATGTCAATTCCACGAATAAACCATAAGTGTTCAATTGATACTCTGCTGAAGAATATCCTCCATAATAATATTTTTTTTCACTTTCAGAAATAGACTCCTTAGGTAGATACGGCGGATTCCCAATCACAACATCAAACCCAATATAGTCGCCGTTATCAGCGAGTACTTCGGGGAATTCAAAACGCCACTCAAAAGCATCGCGGTAAATTTCCCCTTCCTCAATTTCTTTTATTTCATCACTCAGTTTTTCAATTTTCTTTAAAAGTTTTTCCTCTTCCTTTTTCAGCTTATCTTTTTCTTTGTCTGTCATCTCAATATCTATCAGTCTGTCTGTCTGATATTTATTGTGCAGTTCGTAGGTAAGGTCGCTCAGTTTTTTCTGCCTCGGGTCCCGCGCGCTAATTTCCGTACGGAAGTTACTTTTAATATCATCAATAAGTTTTTTAACGGCATGCTTCTTTTCTTTATTATGCTCGTTCTTGTACTCGTAAACGAGAATGCGGTAATCCTCAACTTTCCACTTTATGGTTTTAAGCACCTGCTTAAGGTCTGTGTCTATAGGGAACCTGCTTATAAGGGAGTTGCCCTGTTTAATATTAATATCAATATTGGGGAGTGTTTCCAGTTCGGTAAATTTGCTTTCTTGCGTGTAGTAGGCGTTCTTAAGGAGTTCTATCCACAGGCGCAGGCGCGCAATTTTAACGGAGTTCTGGTTAATGTCCACCCCAAATAGGCAGTTTTCAATTATAGTCTGCTTCTCAAGAAAGAGGGTTTTTTGCACCCTCTGAATTTCCTCGTGCGGTTTGCCATTATTTATATGGTATTCAAAAAGCTCTGTTTCATGGCCGCTGGTAACAATCAGTTCGTCATTCTCAACCTTAACATCGTAATCACGCAGCAATCTACCCTCTTCATCGGCAAGTATACCCAGCTCACTTTTAACGGCAATAATTTCGTTAAGAGCGCTTACAAGAAAATGCCCTGAACCCACGGCGGGGTCGCAAAGAGTAAGTGAGTTCACAACGGAATTGTATTCCTTAATCTCATTCACCGTCCTGCCCGTAAGGTGGTTATAGAGGTCGGCAAATTCCTTGCACTTCCAATTAAATTTATCATTAAACTTCTGTACAACTGCCCGGCGAATAGTCTCGCGACACATGTACATGGTAATAAAGCCGGGTGTAAAAAAGGAGCCGTCCTTGTAACCGTTAATCTTTTCAAAAATGAGTCCAAGTACCGAGGCGTTGATAAGTGTTTTATTCTCTTCCTGTATTTCTTCCTTTCCCTCGGAAGTGAAATCATAAGCTTCCAGAAATTCGAACATGTAATGAAGCGCGGGCATACTCCCTTTGAGGCGTTTGCCATTTTGATCCTTTAGTACCGTTGCCGAATAGATAGGAATATCCACATCATCTTCAAGGGTGTTAACACGAATGGCTTCATCTTCCAGCCGGTTAATTTCGAAGAGTGAACTGTTAAGGTAAGGGACAAGTCCGAACTCTTTCTTTACCTTCGTAAGCCTTTCCTCCGGTTTGACAGCCAGCACCTGAAAAAAGAGTTTATTCAAAACATCATAGTCCTTAATCGCCTTGCTGTTCAGAAACTTATAATCGTCATTACCGTTATGATACTTGTGTAGCTGCGCCTCCAGCAATTTCAAAAAGAGGATTCGGTTAATCCAGGTTATGTTCAATTCAAGGGCAACATTAAATAGCCGTTCTTCTTTATCCTTACCGTATGAGGCAATGTTAGTTACTTTCGGTAGTCTATCCTCCGTCCTAAGCATAAGCATAGTGTTTTCAATAAAAGAACCGGGGTCACGTTTACCCTCAGCTTTACGGGTAATAACCTTTTTGTTTTTCTCTTTCGTTTCCTCAAGCCCTATTATATGCAGCAGTTCATTATAAAAGGCACGGTCCAGCCTGTTGCTGTCGTTAGCGAATGGCTGCTTTAAGAGGTGAACCGGTGAAAATATTTTGTAGAGGGAAATAAGTTTTTTCTCATCCCCACTCTCTGAGGAAGTAAGATTGAAATTCCGCAAATCGAAATGCGTAACCTTAATTTCATCCTTCAGTTCATCCAGAAATGGCTTTGCAATATCGTTATAGAAGAGATCCGTATTACCGCTTACTTTCTGTTTGGTTTTCCACTCTTCATATTTTTTTATTAAACCGCTATTCTTATAGAAGAGTCTTTCAAAATCCGTGGCGTCAAAAATGAACCACTCGTAAATGTTGGTAGCAACAAGGTGCTTTATATCAATGTTCTTTCCGTCAACACGTTCCCGTAAATAGTAAAGAATCAGTTCATGGAATGCTTTTTTGTTAATATCGTTACTGGTGATCATTTCAGACTTGTTGGAGGCTTTTTTAACTTCCAACAAAACACCGGCTGTACCGGAACTGGTTTTATCGTTGTATATAACAAGGTCAATCTTGTCTTTTGTGTTTATCTCATTCTTCTCTTTGTAAAAAGTGTTTTCAAGAAATTTGATAAGCGGCTTTTTAGAAAACTCTTCAGATTCATCCAGGCGGGTTTCGTCCAGTAAAGTTGTAAGGTTACTTTTGAAAACATCGAATTGAGAGCGTATAACTTTCTCTTTAAGATAAGCCTTATTAAGAGCCTGCTTAGGTGCAAGAAGAGTAATTTTCATTCAATCCCCATTAGAAGAAAGGTAACAATCAAAGGTTAAAGTACATCTTTTATTGCTGAAAGTAAACTGTAACTTCGTTCCACGAAGAAGAATTTGCCAGAGAATATTTCAGTTTGTTTGCTTGAAGAATATAGTAAATTCCAGCATAAAGCGAATCAGTACAAGTACTGAAGATAATTTAAGTCTATATTTATTGATTTTAACCATCATTTGTAAATTTCACACCGCATTCATATCAGAAATAACTATTTTACTTATGTGGAAAGCCCCTCGCCTGGCGGTTGCGAAAAGGAGGGGCATTTTTTTACTTCTCGTGTTTTCTCTTCAAAACCTGCTTACCCTCTCACCCTAATAAAATCAATAGCATGAACTTTTTGCAACACTGTCTAAAATAATTCAACTTGACAATTCCATAAAATCACAGTATTATTTTGCTACGGAACATTGCCTCCCGCCATGCATGTGCAAAATGGGGAGGCTATTTTATTTTTAAACTGGGATACATTCTAAGATTTTGATCGATCAATATTACTTAAAGATAGGCTTGAATTTCAATTCAAATTAATTTATTATTGAAACACGGAACCTTGTCCCCCGCCGTGCAATGGCAAAAAAGGGGGACTTTTTTTTATCAAAAAATTCCGCCCTTAACTTAGTATCCCCTCTGAAATTGTCCTGAATTTTAAGAGGATGCTGCATGTACGAAAACATGCCAAAAATCAAATTTTCATCAAATTGTTACGCTGTTACACTCCTATTGTTACACCCTTACTATAATAAGTTAGATTCTATTTTTTGTAACACTTCATCTCCCTTTTGAAATAATTATAAGTATTTGCTAATATTTACGAGTGGAAAGCCCCTCGCCTGGCGAGTGCGAAAAGGAGGGGCATTTTTATAAACACACCATTTGTTTCAAAGACTGACGTCATCAGAAATCATTCAGAATATTTTTCTACTAACTCTATCTTAACCGATTTGTAATTGGCGAAATGTCTCGGCTTGACATTTCAATCAAATCTCCATATTTTTTTTCTACGGAACCTTGCCTCCCGCCGTGCGTACGGCAAAAGGGGAGGCTATTTTTATTATACTGGCTTACTTTCATAGTAATAGATCGAGGGATTTCTCTTAAAGTTTGACTTGAATTTAAATTAAAAACAACTTACCATTGAAACATGGAACCTTGTCCCCCGCAGTGCTATCGCAAAAAAGGGAGACTTTTTTTATTCAAAAATACCTCCTTTAACTTAATATCCTCTCTGAAATTGACCAGAATTTTAAGAGGATGCTGCATGTACGAAAACATGCCAAAAATTGTATTTTCATTAAATTGTTACGCTGTTACACTCCTATTGTTACACCCTTACTATTATAAGTTAGAAACACGTCAGTGTAACACTATCATCTCATATATGCAACAGTCCTAGATTATCAGCCTTTGTTACTAAAATTCATGATGGCATTTCTGTTCAATTGGGTGTTTTAATTCGGACCTGTATTTTCTAACGAGAAGTGATCTTCTCAAATTAATAAACAGTTAATATTTACGAAGCTTCTCAGTATTCGTTAAAAGTAGTGTATACTTTCTCATCTAATTCTTCTATCAATTCATTCATACATTGAGAATTATCAGCCCGAAGTTTATCAAGTCTTTGGTTCATCCTTAATCTCACAAATTTATCAATCTCTTTATTATGCTTTATTATCATTTTACAATATTCATATCCTCTTGTCTGGAGTCCATTTTTTGCAAGTATTTCCATTAGCTCACGAATAGAAGATGGAGAAAATTCTTCATTCTCGGCAACTTTTTTCTTTTTTATCATTTTGTATTGATTCTTCGCCCTACGACAAAGTAATTCAAGAAATTCATCTTGGTACAAAACGCAAAGCGAGACCTTTTTCTTAAAAATTCTATTTACACTTTTTTTGAACTGTACTTCATATCTTAACAAATTCACATTGTTATTTTTCTTTGCTTTTGATTTCTTATTATGTTCAGCAATTTTGTCATAAAAGAGAACAGTCTTTAGTTGATTGTTAAAATAAACTGATTCATAGTCGTTACGCATGTTTATTTTGCATCTTTGCAAACTTAGTAACTGGAGATTATATTCTCTGACTGGATATTTCATATTTAGATTAACTCCAATATCGAGTCTGCGCACTGTAGCTTCTTCTGGAGTAAATTTTAAGTCTTCGGCTAGCATTTTACAGGCTGTCAATAGTTCGGTTCTGGATAATGTTTCCAGATTATTTCCTTTGAAAAACTTATTTATGCTCCCGAATATTATAGCTCCATGCGTGTCGAATTTTATATACATATTTTCATGTTGAAAATACGAAGAATATATTTCCCCAGTTCTTGAATTATATTTTCCTTTTTCATTTTCAAGATAATTATAATCGGCTGGTACTTTGCCGGGAATATATAAATGAATTGTATCGATCATATTGTAATTAGGGTATACAGTTATTGTATACTAGTACTACTTGTTATAAGAAGATTGCTCCGTTGGTTCAACATTTTCTCATTTCTTCAGACTAGCTTCTATATGGTGTACTTTAATGTCTCTGCCCACTCTGCCACAAATTTTTATTTATAATTCCTTAGAAGCCATATTTTGCACTATAATACTCTCCTGGGAACAAGTTTTGTGAACTCTAGTAAAATATTTCTTCTGATTTGTCGTAAACCGGACTTCTCCCACTAATTCCCTTGAATCTACTCATCGCTGATTGCACATCCTTCAACTCACAGTAAAAAATCCAGAGCTTCGCATTCAATGCATATGCTGTTAAATGAAATCGATTCCTCTTTTGCATCTTTCTTTTCATCACTGAACTAGTAGTTTGAAATCGATAGCGTCCTTTTGATTCTTTCCACATTAATAAAGCACTCTCATTTATTGAGCTTGGATAATCGTGTTTTTTCATAATCTTCACATATGTTTTTGTCATTGATCCCCCTGCCATTAATTTGATGCAGTCCTCATATACTCCTCAAATTCAAATAGGATTATTTAACCCAATAAAAGGAATGTGAGAATAATATTATTAATTTGCTTTACTATTACTATAATATGTTATATTTTTATAAAAACATTGCTAATCTAGCTACGTTAAAAAACTCAGATTGGGAATTTTTAGAATAACTTATGATGGGAAACTCATTCAATATATTCTCCCGTTAACTTCTGTTTCAATAGAATAATTAAATAAAATTGGTTTGCAAAAATAGTTTGCACTACCTTATCTTCAGTATGTTAAAATAATATTGATATCCATAAAAGTCAATATCACTTTATTAGATCTATATATTATTTTATATTTTTGACTTATTTTGTAAGTGCATTAAGATTAGAACTAATTATCGGGAGTGTATCATGACTAACATCAAAGATGTTATTGGTAATATTGGTGGCCGCCCACCCTATGGATACCAATATTCCAGTGATAAAACCAATTGGATCGTAAACAAATTTGAACGGAATAATCTACTTGCTATCTTCAAGATGGCTATTGAAGGTAAAACCCTCTCCTCAATTGCTCGCGAATTAAACAAAAGAAAGTTGACTAGTTGGTCTGGAAAAGATTGGTCATATAAAACTATAAGTTATCTATTCACGACCAAACGAATTCTCATATATGCCGGAATCCATGACGGAATGAAAGTCGAAGAGTGGGAACCGATTATTGATGAGGATACTGCAAAAAAATTAATAGAAAAGAATATTGTAAAGACTTCAAAACCTCGCCCCAGGGCAAATAATTATTTATTTAGCGGGAATATAGCTACTTGTGCACATTGTGGAGGTCCAATTCGGACTAACAAAACAAAGAGTAAGAACAACTATTATTTGTACTATTTTTGCACTCACCGTTCTATGTATGGAGCCGATCACTGCCCGAATAGTAATTTAATCAGTCAAGAAACACCTAACAATATATTCTATACTGACTTACCAACAAAAATTGCCAACATAGAGTACTACAAAAAGATTTATACTAAATATCTCAAATTAAACAGAAGTGATGTACAAGAAAAAATAATCAGGCTTGATACGATGATAGTGAATGCAAATAACAAATTATCCAAATCCGATAACCATGACAAAACGGAAAATATCTTAATAGAAATTAATCATTTACTCAAAGAAAAAACTGAGCTCCTAAGTTCTACCTATTCTGGTTTTGATTTCAATGAATTTATCTCAGATTGCAAAGACTTTAAAAGTAAACCAATGGAATCTCAAGTGGACCTTCTCAAAAAATACTTCCAAGTGTCTTTACACCAAGAATATATTTCAATTACTTATCCATTTCCCATTAATGAAAAATTAGACTTTACAATCAAACTAGAGTATGGTGAATTATGAAAGCATCCCATTATCCAAGAAAAGATAGTAAGTATTTATGGATACAATGGACAGACCCAGAGACCGGACTAACAAGAAGTGAAAGCACAAAAAAACTGGTAAGACCAAATGGGGAAATTACTCCTTGTCTGAAAGGAACAAGAGAGGGCGAAAAAACAGCAAAACTAATAGCTCAGGAAGTTACCTCTGCATATACTCTGGGAATTAATAAAAATTATTTTGAACCATTATCAAAGTATATCTATAAACTTTCTGAAGCATATAAAAAATATTTGTTTGAAAAAACTGATCATGTTTATAATGATACTCCTTTTTCAGACAGAATGAAAAGAAGAAAGACAAAAAAAAGAACCAAATTATCCAAAAGCAGCATCGAATTATGTAATAAAGCAGTTGAAAAATTAATTGATTGTTGTGGCGATAAATTACTGGGCGACTACCGTGAAAAGGATTTTGAGAATCTTGAAATTTATTATGATCAATATGAATTTTATCGCGGCAAAACATTAAAGATTGGATTGTCTCCAAACACACAAGCTATCAACTCTCGTCATCTTCGTGCTATCTTTGAATGGTTCTTAGAACAAGGTTGGATAGATGAAAACCCGGCTTACGTAATAGAAGCAAGACCTTCAGATACGGAGCCAATTAACCCGCTTCACTTGCCGTTGATATTCGAAACTGCTGCAAATCATTACCCACATCTTTTTGAATTTTGTTTTGTGCTCTTAACGTCGGCGATGAGGCCAGGTGAAGCATTACGGATAGATCTTTCAAAAATCGATTTTGACAACAATGTAATTTGGTTAGATAATGAGAAAGGGAAAAAATGGAATCAGGCTATTCCATTAATTAGCACACTAAAAGATTTTATATACGCTAAGTATAATGGTAATATCCCAGCATCTGGCTTACTCCTCAATCATTATGATAGTTATTTAGGTGTGACTTCCAGTTGGAAAAAACTCATAAACAAATGCAACGAGCTTAATGGTACGAATATGTGGTATAGGCCTAAGCAATTCAGATCTACTTTCTCAACTATGATGAATGATAGTAATATCCCCTTATCCAAAACTCAAAAGGTGTTGAGGCATACTGACGAGAAAACTACAAAAGATCATTATACAAGATTGAATGCTCAGGAAATTGGAGAACAGATTAATAAACTAGTGAATTTTAATTCCGCAATATTTGGAAAGAAATCATTCAAAATCCCCTCTGAAATCATTTCAAACAACTAAAGTTACTACGTTTCTAACTACGTTTTTTAAAAATAAAAAAGCCATTCAAATTTGAACGGCTTTTTCTTTGTTTTAAGCTTATTTTCGAAGCTTTTTGTGGGCGAACAGGGACTCGAACCCCGGGCCATCTGATTATGAGTCAGATGCTCTAACCAACTGAGCTATTCGCCCAAAACACATTGTTCTCAAATGCGATTCTAAAAATAGTGTTTTAGTGACATTGATGCAATATTATATGCTTAACTTTTTTCTTTTCTTTGTGAACTCTGTGCCTACTCAGTGTTCTTTGTGGTTTGTCTTTTTTTTACCACAGAGAACTCAAAGAAGTCACAGTGAGCACGGAGTGAATCAATAACACAATCCAAAAAATGCTATTCCGTTTGTAACTCTAATCCCCGGCAGTGGGAAGTGAAAATAGTTTAAGGTGTTTTTTATAAATTGCCAAAAAGATCCATGAAGAGGAATTTCCTCAGCATCGAAATCTAAGGCAAGATAAATATCATTTTTAACATTTGTATAATCATAGCCAGAGATACCGGTCCCTATTGAGATCATAAGGAAAGAGGGCCAGTATTCAGCAATTTTTTCAGGGAGTAATTTGTTTAGACGAAATCCCAGCCAGTATTTTTGTCCGAGTAAATCATTAAAAGGAGTTACTCTATCTCCCCTCCCCCCTTTGCCGGAAGGCACATAACTTATCCTGGGTTGAATCTCCTTAAGAATCGGGAAATAATACTGACTGAGGGCATAACCGGATCCCAAAAGGGTGCTAACGAAATCACTTCTGCCGAAAACTCTGTCATTTGAATAACCGTCACGTATCTCAAGATATGTCCCGAGAATTCCCGCGCCAAGAGCACCGTAAATATAGGTATCCTCATAATCCATATTTGCAGATTCGAGACTGGCTGAGAGAATGTGTGTCATTAGATTAGAGAGATAAAAATATCCTGCCTTATCGATGTATCCGTATTTCCCCACCTCATCCTTAGAAATAAAACCTGAAGAGCCATTCCAGTATGATGTGTTGAGATAAGTGTTCAGGAGAGTGAAAGAAATTGCAGTACCTCCAATCACTCTGTGGAGTTGCGGGTAATCGATTCCTTCAAATGAAAGTGCCTCTTCCGGCAGTTGATGAATTGAATCAGAAAGATTCCTGAAATCAAGATGAAGGATTTGGGAATTAATTGAATTTGAATTCTGTGCAAACATGGCAGAAATATTAAGAAATAGAATCAATATAAAGAGATGGAGTTTCATGGGATCCTATTTTAACCACAGAGTGCACAAAGAAGGCACAGAGAACACAAAGTTTGATGACTATACAAAACTATAACTGCCCGATGGACAGGCAGTCATACAATAACATATATAATGATTATTCTTTTTTACCCTATAAACTCTTTTATTTTACTAACTACATACTCTATCTGTTCAGGAACAAG
>Ga0180007_10002069_pt1 | contig 24785 bp, 23 predicted proteins | sample MM_PC_MetaG_FD_121122 | JGI IMG/M metagenome (GOLD analysis project Ga0180007, IMG submission 121122) | Groundwater microbial communities from the Aspo Hard Rock Laboratory (HRL) deep subsurface site, Sweden - MM_PC_MetaG | ecosystem: Environmental > Aquatic > Deep subsurface > Groundwater... | reverse complement strand
CAGGCTGGAATACGCCGGCAGCCTGCAGCTACCGGCCACCGCATAGCCCTTGCCATAAAAAGCCCGGCAAGGGTATGCTGTGGCATGATCCGAACAATATTATTTTTCATGTATTTCTGGTTGGCGGTAACCGCACTCACCCCTTTAGGCTTGCTGCTTCTGATTTTTGAGTGGCTGCATCTACGTTTCATCAGCCGCCCGGTGATGGGCTTTATCGTACGTGTCTGGGCGCGGTCAGTGATCTTCCTGACCGGCACCAAGGCCGTGGTAAACGGACTGGAAAACGTGCCCAAAGAAAAAGCCATAGTCTTTGTCTCCAACCATCAGGGCGATATGGATTTCGTAATGAATCTGGCTTTCCTGCCCCGTCTCTCCGGCTTCATGATCAAAAGCCAGGCAGCCTTTCTGCCCTTTATCAACATTTGGATAGCCGCCATCGGCTGCGTATTCCTTAACCGCGACAGCCTGGCCAAAGGCAAAAAGTCTATCGAAGTAGGCGTACGCAAAATCAAGGGCGGCCAGGCCCTCTGCATTTACCCCGAAGGCACCCGCAGCCGTGGTGTAAACATGGGCCCCTTCCGCAACGGCAGCTTTAAACTGGCCACCATGGCCGATGCCACCATTGTACCCATCACCGTACACGGCTCCTGGCTTACCTGGGAAGCCCATAAGCGCATCATGCCGGCCACCATTCAATACACCCTGCACCCGCCCGTGCCCACCGCCGGACTGTCGGCCGACGAACGCCGCGCCTTGCCCGACCGCATAAAAGCAATAATACAGTCAGCACTGCCGGCAGAGGATGTGCCACAGTAACGGGAAAATACCATAAGCAATATCGTGCGTAAAAGCTCTATTTGCGTTCTATTTACGCTTGACACGAAAAAGCTGACGTTCTATGCTCATTCCTGCATGAAGAAACACAACCAAGCCGCATTTGGGCTTCTACTGGTTTTACTTATGGCAGCTCCTGCTGCAATTGCACAAGATCTGGATCCAGCCCGCCATTACTCGCGTTTTTTTACCGGGCTGGGGACAGAATTCAACCTATTTGCGATACCAGAGACTGAATTTCCGGGCAATATTCGGATAGATTCGGTTTCCGCCGTATATACTTGGGGAATGCGCGAAATGCTGCCCTATATACCGTTGCGCTTTCGCGGCGGTCTTGGCTATTGGCCGGGACGTGATTTTTCAATAATATTGGGAATGGAACTCGGCCTACTCGAACTGCTGAACGGCTATCAAGCCAGAATGTTCGGATTGTACGCGATGATCGATGGAATTTTACGGGTTTCCGCGATACATACAGAAGCAGACTACCGTCCAGCTCTGAAACTGCTTTTCGGTATTAATAACCTGAGCTGCCTCGGCATCGGGGCCGCCTGGGACAATACACTGGGATGGATGCTGAAATTGGATTACTCCGCCGGCATCTATCTGCTTAAGTAGGCGTCGTCGTATTAGTACGATAACAATATTCTTGGAGGAATACGTGAAAACAACAAAAGTAATTATGCTCGCATTGGTTGCCATTATGGCTATCAGCATGCTCGCCAGCTGCGCCACCAGCTACAAGACCACAAATGGTCAGTTGTCATATGGCAATATCAACGGCGCCAGCGCCGGCGAATTTGAAGCCACCGGTAATGTTCGCTATCTCATTCATCCGTCCATTGTATCTCTGACAGCCGACAATGAGCAACTCGATGTGGTAATTGATCCAGTTCTCGCTGATATGGGCGCTAAGGGAATTAAAAATGTCGAGATCATCGGAGGTTTTGATGTTATCGGTTTTGCGATTCGCTATTTTACCGGTGGTTTGCTGGGTTGGGACTATGTAATGATTAAGGGTGAAGCAGTAAAATAACCCAGCTTCTGACGACGCAGACAAAAGCTGCCCGCCTTGTGCCGGGCAGCTTTTTTATTCCGGATGTATCAGATCTTCATCCTCGTAGCTACATTGAAAAGGCAGAGCAACATACTTGCCAACCCATTAGAATGGCCTTATCCTGTAGCAAGGAGATATGCCATGCCCAGAAAACTGCCTGTAGTATTGCCCCTGCTCTTACTAGTGTTTATCCTGTCGGCAGCAAACGCTCTCGCGCAGAACCTCAGCCCCGACGACGAACTGTACCTGGCCGATCCCAAGCCGCGCTTTAACGGCGAGCAGGTTAAGACACTGCAGCGTTTTCTACTCTTTCAGGGAATAGATATAGGAGCAGACGGCATAGACGGCTGGTTCGGCAGGGACACACGCAACGCGCTACTGGAATATCAGTCAACTAATGAACTTGAGCCGACCGGCAGAATCCGCATACGCGATTTTTCCGCCCCACTGGTATGGGCACCCCATGCAGAGAGCTTTCTCTTTTCCGGCTGGCCGGAGGGCCCCTTCCCCGGCGACGGATACTACGGCGAAGTACTGAAAGCCCAGCCAGGCAGGGATTTTGTTTACAGCTCCTATTTCGGCACTATTACGATATCTGCAGCGGAAATCAGCGCCAACGGATATTCCACCCTGATCCACTCGCCGGAGAAACGCTTCCTGGCCGCCTTTAATGATGATAAAAGCTCGGTATCGGTATGGGATATTCTAAGCGGCACAAAACTGAACTATCCGATAGAGGCTACAGCCAAAGACAGCAGTTATCAATACAAGCCCGACGAGCACACCCGCTTTGCCGGCGAAACCATCACCTGGTGGATGAACCCGATGAAGTATGACTACGCACAATTATCGCTGGTCATCTCTTTCACCTATCTTACGCCCAGCCAGGATCAGGACAGGTCGCTCATCATTGTAAGCCCGTATATTCAGTAGTGCCGGCGACCAGATTCCGGGCAACACAAGTCCTGGGGCAAGAGCTACTGGGCCGAGACGCCTCCCTATCAAAACCCCGCCCGCATTGACAGCACTCCCTTGCCCTGCCTATACTGAAAAAGCTCCGGAGCTGGCGGCCCAGCCGGCGGACGGAAGCGATCTACAGTAGCTACAGACGGAGGAAGCATGCAAGCCATAAGCACGCTCTACAGAAATGATATAATGCAGATGCTCAAAAAATCCTGGGGAGCCATGACGGTTAACCCCGATAATGTATATCAACCCGGCAATCCGGCCATTCTGCCCCACATCGATACCATGATAGCCGGCCACCTTTCGGATAAATCAACCATTCGCAACATGCATAACCTGGAAAAACTGTCGGAAATGGCCGCACAGGGCAAATCCTGCCTGCTGCTGGTGGAGCATTACAGCAACTTCGACCTGCCGGTATTCAATTATCTTTTGCGCCAAGCTGGCGAAACGGGCCAGAAAGCTGCCGAAAAATTGATAGCCATTGCCGGCTACAAGCTGAACGAGACCAATCCGGTGGTAACCGCCTTTACCGAAGCCTACTCGCGCCTGGTAATTTACCCAAGCCGCTCGCTGCAGGCCCTTAAAGAAAAAAACGCGCCGCGCGAGACCTTGGTAGCCGAACTGGCCAAAAGCAACAGCATCAATCATGCCAGCCTTAAAAAGCTGAACGAGCTGAAAGTTACCGACAAGCTTATTCTAGTGTATCCTTCCGGCACCCGTTTCCGCCCCTGGGATCCGTCCACCAAGCGCGGTGTGCGCGAGATCGACTCGTATATCCGGGCCTTCGATTACATCTGCCTGGTATCAATGAACGGCGGCATCCTGTTCATTAATCCTGAAGGCGAGATGCACGAGGATAATATCGGCAGGGGGCATGTACTGTTTAACGCGTCCGAACCGATAGCCACAGAGGATTTCCGCGAGGATGTAAAAAACCGGCTGAAGGACGGCGAAGACCGCAAGCAGGCCATTGTTGACGAAGTGATGCGCCGGCTGGATGTTATGCACCAGGCTATGGAAGCGGAACTAGCCGCGCTCGGCGAAGCCTGAGCAGCACAGCCTAATACTGGCTATACGGAATAATCTCGCCCGTATTGACCCGGATGCGCACCGTGGCCACATACTGGCCGCTGCGCAGGATTATGCGCGGCAGTGCCGATAGTACGCAGCTGCCGCGGATCTCGCGCGGTTTGTTAAAGACCACCGTACAAAAATAAGCGCGCACTGCCTCTTTTACCGCCTGGCTGACGGCAGCATGACGCTGCTCCTGGCGGGCGGCCGGCTCGGCTCCGCTGTTGGCCGGAAAGGCAGCGGTGCTGGCGCTGCCCTGGGCCGGCGGATATACGGCACTGCTCCAGGCCTGCAGGTACGATCGGGCCGCCGCGTCCGGCAGATAACTGATATCGGCATAGATTACTGAATCCACCATACGCACGCCCTCAACCTTCAGTCCCGGGTCACCTTTGGCAATGCTGCCGCGTAGCTGCAGGGTAAAATACTCCTGCACCTGCCGGGTGGTGTCGCTGGGGGTGTACACAAAGTCCCAGCCCCAGATCATGGCCGAAAACTGCCAGGCGGCATCCTGCAAGAGCGCAGCAGCCTGCTCGGCGTCGGGATACTGGGGCACATAGCCGGGTTGGGTTACACTGCTGAAACCGTCAGCGCTGGGCGGCGTCATCAGGTCTACCGGAAATTCGCCACGCAGCACGATATCGCGGTCCTGGGCGGCAAGCGGCAGCCGGGCGCAGAGGGTCACTATGGTCAACATGACTAAACCAGCCAGGAAGCTGCTGCGCAAGCCTGGGCCTCCGGCAGCTGCAGACTTCAGGTGACCGAAAGGCAGCATCAGCGTATCAGCAGCCGTTTGATCGGATTTACGCCGTGGCGGACCGGGAAATACAGGGCAGCAAAGGCAAAACCGGCCAGATGGGTAAGGTGGGCGATATTGCCGCCCTGGCCGAAGATCTCGGAAAACAACTCAATGAGGGTAAAGCCAAGCACCAAAAGCGGCGCCGGAATGGGAATGATGCCCCAGAAATAGATGCGCGCCCGTGGATTGATGACGGCGAAGGCAAAAAGCACCGCGTATACCGCGCCGGAAGCGCCGACCAGCGGTGTCATCGCGTTACCGGACAGCCAGAACGAGAAAAACGAAAAGATGCCGGCCAGGGTTCCGGTAAGCAGGTAGAACAAGAGGAATTCCTTGCTGCCTACCTTGCGTTCCACCGCCGTGCCGAAGAAAAACAGCCCAAGCATGTTAAACAGGATGTGGCGGATGTTGGCATGCACGAACATATAGGTAAAGGGCTGCCAGACCCAGCCTTCCTCCAGCACTGCGGCCGGAATCAGCGACAGGTAGATAAAACTGCGCGGAAACAGGTTGGTAATAGCGAATACGACAGCGTTTATGGCGATCAGTATCAAGGTGGCGTTGAAATAAGTGTAGCGGAACTCCCGCCTGAGTATGGATGGTGATGACATGCTATGAATGTACTACAGGCAGGGAGGGGCCGACAAGTAAATGCGGCGGCTGGTTTCGCTATTCGGCCGGTGGGTTTCGGGTTTCGGCCGGCTGGTTTCGGGTTTCGGCCGAATGGCGGGCTAGCCATCGGCTGATTGGCGCGACCGGCTGGCGGAAATGCGGCAGGCTGGCTGCGGGTAGGCGGACAGCCACACAGACTTGATACCGAGCGCAGGCTTAACTACAATGGGCGGCATGAGTGATTCCGCGACAAGGGGCCCCAACTGCCTGGCCTGCATCCATTATAAAGTAAGCTGGGACCGCAACTTCCCGCATTCCTGCACCCAGTTCGGTATCAAGTCGCGTACTATGCCAAGCCTGGAAGTGTTCCGTGCCACCGGAACCCAATGCCCGGTTTTCCAGAAAAACCCGCTATACCACTAAGCCCCGCCTGAAATACCGCGAAACGCCCCCCCAGTTACAAGCGCTGAAATACCGCGAAACGCGGTATTTCAACGTCAGAACGCGTACTCGCGTTCTGACGCAAACTCGCGTCCTGACGCCTTCACACGCTGTGAATCGAAGCGTATACTCGTTGGCAATATGCAGAACATCCTCGACCAGGTCTACGAACAGGCGGTGCAGTACACCCGCTTCGGCAAGGTGGCTGATTATATTCCGGCACTCAGCCTTTGCGACGGCAGCCAACTTGGCCTGGCCATGGCCACCAAAGACGGCCAGATATTCAGTGTCGGGCAGGCGGAGCAGCGCTTTACGGTGCAGAGTATTTCCAAGGTGCTCAGCCTGGCCTATGTACTTACAGTGAGCGGCGAAGACGAAGTTTTCGCCCGCGTAGGCAAGGAACCCACCGGCGATCCTTTTAATTCGATTATCCGGCTGGAGACCAGCGCCCGGCGCAAACCGTTTAATCCTTTTATTAACGCCGGAGCCATTGTGGTGTCGGGGCTGATGCCGGGCGCGACGCCCAACGAACGCATCGAACGCTTCTGCCACTTTCTGGCCGATCTGGTCGGGCAGGACAATATCGTTATTGACGCGACCGTGTATCAGTCGGAGAAAGCCACAGCTGCCAGAAACCGTGCCATCGCCTGGTTTTTAAAGGAGCTGCAGCTGATAGACGGTGAGGTGGAAGACACCCTGGATGTGTATTTCCGCCAATGCGCGGTGTTGTTCAGTGCGGTCGACCTGGCAAAATTCGGCTTGATGCTGGCCCTGGACGGCTGGGACCCCTGTCAGAAACGCCAGATTCTGATACCGCGGCAGGCGCGCATCATAAAAAGCCTGATGACTACCTGCGGCATGTACGATGGCTCGGGCGAATTTGCGGTGGAGGTTGGTATTCCGGCAAAAAGCGGTGTTGGTGGTGGAATTATGGCCACAGTACGCGACCGCATGGGCCTGGGTGTATATGGCCCGGCGCTTGATGAACGCGGCAACTCGACCGCCGGGCTGGAAGCTCTGCGCCGGCTGTCGAATGCACTGGATCTGCGGGTGCTCTGAGCCGGCTGCCCTGCGGCAGCGTCGCTCTGCTGCGGAGGCAAAGCGGGCAGCCCCGGGCAACGCCGCTCAGCTATGTTGCGCTCGCTACTCAGCCGCGATAGCGCAGCAAAACTGCAGTTACATCGTCGGCAATTTTTGATCCGGATGTATGGAAGCGCCATTCCTGCATGATGTAATTCAGCATGCTCCTGGCATCTTCATCCGGTGCGCTGGACAAGGAACCGACAACGCCTTCCAGGCCGTATTCTTCCTGATCCACGTTTCTGGCTTCACTCAGGCCGTCAGTGTAAATCAACAGGGCATCACCCGGGTTCAGTTTAAAGCGGATGGATTTAAAAGGCCGGTCAAAGCCGCTGCGGCCGATCGGCCAACCTTTATAATCGTCCACCCCTTTGGGTTTCAGCTCTACCGCCCGCGGTTTGCCCACACCACGATACAGAATTTCGGTATGAGCGGCCGAGGTATATTCCACGAAGCCGTCATCACTCAGGCGCAGCAGGGCGGCTGTAAGGTAATTGTCCACCGCCTCCAGCTCGGCTATCATTTCCTCGTTGATGGAATCCATCACCTTGCTGAGGCTCTTCTGACGCAGATCATAAAAATTACGATGGAAGACTGAACGCGCCAGTACGGTTACCAGGCCGGAAGCTATGCCATGCCCGGACACATCACCGACCACAAGGCCGTCCAGCTCTGCCTTCTGATTAAGGTAGAAATCGAAAAAGTCACCGGAGATGCCGGCAGCCGGCAGAAGGGCGGAAGAAGCCTCCCAGTGAGTGGTGCGAGGCTGTTCTTTAGGGAAAAAGCCCTGCTGTACCTGCACCGCCATGCGCATGTCGGTGGCAGCCTCTTCATTGGCTTCTTTCAACTTATCGCTGGTTTCCGACAGCTTTACATTCAGGCTGTCCTGCTCGCGCATCTTGTCTTCCAGCTCGCGGGTGCGGCTTTCTACTTTGTTTTCCAGCACCACATTGATGGCTTCGACTTCGCCATACACATGCACGAACTGGGCAGCCAGCACTGTCGCTGACCCGAAGGTAAGCAGGAAGAAGCCGTACTGGGCTATCGATTCAAAGATACCGCTGGACAAACTCAGCACATTAAGCGAGGTCATCGCACCAATTACCGCAATACCCAACAGCAGCTGGGCACCATTAAGGCGGCGGAAACTCATGGCCAGAACTTTAAAATAATTGGGGCGGCCCACTGCCGTACGCACAAAATGACGCCACGAGCGGCGGATAGGCAGGATAAAATCCATTACCAGCACGTAGGCCGCAGGCAGAAACGCCACAATGGTCCATAGAAACTGCACCGGCTCGTGTCTGAACAAGAATTGGGCCACTAGCGGGACCAAAGCGATAGCGCCAAAAATCCAGGTAAAGCGGGTAGCCCGATGCCGGACAGCGGTATCATAAAAAGCCAGAAAAATCGGTACCAGGGCAATCAAGGTAACCAACTCCATGCTGCGCACAACTGCGCTGTTCTGTATCAGGTCATAAACGATGAACGTACGACTGAACAGATGCACCGCCAGCAGACCGATACCAAGCGCATACATCAGGTACGCCTTATTTTTCGGACGCAGAGCAAAGAGCACCAGATGATACACCGAGAAAAACAGGTATGCACCGATAAAAGCCAGGGTAAGATATTGGTTCCGCATAGCCAGAACTTTTTCAAAGCTGTCGATGATATATGGCCCTTCCATAAACAGACCGGTACGCGGATCTTCGGGGTCACCTTCTATCATGAAGGCCAGGGTATTCAGGCCTTCCTGCATTTCACGGGCTTCCAGATCCAGGACCACACCGCGCACCGCCCGCTGGACACCTTCGTCAATACTCAAAAAACCGGAACTTGCCTGGTTAAAATACAGGGAGCCATTAAGATACATCTGCCAGTTGGTGCCGATACCGCCAAGGAAAAGACCAACACCGCTTTTAGACTCGATAAGCTCCAGCGAGGCCTCAAACGGAATGAGAATGGTATACTGCTGCGGCGGATTTTTACGGAAATTGAACAGAGAATAACGCGGCAAAGCTTCTTCGGGAATATCACTTAAAATAAAGGAACGACTGGAGGCTGTACCAACGAACTGGCGATAATAATTCACCGGGATATCGCGCAGCTGAATCGGTCGATTGCCCGGATTGGCCGGTATCTGCACCCAGGCCGGATCATTCGGGTTAAAAGACCGTAGCAGCAGAGCGGAGGAGAACCCGTCGCGGACATACGCCGGAAGTGCTGTCAGATCTACACGCTGGGCATACAATAAGGTCGCGCCGCTAAACGCCAGCACAAGCACGAGCAATATCAGACATTTCCGTTTCATTATTCCCCCTGGAGGCGCTTAAGAGCATCACGCAGTTCTGCGGCCCGTTCGTAATCCTCGTTCTCGACAGCTTTGTGCAATGCGGCCTCGAGTGTTTCTCGCGCGGCAGGATCAGGACCGGCCACTTTGGGTTGGCCGCCGTCTTCACTGTTTGCATTTTGGCTGTTCTGCACGGCAGGGCTGAATCCTTGACGGCTCACATCCCTTATCATATCTATCGGCATACCAGCCTGTTCAATTACCTGTTCAGCGATAAAAATTCGCACAGCGGCACGTAAAGCCAGTGCAAGCGCATCTGAAGGCCGGGCGTCGACGACCAGGGTCTGTTCCTGGCTCTGCAAAAGCAGACGCGCGAAATAGGTACCCTCGATAAGGTCATGAATTTCGATATGCTGCAGGCTTGCCCCCAGCTGCTGGATGGTAAGCAACAGCAGATCGTGGGTAAGCGGACGGGTAAGCTCGATATGCCCAAGCGCTATCAGGATGGCCTGCGTTTCCAGCTGCCCGATAAAGATCGGTACCACCGTATCAGAAGCTTTAGGACGTACAAATACTACATTGCCCTGTTCGGTTTGTGCGACGGTCCAGATTTCTGCCTCTACCAGTGTATTTGCGCTCATAGTCTATGTTAGTATTATACGAGGGTCTTTCTACAAAAGAAAGACCCAAATGGTGAATATACCGGCAGCGGAAAGGATAGATATGGCGAAGAATTCCTATGAAAAGGCCGACTTTTGGACCTTAAAGGCAAAAAAGGAAGGTTATCCAGCCCGGAGTGTGTATAAACTAGAAGAAATTGACCGCAAGTTCGGCATCATTAAGCCAGGCCAGCGGGTGCTGGATATCGGAGCTGCACCCGGCAGCTGGAGTCTGTGGATACTGAAGAAACAGGCCGGGCGGGGCTTTCTTTCGGCTGTCGACCTTTCGCCTTTAAAAATTCCGGTGAACGAAGAGAACATGTTCTTCGTGCAGGGCGACTTATACGATCCGGCAGTACATAGTCAACTTGCCCAGCGCGGGCCTTACCATACGGTGGTATCGGACGCCGCACCGGCCACTAGCGGCAACCGTTCGCTGGATACCGACCGTTCCGAAGCCATCGTGGAGGCTGTTCTGGATTACGCCGCACAGCTGCTGCTGCCTGGCGGCAATTTTGTCTGCAAGCTGTTTATCGGCGGGGGCCAGCGGGAGCTGCTGGACCGGATGAAAGGCCTGTTTACCACAGCCAGGGCCTTTAAGCCGGAAGCCTGCCGGCAGGAGAGTTTTGAAACCTTTCTGATCGGACTGGGCCGTAAGCCGGAATGAACCCGGACCAGCAAGTATTAATCCGGCCTCGCAGTCGAAGCGGCAGCCCAACTTTGGCAGTCTTAGTCTACCGGTTTCAGTTTTTTGTGGGCAAGCTGTATTGCCGCCAGCAACTCTTTTTTACCGGCCTGACGGTATAGCAGGGCACGAAAGCTTTCCTGGCCGCAAAGCCGGGCGATTTGCGAAAGTGCTGTCAGATGGGCCTGGCGGCTGGCCGACAGTACAAAAAACACGGCCTTTACCTGTTCTCCCGAATCTTCCGGCCATTGCAGCGGATAGCGCGGATAGGCCAGGGCAACGATGGACTCGTTTTCGTTTTCCAGAAGCAGCGATACCGGATGCGGCAGGGCTATGCCGAAACCAATGGCAGTGGAGGTGCTTTTTTCACGTTCTAGTATGGCCTGGATCATGCGGGTACGCTCTATTGCCGGCGGCAGAGGCAGCAGCGGTAAAGTTTCACGTATCAATTGTTCGGGCGACGACGAGGCAACATTATACCATACACCGCCTCGTTCCAATAAATCTGCCAGCACTGCTCCTCCAAACATAATCAGAAAATTCGCTTACAGCTTAGGCTCCGGCTGTTAAATATACAAGACCGGGCCGGCCTTGCCGCTTATTTATCCTGCGCCGCGTTATCCGGCCTGGCGGCCTTAAGTACATCCGGGCTACCATCCAGGTGGCTGACACAGTTACGACCCTTGTCCTTTGATTGATACAGGGCCAGATCGGCCCGTTTAAGCAGGCTTTCGTAACTGTCATCCTCACTGCACAGGGCAGAAAGCCCGAAACTGGCCGTTACCCGGCAGCTGCTACCCTCGCCCAGCGGAATTTCGGTGGCTTCCAGCGCCCGGCGCAGGCGCTCGGCCAGCCGTAGCCCGCCTTCCAGACCGGTCTCGGGCAATACCAGCACAAATTCCTCGCCACCGAAGCGGCCGGCAAAATCGCAACTGCGTACATCACCTTTAAGGATAGCACCGACAGCTTTAAGCACAAAGTCGCCGCCATCATGGCCGTAGGTATCGTTGACGGCCTTAAAAAAATCAATATCGACCATCATTACCGACAAGGACCGCTTGTAGCGGGCAGACTTCTGAAACTCCTCGGCCAGCAGTTCGCTGATGGCCCGCCGGTTCAACAGCCCGGTAAGGGCATCCACCGTGGCCAGCCGCTGAATCTGCCCGAATAAGCGGGAATTCTCGACGGCGATACCCAGATACGAGCCGATAGCCTTAATTGTCTCCAGACTGCGTTTGTCGTAAGCCTGCAGTTTTTCACTCTGTACACTGAAAACCCCAGCCACCCGCTCCCCTACCCGCAACGGCACGTACACCAGAGATTTTTCCGGATTTTCGCTGATTACATTAAGCGGCTGCCTGCCAAAATACTGCTGATACTCGTTTTGCACATCGCCTATCAGGATGTCTTTGTTGTTGCTAAGGCACCAGGCTCCGAAGGACGATTCGGTCAGCGGCACACTGAAGGGTTCCTGACGCTCGCCGCGCAGCATAATCAGGCGGTAATCCAGCGCGTCGCCGGCATTGTTCAACAGGGCAATCACCAGCGTAGGCGCATCCAAGAGGCCATTAACTGCTTCATAGATGGATTCCAGGGTAACATTCAGGTCCAGATTTGCGGTGATGCGCTGGCCAATTTCGCCAATGCTGGAAATCTGCCGGTATAAGGACTCGTAATAGCGGGCTTCGCGCCTGATGCGGTCTTCATGCAGACCAAGAATGCGCTTGGAGGTCTGTTCACCTTTGATCGTATCTTTCAGCGAGGTATAGCGGACAAAGGCCGCCAGAGCTTCGCCGCAGTCACCTTTTTTCTGCCAAGCTTCATAAGCGGCTTTTTCGGCATCGGCTTCCACCTTTTTTACACCCAGCTCCTGTGCCAGTGTGCAGGCCAGCCTGGCCTCGGCCAATGCTTCATCCAGGTGCTCCTGCAGAAAGTGCAGGCGAGATAGCGCAAGCCGGAAACGGATGCCGATCAGACGATCCTCGTTGGCCAGACACTGGGCCAGGCCTTCGTCGATATACCGGGCGGCTTCTTCCAGACGGCCGGTATCCAGCAGCAGCTCGGCTAGAACCCGGCGCGAATCCAGACCGGCGGTAAAGGTATCCTTGGCGGTAAGAATGGCCTGGCGCAGTTCTTTTTCCGATTCGGCTAGCTTGCCCAGCCGGCCGTATACCAGTCCGGCCACATGATGGGCATGGGTAATATTATAGGGAGCTATAGAATAATCGCTTCGGCAGCGCTCGATAGCCAACAGGGCGGCTTCGGGCTCGTCCAGTTCATAAAGGCATTCGGCAGTGTTCATGAGCGCGGTTCCGGCCATCTCTGGCTTGCCCGCTTGGTCGGCTCTCTCGGTTGCCATACGATAAAAATCAAGAGCAAGATCGAAAACCCCAAGCATGCTGTAGAGAAACCCGAGAGCATTGCTAGTCCGGCTGCCTCCAACAACATCACCAAGTGCCTCAAAACTGTCCCGGGCAGTCTCGATCACAGACAATCCGGTCTTAAAATCATCGCCGTCCAGATAATACCATCCCAGATAGAAACGCAGCCAGGCCGCTTCATTTCGCAACCCGGCTGCCTCCACAAGAGGAAGCAATTGATCCAGCAGTTTTTTTACACCGACACGATCCAGACGCAGATTCTTGTCCAGCCAGGCCGTGGCATGCTCCGCCCGCCGGACCAGGTCGATGGATTCATCTTGGGCCAGTTCCAGTAATTCGGGATTCTTATTCATAGCTCTAGTTTACTATAGGTTGGAGATATTTACTATAAAAATTACTGGTATGGCCGCTTTCTTCTGATATAGCGGCTGGACAGTGCGCAAAGCGGCACTTTATACTTCAAATCCATAGTCCGGCTGGACGTATTTTTCAGACCAGGGAGCATACATGGAAAAACCAGGTACACGCATTAAATTTGGCTTCGGTATTGGAGACCTGGGCGGCAATCTGTTTTTTACGATAATTGGTTTCTATCTATTATATTTTATGACCGATGTGGCCAAGCTGCCGGCAGCCCTGGCCGGAACAGTATTACTGGCTGGTAAAATCTGGGATGCCGTTACCGATCCTATAACCGGGTACCTGTCCGACAATACCCGCTCGCGCTGGGGTCGCCGCCGGCCATTCATGTTCGTGGGCTCGCTGCTTGCCTTTGTCGGCATGATTTTCATGTTTACTGTTCCGGAGACAAGCAGTCAGACCGGTTTATTCTGGCTGCTCCTGCTATGGTTCTGTCTGCTGAACACCGCCTATACTCTGGTCAATATACCTTACATGGCCCTTCTGCCCGAATTGACCAGTGATTTTGACCAGCGCACCGTGCTTACCGGCTACCGCATGGGCTTTGCGGTTATCGGCACCTTTATCGGCGCCGGCGCGGTAATGCCGCTGGTTGGACTGTTCGGCAGCGAGCGTACCGGCTGGTCGGTGATGGGAGCTATCATGGGAGCCATCATGCTGGCTACGGCTATGGTGACCATCTGGGCCATCCGCGAGCCGGACCATAGCAGCATGCCTCGACAGCGCGGTTCGTTTGTAAGCACCTATATCCGAGTGCTCGGCATGAAAGTGTTTCTGCAGGCACTGATTCCATGGACCCTCTTTATTACCGGCACCACCATGATCCAGGGTGCCTTAGTCTATTATTTTAAGTACATTTTTAATAACGAAGCTTTGTTTCAGGTTGCGCTCTTGCTGCTGCTCAGTTTCAGCCTGCTGTGCATTCCGCTGTGGGTAAAGATTTCACAGAAAATCGGCAAGAATCACAGCTACAATATTGGTATGCTGCTAATGAGTGCGGCGGTACTTTTTTTTGCCCTGCTGGGCGAAAGCCTCGGGCCGTTCTGGGCGCTGGCGGCTATGGTACTAGGCGGCATCGGGCTGTCCACCCATTATGTAATGCCCCACTCCATACTGCCGGACATTGTGGAATACGATGCCGTCCACAACGGCGGAATGCGCCGTGAGGGAGTGTTCTCCAGTCTGTGGACCTTTTCCAGTAAAATCGGCCAAGCCCTGGCGCTGGCCCTGAACGGCTGGCTGCTGGCTTTATTCCGCTATGATCCGGCAGTACTGCCGGACCGGGTTACCATCACCGGCATCAAGCTGGTTTGCGGCCCAATCCCGGTGCTTTTTTATATTGCCGGGGTACTTATCCTGTACAGCTATCCAATCAGCCGCCAGTATTATGCGCGCATGCTGGAGCAGCAGGCATGAAAACAACCCGAAAAACCCTGAGGATCGCGCGGCCGGACCGTGGCCGCGGTTTTCATGCTCCGCGCTATTCGCCGCTGCTTGGCCGGCTGGTGCAGCTGGTGGGTCCTTTCTACATGCGCCATTTCGAGAAAATGGGGGCAGTCGGCATTTCCGGTCTGGATAACCTGATAGACTGCTTTAACGAGTTCAATGCCGGCAGCGCCCGGCTGATTCTGCTTTTCCGCCATCCATCGCGCAAAGACCCGACAGTACTGGCCTATGCCATTGCAAGAATTCTGCCGAAACTGGCCCGCCAGGCCGGCCGGCCGCTAAAGTACCGGCCCCACGCCCGCTTTCTGTATGGCAAGGATGTACTGAACTGGGCCGGCCCGGCCGCGGCCTGGGCCTTTCCGCGCCTGGGCTACATTCCGGTACAGAATCTGGGAGCCAACAAGGACGGGCTGGATCTGCTGCGCAAAGAGCTGAAGAGTGGAATCTTTCCGGTCTGTCTGGCCCCCGAAGGCCAGGTCAGCTACCACATGCAGCAGTGCGCACCGCTGGCGGCCGGCTTTTCCATGCTGGCACAATGGGGCCTGGAGTCCGGCCAGGATGTGCTTATATTGCCGCTGAATTTCGAGTACGATTTTGGCCCGGACCCGCTAGCCCAGGTTCAGCGCCTACTACAGCGCTGGGAGCGGGAAAGCGGATGCTCTCTGGCTGATTTAGGCAGGGATGAAGCGAAAGCGAGAGAGACTGGCCCTCTGGCTGATACAGACGACCATGCAGCAGCAGAGAACGAGGCCGCCCGGCTGCGCCGGCTGCTGCTGGCGGCCAGCGACACTAGCTTCGGGCTGCTGGAGCAATTGTACCAGCTGCCGGCCGCCAAGCGCGATCAAGACCTGATGGAGCGCAAAACCGCCATCTGCCATGCGGCCCTGACCGCCGCCGAGCAAATGGCCAGGCTGCCGCATCACGGCAGCTTGCTGGAGCGTGTATTCCGCATCCGTTATGCCGGCATGGAGCGGCTGCATCTGGAGGGGGTCGATCCGCAGACCTTGCCGCCGCTGCAGCGCAATCTAGCCGATTTTCATGCCCTGGAGGCAACGGTATACCTGCGCCATCAGCAGGTGGTGGACCTGCTGGAGTACTTTGATACCGAATATATACAGGACGGCTGTTCGCCATCCAGACTCTGCGAATTTGCCCTGAACCTGGTGGATATCCTTAACCGGCTGCGCGGCGGCACCATCAACACCCGTTATAATCCGCCCGGACAGGCTGTTACTGTACGCGCGGGCCAGCCGGTCCGGCTGCCGGCTGGATCCGGTAGCGAGCTTTCATCCAAAAAAAAGCGGGCCGAACTACAGGAAGAAATTTACCGCCGCCTGCAGAATCTGTCGTAGCGCCTGTAACGGTTGTATAGTTCCTCGAAGCTTGTGCATTCTGGTTTTGAGCCTGTGACCTCTGGCTTTTAGGGTACATATTGTCACTGGAACTGTGGGGTAAGGTACTAAATACAGGCCTGACTGGATACTCCACAGGCTATTCTATGTGCTGTAAGCAGCAAATCTATACGATGCACAAGCTTCGAGGAACTATGTAACAGTTGCTGCCCGGACGGCTTTATAAGTATATTCTTCATCTGGCCTGCCATATCGGCAAAACCAGCAAACAAAGACAGTCATTCCACAGGGAGTAGCCCGTGAACAAGAAAGTATACAAAGTTATAGCAGGCAGTATGCTGCTGATTATTCTAATGACAATTATGGCCTGTTCAGGGTCTCCGCAAACTACGGCCAGCGAAACCCCGCCGGCAGCGACGATTCAGCTTCCGGGCAGCACCAGTTTCCGTCCGGAAGGAAACCTGCCACTGGCACCGGAATTGCGCAAAGAAGTGCTGGGTAATGGCCTTACCACCTACCTGCGCTACAACGGCAATCCCGGACGGCGGGTAACCTTGTATTTGGTTGTAGCCGCCGGTTCAGCCGATGAAAGCGAAGACCAGCTGGGCTATGCCCATTTTATCGAGCACATGGCCTTTAACGGCACCACCACCTATCCCAAGAACGAGCTGGTCAACTATCTGCGCTCAATCGGCATGCGTTTCGGAGCCGAAATAAATGCCTACACCAGCCGCGAAAACACCGTATACAAACTGGAAATACCTACCGATACCCCGGTTTTTCTGGAAAGAGGTCTGCAGGTACTCAAAGAATGGGCCACCGACATCACCTTTGACCCGACCGAGGTGGAAAAAGAGAAAGGCGTAATCCTGGAAGAACGCCGGTCCAGATTGGGACCCGAAGAACAGGCCATGGCCAATGAGCTGCCGGTACTTCTGGGCGATTCCCGCCATGCCTACCGCGACCCGATAGGTACCGAGGCCAGCATACGCAACGCCACAGCCGAGAGCCTGCGCGCCTTCTACGAACAGCATTACCGGCCGGAGCGTATGGCCGTCATTATGGTAGGCGACATAGTACTAAAAGATGCGGGCAAAATGCTGCGCCAGACCTTCTCGTTCCCGGCCGCCGAGGACCAGCCCAGCCCCCGAGTCATTTATCCGGTTATTCCGGCCACTCAGATGAGCTTCGTAAGTACCTATGATGACAAGTTTGACAAAAGCCTCCTGCAATACCAGAAAATTGTACCCTACGAGGCCGAAACCACTATAGCCGACTATTACGACTTCATCCTTAACCGGGTGGCGGTGGAAGCCATTCGGCTGCGCCTGGAAAACATCAGCCGCTCCAGCGAGCCGGCCTGGCTTAATGCCGGCTTCTCCAGTGACTACTTTTTCGGACTTAGCCGCATCTACAGTTTTGTGGTAACTAGCAGTACCGGCCGTGAGCTGGAAGCCTTTGCCCAGCTGGCCGAAGAAGTAGAGCGCATACGCCAGCACGGCTTTACCGCCTCCGAAGTGCAGCGCACCATAGACAAATGGCGGGTGTGGTTATCCACCCTGGATATCGAAGATCAGGACATCCGCAGCAACAGTTTTGCGGACGAATACGTGCGCAACTTCATGTACGGCGAGCCGGTGCCGGGCATCATAAACGAGCGGGTGTACATCAAAGACGCACTGGACCGCATGAGCGCCGAGCAGCTACACCAGGAAGCACTGGACATCCTGCGTAACGACGAAGGTTTTGTGGCCGTCCGGGCAAAGCAAAGTATGGCTGCTGCCGGCCTGAATCTGCAAGCTTTCGACAGTCTGCTGGAAAAGGCCCGCGCTACCCGTCTGGAGCCGCTGGAGGATCGCCAGACTCAGGTGGGGCTGTACGACAAGCTGCCGCCCGAGGGCAGCATCGTTAGCGAAGAACAGCTAGCCGACGGGGTCACCCGACTGGTACTCAGCAACGGCGCACAGGTACTGCTTAAACCGACCGGCTACGACAAAGACACGGTAAAGTTCATCGGCATGGCCCCCGGCGGCTGGGTACACTACCCGGTTGAGTTGCATTCCAGCCTGGTTTTGGCCGCGAATCTGTTTTCAGCCGCCGGCCTGGGCGACATGGATGCCCTGACCCTTGATACCCTTACCGCCCCGCTGAATGCGTCGGTAAGCTGGGGAATCGACGAAGAAGTAAGCATCCTGAACGGCGAAACCACCCGCACCGACCTGGAAGCCCTGCTGCGGCTGGTGTACCTTATTTCGGCCGAGCCGGGGAAGGACGAAGTCGGCTTTAACCAGCTGCGGCAATATTGGGCCGGTCAGATGGAAGCCTATGTTAACGATCCTGATTACCGCTTCGGCAACGACTGGAACCGCCATCTATATGCCGGAAATCCGCGCTTGCAGCCGCTGAGTGCCGATACCATTCTGTCGGTGGATTTTACCCAAACCCGTTCCATTATTCTGGAATCATTTGCTCGGGCTGCTGAATTTACCTACCTGCTGGCCGGTGATTTCAATATCGAAGAGATAAAACCACTGCTGGCAAAGCATCTGGGAGCCATACCGGCCGGAACCGGCCGCAGCAGCAATCTTATAGAACCACTGCGCCCGCGCAACGATGCCGCCGGTCGCCACGACTTCGCCTATGCCCGTGAAGACCGGGCTACCGTACGCATGATCTGGTCGGCCGAAGCAGCCTGGAGTCTGGAAAAGCAGCAGACCCTGGATTATCTGGCAGCTGCCCTCAACAACCGCCTGCTGGATGCCCTGCGCGAAGACCTGGGCGCTACCTATGTGGTATCCGTCAGTGCCAGCTTCAATCCATCACCAGTCAGCCAGTTTGCCCTGGTAGTCAGTTTTGATACCGCACCCGAAAGTGTAAACCGCCTGGTGGCCGAGGTCGACCAGGAAATACAGCTGCTGGCCCGTGACGGCTTAAGCGATCTGTATCTGCAGCAGATAAAGGCGGCTGCCAGCCGGTCCATTCAGGGCAGGCTGAATACCAATGATTTCTGGCTGGGACGCATGCTGCAGGCGCTGATGTACAACACCGGTTACGACATCCGGACACAGGAACAGGCCAGCCTGAATTATATCAGCAGCGGCAATTTCCGCAGCCTGGCCAAGGAAATATTCCAGCCCGGTCAGCGCTTTGTATATGTGCTGCGACCACCGCTGGAATAGCGGCAGCAGGAAAAGTTTGCTGCGGCTGAGTCTGTCCGAACGCGCTGCCCGGACAGACTGCCGTGGCCAAGTACCTAGAGATGAAAGAGCTTGCGCAGCGTGCTGGTGCGGGCTATGCGAAAATGAAAATACATTAAAAATCCGGCAACCGGCACCGTAGTAAAGGCCACTATCGAAGACCAGACCAGACGAAGCGGGCTGTCGGTAGCCAGGCAGACCACGGCTTCGATAGCCAGGCAGACAAAGGTACAGGCCAGCAAACCAAAAGCCACAATATTGAGCCCATGCCGCCGCGAAAGCCGGGTTGCCAGCATGGCCAGCCCGCCGGCCAGTTCTACCGCGGCAACAATCGGCAGAGCAATTCTGAGTGACCAGGAAATCGGCGGCAGCAGCGCATCCAGCCCCAACAAAAAGCCGAACGGAGCAGCCGCCAGAATCGGCCATACCAGCCAAGAGCGCTTGGGCAGTAATAAGGGCACGCAAACCATAATCCAGGAAAAAGCCAAAGAAAGCAGAATATAGAGTGACCAGTCCAGGCGTCGGGCCAAAATCAGGTTGATTACCGTTGCGGATACCGCAACAATGCCCATGCACACCGATATAATCTCGCTGGTTACCACCTGCCGGCCGTGGTATTCCTGTTCAGTAAGACCTTCCAGCGAAAATTCCGAAACGGGCTGCTCATCGTCTTCGGCGGCAGCAACGGCGGCATCCGCTGCTGCCGAATCCGGCTTTATAATAGTTCGGCAAAGCGGACACTGCCGTGCCTTGTCAATATCAACACCACAATTGGGACATAAGGCCATATCAATCCTCCTCAACCGGGTCCAGGTGGACAGAAATGCCCAGCGCGGCCAGACGGCTGTAAAAACGTTGCTCGATGGCCCGGGACTTTACCCGGCTGCCTAAATTTACGTACATCGAATCCTGCCACACCACCACCGAAGCATTTGTGCGTGTGTCCTTGTTGGGCGCAGGAATAAAATCAAAACGCCGGACATGTCCGGCGATTTCCGGCGGCAGTTTTACCGGCCCCAGATTGCTGATAAAACTGCTGATCATGGACTGCCCCATTTTCTGGAAAAAAATACGACCAAAAAAGTCTTTTACAAACAAGGGCGTAGTACGCACCAGCGGAATGCGCAGACTGCCACAATTGCGGGTAATCTGCCGGGCAATAATGCGCTCATCATTCTCGATGCGCATTACATGATGCACATATTTGGCCAGCTCATCAAAGTGCCAGTTGCCAAGCCTGGCATCTAAACAGACCATTACGTAGAGGCTGAAGTTGCGTAAAGATTTGGTCGGGTAAAATTTTCGCATGTTTACCGGAACTTCGATACCAATGTTGTGTCCGGTTTTCCGACGGGCGGCCTTGCTGCTGTTTTTATACTCTTCCAGCCAGGCCTCCATGAGGGCCGCCACCAGCAGATCATTCATGCTGATGCCGTAGCTCTTGGCCACTTCGGAAACCTGCGCCAGCGGCAGTCGGGCTGCCGTTATGCGGTACTTCATGTCCTTCATCACCGGCGAATCAATTTTAAAAGCGCGCGGCAGTTTGGCTGGGCCGGGTATTCCCGGCTTGTAGTAACGGTGGTAGGCATCCTCAAACTCGTCCTCGGACACCGGCTGACCAGGAACAAAAATATCTCCCGGATCGGCACAGCATACACCACCCAGCTCGAAGTACTGATGCAGCAGAGTTTTAAGAAAGTTAATACAGCCGGTGCCATCGGTCATGGCATGATGGAACTCGCAGGCCACCCTGGCCCCGGACAGGCGCACCCGGAACATGACCTGGCCGTGTTTGTGCACGTTAAAATTCATGCAAGGCCAGGCCGAATCCGCTTCCAGCCGCGGCTTCTTGTACATCGGCTGCATAAGATACCAGAAAAAACCGCGGCGCAGCTCCACCAGAAAATACGGATAGCGCTCGACGGTGCGGTCGAGAGCCTTTTGCATTAGGGCTACATTAACGGGATGATCCAGCGTGGCCGACATGCGGAACAGGAAGGTTTCCGAGAGGGTACTGACAGCCGGCATAATAACCGCGGCACTGTCCAGCACATACCAATGGCCCATCTGATCCAGAAAACGGGTTATGGAGCGCCGGAAATTATGTGCACGCAGACGCTCGGATTTTTTTGCGCTCATCGTTCCCTCCGGCCTGAAAATAATGCTAAAATGTCCGGGGATACAGAATATCGCGGTATCACACTATAAATATCGCGGAAATGACTAAAAACTTCAATGGCCGCGGTGGTGTTTTACAAAAAAGGAACAAAGGGAAACAACAGCGTAAGCAGCAGCATTACCACCAAGGCCGGCAAAAAATCGCCGGTGCGGATTTTTTTAAGATTAAGCAGATTTATGCCTATCATGATGACTAGTGCTCCACCCACTGCTGAAAGTTCAGTAAGCAGGGTATCGGAGACCAGGTGCGCCAGCCGCGAAGCCAGCAGCGTCAGGGTGCCCTGATACAGAAAAACCGGTAAGGCCGAGAAACCGACGCCGATGCCCATGGCACCAGTAAACATGATGGCGATAAAGCCGTCCATGACACTTTTAGTAAGCAGCAGCGAGTAATCCTGTTCGGCTCCGGCTTTAAAAGATCCCACCAGGGCCATAGCGCCAACGCAAAAGAGCACCGAGGCATTCAAAAAGCCAAAGGCAAACGAAGGCTTGCTGGTCTGGGCGGACTGCAAGGCGCCTGGATTGGCGCTGTCGGCCTGGTCAAGCTGGGTATTGCGATCCTCTTTGCTGCCAAAACGCCGCCCCAGCACCTGCCCCAGCCTGAATACAGCGTCCTCGATACCGATGGCATTACCGAGCAGGCCGCCCAGAATCAGACTCAGAGCCAGGGCAACTATATGCGTGCTGGTTAAGGCCATCGAAAAGCCGATAATCAGCGAAATAATGCCGGTAGAGACAAAAACCAGCTCTTTGGCGCGTTCGGGCAAACCTTTTCGGAAAAATAAGCCGATGATTGTACCAATCACGATAGTTGCGACATTTATAAGGGTAGCTATCATAGGTTCTCCTTGACCGCCCGCGTATGATTGGATACTATGATAAACGCCTTCATGTTTACAAGAGTAGGCATGAAGTCAATGAATGGAGTGGAGATGACCAGGTCAATAAACGAAAAATCCACTGCGCTTGACGAGACTGCTATAGCGGCTGAACATGCGCAGGGCAGGATCTTCTGTGCCAATTGCATCCACTGCAAACTGATTCCCTCGCCGGCCGGCCAGGGACGGTACTACCTCAGGGTGCGCTGCGACCAGGGGAAATGGCGCAAAAAATCCGGCGAGGAAAAAATCTACAAATATTTTACGGTTGCCCAGCGCAGCATCAATTCCTGCGCCAGCTATGAAGATATGGGAGAAGGACCAGAATTCCTGCGCGACCTGCGCAATACGCTCCCGGCTGCCGACGAGCTGTACCGAACCCCCGAAGGAGAATCCTGATGAAACTATCCACCCGCGCCACCTTGGTGCTTGTACTGCTTGGCTTGTTACTGCTTCCCCTACTGCTCGGCTGCACCAGCACTCCGCCCTCGGCCGAAGTAGTGCAGGATTTAAGCGCTGCCGAGATGATACAGCGAGCCCAGGAGCTCAGCGACCTGAATGACTGGGCCGGGGCCTCTGCCTGGTACCAGGCCACATTGGTCAAATTCGCCGACGACCTGGATGTAAGCACCATGTGCCGCTACGAACTGGCCTTTGTCAGCTACAAACAGGGCAGATACAGCGAAGCCGAGACCCAATTCCGGGCTCTGCTGAATGACTACAACGGCCCCGATGGCGCTTATATGCCGCCGCGCTTTTATACCCTTGCCCAGAAAGTACTCGAAACCATAGCCGGAAAATAAAGCGGCAGCCGAAAGGCAGCGCTTATATAGATGACCTGCGCTTCGGCAATCCTGCTGCCCGCAGGCTGATCTTCCCCCCGAAAGGTTCCCATGCTTTGCTCTTTTTCCGCACTGGATGCCTGGTTCGGGCTTCGCCAGGCTCCGGTTCAGTTTATCTATCATCAAGGCGATCTGGCCAGCCTGGCCCGGGTCAGCGACCTGCTGGCTTTTCCCGGCCTGCCCTATGCCGATGCAGTAGAGGACAGTGCCAGCGGCCCGGGCACCAGCCAGAGCAGCGGCAAGCGTTATGTCTGCAGCGATGGCAGCTGTCTGCCGCTGCACCCGATGCTGCAATTGAAGCACGATCCGGGCAATCGTTATTATGACGCAAGGAACGGTATCTACGAAAAACTGCTGGCAGCCCTTGCCTGCGCTCCCGGCAACAGCATGAGCGCCGAGCCCCGCCGCGTGGGGCTTGGCAGCAGCCCGAATGGCGGCGACAGCATCCCTGAGCAATTAATTTTTGAAACAGCAATTCTGGCCGCCCGTTATCCGCTAAGCCTGGATCAGCAAGCGGCCATTGCCGCCGCCCAAGCTTTGCCGGAGCAGCTGCCGGGGCAGTACCAGCAGGACCTGCTGCTGCTGTTGCTGGACAGTGCGCATCCAGAGCGCGGCTTTGAGCTCCTTCGCCACTGCGGTTTTCTGGAACGCTACTGGCCGGAACTGGCCGACCTGGACACCGTGGATCACGCCAAGGATTTTCATCCTGAAGGCGATGCCTGGCGCCACACCATGGAAACTTTCAGCCACCGTAAAACCAAGGACCTGGTGCTGTCGCTTGGTTTATTGCTGCACGACATCGGCAAGCCGGATGCCAGTGCCAATGCCGGCCGCCGTTTCGACGGCCATGCCGATATCGGCGGCCAGCAGGCCCTGCGCTTCCTGCGCCGCCTGGGCTTTCCGGAACGTCTGGCTCAGGACGTATTTTTTCTGGTACGCTACCACATGATGCCGGCCGCGCTGCCGGTGCTGCCGGTATACCGGGTAGAAGAGCAATTGCGACATCCCCTGTTTCCGGTGCTGCTGGAATTATACCGCTGCGACGAACTGTCTACCTTCCGCGGGCCGGACGGCTATTACGCCGCCTGCGCAGCCTATCGCGACTGGTGCCGTCACACCAAAAACCCCTATCGCCTGGCCGACGGGCGCAAGCGTCAGGACAAGAACCTCGCCTGAGTCTGTTCGCAGCCGGACGGATTCTGTTTGCAGCCGGACGGATTCCTGTTTGCAGCCCGCCTGAGTCTGTTTGCAGCCGGACGGATTCCTGTTTGCAGCCGGACTGATTTCTGTTCGCGGCCGGACGGATTCCTGTTTGCAGCCCGCCTGAGTCTGTTCGCGGCCGGACGGATTCCTGTTTGCAGCCGGACTGATTTCTGTTCGCGGCCGGACGGATTCTGTTTGCAGCCGGACTGATTCCTGTTCGCGGCCGGACGGATTCTGTTTGCAGCCAGACTGATTCCTGTTCGCGGCCGGACTGAATCCAGTTTACAGCCGGACTATACTGGTCACCATGAGCATAAACTTGCTAAAGCGCCATTTATGAGCTACTCTTAACACTCAGGCAAACCTGCCGGGCTTGCCAAGGAGTTTT
>Ga0180007_10002068_pt1 | contig 24802 bp, 28 predicted proteins | sample MM_PC_MetaG_FD_121122 | JGI IMG/M metagenome (GOLD analysis project Ga0180007, IMG submission 121122) | Groundwater microbial communities from the Aspo Hard Rock Laboratory (HRL) deep subsurface site, Sweden - MM_PC_MetaG | ecosystem: Environmental > Aquatic > Deep subsurface > Groundwater... | reverse complement strand
CTTGCGAAGCGACAATGGTCCTTCAGTTGAAAATTTTCAGGTCGAAAGTCGCCTGGATTTTCGAAAAATATGGTTGAAATTTCGAGCCAACAACGTTGGCAACACTTATTCACGGATTCAGGTCAGAATTTGAATCAGGTCCTGGGGCACCTCAAGGCAGAAGGCTACAAGGTCTCGCGCTCCAAGATCTATGGGCAGCACGACAAGGCCTTTCTGGCCAGGGACAAGGACGGGGGCATCCCCCTGAACACCGTGCAGTCCTATATCAAATGGGCGAGATTAAAGAAAGTTTCCGATATGGGCCCGGACGGCGAGCCCAGGATCACGGAGCTGTCCCTGAGCCGCCAGTCCGAAGAACTGCGACGCCTGAAGGCCCAGGCCGACCGCGAGGAGTTCAAGCGTGACCGGGAGCAGGGATTGTACATCCCGCGCGAGGACCTGGAGCAGGAGCTGGCCTCGCGAGCCCTGCTGCTGGACGCGGGCCTGCGCCGGATGTTCCAGGAGAGCCTGGCCGACTGGGTGTTCCTGGTGGAAGGGAACCCGACCAAGGTGCGCGAGCTGCAGGACCAGATCTTTGAGCAGTTGGACGGACTGATGAACGAATACGCGAACCTGGACAGCTTCCAGGTGCTGGTGGACCCTGATGCGGAACTGGCTTGAAGACATTGGCCGGGGCCGGGCCCTGGCCGTGCGCCAGCTGCCAAGCTGGATGCCCAAGGAGATGGGCGCGGTGGTCCTGGCCCGGGCCAGGCAAGGGGCGCTTTGGGCGCGGTTCACCCAGGGCGAGCGTCGGGTGCTGAGGAAGCGACGCAGGATCCTGCCCAGCCAGTGGGCGGCGCGGCACCGGGTGATCAGCGAGAGCGTGCTGCCCGGGCGTTGGCGGCCCGAGACCGTGGCCTATCAGGGCGGGATCATGGACGCCTCGTTCTTCCCGGGGGTGGAGACCGTGGTGGTGCGCAAGTCCGTGCAGTCGGGGATGTCGGAATGCGTGCACACCTGCGTGGGCTATGCCATCGACCGCGACCCCGGGCCGTGCATGTACGTGTTCCCGGACAAGGACACGGCCGAGGACAACAGCCGGGATCGGATCCTGCCCATGATCGAATCCTCGCGCCGGCTGGCCAGCCACTTGACCGGGTACGCCGACGACCGCAGCACCAAGCGCATCAAGCTGCGGCACATGGTGATCAGCCTGGCCTGGGCTCATTCGGTGTCGCGCCTGGGCAACAAGCCCGTGAAGCACCTGGTGCTGGACGAGCTGGACAAGTACCCGCTACGCGCGGCCAAGGGCGAGACCAGCCCGGAAAAACTGGCCGAGAAACGCCTGACCACCTATCGCGGCTACCGCCATTGCTGGAAGATCTCTACCCCCACGGTGGAGTCCGGGGCCATCAGCCAGGCCTATGAACAGGCCCAGTACCGCTACGACTACTGGGTGCGCTGTCCGGACTGCGGGATGTGGCAGGTGATGGGCTTTGACCGCATCCGCTGGCCCGAGACCACGCGCGACCCGGTGCGCATCGCGGCCGAGAACCTGGCCTGGTACGTATGCGAGCACTGCGGCAGCTGCTGGGACGACCACGGCCGGGACAGGGCCGTGCGCCTGGGCCAGTGGCGCGAGGCCGAGTCCGGCCTGGAGCTGATGGCCCACCTGAACCTCAGGCACCCCAAGTCCATCGCCTTTCAGGTGCCGGGTTGGATCTCGACCTTTATGGGGCTGTCGGAGATCGCGGCGGCGTTTTTGAAGGGCCAGCGCAAGGTGAACCCCACGGGCTGGAAGACCGCGCTCAAGGACTTCATGAACAACTACAAGGGCGAGCCCTGGGTGGATTATGAGGCCGTGCGTGACGAGGACAGGATCCTGGAGCTTAGGGACGAACGCCCGGAGCTGATGGTGCCGGGCGGGGACGTGGTCAGCTGTCTGATCGGCGGGGCCGACACCCAGGACAATGGCTGGTGGTATGAGGTGCGGGCCTTTGGCTGGGGCATGGGCCTGGACAGCTGGCAGGTGCGCAGCGGGTTTGTGACCAGCCTGGAGGACCTGCACGCCGTGATGTTTGGGGACGAGGCCAATTACCTGGATGCCCAGGGCCGGGAGTATGCGGTGCGCGCCCTGTTCGTGGACGCCATGGGCCACCGCACGGACGAGGTCTACGACTATGCCCGCTTGAACCGGGGCCGGGTGGTGGCCTGCAAGGGCGAGCGGGATCCGCAGTCCCCGGCGCGGCTCTCGCGCCCCATTGAGTATTACCCGGGATCGGGCAAGGCCCTACCCGGGGGCCTGCGCCTGGTGCTGTGGTCCAACCAGTTTTTCAAGGACAGCCTCTCGGCCCGGCTGGAGATCAAGGGCCATGACCCCGGGGCCTGGCGCATGAACGCCGAGATGAGCCTGGAATGGGCGCGCCAGATGTGCGCCGAGTATGTGGATGACGAGACCGGGCGCTGGGTCTGCCCGGAGCACCGGGCCAACCACGCCTGGGACGCCAGCCTGCTCTGCCTGGTGGGCGCGCACTGGCTGCGCATCAAGGGCCGCCGGCCAAAGGCCGAGCAACCCCGAAAGCAGGCCAGGGCCAGAAAGGCCAAGGCCAATCCCTTTGTGGACGGGCTCGGGGCGCTCAGGACTTAGGGGCTGTGGCCTGGGGCTTGCGCAAGAGGTCGCGCATGGGCGCCCAGAGGATGAGGAAATACCAGAGGATAAGGGCAAAAGCCATTACCGCGGCTAGGCATCCGGCATCGAAGGTACGCCTATGCTGCATGGCCTTGCAGGCCGCCACCATCAGGATGCCCGGAGTCATCAGCAAGGGAAAGAATGTGACCACATAGAATGAGCGACGCATGGCAGGCTTTGCAAAGCCCCGGGAAAGAGGCGCGAAGCCTTCTCCCTCGCACTCCACGGTGAGCTCGGCGTAGGTGAGCCCCCAGATGACGATGTGACAAAGGACGATGGACAGACCACCGAGGACCAGGCCGTAGAGCAGGACACTGGACAAATCATACTTCAGTTGCCCCTGGAGTAAATACGCCAGGGCCGCAAAATAGAAGCCCATACAGGCGGCCTGCTGATACTCGATGTGTTTGATGCGATCCATGTAGAACAGGAGCTTTTCCTTTTTATCAAACATCTTACCCCCCTCTTTTATATAGTTAGTCCCATTTTGCTACAGAGAGGCAAGGCAGATGTCCAGAGCTATACAGCGGGCGATCATCACGGCAGTGGCCAGGGCCGAGGACGGCGTGACCTATTCTTCCAGGCACGGGGCCAGGTGTCCCATGTGCGGGCAGCGTTTGCGGGTGACGGTGACCAAGCCCTGGGACGGGGCGGCGCGGGTGCGCTGGCACCGCTGCCAAAATCCAGGATGCGTGCTGGCCGGGATGGGCAAGGCCGTGAAGAGCGTGGAGATGGAGGGGTGAGAAGGCGAGCGAATCACTCGGCAAGGTTGAAGCTGAAAGAATATTGACACCCCTCCCAGCCCTGGTATGGGAAAGCTGATATCAAAACACGGGAAGGGTCACTATGCCGAACGCAACAGCCGAGATCATCACCTGGGCCAAAGACAACTTAAAATACTGGGAACAGTACCTACTTGAGCGCATTCTCAAAGGCCAGCCCATTACAGACACGGAACGCAATCAAGCGCGTCAATATTTCCTCCACGAACTCTTTGATCCTGAAAAATTCGCGCAGAAGCCAGATATCGACTTCCCCGAGATCAGAGAGGAAGACGCCCACCAGACCTGGCGACTCAAGGCCATTGAGAATGTCCAGGATGTGAACCGCCTGGCAGACGGGCAGCGCATCGAGTTCGGCCCAAGGCTGACGGTCATCTTCGGCAACAACGGCGCCGGAAAATCCGGATACGCCAGAGTGCTGGCCTGCGCGGGCAATTCCCGCGGCGACAAAAGAGTGCTGCCCAACGTGACCAAGCCCGGATGCTCCAGATGCGTGCCCAGGGCGGACTTCATCATTCAGGATGAAGCCGGCCAGGAGAACACTGTTGCCTACTCCTGCAATGGCCCCAGCCCGGATCTTTCCTTTGTGCATGTCTTTGATTCCACCAGTGTGGAGCAGCACCTCAAGGAGAATGACTTCTCGTTCACCCCGGCCAGCCTGGAATCCCTGGAGCGACTGGTGGCTGAGACCGATGCGGTCAGACAATTGCTCAAGGGCGAGACAGAGAGACTGCGCACCCCCCATCAGTTCTTGCGGCACTTTGCTGGCGAATCAGAGGTCACCAAGGCTCTCAGGGAGCTGTCCGCCAAGACAGATCTCAAAGCCCTGAAGCAGCTGGCCACGCCATCGGAGCCGGAGCAGCAAGAGTTGGCTACCCTTAAAAAGAGTCTCGCCGCTATTGAAGCCCTGGACATCGACAAGAAGACCAAGGCCGTCAACCAACTCAGGGTCCAGGCCGAAACCTTACAAACAGGACTCGACCAGATTCAGGTGGGACTGAGCGAGGAGAAGGTCAGCACGCTCGTGGGATCGATGGAAGGCCTGAAAAAGGCCCTGGCCCTGGCCAAGGCCACCGGGGCCAAGCAGTTCAAAAGTGAATTCTTCACGACCGTGGGTTCCAAGGCCTGGCAACAGTTCATGGCCCAAGCCAAGGCGCTGGGCGAGGAAGAGGCAGAACAGCGAGGAACACCATATCCCCAGCCCGAGGACCATTGCCTGTTGTGCGGGCAACCCCTGGGCGAAGAGGCCCTGGAGCGATTCACATCCCTGTGGAAGTACCTGGAAGGCGAGACCCAGAAGACTTTCAACCAAGCACAGCAGGCCTTAGTTCGGCAACGGGAACAGGTTCAATCCCTCAACACGAACCTGCTGAGAGAAGACTCGGTCCTGCACCAGCACCTGAGGGACACAAAAAACCCATTGCTGGACGAGATACGCACCTATCTTGAAGCCTGCGCGACACTGAAGACAGAACTGCTGGCGGCTGCTGACACACTGAAACACGAGGCGTTCACCGCTCTTCCGGCCAATCCTGCGGGTAAAGTCACCAGCCTGATCCAGGGCTTCGGCATGGACTTGGAAGCCCTGGCAAAGCAGGACACCAGCAAGGAGATCAAAGAGCTTGAAATACAGATCCTGCCCCTGGAGCACAGGGTCAAGTTCGCCGAGATATGGGACGAGGTGGAAAATCATGCAAACAGGTTACTAGTCGCAGCTGATATTGAAGATTCAAGCGGCAATTCAAGGCACATCAGCAGCAAGTCCACCTCAATGCTCAATGAACTCATCGGCGGTGACTATATGGAGGCCTTCCAACACTATCTCGACGTGCTTCATCGCCCCCTGGGAATCCATCCCAAACTGAAGGCTTCGAAGGGCAAGGCCACGCGAAAAATCGAGTTGGAGACCGGAGAAGCCGAGGCTATGAGAGGGGTTTCGGCTGTTGACGTTCTCAGCGAAGGAGAACGCAAGGCCGTGGCCCTGGCAGACTTTCTTGCGGAAATATCGCTACACCCCACTTGCGGCTGTTTGGTCTTCGACGACCCGGTCAACTCCCTGGACAACGGCTGGAAGGAATCCACTGCCAACATACTTGTTGAGCAGGCCAAAAATCATCAATCCATAATTTTCACACATGACTTACATTTTCTTTCATTGCTATTGAAATCTCGAGAGAATCATGAGGTTGCTTGTTGTCACAGCTGGGTCGTCCGAGAAGGGGATATTCCAGGGGCAGTCTACAACAACGCCTGCCCCTCATTTGAACAAAAATACGCCCATAAAAAGGCAGAGATCGTCAGTAAAATTATCGAAGAGGCAAGACCAATAGCGAACCCCGAGAATAAACAAAGGATATTGATGTCAGGATTCAGTGCGCTGCGCACGTGCTATGAAGCCATGATTGTAGACGGCATATTGGGTGGCGTTGTAACAAGGTTCAACCCAAAAATTAAACCTGGGAATTTAAAAGAAGCCGTCTTTGACCATGAGATAGCGGATGAAATATGCGCTAAATACGGAGATATTTGCCGCTACATAGAAGGCCATCTCCATGCAGACGGGGCGCATGCACAGCCAACAATAGATAAACTTGAAAATGAGCGTCTTGTATATCGTGATTATTGGAAAAAAATTAATAAACATCGGGATGACTACAAAAAAGGGAAACTAGCTCAAAAACCGATCCCTCCTGCATGAGAAGCTCATAGACCTGATCAAAGATTACATTCCCTAGCATTCGTTGCCTCTCTCCCCTGTAGTCATTGACTACTGGTAGTCTCGACCCCCTTCCCTAGAAAAAAGCCAGGCGTATATCCTGCCCCCAAATTCACGCGAGTTTGGGGGTTTTTATGTCTGATGCGGCCGTGTTGCAGGCCGAGCTGGCCAAGTACGTCGCCGCCCGAGACAGGATCCTGGACGGGGCGCAGTCCTATGAGCTGGACGGGGTGCAGTACACCCGGGCCACATTCTTCCGGCTGGAAGACAAGATCGAGGAACTGCGCGCCAGCCTGGCACTGCTGCGGGTGGGCGGGGTGCGCGTGCTCAGGACCAGGGGAGGCCGGGCATGAACGGGCAGGCCTACCACCGCTGGACCCGGCTGGTGAACGGACTGCTCTGCGCCGTGGCCCCGGCCAGCGCCCTGCGCTGGACCCAGGGCCGGGCCGCCAACCTGGCGCTGCTGGCCCACTACGAGGCCGCCACCCGGCACGGGCCCCTGGGGCACAAGCGGCCCTCGCGCCAGACAGCCGACGCCCTGATCCAGCGGGATCTCAAGTCCGTGGTGGCCCGGGCCCGGGACCTGGCCCGGAACAACACCCGCATCCAGGGCGCCATCCGCGAGATCGTGGCCCAGGTGGTGTTCGGAGGGTTCCGGCCCCAGGTGCAGTTCCGCCGGGCCGACGGCCGCAAGGACACCGAGCGCAACCAGCGCGTCCAGGCCCACTGGGCCGCCTGGGCCAGGGCCGTGGACTGGTGGGGCCTGGAAAAGCTGATCCTGCGCCACAGCTGGGAGGACGGGAACCTGCTGCTCAGGTTCTTTGTGGATCCCAGCCTGCTGGAGGCCGGGATCGTGCCCCTGGGCATCGAGGCCCTGGAGTTCGACCATCTGGATACCTCGGTGCACGGGACCCTGGCCAACGGCAACCTGGCACGGCACGGCATCGAGTTCGACGCCCTGGGGCATGTGGCGGCCTATCACCTCTATCCCGAGCACCCTGGTCAGGATGGCTGGGGCCTGTGGCAGCGCTCGGTGGCCGTGCCCGCGGAGCAGGTGCTGCACGTCTGGGAGCGGGTGCGCGCCAGCCAGACCCGGGGCATGACCTGGCTGGCCCCGCTGGTCATGGATTGCTACGAGCTGGACGACTACGAGGCCGCCGTGCGCATCACCGCGCGGCTGCAGGCGGCCATGAGCACCTTTTTGAAGACCCAGAACGCCAGCCAGTACATGGCCGACTACACGGGCCTGGGCCTGCAGGACGGCCAGGATGAGGCCCCGGCCGGGTTCGGCCTGGCCGCGGACAAGGGCGAGGTGCCCGAGACCCTGGACCCCGGCGGGGTCAAGCTGCTGCCCCCGGGCCTGGAGCCGCATGTGGTGTCCAGCACGCAGCCGGGGCCGGACCACGAGGCCTACATGCGCGCGGCCCTGCAGGGCCAGAGCACGGGCTTTGGCATGACCTACGAATCCTATTCCCACGACTACGCCGGATCCACCTACAGCTCGGCGCGCAACGGCAGCCTGGGCGAGCGCCGGGGCTACCGCATGCAGCAGTTTTACCTGCTGGCCCGGGCCCATGGCCCGGTCTGGCAGCGCTGGTGCCGGATGCTGGAGCTGAGCGGGCTGGAGCCCGGGGCCGAGGCCGGGATGCCCGTGAAATGGCTGCTGCCGGGCTGGCCCTGGGTGGATCCGCGCAACGACGCCACGGCCGCGGAAAAGCGCATCGCCATGTGCACCACCAGCCGCCAGGACATCGCGGCCGAGGCCGGGGACAACTTCTTCGAGGCCGCGGACGAGCAGGCCGAGGAGACCGACTATCTGCAAGCCAAGGGGCTGCTGACCCGGCCCCGGGAGGAGGACTAGATGCCCAGACCCCACGAATCCAAGCAGGACTTTCTGCGGCGCAAGGTGCGCGAGCTCATGGCCCGAGGCGAGAGCGAGGAGCAGGCCCTGGCCCTGGCCAGTAGGGCCTGGAACCAGGCCCACCTGGAGACGGGCGAGACGGGCTGCGCCCACCTGAGCGCGGCCGTGCACCTGGCCGGGGAGGCCCCTGGGGACGGGCCCCGGAGGTTCTCCATCCTGGCCTACACGGGCAAGCGGGTGCGGACCTGGTTCGGGGAGTTCGTCATCGACCTGGCGGGCCTGGCCCTGAGCCGGGACAAGGTGCCCTGCCTGTACCACCACAACGCCCAGGAGCGGGACGAGATCGTGGGGGTCATCGACAAGGCCGACACCACAGGGGCCGGGTTCGGGGTGTTCGGGGCCTTCAGCGCCGTGACCCCGGCCTCGCGCCAGGTCCAGGATCTGGCCGACGAGGGCTTTCCCTTTCAGGCCAGCCTGGGGGTGCGCATGTTGCGCCAGGAGGAGCTGGGCCCCGGGGAGGAGGCCCGGATCAACGGCCGCAGCGAGGTCGGGCCCTTGAGCATCTGGCGCCAGGCCGAGGTCTTTGAAACCAGCATTCTGCCCTTTGGGGCTGACAACGAGACGGCTGCCATCGCCATGTCGGCGGACGGCACCGGGAACCGCAACCCACAGGAGGACGAGATGAACAAGCGACTGAAGGCGCTGTTGGTGCGCCTGGGCCTGTCCGCCGACGCCAGCGACGAGCAGGCCAAGGCCTTTTTGGCCGGGCTGGACCTGGACACGGTGCAGCTCAAGGAGCCGGACAAGCCCCTGGATGACGAGGAAACCGCCCTGCTCAAGGACAGCCAGGGCCAACTGGCCGGGACCGGGGGCCAGGACCCCGGGGCCCCTGGCCCGCAGGCCCTGCTCAGCGCCGGGGATGTGGACCTGTTGCACGCCAATGGCGAGGGCCTGGGCCTGTCGCGGGGCGAGGTCAGCCAGGCCATTGCCCAGGCCGGGCCCCAGGCGGATTTCAAGGCCGTGAACCAGGCCCTGTTCCAGCAGGCGGCCAGCCGACCTGCCCACCAGCCCTTTGGAGCCGGGACCCGCCTGGGTCAGCTGGAACAAGGCCCCAGCCACGCGGACAAGTTCCGGGCTGCGGCCGTGGACGCGCAGCTGATGCGCTGCGGCATGGCCCTGGAGCGGCCCGCGCCAGGGGCCGAGGAGCTGCGCGGCCTGTCCCTGGCCGGTCTGGCCCGCGAGAGCCTGCACCAGGCAGGAATCAAGGGCGTGCTGCGCATGGGCCGCGACCAGCTGTGGCGGGAACTGGGCCGGGCCACCCTGGCCCAGCACAGCAGCGACTTCCCGTCCATCTTCCGCGACGTGACCCACAAGCGCCTGCTGGGGGCCTATCTGGCCGCCCCGGCCACCTGGAGGGCCTGGGTCAATGTGAGCTCGGCCACGGATTTCCGGCCCATGCACGGGGTGCAGCTGTCGGCCGCGCCCAAGCTGGAGCTGGTGCGCGAGAACGGCGAGTACAAGGAAGGCGTGTTCTCGGACAGCGGGGAGTCCTATCGCCTGCTGTCCCACGGCAAGGTGGTCTATCTGTCGCGCGAGATGTTCATCAACGACGATCTGCGGGCCTTTTCGCGCATGCCCGTGCTGTTTGGCGCGGCGGCCAGGCGACTGGAAGCGGACATGGTCTATGACCTGTTGTGCGGGGGCCCGGTGATGAACGACGGCAAGGCCCTGTTCCACTCGGACCACGGCAACCTGGCCAGCGCCGCGGCCGCCCCGGACAAGGACAGCCTGAAGGCCGCGCGCGCGGCCATGCGCAAGCAAAGGGACATCAGCGGCCAGGAGATCCTGGACCTGACGCCCAGGTTCATCATCGTGCCCGTGGACTACGAGACCGAGACCGAGATCATCCTGCGCTCCAGCACCCTGCCCGAGGACAACAAGCCCGCAGGCACCCACAACCCCTTTGCCGCCAAGCTGACCCCTGTGTCCGACCCCAGGCTGGACGCCAAGTCGGGCCTGGCCTGGTACCTGGCCTGCGACCCCACCCAGGGCGACACCATCGAGGCCGCGTATCTGGACGGGGTGGAACAGCCCCGGGTGCGCGACCAGGACGTGTTTGGCCGCAACGGCATCGGCTACGAGATCACCCATGACTTCGGCTGCGGGGTGATGGACTTCCGCGGCCTGTACAAGGTCCCGGCCGAGTAACCCTGAGCCCAACGCCCGGCGGGAATCCCCCGCCGGGCCAGCCCTTGAAGGAGGAACCATGGCGACCAATCGAATCTACGTTGACGGGCGGATGATGCCCTATGCCAACGCCACGGGCGCGGCCATCGCCTCGGGCCAGCCCGTGCTGGTGGGGGCAGTCCTGGGCGTGGCCCAGGGCGAGATCCCCGTGGGCGAAACCGGAGAACTGGACACCCAGGGCGTGTACGAGCTGCCCAAGGCTGCGACCATCGTGGCCAGCCAGGGGGCCAAGGCCTATTTCGTGGCGTCCTCGGGGGAGATGAGCACCGTGGCCAGCGGTAACACCCTGGTGGGCACCTTCTTTGTCGCGGCCGCGGCCGAGGATACCAGCTGCCTGGTGAAACTGAACTTCAACGCTTAACAGCCAAGGCCCGGGCCCCCAGGCCCGGGCATCCTGCAACCCCGGGGGACACGGATGTGGAACTGACGCCTGCGGAGATCGTGATGGGAGGGGCCCTGGTGTCCGGCGTGGTGGCCATTGTGGTGCACCAGGCCACGCGCCTCAGATTCGTGTCCTGCGAGCAGTGCCGCGAGCGCCACACCGTGGTCGACAAGCGCCTGGACGACGCGGACAAGCGCGACTCCAAGCAGTTCTCCCTGCTCAAGGCTCTGATCACCTACAGCAGCGACATCCCCACCGAGGAAAAGGCCAAGCTGCTGAACGAGGGAGGGAACTGACATGGGCCGCGTGCGTTCCTGGCTGCAGCACCATTTGAACGGGCAGCACGTCCGTTGTCGGCTGCACGGCCTGGCCGACAGGGTCCAATCCCTGGGGGCGTGGCTTCACCGGGCGGCGGACAGGGTGGCTGCGGTCTACGATCACGTGACCCGGCCCTTGCTCTACGGGAGGCGCAAATGCTGACCGCGCAACTCATCCGCCAGCGCACGGGCGACCAGGGCACCGAGGGCCAGCTGAAGATCCCCGCCCTGGGCCTGGCCCTGTTCACCATGGAACTGCCCTGGCGGGGCAACGCCAGCAATCTTTCCTGCATCCCGGACGGGACCTACCCCTGCCGTATCCGGCAGTCCCAGCGCTTTGGCCGGACCTACCACGTGATGGAGGTGGCCGGGCGCAGCTACATCCTGATGCACGCCGGGAACTGGGCCGGGGACAGCACCAAGGGCCTGCGCACCAACTCCCACGGCTGCATCCTGCTGGGCCTGGCGCGCGGGGTGGCCCAGGGCCAGCGCGCGGTGCTGAGTTCCCGCCCGGCGGTGCGCCGTCTTGTGGACGCCCTGGGGGGCCAGGAATTTCAACTGATCGTCAGCGGAGGATTCGCCAATGTTGCTTGAGGGATTTCTCGGGGTGTTCACGGGCCTGGTGGGGCCCATCGTTACCGCCGTGACCAACTACAAGATGCAGAAGCTCAAGAATGAGGCCCGGGCTCAGGATCGCGAGCACGAGATCCGGATGGTGGAGGCCGAGACCACGGCCATGATCGCCGAGACCGAGGCCAACATCCGGGTGGCCGAGGTCAAGACCGAGGGCGAGCTGCAGCTGGCGGACGCCGAGGCCTACCAGATAAGTCAGCGCGAGGCGGGCAAGAACCTGTTCGGGGAGCGCTACATGGACGCCCTGCTGGGGCACGAGGGCAAGCTGAACTTTCTGACCGTGCCCGCCGGGCTGCTGCTGTGCCTGGGCTTCGGGTTCATCGACATCCTGAAGGGCTTCACCCGCCCGGCCCTGACCTTCTATCTGGTGGGCTGCACCACCTGGGTGACCTGGATGGCCTGGCAGATCGTGCAAAAGGCCAGCATGAGCACCCTGACGCCCGTGGACGCCTTTGAGATCTTCTGGAAGGTGGTCTCCATCGTGGTCTATTTGACCGTGTCCAGCGTGACCTGGTGGTTTGCCGACAGGCGCATGGCCAAGTTCCTGACCCGCCTGGACGACGGGAACCTGAAGCCTGGAGGCGGAAAGTAGATGGCGCATCCCATGCTGGAGGTCTTCAAGACCGACGCCCGGGCCATCCTGAGTGACCTGGGGCAGCCCGCGAGCTACGCGCCGTCGGGTGGGACGGGGGCTGCCGTATCCGTGATCGTGTCCGAGTTGGGGGCCGATCTGGCCGGGGCCGCGCCCACGGGTCTGTCGCCGGAATTCGGCTATGCCCAGGGCCGCTGGATCGTGTTGCTGGTGCATGTGGACGACCTGGCCGCCCGCCCGGCAAAGGACGCGGACACCGTGGCCCTGGATGGCGAGGCCTGGACCGTGCGCCAAGTGCGACCAGTCATGTGCGGGGCCATGTTCCGGCTCTGGTGCAGCACGGACGAGCGGGGGCTGAAATGACCCTGGTAAGCCCTTCCCTTTCCTCCAAGCTGCCCGGCAGCACGGACGGCAGCCTGATCCGCATCGAGGACCAGGCCGGGCCGTTCATGGCCGCCTGGGCCAGGACCTTCCCCAAGGAGTTTGGCCGGGCCCTGCGCAGCCTGGGCTACTGGCTCAAGGCGGAGCATGGCCGGGCCATGCGCTCGGGCGGGCGCACAGTGGGCCGACACTGGGGGGAGCGGTCCAAGGTCTCGCAGTACCGGCCCTTTGACCGCCTGCGCCGCAGTCAGTTCAAGTCAAAATGGAAAAGCGACGCCACCCACGAGGCCGGAAGTCTATCAGCCGCGCTGGGCTCCAGTTCCCCGCTGACCAGGCGTGGATCGCGCATCGGTCGCGTGGAGGGTTTCGGATCCGGCAGGCTGCACGGCAAGGGCGGCGTGGCCTACCGCTATGAGCCCAACAAGATGCAGCTGCAGGTGGGCTTTCTGGATTCGTCGGCGGCCTACGCCCGGATGCTGCAAGGGGGCCTGCTGGGGGCGAAGCTGCGCTGGCCGTTCATGCGCCGCCAGCCCGTGACCCCCAAGATGCGCCGCATGTTCTGGGCGGCCGGGGTGCCCATCTCCAAGTCCACCACGGTTCTCGATGCCGCGCCCAAGCCTTTGGTGCGCCCGTTGTTCGAGCGCAAGCGCGGCGAGATGCTGACCCGCATGGAGCTGCGCATCCATGCCTACATCAAGGGCCTGTCTTCCACCCAGGCCACGGCCTACGTGTACAAGAATTTTTCGAGGTAGGAGGACCGCATGAAAGTCAAAGTGATTTCAAAGAAGGAAGGCAACCGCTTCATGAACAAGGTTGTCAACACCGCCACGGGCGAGATCGTGGACGGGGTCAAGGAGGCGCACGTCCGCCTAACACCAGACGGGCAGGAGATTATTCTCGTGATGAGCCACATGGTCGAGATCGATGTCGAAGGCGAAGCCGTGATGGCTGGAGAAGCAGATGCAGATCCCGAAGCTGACTGATATTTCCGCCGCGTGGGCGGCTGCGCTCCTTACCGATGCGGCCATCAACGCCTGGTGCGAAACGACCTTTGGCAAGCGCCCCACGATCTTGGACGGCATGGACCCGCGCAACCGCCCGGGCAAGGGCGACTGTCCGTTGATCGTCATCGATCCCGAGGCCGACGACACGGGTCTGTTCTCGGAAGAGTTCTCCTACTCCCTGGAACTGCGGGTGGGGGTCTACTCCGAGCAGGGTGGACGTGGCCAGAGTGGTGACGACGACCGGCTGATCACCTACGCCGCCAAGACCCAGGCCGAGCATCTGGCGGCCCTGGCCCTGAACTGCCTGGCCGGGACGGACTGGTTCCCGCAGCGGGTCCAGGGGGAGCTGATCGACGATTTCTACCCCCTGGTGATCAAGTATCTGAGCATCACAACCGCAACCGAGGTCGTCTCTGACGGCGACCGTACCTGGTAGGAGGAGACATGGCACAGGCCCGAGGCTACAAAAGCAAGCTGCTGTTGGATTTCGAGACGACCTTCGGACAGGACCCCGGCACCCCGGCAGGGCTGTTGATGCCCATCAACACCTGCACGGTGAAGGGCTCGCGGGCCAAGAACAGCCCGGCGACCATCACCGGCAGCCGCAACCCGGCCCAGCCCTTTGACGGCAACACCTCCGTGGCCGGCGGGCTGACCGTGCCCGTCGATTCCAGGGCCTTCTGGTACTGGCTGAGGGCCATGTTCGGGGACCCGGCGACCACGGGCACAGGCCCCTACGTGCATGTCTTTGCCGTGGGCGACGACATGCCCAGCCTGGTGCTGGAGACCCAGTACGGCACCAGCACGCCCAGCTACTCCAAGAAGAACGGCTGCCGCATCGCCAGCCTGGGGCTGAAGTTCGGCGGTGACGGCGAGCTGCTGGCCGAGATGAGCGTGGAAGGGGCCAAGGAGACAGTGGGCTCCGTCGCCTATCACGCCGCCGCCACCAAGGTGTCCATGGCCAGGTTGAACAACTTCCAGGCCGCCCTGAAGGAAGGCGGGGTCAGCGTGGCCAACTGCGTGTCTTTGGATATGGATATCAACTTCGGCCTGGACACGGACCAGAGCGTCATCGCCACTGGCGGCATCCGCGGCGACATCCCCGAGGGGCAGCTGGCCGTCACCGGGCGCGCGGTGTTCCTGTTCGAGGATCTGACCCTGCTGACCAAGGCCGTGAATTCCACGGAAAGCAGCCTGGAGGTCACGATCACCGGCGGGACCAGCAGCATCCTGAAGATCGCCGTGAACGAGCTGCAGTTCGAGATGAACACCCCGGGCATCGAGGGGCCCAAGGGCATTCGCCTGGAGCTGCCGTTCGTGGCCTATCACCACGACCATGCGGACGAGTCCGTGGTGGTCTTTACCCTGACCAACAGCGACGAGCACGCCGCAGCGTAAGGAGGCCGGATGTACACCATGACCCTGCCCGACGCGGGCAAATCCTTTGACGTGCGGTCCCTGACCAGGGCCGAGGCTCGCGCCTTTACCCAGTGGCAGGACCAGGAGCGGGCGGCCCAGCGCCAGTACGTGGAACAGGGCGGCGACTACGAGCCCCAGGATCAGGTGGACGAGCTGCTCAGGCGGGCCTACCCGCAGCGGTTCGAGGCCGGAGAGTTCGAGGCCATGGGCAACCACGACGTGCTGGCCGTCTACCAGGTCACCCTGGCCTACACCTACGGTTCGCCGGAGCCTGAAAAAAACTTGTTGAGGTCTGGGAATACCGCGCCGACCCAGACCGCATAGCCTACTGCAAGACGTGCGAAAAAGCGGGAAAAGCCCAATGCGCAAACTGCCAATGGACCACCGAAGCCCCCACCCTGTTGCCCGAGAATGCCGAGGCCTGGGCGTTGTGGGGCTATGCCCGCACCCAGTGGCGCATGGGCGGCATGGGGCCGGTGGGTTTGGACTTCCCGGCGGCTTTGAAGCTGGCCGAGGTGTTGGACATCGAGGTCACGCCCGGGCTGCTCTCCAAGCTGCGGGCCCTGGAGCACAGCGTGCTCAGGCAGATGGCGGAAAGGGAGGAGTGAGTCAGGATCATTTGCCCAGCAGCACGCGGGCCACAAGGCCCCAGACCAGGGCCACGATGACCCCCGCCGGGATGGCGGCGATGCCGACCTGCACGGCCAGGGTCAGGACATCCTTGAAGGGCAGGCGCACACCTGTGAGCACCACCTTCTGGGCCGGCGCGCGATCCAGGGCAGCCTGTTCGTCGGCGCGGCGCTGGCGTTCCACAAGGGCCAGGGCGTCGTCCCTGGCGCGCTGCTCTGCGTATGTCGGTGCAGGATCCTGCGGCATCTCCACCCCCTATTCTTTAGCAAACCGTTATCGCGTTTTACGTACCTGCGCAACCGGACTCGGCAAAGAACAGAAGGGGGCGGCATGAGCAGCCTTGAGACCAGGATCATCATCTCTGCCCGGGACATGGCCACGTCCACCATGCGCAGGGTGGAGATGTCTTTGGAGGGTGTGCGCAGCCGGGCTTTGGCCGTGGGCGGGGTCATGGCCACGGGCCTGGGCCTGGCCTACGTGGCCAAGGAGAGCCTGTCCGCAGCCGACAAGATCGGCAAGGTGGCGGACAAGGTGGGCTTCACCACGGACCAGCTGCAGGAGCTGCGCTACGCCGCCGAACTGAACAACGTGGCCCAGGCCCAGCTGGACATGGGTATGCAGCGCTTTTCGCGTCGCCTGGGCGAGGTGGCCCAGGGCACGGGCGAGCTGCTTGCCGTGTCCAAGCAGTACGGCGTGCAGTTGCGCGACGGCAACGGGCAGATGCGTTCCAACATCGATCTGCTGGGTGATTTCTCCAACGTCATCCAGAACGCCGAGAGCGATCAGGAGGCCCTGCGCATCGCCTTCAAGCTGTTCGACTCCGAGGGCGCGGCCCTGGTGAACATGCTGCGCGGCGGCAGCGGCGCCCTGAACCAGATGCGTGAGGACGCCCACTCCCTGGGTCTGGTCCTGGACGAGCAGCTGATCCGCAATTCCGAGAAGGCCAACGACGAATTGACCCGTTTGGAGCGTGTGCTGCGCACCCAGTTGGTGGGCACGGTGGCCGAGTTCTCGCCTGAGATCGCCGCCCTGTCCGTGGAGATGCTGAATTGGGTGCGCGCCAACCGGGAACTGATCGACCAGAAGACCCATCAGGCCGTGGACGCCATCAAAACCTCCGTCTCCAGCCTGGTGGACGTCTACCAGGCCCTGCCCGACGAAGTGGTGGGCGCTGCCGGCTACGGGCTGATCGGGGTCATGGCCCTGGGCGGCGTGCCCGGGCGGACCATCGCCCTGTTGAAGTTCGCCCACGACCTGGGCGAAAGCCTGGGCAACATGGCCCTGGGCCTGTCCGACGAGGACATGGCCAAGATCGAGGCGCTGAAGCAGGGCTCGTATCTCGACAGGCTGATCGACTCGCTGTCGGACTCGGACAAGGGCCTGGCCATAACCCTACCCCCTGCGCCCGAGGTCAAGGCGCTGTCCGGGGTCGTGAGCGATGTCCAGGCCATGTGGGACAAGGCCCACCCCCAGGCCACGGCTGCGCCAACATCCACGGCGTCCAGCGGCACCGGAGGCGCGACCAGGGCCCCGGCCAAGGCGACGAAGTCCAACTACATCCTGGCGGGCAGCGACGAGCACCTGGCCTACCTGCTCAAGAGCTACGAGAAGATCTGGGACGACCGCCAGCAGGGCGAGGCCCAGGTGGACGAGGCGATCCTTGAAAAAGAACGCGAGTGGATGGCCCAGCGCAGCACCCTGTACGAGGAGACCATGCTGGCGCTGCATGGCTATGAGGAGGCGTTCACCCAGACCCAGGCCGAGCAGGTCATGGCGCGCGTGGAACGCGAGACCCAGGCCGCCGAGATAGCCAAGGACAGCTGGGCCGAGATCGGCCAGGTGGCCGTGGATACGGGCTACCAGATGGGCAATGTCTGGGTGGAATACCGCAAGACCGGCGAGTTCAATCTGAACAGCCTGAAGGACTACTTCCTGGACTCCATGACCCGCATGGCCAGCAACAACGTCATGGACGAGCTGATGGGCTCGTTTTCCAGCGGCGGCTCGTCCGGCGGCGGGTTCCTCGGTTCCATCACGGCCCTGTTCAACGCCAAGGGCAACGTCTTTGACGCCTCGGGCGTGGTGCCCTTTGCCCAAGGCGGGATCCTGGACAGCCCCACCCTGTTCCGCTACGGGCCGGGCGGGCGCAACGTGGGCGTGGGCGGCGAGGCCGGGGAAGAAGGTCTCTTTCCCATTGTGCGCAATTCGCGCGGAGATCTCTCCATCAACGGCGTGGGCATGGGCGGGCTGACCCAGCACCTGCACTTTGACTTTCGCGGGGCGGACGGTTCCGTGGTGGGCCAACTGCGGACCATGGCCAACCAGATCGCCACCCTGGCGGCCCAGAAGAGCCTGGTGGCCCTGAAGGACAGCCAGCGGCGCGGGAGGAGAAACTGATGGCCATCACCTACCCCCTGGCCTTCCCCACCGTGTACCCCAGCGAATGCACCTGGATCGCCCGGCCCGTGGTGGCCGTGTCCGAGAGCCCGTACACCTTCAGCCAGCAACCCCAGGACTGGGGGGGGCAGCGCTGGGAACTGACCTTCAATTTCCCGGCCATGCGCCGGGAGCGCGCCGAGCTGTTGTACTCCCTGCTCTTGAAGCTCAACGGCAGGTGCGGCACCTTCCTGTTGGGCGACCCCGGGTCCAGGACCCCGCGCGGGTCCGTGGCCGGGGACCCCGTGGTCAACGGAGCCAGCCAGACAGGCAACGAGCTGTCCACCAGCGGCTGGACCCCCAACGCCTCGGGCGTGCTGCTGCGCGGCGATTACATCCAGTTGGGCACCGGGGCCACCAGCCGCCTGCACTACGTGCTGGACGACGTGGACGCCGACGAGAACGGCCGGGCCGACCTGTTGTTTTGGCCCAGCCTGCGCGAGTCCCCCACGGCGGCGTCGCCCATCGTGACCAGCAACACCGTGTGCCGGTTCCGCCTGTCCAGCAACGAGTTGGCCAGGACCGTGTTGCCGCCCATCCTGTTCAGCAACATGACCGTGGCCGCCGCGGAGGTGATCTGATGGCCGATCGCGAGATGGAAGCCGCTTTTGAGGCCGCCCTGCTGGCCGACGTGGTCTATCCGTTTCTGGTGGGCAAGATCGGCACGGCCTCCGGGCCGTTCAACTGCTGGACCGGGTTGGGGGACCTGGAGCTGGGCGGCGAGATCTACCACGGCGGCGGTTCGGCGGCCCAGGCCAGTCCCGTGGAGGAGACCAGCGACCTGTTTGCGGCGGGCATGACCTTTGCCCTGAACGACATCGGCGACGAATGGATCCAGACCGCCCTGAACGAGATGCGCCAGGGCGAGGAGGCCGTGCTGTCCCTGGGGCTGTGGGCCCCGGAGGGTGGCGTGGCCGGGGTGCTTCCGCTGTTCAAGGGCCTGACGGACGTGCCCATGCTGGAGCCCGGCCCGGAGCGGTTCTCGGCGTCTGTTTCCGCCGAGTCGCGCTTTATCCTGCTGCGCCAGGCCAGTGAACGCCGCCACACCCACGAGGACCAGCAGATCGACTACCCGGGAGACCTGGGGTTTGAGTTCGTGGAGGGCGTGCAGGACGACGAGATCAAGTGGGGCAAGAACTGATGCGCCGCATGAAGGACTGGACAGGCCGCCTGGCCCTGGCCCTGCGCGAGGCCCAGGGCAGGCCCTTTGCCTGGGGCGGTCACGACTGCTGTCTGTTCGCGGCGGACTGCGTGCTGGCCATGACCGGGTTTGACGCGGCCCACTGGTTTCGGGGGAGCTACTCCACGGCCCTGGGCGCCGCGCGCAAGCTCAAGGAATACTCGGGCGGCGGGGTCGAACAGACCATGGAGCTCATCGCCGTCGGCATGGGGTGGCCCGAGATCCCGCCCGCCTTTGCCAGGCGCGGCGACGTGGCCCTGGTGGCGGTGGACGACGGCCCGGGCCTGGGAATCATCGACACCCTGGGCAAGGTGGCCGTGGCCGTGCGCCCCCGGGGGTTGGCCCGTCTGCCCCTGCGCGAGGCCCTGCGGGCCTGGAGGGTGCTCTGATGGGCGGAAGTTCCGGCGGGATCATCTCCAGCGTGCTCTCGGTGGCTGCCGTGGTGGCCGCCTGCGTACTGCCCGGCACACAGTTCCTGTTGCCGGCCACCATGCAATGGACGGCCATGGGCGGGATGTACGTGTCCGTGGGGCTGATGGCCGCCGCCTCGGTTCTGGGCGGCGGGGCAAAGAAGGACGAGCAGTCCTTCAGCGCTGCGGCCGCAGCCGAAGGCCGCGACCAGAACGTGCGCCAGGCCATCAGCTACCACCGCTGGGTCTATGGCCGCTGCCGCATCGGCGGGTCACTGACCTGGTGGCACAGCAACGGCAGCAAGAACAAGAACCTGCATACCCTGTGGACCCTCACCGGCTGCCCCATCGACGGGCTGGAACAGCTGTATGTCTATGACCAGGCCGTGACCCTGGATGCAGGCGGCTGGGTGCAGAACGGCGACTACAAGAACCTGATCCAGTTCAAGTTCGGCAACGGCACCGTGGAGGGCGACGCGGACCTGCAGGCGACCATGGAGGCCGTGAGCGGCGGGGGCTGGACCAACGCCCACCGCCAGTACGGCTGCGCCAAGCTGTACATGCTCTGCAAGTGGGACGAGAAGTTTTCGGGCATTCCGCAGTGGAAAGCCGTGGTGCGCGGACGCCGGGTGATGGACCCGCGCACGTCCGCGACGGCCTACAGCAACAACCTGGCCCTGTGCATCCGGGACTTGCTGCTCAACCATCCGAAGCTGCGGTTCCCGGCCGAGGACCTGCACGACGACAACTGGATCGCCGAGGCCAATATCTGCGACGAGGACGTGGCCATCCCGGGCGGCGGCAGCGAAAAGCGCTACACCGTGGACGGCGAGTTCACCCTGGACCAGGTCCCGGAAACCACCATCAAGAACATGCTGACCAGTTGCCGGGGGATGCTGGTGCCCAGCGCCAGCGGCATCCGCCTGTACACGGCGGCCTGGCGTGAGCCGACCATCACCCTGACCCTGGACGACCTGGACGGGCCCATCAGCGGCCTGGTCACGCGCACCACGCGCAGCGAGTTGGGCAACGGCATCAGGGGCCTGTACACCAACCCCGAGACCTGGGAGACCACGGACTACCCGGCGGTGAGCAGCGCGGCCTACCTGGCCGAGGACAACGGGGATCCCCTGTGGCTGAACGCCGACCAGCCCTTCAATCTTTCGCCCTACCGCGCCCAGCGGGTGGCCAAGATCGAGCTGGCAGAGAACCGCCAGCAGATCGCCTTCACCCTGCCCCTGAAGATCTCGGGCCTGCGCTGCGCCGTCGGCCTGCCCGTGCGCCTGAGCATCCCCAAGTTCGGTTGGGTGGACAAGCCGTTCCTGGTGCTCAATGCGGCCATTGCCCTGCGCGACGGCGGCGAGGACCAGCCCCCGCGCCTGGGCATCGACCTGAAGGTCAAGGAGACGGCCGAGGCCTCCTTTGACGATCCGGACCTGGAGGCCGTGGACCCGGCCCCGGACACTGGGCTGCCCAACTGGTCCACCGTGGACGCGCCCCGGAACCTGGCGCTGAGCAGCGGCACCAGCGAGTTGTATCTGCGCGGCGACGGCACCGTGGCCAGCCGTCTGAAGCTGGCCTGGGACGAGGTGGACGACGGCTACGTGCTGCAGGGCGGGAGCATCGAGGTCCAGTACAAGGCCAGCGCCAGCGAGGCCTGGGTCAATGCCCAGACCCTGCCTGGCTCGGCCATGGAGACCTGGATCTACGACGTGCAGGACGGCGCGGACGTCGACGTGCGGGTGCGGGCGCGCAACGCCATGGGCGTTTACAGCGAGTGGGCGCAAGAGGACGGGCACACCGTTGTCGGCAAGACCGAGCCGCCCAGCAACGTGGCCAGCCTGACCGTGCAGCAGAACGGCGCGCTGTGCACGTTCAGGTGGACAGAGGTGGTGGACAAGGACCTGGGCGGTTACGAGATCCGCTACACCCCCCAGGGGTCCTGGAACTGGGAGAATGCCCAGGGGGTCATCAGCGCAAACAGGGGCGACCTGTTGGACACGGCGTCCCTGCCGCCCGGCTCCTGGACCGTGGGCATCAAAGCCCTGGACACCTCCAAAAATCCCAGCCAGGCCGCCGCCGTGGCGAACATCACCGTCACCAATTTCAACGACATTGTCCTGACATCCAGCGAGCACCCGCGTTGGCCGGGCGCCATGGACGGCTTTGTGGTGCATCCCGTGACCCGCGAGCTGGTGCCCCTGGCCCTGGGCACGGCCAGCGACGATGGCTGGGAGACCTTTGACAGCTTCAATCCCAACCCCGTGGCCTACGCCCTGTACCAGGGCCAGGCCGTGGACATGGGGTTCGACGCCCCGGATCTGCGGGTCTGGTCCCAGACCGTGGGGCGGCTGGGGCCGGGCGAGACGCGCGGGGCCGCAGACCCGGAGTTCCAGCTGGACCACCGCCTGGACGCAGGGGCCTGGAGCGGCATGTCCCCCTGGACCCTGGGCAGCGTGGAGGCGCGGCACCTGCGCCCGGGCGTGGGCCTGGACCCGGCCACGGGTCAGGGAGTGGTCCAGGCCCTGACCATGGTCGTGGATGTGTCCGAGCGGGCCGAATCGGCCAACGGGGTTGTGGTGCCCGTGGGCGGCCTGGCCGTGGAGTTCTCGCGCCCGTTCCATACCGACAGGATCAACGTGCAGCTCAGCGCGGCCGGGAGCGTTCCGCTGCTGCCCATGTACAACGACGTCACCGCCACGGGCTTCATGGCCCGGGTGTTTGACGCCACAGGCACGGACGTGGGCGGCAGCATCAACTGGACCGCCATGGGCGTGTAGGAGGACCAATGCCGACAGCCAAATGGATACAGCCCGTTTTTACGGGCGTTGACTCTGTGACCTACAAGACCATCCTGGACGGCTGCGTGAAGATCCTGGCGCGGCTGGCGGCCCTGTTTGCGCCATGCGCCCAGGACACCCCGGACATGACCGTGCGCCTGGCCCCGGGCGTGATCCCGGCCCTGGGGGGACTGGCCCTGGAAGTGGCCGCGCAAAGCACGGACAGCCTGACCGCGCCCGGGGCCGAGCCGCGCCGGGACATCGTGTACATCGATGCGGCCAGCGGAACCGTGGGCGTGGCCACCGGAACCGAGGCCGCCGTGCCCGAGGACCCGGGCATCCCCCCGGGCGCGCTGCCCGTGGCCCGGGTCAGCCTGTTCGTGGGCATGACCGAGATCACGGATCAGGATCTGGAGGACCTGCGGGCGGGCCTGAACCTCATGGGCCTGGGCACGGGCGCGTTCGCGGAGCTGGGCACGGCACAGGGGCAGGTCCCTGTGCTGGGTGCCGGGGGGCTGCTGGACCTGGCCCGTTTGAGCGACATGGTGGGCGATGCGGGCGCGGGCGGGACGCGGGGCCTGGTGCCCGCCCCGGGCGCTGGCGCGGCCACCAGATTCCTGGCCGGGGACGGGACCTGGAAGATCAGCGGCGGCGTGCCCGTGGGCACGGTGCTGGCCCTGGCCGCCAGCGCCGTGCCCGCCGGTTGGCTGGAGTGCAACGGGGCCAGCCTGTCCACCAGCACCTACGCAGACCTGTACGGGGTGCTGGGTACGGTCTTCGGCTCGGGGAGCGGGACTTTCAATCTGCCGGATCTGCGCGGCGAGTTCGTGCGCGGCTGGGACCATGGCCGGGGCGCGGACTCCGGACGCACGTTCGGCAGCTATCAGGCCGACGACTACAGGTCACACGCCCATTCCGGCTGTGCGGATGTGGACACCTCGCACCCTGCGAACGTCAGCGATGGCGCAGGATATGGTGCGAAATCCGGCGGCACCTCGGCCAGTGGCGGAAGTGAGACTCGCCCGCGCAACCGGGCGCTGATGTTCATCATCAAGTATTAGGAGGAGCCATGGATATTTACAATTATCATCCCGAGACCGGGGAATATCTGGGTGGGGGCGTGGCGGCCCTTGATCCCCTGGAGACCAGGAAGGCGGGGCTGGACGTGTTTCTGCTGCCTGCCAATGCGACGACGACGGAGCCGCCCGAGCCGGGGGATTTCCAGTGGCCCGTGTGGACGGGCGCGGCCTGGGAGCTGACCGAGGATCACCGGGGGGTGGTGATGTACTCCACGGCCACGGGCGAGGTGGTGGAGATCACGGAGTTGGGGCCGATCCAGGCGGGCCTGACGGACACGGCCCCGGGCGAGTTTGAAGTCTGGGACGCAGGGACCGGGGGCTGGGTGGTGGATCTGGCGGCGGCCAACGCCGCGCGGGTGGCAGAGATCGATGCGGCCTTGGCCGTGCTGGACGCCGCAGCCGTGCGTCCGTTGCGGGCGATCATGGCCGCTGAACAGGCTGGTGTGACGCCGGACCCGGACAACGTGGCGCGCCTGGCTGATATCGAGGCCGACGCCGTGGACCAGAGGGGTGAGCGGGCGGGGTTGGCCTGATCAGAATGTGTCAGGGATTGTTGGGGGTCAAATCAGCTGATTCAGACGCAATCCTCACGTGGAGACGCTGAAGAATTGGTATCAACCATCCAGCCATACGTCCCAGTTGTCTGATCGGGGCGGGCAGTGCTGTTGTTCTGGGGGGAAGTGATAGTTGCGGGATGGGAGAGGGCCTTGTTGACAGCGGAGCCTGCTTGATGACAACCCCAGAGGAATAATCCAAGGGCTACAATCCACGCGCAAGTTGTCAAAACATGAAACACTAATCCGACCCTGTGGGCCCAGTTTTTTTTATCTAAATTTTCTTGCTGATCCGGCGTGTCTTGACCCGGCCAAGGCCTTTGCAACAGTTGGCCTGCCTTTATATTAGTACTTTCACTATAGAAAAGCTGTGACATGTAGGTCAAACCCGCAACAAGGGTTGCTGCCACGGCCCCAAGGACAAAGAGGACAAGGGCGGAAGCAAGGTCCTGCTTGATGGGAGCCAGCGCCGATTGCGGATCGTTAAAGACCTGCCCCAGAAAGGCCAACATGGTGGCGGCTCCGCCGCCGCAGATGATCAGAAGAGCTCGGCCGGCCCCTTGCCCAGTTACAATGACAGACCAGAACATCCTGCCGCAGTCATCAAAGTGTAGTGAGATGGTTATCACCTGACAGTTGGCCACAAAAGTGAACGTGGTCATGCCGCCCTTGGTTGGGGTACGGCTGGAGTTGCGAAACTTCACCGAAACCTCAAGCCAGGAGAACGTCAT
>Ga0180007_10002067_pt1 | contig 24806 bp, 17 predicted proteins | sample MM_PC_MetaG_FD_121122 | JGI IMG/M metagenome (GOLD analysis project Ga0180007, IMG submission 121122) | Groundwater microbial communities from the Aspo Hard Rock Laboratory (HRL) deep subsurface site, Sweden - MM_PC_MetaG | ecosystem: Environmental > Aquatic > Deep subsurface > Groundwater... | reverse complement strand
GCAGGGAACTCGTCCCCAAGGACATGCTGCTGGAACTGGACAGTGCTCGTATTGTTATCACCAACTTCCACTCGTTCAAGTTACGCGAAACGATGGAGATATCTAAAGGTGGTCGAGCCCTCCTCCAAGGTCGGGATGGACCACCGGTCGAGACTACTGAGACCGAGGGTCAGATGCTGCAGCGAGTCATGCCAGAGCTAATGGGTTTTAAGAACATCCTCGTCATCAATGATGAGGCCCATCACTGTTACCGTGAGAAACAGGAGGACGACGACGAACTAAAGCTGAAGGGTGATGAGCGTGAAGAGGCGGAGCGGAACAATGAAGCAGCCAGGCTATGGATAACGGGGCTGGAAGCTGTTCAGCGGAAGCTGAGCATCTCTAAGGTCATCGACCTTTCCGCAACACCATTCTTTCTCAGTGGATCAGGTTATGCGGAGGGCACGCTTTTCCCTTGGACCATGTGCGACTTCTCACTTATGGACGCCATTGAGTGCGGAATCGTGAAGCTCCCAAGGGTGCCTATAGCCGACAACATACCCGGTACCGAGATGCCGAAGTTCAGGAATCTCTGGACTCATATACGCACGAAGATGCCTAAGAAGGGACGAGGAAAAGGAAAGCAGCTTGATCCTCTGAGTCTTCCGGTGGAACTACAGACTGCCCTTGAAGCACTCTATGGTCACTATGAGAAGACCTTCAACCTCTGGGAGAATTCAAATGTACCAGTGCCTCCATGCTTCATCATCGTCTGTAACAATACCTCCACCTCGAAGCTGGTGTACGACTATGTCTCCGGTTTCCAGTGGGATAAGGAGGACGGTAGCAAGATCCTGGTAAACGGACGCCTGCCCCTCTTCCGGAACTTCGATGAAAACACTGGCGAGCAACTCGCTGTACCCAAAACTCTCCTGATAGACAGTGTTCAGCTTGAATCCGGCGATGCTCTGGATGCGAATTTCCGCGGAATGGCCGCAGACGAGATAGAGCACTTCAGGCGTGACATCATCAGAAGGACTGGTGACCGGCAACAGGCCGAGAATATAACCGACCAGGATCTGCTCCGCGAGGTGATGAACACTGTGGGAAAGGAGGGGAGACTTGGTGGTTCTATTCGCTGCGTGGTATCCGTGGGTATGCTTACCGAGGGATGGGATGCCAACACAGTAACCCATGTGCTGGGAGTAAGAGCCTTCAGTACCCAGCTCCTTTGCGAGCAAGTCATTGGTAGAGCCCTTCGCCGACAATCTTATGAGCTGGATGAGGATGGTCTGTTCCAGGTCGAGTACGCGGATGTACTGGGGATTCCTTTTGACTTCACTGCTAAACCGGTTGTCGCTCCACCGCAACCTCCCAGAGAGAACATACATGTTAGGATGCTATCCCCTGAGCGGGACCATCTGGAGATTACCTTCCCAAGGGTTGTGGGTTATCGGATAGAATTACCCGAGGATCGAATTACGGCGAACTTCACACCGGACTGTGTTCTTCAACTGACGCCAGATTTAGTTGGTCCCTCCGTAACCCGTAACAGCGGTATTATCGGTGAGGGAATTGACCTAAATCTCGTCCACACTAAGGGAGTAAGAAAGCAGAGCATCCTCTTCAACCTTACAAAGCGCCTGCTGGAGACAAAGTGGCGAGATCATGGAGACGAACCAAAGCTCCACCTTTTCGGTCAGCTCATGCGCATTACTCGCAAGTGGATGGATGAGTGCCTCGTCTGCAGAGGAGGTACCTATCCTGCTCAGCTACTCTACCAGGAGCTTGCCGACATGGCTTGCGAGCGTATCACTGCTGCCATCACCCTTACCATGGGTGAAGGGCGTCCCGTTAAGGCCGTACTCGATCCTTACAACCCCATTGGCTCCACGCAACATGTCAACTTCAACACATCGAAGAAGACAAGGTGGAAGACGGACCCATCCAAGTGCCCGGTGAACTGGGTCGTATTAGACAGTGACTGGGAAGCAGAGTTCTGTCGCATCGCTGAGAGCCACGATAGAGTGACAAACTATATCAAGAACCAGGGTCTTGGTCTGGAAGTACCGTACCGCTACGGCTCTATCAACAGGACTTACATCCCTGACTTCATAGTACGAGTGAATGATGAGAGGGGAGAAGATAACCTCCTGAACTTGGTGGTCGAGATTAAAGGCTTCAGGGGTGAAGATGCAAAGGACAAGAAACTCACCATGGACAACTACTGGGTACCTGGGGTGAACAACCATGGCACTTTCGGTCGTTGGGATTTCGTGGAATTGACAGATGTGTTAAGCATGCAGGGGGATTTCGAGAAGATCATCGAAGCTAGAACTCAGAAGAGGTAGTTGGTAATGGCAAAAAAGAAGAACGAGAAGAAACAGGTTGAGACTCTGACACATGATGATGCATCTCGTAAAAACATCCCAACCGCAGAGTATCAGAGCATGATCACCGAGGGGGACAAGACACCAATATTGGTTGCTTACGAACGTCGCAATCCCGATTTGGATCCGCAACTCGTCTGGCGCGGTAAAGACATGCAAGACTGGTCAGACCTAGTCGTTCAGGCACCACCGCTCTATATCCAGGAGAAGGTGCATCCCAAGTTCCTCATTGACGATCTGATGAGGCAAACAGAATCCAAAGAACCAACAGACGATCTGCCCGACCTCTTCGCAGACTTCAATGGTCTTCCTGACGAAAGTGCCAAGACAGAATTCTACCAGCACGAAGCCAACTGGACGAATCGTATGATCCTTGGCGATGGCTTGCAGGTGATGGCCTCATTGGCTGAAAGGGAAGGGCTTCGCGGTAAGGTTCAATGCATCTACATCGATCCACCCTACGGCATTAAATTCAACAGCAACTTCCAGTGGTCTACTACCAGCTGCGATGTGAAGGACGGTAAAGCAGACCACATCACCCGCGAACCCGAGCAAGTAAAGGCGTTCAGAGACACTTGGCGATACGGTATCCATTCTTACCTTACCTATCTGCGTGATAGGCTGACAGTAGCAAGGGATCTACTGACCGAGTCTGGCTCGATTTTTGTGCAAATCGGGGACGAGAATGTTCACCGGGTGAGGGCGTTGATGGATGAGGTGTTTGGGGAGAAGAACTTCGTGGGTTTGATTACATTTAAAAAGACTCAGTACCAAGAAAGTGAATTCACAGCAAACATCGCTGATTACCTACTGCTTTATGCTAAAGAGAAGCCGAAGATGAAGTTTCGCAAGAGTTGGCGTTCAGCAAATCTACAAGATATTGACTACTCGAAGTATAACAAAGCATTGGATAGTAATGGAGCTGTAGTAAGCATTCCAAAGGAGTGGCGGATCTGGCCAAACAAAATCCCAGAAGATTGGACTCCGTTCCGAGATGATATCACATTAACACAAGATGGTGGTGGAGAGCAGGATAATAAGTCATGGAGAGTCTTTGGAGAGACTTTCCTTCCCGGCCTCGGTCGGCATTGGCGTACACACCACCCAACTGGACTTCAGAGACTTTACTTTGCCAGCCGAGTGAAACCTGGGAAATCGCGTCCTTTCTACATTGAAGGCTACAATGATTCACCATCAGTCAGAACACAGAATATATGGACTGAGTCATTGGCTGGTGCACAGAATAAAGTCTACGTTGTCCAGACGAATGTGCGCGTTGTTCAGAATTGCCTTCTCATGACCACCGATCCCGGTGACCTCGTCCTTGACCCCACCTGTGGTTCCGGTACTACAGCCTACGTTGCTGAGCAGTGGGGCAGGCGCTGGATTACTATTGATACTTCGCGCGTTGCTTTAGCTTTAGCCAGAGCCCGGATTATGGGTGCCCGGTACTCCTTTTACCTGCTTGCGGACAGCAGAGAGGGGCAACTCAAGGAAGCTGAGATAAGCCGTACTGCACCTTCGGATGCATCCACCTACGAAAATATCCGAAACGGATTCGTGTATGAGCGTGTACCTCACATTATGCTGAAGACGATTGCCAACAACGCTGAGATAGACGTTATTTGGGAGTCGTACCAAGAGAAGCTGGAACCTGTTCGGAAAAAGTTAAACTCATTGCTGGGCACTTCCTGGGAGGAATGGGAGATACCCAGGGAGCTCCCTGTGGAGTATGCTGGGAATGGCGAGGCTGACCTAGTGCATATTTCGTGGTGGAAGCTGCGAATGGCACGGCAGAAAGAGATAGAGACCTCGATAGCTGCCAAGGCTGATAATGAGTACCTTTACGATAAACCATACGAAGACAAGAAGAAGGTGCGAGTTGCGGGTCCCTTCACAGTGGAGAGTCTTTCACCGCATCGGATACTCGCAGTGGACGCAGACGACGAGTTATTCGAGAACCTCTCTGAGTCAAAGCTGCCCTACAAAGAGAATCGGGACTTTGGAGAGATGATACTTGGTAACCTCCGGATCTCTGGTGTACAACAGGCCCACAAGGGGGACAGGATAAACTTTACTTCACTGGTGGGATGGCCCGGTGACTACATTTGCGCCGAAGGCTACTACACCGAGGCCGGTAAGGAAGATGGTCCTAAGCGGAAGGCTGGCATCTTCATCGGACCCGAGTTTGGAACGGTATCTCGGCCCGACCTTGTGGCTGCTGCTCGTGAGGCGGCGGATGCTGGTTTCGATGTGTTGATCACCTGCGCATTCAACTACGATGCTCGAAGTACTGAGTTCGACAGGCTAGGGAAAGTGCCGGTGCTAAAAGCCCGGATGAACGCCGACCTTCATATGGCGGATGATTTGAAGAATACCGGTAAAGGTAACTTGTTCGTAATCTTTGGACAGCCGGACATCGATATAATTGAGATCGACAACAACACTCTACAAGTTAAGGTGAATGGCGTAGACGTGTTCCATCCGCAGACAGGGGAGATTAGGAGTGACGGCGCGGAGGGAATAGCTTGTTGGTTGATCGACACGGACTACAACGAGGAAAGCTTCTTCGTAAGACATGCCTACTTCTTGGGGCAGAACGATCCTTACAAGTCGTTGAAGTCTACTCTCAAAGCAGAAATAGATAAGGATGCTTGGGAAACTCTTCACAGCGATTTGTCACGGCCATTCGAGCGACCCTCTTCCGGTCGGATCGCTGTCAAGGTGATCAACCACCTTGGCGATGAGGTGATGAAGGTTTTCCGGGTGTAAGTGATATTAACCCGAGTGTACGGAACCGCCCACTTGGCGCAAAGGGTCTCCGTGCACCAAGACAACCCCAGAGGAGTTACCGTGAGAATACTTGAGCTAATGCTTGCTATACGCAACCTGGACGCGGTCTTACCAGAGTTCCAACGCGAATTCGTCTGGGAAAGAGAACTGGCGAAGCAGTTGATGGTATCGCTCTTGCGAGACTACCCGACCGGCAGTCTGCTCTTCTGGAAAACCAAGACCCCGCCGGAGATCAAGAACAATGCTGTGGATATCACCAAGATCGGCACGGCCAACGTTATCCTGGACGGACAGCAGAGACTTACCACGCTGTACTTGCTGACTCAAGATGAGATTCCTCCCTACTACGTGGAAGCAGATATCAAGAACGATCCGCGTAATCTCTACTTCGACTTGGAAAGCGGAGACTTTAAGTACTATCAGAAGCTACGTATGGAGTCGAATCCTACCTGGATACCAGTGACCGACTGCTTTTGCCGAAAAGACATCAATCCGTTCCAGATCGCACAGCAGAAGACCAGCATTCAAAATGAACAGTTCAAAATCGCTCAGATTTTAAACGACAACTTAAACCGACTACGTAATATCATGGAGAAGGAATACCCAATCCAGACTGTCCCCACCACAGCCGACATCGATGACGCAATTGACGTCTTCGATCGAGTCAATAATATGGGCACGAAACTAACAGACGCAGAACTCGCCCTGGCACATATCTGTGGCAAGTGGCCGCAGGCGCGCCAAGTGATGAAAAAGTATATTGCGAGTTTGGGGGTGATCCACTTCCATTTCTCGTTGAGTTTCATGGTGCGTTGTCTTGTTGCTGTCACCCGAGGACGTGCGCTGTTTGAGACAATCCACGACATCTCCGGACAGGAAGCGCAGAAGGGGTGGGAGAAGCTCAAAAAGGTTCTGGACTATGTCGTTTCGGTCTTGCCGAAGTATGCATACGTTCATTCGACTGAGGACTTAAACACCACGAATGTCCTGGTTCCTTGGGTAGCGTACCTTGGTAGGCACGAGAGATTCGAGTCGGACGCAATCATCAGGCGTGCTGTTCACTGGTTATATGCCGCAAGCGCCTGGGGCCGGTATTCCAGCCAAACTGACACCAAACTGGATCACGACATTTCGATCATCCATCAGAATGATGCGCCGTGGACAGCTTTGGTCAACACCATCATTGATCAACGTGGCCGTATTGAGCTTACTGCTTCTGATCTGGAGGGCCGTGGTAAAGGTCAACCACTATACCGCATGACGTATATTCTAGCTAAAGCACTCGGCGGTGTTGACTGGTGCAATGGACTGCCACTCGACATCAAGCAACAGGGATCGTACTTGATACACAGCCATCACATCTATCCCCAGTCACGCTTATACGCTGAGGGCGGTTATGAGACGCATAATCACCTCCATAAGAAACTCGTCAACGAGATAGCCAATCGTGCATTCTTGACTGCCGACTCAAACTGGGATCTTGGATCTGATCTCCCAGAGATGTACTTTCCGGAAGTCCAGAAGCGCTTCCCTGGGGCGATGGAGAAGCAGCTTGTGCCGGAGAACCCTGGGCTTTGGCTAATAGGGAACTACGAAGCATTCCTCCGTGAGCGTCGGGCTTTGATCGCCACGGCCTTCAATAAGCTCATGGCGAAGCTACTGCAGGAACCGGAGCAGATGACTGTACGTGGCATTGAACAGCTTATTGCCGGCGGCGAAAGCGCTACAGTCGAGTTTAAATCGTCACTCCGGTGGGATGTCCGATTGCAGCAGGTCAACAAGGGACTTCAGAAGGTAGTGGGCAAAACAATCTGTGGCTTTCTGAACTCTGAAGGCGGGACGCTTTTAATCGGAGTTGCCGACGATGGTACAGCACTTGGAATCCAAGACGACATCAATACAACCGGTAGGAAGGACCAAGACGGTTTCCTGCAAGCCTTGACCCAGACTGTCGTAGACACTCTTGGAGAAGGGATTTCGCCATACGTAGATGTTACGTTCCATAGACTTGATAGCGAAGTCATCTGCCGCATTGATGTCGAGCCGAGCCCAGGACCAGTGTTTTTACAAGACGGCTTAAAAAAAGAGTTCTTCATCCGCTTCGGCAGTTCTAGTCGCCCCCTCGATATGGAGGCCGCACATAAATACATTGGGGAGAAATGGGGGTAGTTCCCACCGTTGGTGGGAGACGCTGACGGCACAGCACTTTGTCGCTCAGGGGCTTCGTTCGGGTGGCGAACTTGGAGAGGCTTAGTGCAAAACCGCAACGTTCAGTACAGAACCGACCCTATCTGTACACAACTGCTCGGTTCTGTACACAACCGTCCATTCGTGTACCCCTGAGGAGCCGAAGGCTTGTCATTGATTGTCAGTATATAGAGTGCTTGGTAAAGGACACATGTAATGCGTATAATGAATCCTCGTATTTTAAGTGTAAAAAGATGATTGTCGGCGCTTTTAACAGAACGGAGGCAGATGTTGGGTATTCTGAAGAGACAAAATCCAATAGAGCAAGATGTCACTGATGAAGAAGTCTACAAGATACTTGACAAGGTTTCGGAGTCCTTTGGCCCCGATTGGATTCAGTGCAAGGGCGACCACCCTCTTCAGCGGTTATGGAAACGAAAAGACTGGCTCAGTACAATTGAGCTCTATACACTTGGAAAAGCTTTGGATCGTCTTCAATCAGCATATCCGGCATGGGTTCATCACCAAGTCGAGTTAGCTAAATCCGACGATCTTAACGCAAGAAAAGGTGCATTCTTCGAGCTCATTGGTGTAAGTATGCTTTCAACAACTGATGGGACTTGTGCTGTTCCAACATTGCCTGATGCACCAGGCATTGACTGCAGCCTTAAGTTTGGCCCACGGACTTTTCTCAGGTTGAACTTGAAATGCTTTGGGTTCACAGCTACTCATATCGACTTCCTTGCAAAGATGAATGGCATAAATCAATTGCTGAGGGAAGAGCTAGATAAAAGACGATTCAAACCCGTCACAGTAATGGCCTTCTCAGAGGGAGTCTATCCGTCTGATGAGCAGTGGGCGCAACTTGAGGATGCAATTCGTTCCCTTCCCCCAGCGTGTCCCGATGAACCAATTTGCTTAAAGAACTACCAGTACTGGGACTTGATTCTTGCCCCTCTTTCTCTTCAGCAATATGAGCTTGCATCAGATAGACTTTCGTATACTTTTCAAGGGTCTTGTACCTACCACAGGAACGAAGTACGTAACATCAGAAGCAAGTTAGAGAGCGGATTCTCTGATCTAAGAAAGGCAGCGAGAGATGATGGGATTGAGTATTCAGATGTGCTATTTGTGCGAATTCCTGTTTCAGTGTCACTAACTTCCGTTCAGGAAGTCGCCGAGCAGCTCTTCAATGATTACGTTTTTGAGCATGTAACAGGAGTTCTTCTCTATCAACCTGATGTTGCTTTTACTAAATTAGGTGGAAATCGGGCCTTGCATCATTGCATTAGGTTTATCAGAAATCCAAAGAGTGAAGATTGCTCTAAATACCGCATCTTTGATAAACTACATATGAGCATACCTATAGGTATTATTACACAAGAACCTGTAAGTACCGCTCTCACAAATGGATCTGATGTCCATCATCTCAGCTCCTGCTATTTCTTCCAGAAAGGCGAGATCTTCGCCAAAGCTATGCTTGATGAAACTACATCCAAGGAAACCTTCTCTTGGAAGGGGCACATTCCAGGGGTCAAAGTACATGGTGTTTTTTCGAGGCTATTAGAAAGAAGCGTGAGCTTGTCTCTCATCGATTCGGATGAACTACTGGTTCTTCAAGAATCAAGAGTTGAGTAACATCCCTTAATCCAGTTTCCTTGAATATCGCTTACCAAACCCCACTATACTTTCCACTTTAGAAAGAACTCTATCCACCAATACGGTCTGTTCAATAGAAGCTTCCGGAATGAGATCATCCCTGATGATTGGAGTAGCAATTACCTTATAGTGCATTACTCTCCATTGATCGCGTTGTCGAGTTCGCTTGCAGAAGGAGCGTCCCAGGTAACCTTAAGGAAGGACGAACACTTCTATAATACTGTTCAAGTCATGTAAGGGAGTCTTCCTCCTTCACCGTAGGCGGTTTCTCACTTTACATGCTATTCATTGATGATGCTCCTTACTCCGACAAGCTCATGCAGTGAAGCAAGATTGCTCAAGTAAGGGATGATGACTGTTAAAAATTCTTCATACGAGGGGCCCCCTGATAGCCCGTTACCATATAAATACAGACTTGGAATGTTCAGTCTTAGTTTTTATGCTAACGAAAATAGCTGCCACTACCGCCACTATTAATCGGGTATAGTATTGTGGGGCATATTGATATCGGCCTTTAGTGTCAGCCCCTTCCAGAGTCTTGCTCCGGCGGTGCCTTTCTTGGGGGAGATACTACCTCTTGCTGTGAGTCGTTTACTGAATGTGGTTTTTTGGAGCGGTTCTTCGTTCTGCAGTTTACACCATTTCAGGTATGCTTCATACAGGTCTGCAATGGTTACCTCACTTGTGCGCGAGAAATGGCAGGACTCATCCAGGAAGTCTCTGATAACATCCTGTTCGCTCCTATAGATCTGGGTTTCCTCCTGCACGGCTTCAGAATACCAATGTGGCTCAGAGTACCAATCAGCAAGCCCTGCAATGAGCCAGTTGAGTATTCCAGCCTTCTCATGGAGGAGTAATTCGACTATGTCTTCCTGAGGTCTCTGGTCTTCAGGCTGAATCCGTCCTGACCATGGAATAAGCCTTACTCTTCGCCATATTCCATAATCAGTACCGACAATCACAGGTTTGTGGTTACAGAGCAGGAAGTGCTTACTGGTCTGCTTGAACTCGAAGTAATCCCGCCTCATATAACGAGCTTTCTGGACATCTCCTCCCGTGAGCTGTTTTACCTTAGCCTCATCGAGTTTCGATTCATTTGCGGTCTCAGAAGAGAAGACCATCCTTTTACCACATAGGTCTGCGATCTCTGTGGGGTGTTCTTCCCGACCTCTTTTCACCAGAAGGTTCGGTGCTGCCTGACCGGCGTATTCGCCCAGGATGGATTGGATCACGGTAGCTGTGGTGGATTTACCGTTAGCTCCCGATCCGAACCATATGTGCAGCATTTCTACAAGATTTGCACCAACCAGGGAAATGCCTAACCCGCGCTGTATTTCTCTTCTGACTTCGTGGTCATTAATGAAGTACCCAATATGAGTACTCCACTTTTCTGCTGTTGCAGAAGGATCGAAGGAGACTGGTGCTATCCTCGTGCACAATGTTTCCGGACAGTGTTTCTTCAGTATCAATGTGGAGGTGTTTCTGCAAGAGATATCCCGCAAGTCAAGTATTCCGTTCTCGAGGTTCAGTGCCCAGTGGTCAGCATCCCACTCTTCCGACTTGGTCAGAAAGCCTGGAGAGCCCTTCAGATATTTCAGTATGCTGTGTACTCTGCTGTAAGTCGAAACATCTCTTCCGTATTTTGTTGCAGGTGAGGCGGCATAGTCGTCGTTGTCCAGCAGTATCAGCCTATTACCGATTTCCCGTAGCAGGTCCTCTGTTGCGGCTCTGGTTGCTTCTGCTTCTGTGGCTTCTGCCCATAGCCGCCCATTCCATCTCATCCATGTGTTCTTACTTTCCCACCAACGCCATTTGCCACGCCATAATGGTTCCAGAACCTTGCTGTACCCATAATCGGTATCAGACTGAATAATGCACTCGTGTTCGATAGTGCTTACCGTCATGATTTCTTCTGCAGTATCGCGATTCTCTTCTTCAACAACAGAAAACAGGTCACTGGCATCGTTTACAACAGAGTAACTAACTTCCTTCAGACTCATCTTCAATACCTCTCAGCTGGCTTGTGATTCACTATCTGGTTTTTCTGTTTCATCCTCGACTTCGGCTGCGGCGTCCGCTTCACTCCACTGGTCCAGAAGCACTTTGTAAAGCATATCCGCAAAAATCTTCTTCTCCTCTTCAGGCACTTCTACAGAGCTGAAATTGAAATCATCGACTGTTGGCTTCATTCGATGACTCCTGCTGGAGGTTCTGGACTCTTCGATCTCTGGTGTTCAAGTGTGGCCTGTGCTTCCTTGTTAAACTGGAACACCGAGGTTTGCTCTTCAGTGGGGAATGGTCTGGGGCCGTGAGAATAGGTGCTACCAGGTGCTGTGACACCTGAGACGCATTTCATCGCACTTCTGACGGCCAGATTGTTCATTCCCTGTAATACCTCCTACAACTGATGTTACTTTTTTTTCACTGACTTTCCAAAAGCAGAAAAGAGCCGCCCTTTTCTTGGATGCGGAATGCTGGTATTCATTCATGGTAAAGCAGAGCGGAGGCTCAATTGGCAGTAACGAAGAAATGTGCGATCATTGTTCGAGTGAGCAACCCGGGTCAGGCAGTCACCGAAAAAAACACCATCGATATACAGGAAGCAGAAATTCTTAAGTACATTGAAGCCAAGAACTTCGATAAAGATGTGAAATATAAGAAGTTCAAGGTATTTAGGATGGTGGGTGTATCCGGCAGCAAATCATTCAACTCTTCACAGTTCGATGAACTCCAGCTTGACATAGCCCGAGGCGATGTTCAAGTGGTTATCTGTACCGCACTGGACCGACTGGGGCGTGATGTTTCAGGATTCCTGGATTTCTGGGAATACCTCCGTTGCTACAATGTGCAGCTAATCATCACCAGGATGAGCCTGGATACATCCACGCCTGTGGGTGAAATGCTCCTGGTGGTGCTTATGGCCCTTGCGAAGCTTGAACTGGACATCAAGTCGGAGCGAAACAGAGAGAATACTCTATCCAGGGCAAAGGACGGGCTGTATAACGGTTCAAGGCCCATTCTGGGCTATGATCTGAACCCGGATCCAAACATTGCTGGAAGGCTCGTGGTTAATGAAGAGGAAGCGAAAGTGGTGAGAATGACCTTCCACAAGTATCTGGAGCTTGGCTCCGACGCAAAGCTTGCGGATTATCTGAGTGGTCTCGGCCACAGGAACAAGCGCTGGCGTAACAGACATACCAACAAATGGATGGGGGGAGGCGATATCACCAGTAATGTAGTAAGAACAATGCTTAAAAACCCTGCCTACATTGCCATAAGAAGGTACAATGAAAAAGATGCCGAAACAGGAATGATGATTAGAAGAGAACAGCCGGGATGCTGGGATGCCATCGTTGAAGTTGAGCTCTTTAACAGAGTGCAGGAGGCCAGACGGGAAGCGATTGGAAAACGAGGTTACACTCCGAAGGTTGGCAGCGAGGACAAGGAAACCCATTTCAGTCTGCTCATTGAGGTTGTCCATTGCAGATACTGCGGCATGAAGATGTCGACAACGGGGGGAAGCGGGAATAGGAAGCCCTACCACTACTACACCTGCACAAATAACAGCTGCTCATATCTCGAGGACGAGAAACGCAAGACAGCGAAAAACAGTGTGAACTCGGAAGAGCTGGATAATGTTGCTTACGAAGCATTGAGGAAGCTTCTTACGTCGGATTCGATGTTGAATGATTTCATGAAGCTGCTTAATGAAAGAGTGAGGGAGAGGCAACCGGAGCTGCAAGGGCAGCTGAAGAAGCTTTCAGGTGCGATAGAGCGGCTGGAAAACGACAAGCGCCAACTGCTCATATCCCTGGGGCACCCTGAGAATGAAACTTCCGTTCATGCCGAGATCGGGCATGAAATTGATAAGACGGTGGTTCTAATTAAGGAATACACCAAGACACGCGAGGGCGTTACAGCGGAACTCGATAAGATTCGAAGCCGGACTCTCAAGCCTGCGGATGTTCGTAAAATTCTCTTGAACATGAAAGAGCTAATGAAAAAAGGAACGAAAGAGCAGAGGCGAAGTGTTGTACGCATGCTCTTCCGTTCCGTCACTGTGGACCCTGAGCAGGCCGAGTTCAACCTGCTCAGTGACTCTGTAATCTACCACCAGTTCGTTAACCGCAAACGCGGTGTTCTAGTAGCTGGTGATTTGGCGCCTCGTGGAGGACTCGAACCTACGACCTAGTGGTTAACAGCCACCCGCTCTACCAACTGAGCTAACGAGGCACGGCTTCAAGGCGGTAATATCGGAATCACTCCCTGATATGTCAAGAGAAAAAAAGGAGTATTTGCAAGGGTTTTTGTGTCAGAGAATCTGATAGGTGATGCTTCTTCATAATATGGTTTAAAAGCGCAATGCGATTATTCTCAACACAAGCCAGGTTGTTTCACAGAATGAATAATTTACGAAGTATCAGGAGAAGGTGCTCAGAGGTCTTCCAGTATGAGTGTTACAGGCCAGTTTTTTCCGGTGCAGTACAGTATTCCTGCTTCACCTTTTGCGATACCGTTCAAAACCCCTCCTGATGAAGGAAGAACGCTGCTCAGATTAAGAACCCGGCCGACAGTGCCGTTCTGCGGGTCAATGAAGAGTATTCTGTTCGAGCGCCACTGATTGGCAAGAATCTGGCCGTTGCGATACTCAAGTTCATTAAGAAAGTACTGGGGTTGGCCGTTAAGGGTAACCGATACTGAATCAACAGCGGAAAACGAAACCGGGTCTCTGAATCTCAGCAGCTGAGAGCCGTCGCTTTGCGCAAGCAGGTTTCCGGTGTTGCACAGCCCCCACCCTTCGGTATCAAGATAAAGCTGGCTCTGTATTTCCATTGTCCAGGGGTTCAACAGGAAAGCGGTGTGCTCCCGCCAGGAGAGAAGGCACACGGTGGAATCGTTCAGGAATGTGAATCCCTCTGCAAAGATGGAATCGGGAAGCCGCAGCATATCCAGAACCTCGCCAGTTTGCGGATCAGTCTTTCTGAAGGAAGACTGGCCGTATATCCCGGTGCTTTCCCAAAGATAACCGCACCGGAACTCCAGCCCCTGAGTAAATGCGCCCGGGTCATGGGGAATAATCCCAATGACGCCGGGCGATGCTGCAAGAAGAAGGAAAAGGGGAAGGATTACTGTCTGCCTCCGGAGGAATTGCGGCCGGAAGTGCCGGAGTCGGATCTGCCGGTGCTTTCCCCTCTGCCGCTGGTTGTTGAGTCTCCCTGAGGCTGAATAGTTCCGGCATTTGTGTACCTGTCGGTAAACCTCTGTGCTCTTACGGCGATTTCATTCGCATCCGGCGAAGCAAGCGAAAACCTGTTGATCTCGGTCATGACCCACTGAACCCTGTTTGCAGGAGACGGGTGTGTCTGCCAGAATCCGGGGCCGCTTCTGTTCGTAAGGCCATCCATGCGGTTAAGCACCGTGACCAGCGCCATTGGATCATATCCGGAAGCCGCAAGAATATGAACAGCGAGGCTGTCAGCCTGTTCCTCGGAATCACGGCTGTAACCGCGGGTAACGAGGTTCATTGTGATGTCGTCCACCACATCTCCGTAGTTTTCCGAAAGCTCTCTAACCTGATCGCCGCCCAGCTGCTGGGCTCCTTCGTTGCCAAGAGTTGTCCAGGCTGAAGTAAGTTTAGCCTTCTCAACAGACTGGATTCCATGCCGCAGAGCAATGTGAGCGACTTCGTGAGCTATCATTGCTGCAAGTTCATCTTCATTCTGAGCCAGATCGCAGAGACCTTTGTTCAACAGAACAATTCCACCGGGGCATGAGAGAGCATTTATGCCGGAATTGTTAAGAATCATGAAGTGCCAGCCTCCGTAGGTGAAGGGCTCCGGTGAAAACCCGGCCATCACCGCTCCGACTTCGTTCACATAAGAAACAGCTTCCGAGCTGAACATGGGTGTTGATGTGGCAAGGATGTTGGCGGCGACTGCCCTCCCGATGTAGTACTCTTCTGTGTCTGTTATCTCCCTGTTGGCCTCATCGAAAGCCTGGTAAACCGTGACAACACTTGCAACCTCGTCGCTTTGAACGATGTCTGTTATGTCTCCGAGACCGAAGGCCAGTATGGCAGAGATGAGAATTGCAGTCATTGTGTGCCCCCTTCCAGAAGAAGGCCGCCTACCAGAAATGCCTCGATAACAGAAGGTTCCACCACTATTTCTTCAATAAGGTCGACCTGGTCCCACGGAAGGTCTTTTCCCTGCGCATAGGCCCCTTCAACATCGCTGTTGAAGCCTCGGCCGGCAAGCATGATCATGTCTGAGTCGTCGGTTCCCTGGGAGCCCTGTGAAAGAATGGAGCCTGTGAGGGATGTTGCATGAACCCATCCCTGAATGCCGCCCGGGGCGGTGATGCTGTACCAGTCTCCCTGCACACCTGTTACCTGAACCACTGAGCCGAAGGTGAGTTCACCAACGGGCTGGGCATAGAAAACCGGCGAGGGGAAAATGTGCTGGTCACGAATTTTCACCGTTGCACCGGATCCCACCTGAATACCGGAGTCTTCTGAGAGAGCAGTTCCCGCGAGAATGGCGAGAACAGCAGAGACAGCAAGCAGATTCCGCATCATTCCTCCTGTTTCATTTTGTTTAGAGTAAAAAAGGTAAAATACAAGATATTGCTTATTTCGATGTTAGGGCCCATACGCCGTTCCAGTCTGCCGGTGCACCAGCCGCTATGAACTCTTTGCATCTGGCTTTAATGGTTTCCGAGGGGCCGTCGTTTTCTATTTGCTCCAGCAGTTCAAGTGCTTTGCCGAAGCTTCCGTTTCTGTAAAGAGCAAGCGCTTCACCGTATTTGTCTGCAAAAGCAGGCATTTCCTCAAGCGGTTCCCAGATGGTAACAGGCTTTTTCTGTCCAACCACCATCACCGTGTCTATTTCTCTGCAGACTATTTCACCGGGCAGTGCATTTCTTGTTGAATCAGTAAGCAGAATAGATGTACCATACACCTTGTTAACACCCTCAAGGCGGCTGGCAAGGTTGACATCGGTACCCATCATGGTGTAGTCAAAGCGTTTATCGCTGCCCATATTGCCAACTACCATCGAACCGCTGGCAAGACCCATTCTGGTGTGAAGTTCCGGGAAACCCATTTCCTTCAGCCTGCGGTTGAGTTCCCCATGCCTTTTCTGACATTCGAGAGCAGCTCCGGTGCCCCGCGCTGCATGGTCAGGATACTCAACAGGGGCGCCCCAGAACGCAATTATTGCATCTCCTTCAAACTTGTCTACAGTTCCTCCCGATTCAAGAATAATGTCTGTCATCTCGGTGAGGTAGATGTTGAGCAGTTTGACAAGATCCTGAGGATCAAGCTGTTCACTTATCGTGGTGAAACCCTGTACATCGCTGAAAAAGGCTGTCATAACCTTTTTCTCGCCCCCCAGTCTGAGCATTTCAGGGTTTTTGGCAACCTGAGACACAACAGCGGGGGAAAGGTACTGAGAAAAGGCGCTCTTGAGGAATCTCTTTTCCTTTGTGGCGAACTGATATGCGACCACTGAGCCTGCAAGCAGCGTGAGAACACCTGCTGCAACTGGAGGCACAGTTTCAAGCCAGAGATCCTGGTACTTGAATGCTGCAAGGCATGCTCCGACAAAGGCCAGTATCACGGCAAGCCCGGCAAGAGACGCAGGTATTACCCGTGGAATGAAAGCAAGAGCAGCGGCGACGAAGAAGCTGACAAGCAGTGTGAGAAGAACGGTAATCAAGGGGCTGCCAGTTGCCACATACCTGCCCTGCAATAAATTATCAACTGTGTTCGCAATAACTTCAACACCGGGGCATCTTGCGGAATACGGTGTGGGTTTAAGGTCCATGAGGTCGGAGGCGGTATAGCCCACAAGCACGATTGCTCCGCGAAGCCAGGAAGGCTGCATGGCGGTTGTGTCTCCCATCATTGCAGAGAATATGGCGTCAGCACCGATGGTTCTGTAAGTGCCGGAAGGGCCGTTGAACCGTATCTGCATTTCGTAGTCTTCGGTTAATGGGAATTCGTAATTGCCAAAAATCAGCCTTCCGTTTCTGAAATCTGGCGAGAGATTGTTTCGAAAAAGCATTGCAATTGCCAGCGCAGGGGACGGAACAGCTCCTGTTTCAGTGGGAAAGAAAAGAGGAAACTGCCTGAAGATACCGTCGGGATCAGGATATGCGTAAGGTGCGGCAAGAAATCTGGCTCCGGAAGCAATGGACGGTACCGGAGGAGATGCAAAAAGATATGGAGCAACGGTGTTCCCTTCAGGATGAAGGTTGATAATGGCGCCAGGCGGTATGGGTTGGCCTTCCTCCCGCCCAAGTCCGGTAATAAAAACGGTGTTTCCCTGACCTGCAGCAGCTCCGAATACGCTGTCTTCCGTTGCAGAAAATGTTGAACTCGTTGAGAAGGTGATATCAAAATACACAACTTTAGCCCCAGCCCGGAAAAGATAGCCGGTCATGTCTGACCATATCTGTCTGGGCCATGGCCACCCCAGCCATCCCATGGATTCAAGAGAAGCGTCATCGACGCTAATAATCACAATGCTGTCGCCTGCAGCTGATGTGTCGGGGAAGAGGTTGAACCGGAGATCGAGGGTGAGGTTCTCAAGCCCGGTGTCCAGACTGTTCAGAGTCAGTACCATTGATAGCAGTGTTGATACCGCTGCAATAATGAATATTCGTTTTTTCATGATTGGCTAATATAACTCTGCGGTTAACGCGGTACAGAGTCCTGAAAGTATATTCCCGGCCAACGATTAACAGAATGAGGAGGTGCAGCGATATGGATCTGCCTGTAGTGGCCATAATTGGCCGTGTTAATGTGGGCAAGTCTTCGCTTTTCAATAGATTGATAGGCGGGAGAGCCGCCATCGTGGATAACGAAGCAGGAGTTACGAGAGATCGCAAGATAGGTACAGGTGACTGGTGCGGTGTAAATTTCATCGCAGTCGATACCGGAGGGCTTGCTCCCGGCAGTGACGACCCATTTCAGGAATCAATAGAGAAGCAGGTTCGCCTTGCAGTGGAAGAGGCCCAGGCAATCATTCTTCTTGTGGACGGCAGCGAAGGTGTTCATCCTTTTGATGAAGCAGCTGTGGATCTGGTAAGAAGAAGCGGTATTCCCTGTTTCCTTGCAGTGAACAAGATAGACAGTGCCGGAAGACTCGACCTGGTGCACGAGTTTGCCTCGCTTGGAATGGGAAAACCTTGGCCGGTGAGCGCTGCTCACGGCCTGGGTGTGGGTGATCTTCTCGATGAGGTGGTCCGTGATCTGCCCAAAGTAGAAAACCCTGATTTTGACGGCGTGTCCGTGGCTGTAATAGGAAGACCGAATGTGGGCAAAAGCTCGCTTATCAACCGTCTTCTTGATGCAGAGCGCAATATTGTTACTCCGGTTGCGGGCACAACCCGTGATTCAATCGACTCCTACATCACATGGAAAGACACGAACTTCCGCCTGATAGACACTGCCGGTCTTCGCAAAAAGGCCAGGAAAATGGAGGATGTCGAGTTCTACAGCACCCTTCGGTCATGGAAAAGCGTCGGCAGTTCCGATGTGGTTGTGCTTATTCTTGATGGAGCCGAGTATCCCACCACCCAGGATCTTCGCCTTGCTTCAAGAGCCTGGGAAATGGGAAAAGGTCTTCTCATCTGTGTAAACAAATGTGACCTCGGTATCGACAGGCATCTGTGGATTAACAGTGTTATACAGAGATTTCCCCTGGCAAAGTGGATACCGATTTTCTTCACAAGCGCACTTGACGGGCAGGGAGTCGGAAGGCTTTTCCCAATGGTGCTTTCAGTTGCTGAACGGCGCAAAGCCATTCTTCCAACCGGAAAACTGAACAACATCATGAGGGCGGTTGTAAACGAGGTTCAGCCACCTTCGCCACAGGGCAAGATGCTGAAGTTTTTCTATATAACCCAGGTTAAGAGCTCACCTCCTGTTCTTGTTGTATTCGTATCCAGACCCGATCTGATACCGGAAAACTACAAGAGTTACTTCGAGAACAAGATGCACGATGATCTGAACATGAATGGAGTTCCCCTGAACATCATATACAGAAAGCGTGAGCATTGATGGAAGCAGTCCTGTACCTTGCTGCAGGATTTCTGTGCGGTTCCGTACCATTCTCATGGCTTCTGGGCAGGTTGAAAGGCGTTGATCTGAGGGAGCACGGGTCCGGTAATCCCGGTGCCACAAACCTTCTGCGAACCTGCGGAACCGGAATGGGTATTGCCGGTCTTCTGCTGGATGCGGTGAAAGGTGCTCTTCCAGTGTTTGCAGTGGTACATGCAGACCTGCCCATGATCTGGCTTCCAAGTGCCGCAGCGGTTGCTGCGGTATGCGGGCATGTGTTCATGCCCTGGTTCGGGTTCAAAGGGGGCAAAGGAGTTGCAACGGCTCTTGGAGCTCTTCTTGTTCTTTCAACAAAGCCCGTTTTGTGTGCTCTGGGACTATTCATACTGCTTCTTGCTCTTTTCCGGATGGTTTCTCTGGGAAGCGTTATCGCAGGCTTTTCTCTTCCTTTTTTTGGTATTCTGTTCCATACCACGGCATACCCCCTGGCAGTTCAGGTTTTGATTGCAGTGGCAATTCTTGTAACCCACAGATCGAACATTAAAAGGATAATGAACGGCACAGAAAGAAAGATCGGAAAAAAATGACCGGCAGTCTTCTGCTGATGAAGAGTCTTGTTGAAAAGGACCTGAAGGTTCGTTACAAGAGAAGCGTGCTGGGGTTTCTCTGGTTTCTTCTAAAGCCTCTTTTCAGCATGGCTGTTTATACAGTGGTATTTACCCGTATTATCAGATTCGGCGGTACCATCGAGCATTTTTCCCTTTTCCTTCTCACAGGGCTTCTGCCCTGGAATTTTTTCTCTGCCTCTCTGTCGGCTTCTACAAAAACCCTTCTGGACAATCAGAAACTCATAAGGTCAATATATTTTCCCAGAATTGCCCTTCCCGTTTCTGCAGTGCTGGCAAATGCGGTTCACATGCTTTCAGCCATGGCGGTTCTAGAGGTGCTGCTTGTGGCTTTCGGGCACATTCCCGGTGTTTCCATTGTTACTCTTCCTTTGGCAATAATTCTTCTTGCTGCAATGACCTCAGGCTTCACCATGATGATTTCAGTGGGCAATGTTTATTACAGAGACGTGTCTCAGTTCCTTGAAGTGATTCTTCTCGCCTGGTTCTACGCAAGCCCGGTTATTTATCCGCTGGGGGAAGGGCTCATACCTGCGGCTATGGAAGCTGTTATCAGGTTTAACCCCCTGTCAGGCGCGATGGAGATATTTCACTCCACCATGTATTACGGCACATGGCCTGCTCTCTGGGCATGGATTTCTCTGGTATCCTGGACAGCTTTTGTGCTTTTCGCAGGCATCCTGATATTCCGGCGTGCTGAGTCCTCTGTTGTGAAGGAGCTGTAGCTTGAATCTGAAACCCCCGGCAGGATTGATTCAGTTCACGGATGTCTCTCTTGACTACAGGCTTTACCGTGACAGATCGGTAAGCATCATGGAAACCCTGCTTAATGTGCTCGGCAGAAGTTCAAGCAAGGAGTGGTTCAGAGCTCTTGACCATGCTACATTTCAGGTATCTCCAGGGGAGGCTGTTGCCCTGGTCGGTTCAAATGGTGCAGGAAAATCAAGCACTCTCAAGCTGCTGGCGGGAATCTACAGCCCAACATCGGGAGAAGTTCGCACATCCGGAAGAATAGCTTCGCTTCTTGATCTGGGAGTGGGATTTCACCCGGAACTCACCGGAGCGGAAAACGTTTTCCTCAACGGAGCTCTTCTGGGTCTGAATCAGGAAAAAATGATGGAACTGCTTCCGGAAATTGCAGAGTTCTCCATGCTTGAACGGTTCATGGATACTCCTGTGAAGTATTTTTCATCGGGGATGTTCATGAGGCTCGGATTTGCCCTTGCCACAAGCGTTGAACCGGATATTCTTCTTATCGATGAGGTGCTTGCGGTGGGGGATTCAGCCTTCCAGGCAAAATGCTACGACAGAATATTCGGCTTCAGAGAAAAAGGAAGAACAATTGTCTTTGTAAGCCACGACCCTGAAGCAGTAAGAAGGCTGTGCACAAGGGCGATCTGGCTGGATTCCGGAAGAATCAGAATGGATGGCCCTGTTGATGATGTGATGGGAGCCTATCTGGAAGAAAACGCCGGGAAGCTTGTCTGCAGCAGTTCAGCAGCCTCCCCGAGAGAGTGGGGCAGCCGTGAGGTATTCTTCAGCCATGTTACTCTTACAGATGGCCGGGGAGTTCCCTCAAGAACCTTCAGACAGGGTGATACTCTTAAAGTCGATGTTCTTGTTGAAGCCAGGCAAGGCAGAACCATAGAGGGAGTCATACTGGGTTTCTCTCTTCACCGTCCCGACGGTGAAACAGTTCTTGCATCGAACAACCTTGAAAACGGGGAGCCCCTTCTCACCGTAAACGGGTCTGCCCGGGCTTCGGTATCCATCACCCCGGAAATCATAGAGCCGGGCAACTACATTCTTTCCATAAGTCTTACAGGTAACGACACCGATTACCACTGGCAAGACTTTTTCTATCCTGTATCTTTACTTGGTGCCAGAAAAACACCTCCGCTGAAAATGACAAGCCTCAGCATATCAGAGGGGAGCGCCGTGAATGAAGGTCCACCTGAAAAAGGTTCCGGAAGCAGATAAGCAGGTTCTCAGAAACCTTCTGGAACTTTACCTGTATGATTTCAGCGAATTCGACAAGAAAGATGTGAACCGGCACGGCCTTTACGGCTACTCATATCTCGACCATTACTGGACAGACCCGGGAAGGCATCCCTTTTTTATCATGGCAGACGGTGTTCTTGCAGGCTTTGTTCTGGTCAGTGATTTCTGTTATCTGTGCGCACCCGGAGAAGCCCGATCCATTTCCGAGCTGTTTGTTCTGAAGAAATACCGCCGAATGGGGGTGGGGCAGGATTCAGCAAAAGCCGTTTTTGCAATGTATCCCGGCAAATGGGAGGTTCTTCAGCATCCCGAAAACAAAGTCTCCATGAAATTCTGGGAGAATGTGATAGCTGAAACCACAAGAGGGCAGTACAGAAAGCTCGAAGCCGAAACAGAAGACTGGGCGGGGCAGGCAATCATATTTAACATCGAGCCAATCTGATGTTTTTCTGCGGGTTCGATACTCCCTTCGGTCCAGGGTGTTTAGTGGAAGACGAATCGATGCTTCACAGGGTGTTTCTTCCGTCTTCCCATGCCACTGCCACAGAGAGAATGTACACTGCCTATCCCGATGCGGCATACCGCTCTGGAAGATTCACCGATTGCCTTGCTGCAAAGCTTTCAGCACTGTCCAACGGTGCATACAGTGAAATAAAGACTGATGTGCTTTTCTTTGGAAATACCACCCCGTTTGCATTGAAAGTTCTCTCTGCTCTCAGCACGATACCCCGTGGACAGACTGTTTCCTACGGGCAGCTTGCAGAAAAGGCCGGTTTCCCCCTAGCAGCAAGGGCAGCGGGCAATGTGCTTGCCGCAAACCCATTCCCTCTTATCATTCCCTGTCACAGGGTTGTAAGGTCAGATGGCTCTCCCGGATGCTATCAGGGCGGAAAACCGATGAAGCTTTTTCTGCTGAAGGAAGAGAACGACTCTGCTGTTTCATGAACAGCTTTTTTAAAGGGTTGACTGAATGCCGGAAGAAGTGTATTCCATTGCTGAAGGTGTTTTCTTTCAACGAAGACGGTTTTTGGAGAAAGATCGTTCCCAGTTGGCTTGTTTACTGAAATACTGCTTTCAATTTTACAGAGTAGGCAGTGTTCAGAGGAAGGACTTTTATGCCAGCCGAAGGCATTAACCGAAACGAGCCGGCATGGTCTCTGCAGGAAAACGACCCTTCCTCACCGGAATCTATCCATATTCCCGGCCCCGGTGGACATACTTCTGTTCGAAGACGCATTTTCCTTCTCGCAGCCGTGATGGTTGTGTCCTGCGCCATTGTAATGGCAGTATTTACCTTCATACTTTATCGCTATCAATTGATGGAATACCAGGAGATGCTTCAGGTAACTGCACAAAGCCAGGCCCGGGTGATAGAGGCTATCGCACTTTCAGAAAATGATCCATCTGCCACAATAGGAAAAATTGTCAGAGCCCACGAGCAGTATGAGGGCTTTGGAAGAACGGGGGAATTCACCCTTGCCCGCCTTGAAGGTGACACCATAGTTTTTGTTCTGCGTCATCGCGAAGATATTGTTCAGCAGCCGGCTCCCGTCGCCTTTGATTCTGACCTTGCAGAACCTATGCGAAGAGCCCTGATGGGGCAATCAGGAACCGTTACCGCACTTGACTACGGGGGAGTAATGGTTCTTGCGGCTTATGAACCGGTAGCGGTGCTCGGTTTGGGGATAGTGGCGAAAATAGACCTTGCTGAAATCAGGGCTCCATTCATGAGGGCTGGTCTTCTGGCTGCTGCAATTGCTTTGATCGTCGTTGCAATAGGTACACTGATCTTCTTCAGAATTGGTAACCCCATAATATTCCGTCTTATGGCTTACACCAAAGCACTTGAAAGCGAGATTTCCCAGCGGAAGCAGGCTGAAGCCTCCAGAGATCAACTCGAGACACGGCTGCTTCAGGCACAACGGATGGAAGCTATCGGGCAGCTTGCCGGTGGTGTGGCCCACGATTTCAACAACATTCTTCAGGCAATTCTGGGCTACGGAGAAATAGTTCTGAGCATTGTCGATGAAAACAGTTCTGCAAGAGAGAGTCTTGACCAGATCATGCTGGCAGGCGAGCGGGCCAGAACACTTGTCAGTCAGCTTCTCGCATTCAGTCGTCAGCAGGTGCTTCAGATGGAATGCGTGGATCTTAATGAAACAATACTGGGAATTATCGGTATGCTGAGAAGAATAATCGGCGAACATGTTTTGGTAAAAATAATACCCGGGCATCAGCTTGGAACAATTTTAGCCGACCGCGGGCAGCTGGGGCAGATACTCACGAACCTTTGCATCAATTCAAGTTTCGCTATGCCCGATGGTGGCACAATTACAATAGAAACAGAAAATGTTCTGATGGATGAAGAATACTGCACATCCCACAATTGGTCCAAGCCCGGCAGGTATGTTCTTTTAAGTGTGACAGATACCGGTTGCGGAATGGATGCTGCTACTTTAGCGCAGGTGTTTGAGCCCTTCTTTACCACAAGGGAAGTAGGGCAGGGAACAGGGCTTGGTCTTTCAACCGTTTACGGTCTTGTAAGACAGCATGAAGGCACGATTGAAGTTTACAGCGAGCCGAACAAAGGAACCATATTCAAGATTTATTTGCCGGTGATAGAAAGAGCGGCGACATCTGTCGGAGACCGAATTGACGGGCCGGTTGAGGGGGGGAATGAGACCATTCTTCTTGCTGAAGACGACGGTGGAGTTCTCGGCATTTGCAGCAAAATGCTCACAGATGCCGGCTATAGCGTACTTACTGCGTCAGACGGAGAGGAAGCCCTGCGAATGCTCGAACAAAACAGCGGGACTATCAGTCTGGCGCTACTTGATGTTGTAATGCCCTTTTTAGGCGGAAGAGCCGTTTACGACAGGATACAGAAGGAGTACCCGGCAATCAAGGTTCTTTTTGCCAGCGGATACAGCACAAATGCCATTCACACAAACTTTATTCTAGACGAGAACCTGAAGCTTATCCAGAAACCCTATCAGAGAGCTTCACTCCTCCGAAAGGTCCGAGAAGTTCTTGATTTTCCATGACCGCTAAAGGGCAGTGAATGTTCGGTTTGCCGGCACACGACCGCCGCAGAATCTCTGCACT
>Ga0180007_10002066_pt1 | contig 24835 bp, 23 predicted proteins | sample MM_PC_MetaG_FD_121122 | JGI IMG/M metagenome (GOLD analysis project Ga0180007, IMG submission 121122) | Groundwater microbial communities from the Aspo Hard Rock Laboratory (HRL) deep subsurface site, Sweden - MM_PC_MetaG | ecosystem: Environmental > Aquatic > Deep subsurface > Groundwater... | reverse complement strand
TCAATCTAACTACGACCAAACTCGAAAAGAACCAAAAGTATTACCAACTTCTGTTCCTAGTTTACTTTTAAATGGAACTCTTGGTATTGCTGTTGGAATGGCTACAAATATTCCACCTCATAATCTAGCTGAAGTTGTTGATGCTGTGATGTATTTGATTGAAAATAAAGATGCCAGTACTGAAGAATTAATGAAGTTTATAAAAGGTCCAGATTTTCCAGTTGGTGGAATTGTCTATGGTCAATCTGATTTACTTCACGCTTATTCAACTGGTCGCGGAGGAGTTGTAACTCGTGGAGATGCTGAAATTACTGAATTAAAAAATGGTCAATTTCAAATTATAATTACATCAATTCCTTTTCGTGTTAACAAATCTAATCTTATTGAATCTATTGCTGGGCTTGTTCAAGAAAAGAAGCTTGAAGGAATTAAAGCTCTTCGTGATGAATCAGCAAAAGATATTCGTGTTGTGATTGACCTTAAGCCTGGAATATTTCCACAAAAAGTTCTTAATTATATTTACAAACATACTCAGCTTGAGCAGTCATTTAATTTTAATATTGTGGCTTTAGTTGATGGAGTACCTCAAACTCTTTCCTTAAAAGGTTTGCTTAGTGAGTTCGTTGACCATCGAGTTATTGTTGTTCGTCGTCGAACTGAATATGATTTACGAAAAGCTAAAGATAGAGAACATATTTTACTTGGTTTGAAAAAAGCTTTAGATCATATTGATAAGGTTATTTCTACTATTCGTGCTTCTAAAGATACCGCTACAGCTAAACTTAATTTAATGAAGCAATTTAAGTTTACTGATCTTCAAGCGACAGCTATTTTGGAAATGAAACTTGCTAAGCTTGCTGGACTGGAAAGAAAAAATATAGAGCTTGAATTAAAACAAAAACAAGAATTAATTAAAGAACTTGAAGCTTTATTAGCAAGTCCAAAAAAAATGTTAAAAATTATTTCAGATGAATTAAAAGAAATTAAAGAAAAATATTCTGATGAAAGAAGAACTCGTATCATTAAGGGTGGAGTTAAAGCAATCAATGAAGAAGATCTTATTCCTGAAAAAGAATCTATTCTTGTTTTTACTCAAGGAGGTTATGTTAAAAGAACAGACCCAGGTGAATACCGAACTCAAAAACGAGGAGGTGTTGGAGTTATAGATATCGAACCAAAGGAAGAAGATTTCGTGACTATGCTTCTGTCTACAAATACTCACAGCGATTTACTATTCTTTACTAATCGCGGTAAGGCCTATCAAATAAAGATGTATGATATTCCAGAAGGGAAAAGAGCAACTAAAGGTAAATCAATAATGAACTTTATTTCTCTAGAAAGTGACGAAAAAGTAACATCTATTTTGCCTATAGATAAAGAAACAATGAAAGCCGCTACGCACTTAATGCTTGTTACTAAAAAGGGAGTTGCTAAAAAAGTTGCAGCCAAAAGTTTTAAAGATGTTCGCCGAAGCGGTTTAATTGCAATTAAACTTGAGAAAGATGATGAGCTAGAGACAGTACTTTCTGTTGCTAAAGGAGATGATATCATGTTAGCAACAACACTAGGTCAATCTATTCGATTTAAAGAAAGTGATGTTCGCGAAATGGGACGAACAGCCAGTGGAGTGAGAGCTATTAAATTAACTAAAGAAGATTTTGTTATCGGAGTTGATAATGTTTCAAAAGGAGAAACAGAATTAACTTTGCTTACCTTGGGTTCAAATGGTCTTGGAAAAAAGACTAAAATTAAAGAATATAAAACTCAGAAAAGGGGAGGCTCAGGAATAAAAACTGCTAAGGTTACAGCTAAAACAGGAAAATTAATTGTAGCTAAATTGATAAGAGAAGAAGGTGAAATCATTGCTGTTTCTCAAAAAGGTCAAGTTATTAGAGTAGGTCTTGATTCCATTCCAACTTCTGGTCGCCAAACTCAAGGCGTAACCGTGATGAAGTTGCGCGCCGGCGATAATATTGCTTCCGTTACTTGTTTGTAGAAATTTTGTAGAAATATGAATTTAAATTCAAATCATATTGAATTTAAATTTTAGATAAATAATTTTTTTTGCAATAAATGAACGACCGCATTTTTATTGCAAAAAAGATATATAAGTAATATTATATAGATATGTCTGAATTGGAAAAAGAATTAAAAAAGGAAAGAAAAAAGATAAATATTCAGAAAATTATTTTGGGTTCTATTGCTACAACTGGTTTGTTAAGCGTTGCCCTTGTTGCTCCTAATGCAATCCAAGTATTAAAATCCTTCGGAATTAATAAAAAGTTAAAAAATTTTAAACATGATGCTAATCGCTCACTTTCAAAACTTTTATCTACTGGTCTTGTTGTTTTTATTGAAAAAAATAATAAAAGGTATTTACAGCTTACTGAAAAAGGTAAATTAAAATTACTTCGTCTAGAAAAATACAATTTTAAATTTCAGAAACCTAAAAAATGGGATAAAAAATGGAGAATTGTAATTTTTGATATTCCTGAGAAAAAGAAAGTAAAAAGGAATAATTTAAGAATTACTCTTAGGCAAATTGGTTTTGTAAAATTACAACATAGCGTTTGGGTTTATCCATATGATTGCGAAGAATTAATTACTCTCTTAAAACTAGATTTTAAGGTAGGGAAGGAAATTCTTTATATAATTGCTGAAAAAATTGAGAACGATAAATTATTGAGAAAATATTTTCAATTACCCTTACTTTAATATAAACAAAAACTTATTTTACCTTTTGCAATAAAAATGCGGTCGTTCATTTATTGCAAAAGGTGGTGGTTTTTTAGGGGTGGTATTTTTAAATGTTGTTTTGAGAATTCTTTTCTAGTAAGTATCATTTCTTTTCTAATAAATATTGCTTCTTTTTGACAAATATTGCTTCTTTTTTAAAAAGATTGTGATATAATATATTTATATATATGTTTTCTAATCCAGAACAAAATGTTGCTCAATTAGGACTACAAGAAGGGATGATTGTTGCCGATTTTGGTGCGGGTATTGGTTTGTATTCTAAATTTGCAGGTAAAAAAGTAGGGGATAGTGGAAAAGTTTATGCAGTTGAAGTTCAAAAAGATTTAGTAAAAAAACTTGAGGATGAAATTAGAATTTGGAGAGCTTCAAATATAACAGTTATTTGGGGTGATATAGAAAAAATAAATGGAACTAAAATCACGGATGCTTCAGTAGATGTAGTAATTGTTTCAAATGTATTATTTCAGTGTGAGGATAAGCTTGGACTTATTGATGAAATAAAACGTATTTTAAAAAGCACTGGAAAGGTTCTTCTTGTAGATTGGTCAGAATCTTTTGGTGGAATGGGTCCATCTATTGATCATGTTGTTAATCAAGATCAAGCGACGGAATTATTTAGTAAACGTGGGTTTAAATTTGAGAAAAATATAGTTGTTTCGGACCATCATTATGGTATAATTTTTATACATGAATAATTTTCAAACAATTTTAGCTGCAGTATTTTTAGCATTTTTTGTTTTTGCGGTTTTAATTTTTTCTGGAATGATTAAAATTGGTGATAGTTCTAGTAATTCAACTAACCTAAAAGGTAAAGTTGTTGTTTGGGGAACTCTTTCATCTCCTGAATTATATAAAGTTTTTGAATCAGCTACAGGAGATAATAGAGATTTATATATTAGTTATGTCAAAAAATCCTCAGCAAGTTACCAGCAAGAATTAATTGAAGCTTTTGCTTCTAATAAAGGACCTGATTTATTTTTTATTACACCTGATATGATTATCAAAAATCAGGATTTTTTCTATAAAGTTCCCTATGAGAATTATCCAGAAAAAGCTTACCGTAATTCATTTATCGATGGAGCAGAAATTTTCTTAGACACAGAAGGAACTATTGGTTTTCCTGTAGTTGTTGATCCGATGGTAATGTATTACAACAAAAATATGCTGTCTAATGAAGGAATTGCTGTTCCTCCAGTCTATTGGAATGAATTATTTAATTTAAGTAGTAGATTAACAAAAACAGAAAACAATGGGGCTGTTAAAGAAAGTATGATTGCTCTCGGACGATATGATAATGTTAGCCACTCTAAAGAAATATTAGCTACTTTCCTTTTGCAAAGTAATAATCCTATTGTTGAAAAAGAAAAAGATGGTGGTTATGTTCCAGTTTTAGATGATAATAGATCTAGTTTTTCATTAGAAGAAATTTTAAATTTTCTGATGGAATTTTCCAATCCATCTAATCTATCCTATTCATGGAATAGATCATTACCTAATTCAACAGATATGTTTACAAGTGGTAAACTAGCTTTCTATTTAGGAAAAGCTAGTGAACTATTTAAGATTCAATCAACTAATCCAAATTTAAGTTTTGATGTTACTGAAATGTTACAAACAAAAGGGGCTACAAAGAGAACTAATGGTGATATTTATGCAATAGCAGTTAGCTCAAGATCTAAAAATCCAAGTATGGCTTTTAGTGTTGCAGGGTTATTAAGTTCAGACGAAGTAGTTCAAAGTTTTAGTAATGCTTTATCTTTACCTCCAGCTTTGAAGTCTCTGCTTTCTAAAAAACCAATAGATCCTTATTTATATACTTTTTCAAATTCAGCAATTATTACTAGATCATGGGTTGATCCTAATCCTATAGCAACTGATAATATTTTTGGAGAATTATTTAATAATATATTATCAAATAAATTAGAAGTTGGTTCAGCTATTAGCAGAGCCCAAGATCAACTTGAGCAAGTAATTAAATAAAAATATGAAAACAAAAAAAATAATTTTTAAATCGTTGATTATAGCATTTGTTTTTGCTTTCATTTTTACTTTAAATAAAACGGAAGCTGCTAGTTTTAGTTGTCAAGCTGAAGTTGACACAAGAGCTGATACTGCAAATATTTTTCTTGGAGTTGTAGATGGAAATTTAATTGATTATGTAATAGGTATTCTTCAGGTTGGAGATGATGATCCTAGAAATGCTACTAAAAATCCAGCAACGCATATTTCTGGAGACAAATTAGTTGGAATGTATCATTTAAGTCTTTTAGATAGAGGAACTAATTATAGGGTTTTAATTTTTGGAAAAGTAGCAGGGAAATATATTATAGAACTTCCTGGTTGTCAATTTATAACTCCTGCAAGTAATGATGGTGCTTGTGGTTCAGCTAAGGGAGGTTCATTTACTTCTGAACCAACAGCAGGTCTTTGTTCTTCTGGAGTTGCCACAAATGTTTCTGAAGTTGGTAATCAATGGTCATGGCGTTGTAATGGGCAAAATGGAAGTACTATAAATGCTAGTTGTTCAGCTAGTATTGGATCAGTTTCGTCGGGAGCAAGTACTTCATCTAATGTTGGGAATAGTGGTCTGGTTCCTAAATGTAATACGGGGGAACTTATAGATGGGGAATATGCTAATCCTTGTGATTTTAATTATTTAATGCGATTAATAAATAATGTTATTGATTTTCTTTTGTTTACGATTGCTACTCCTTTAGCTGCCTTAGTTTTTGCTTATGCTGGATTTTTGTTAATTACTGCTGGGGGTGATCCAGCAAAGAGTACTAAAGCTAAAACAATGATGAAAAATTTACTTATTGGTTATCTTATCGCTTTAGCAGCTTGGTTAATAATAAATACAATTTTAATGGGACTTGGTTTTGACGGATCATTTTTAGTTAGATAATTAATATTAATAATTTATAATAATATGAAAATTTTAAAAAGAAATAAATATAGGATATTAAAAAATATTTTGAGGTATAGTTTTGTAATTGTATTTGGGTTTTCTTTAATACTAGTATCTTCTGTTTCTGTAAATGCTGCTTGTGGTGATCTAGGAGAAGAGCCTTGTGCTGGTTCTGATAATACAGGAACTCAGCCAATAGCAGGTTCTGATAATACAAATAATAATCTAACAGGAGGTAATAGTATTAACATCCAAACAGGCATCAATAATCCTTTAGGAGATGGAAATTTGGAAACAATTCCTGATTTTATAGAGAAAATTATAGATATTGTTTTAGTTGTTGGTATTCCTATTGTTACTCTAGCTATCATTTATTCAGGATTCCTTTTTGTTAAAGCCAGTGGTGATCCGGAGGGACTTAAAAAGGCAAAAAGTGCCTTATTCACTAGTTTAATAGGCGCAGTGTTATTATTAGGAGCTTTTGTTTTAGCAAATGCTATTAAGGGAACGGTCGATGAAATTAAAAGAACAGCGTTATTATATTAAATATGTTATATATGCACACCCTTGTCGCTAATGCCGTAACTTTTACAGAACCTGTTGATAAATGCAAAGACGTAAAGATTGATAGTATTGGAAATATTTTTAATTTTTTTTCCTGCACAATAGTTGGATCTGTGATTCCTTTCCTTTTTGCTTTGGCAGTAGCAGCATTTATTTGGGGAGTTATTCAATATTTCTTAAATCCAGACAATGAGGAAAAACGTAAAAAAGGAAAAAGTTATCTTGTTTGGGGATTAATCGCTTTGTTTGTCATGATTAGTATGTGGGGATTAGTAGGAGTTTTATCTGAGACCTTCGGAATAACTACCCTTATTCCACAGCTTTCACAGTAGTAAGTAGTTGTAAATATCATATCTTTTTATGGTATAATAGTAGGAGTTAGAATCCATTCTTTTTCTATCAATATAGAATGGAAAATCATTATTAGGTCGCTTAATATTAATAAATAAAGATAATATATGAAAAAAATTATTTTATGGGGAGTTGGTTTAGGAGTAGTTGCTCCATCAATTGTGTTTGCTGCAAGTGCGTTTTCTATTTTAGCTGTCTTAGCTAATATTTTGCAGTTTATTATTCCGATTTTGATTACTTTGGCAGTTGTTTACTTCATTTGGGGAGTTGTTCAATATATCCTTGGTGGAGACGGAGAAAAGAAAAAGGAAGCTCGTGCAAAAATTATAGGAGGACTTGTTGGTCTTTTTATAATTGTTGCTTTTTGGGGAATTATTCGTCTTGTCACTAATACTTTTGATGTAGGACCAGAACAGTTAAACCCAGACGCAATTCCTTGTATTCCTAACTTCCAAGCAGGAATTGTCTGCTAATTAATAAAGATGTATTTTGGATTTACACCAGTCGCTGAAGCAAGCGTTGTAACGCTCATGAAAAGTATTAATAAGGTTGTTATTAACCCTATTATATTTTTTTTGTTTGCTTTAGCGATGGTGTATTTTCTTTATGGGGTAGCTCAATATTTACTTTCTCCTGATAATGAAGAAATTCATAAAAAAAGTAAGTCACAGATGCTTTATGGAGTAATTGGTCTTTTTGTTATGGTTGCTGTTTTTGGGATCATGAATTTAATTTTAAATACGGTTGGTGAGAAAAAAATAAAAATACAAAATACTGGTGACTATGAAATAGTTAATACTGGTAATAGTGACAATACTTTTGATTCCTATAAAGAAAATCCTAATTTAAATTATGGAGGAGGGGATTTCATCTCCGGACAAGATGTTGATCTTCGTGATGATAAAATTGTTGATTTAACAAATGTTCCGACTATTAGGCCAGATAATTTTAGTCAAAGTCCATTTAGGACTCAATATGCAAATAGTCCATTCTGTTGGAGGGGTGAAATTTATGCCTATGCATCTACGGAATATCAATCTTTACAAAATCTTAAAACATTAGCTCATAATGCTTATGTCGCTAATAATGGTTTAGCTGTTGTGGATAGAAATATGCCGTTATCTTTTGGAGTTTTAACTGCCTATGATGCCGACAATAAAAGATATCATTCTTGGATGGATGCTAGAGCTCCAATAAAAGGAGGAAGTAATAATGATTGTGTTCTAGCTGTAACTGGTCAAACAGAATTACCTCTAGAAAGTTATGTTATAAATAATCCTTTTTCTACTCCAGTAACTAATAATACAGCCACTATGAGTACAGTTGATATATTTACAACTGTTTATGAGTCTGATGCACTCTTCCATAGAGTTAGAGGTATTGGAATAAGCCCACTTCTTGAATTAGCTCGAAATATTGCTATTAAAGAAGCCTTTGCAGCACTTAATATAGAAATAGAAGTAAATCAGTTCACAATTGTATATCCAACCGCACGAATTTTAGAAGAAAAATATATCTTTAATGAAACTAGTAGAAACTTTGAATATTGGGTAGCGATAGAATCTAGTAGGTAATAAAATAGATAAAAAGAAGCCCTGGATTAATATATCCAGGGTTTTTAGTTATTTTTTAGAAATTTTAATTTTTGAAAAATTCTTTTGCTATTTCTTTAGCAAGTTTTCCTGTGTCTCCATCGAGTCCAAAAGTTTTCTTTTCAATGGTTTCTTTTGTAATACCAAGAGCAACTTTTGCTGCTGCAAATTGTTCAGCTTCAGTTCCATTAGGTAGAAGCTCTAGACCTTTTGATCTCAATCTTGTGGTTAATCTATTAGCTTTAACATCTTCAGCGTCTTGCTCAAGTTCAGCATATTTTTTAGCCCCAAGAACTTTATAATACTCTTTGTCTAGTTCAGTGTCTCCAATTGTAACAGTAGAATTTTTACCAATTTTATAAGGATATTTATTATCTTTACAAAATTGATTTAATTCAGTTCTTAACTGATTACCTAGATTACGAAGAGTATTACCTTTGTCTGTGTCTAAATCAACTGGGTTCATCTCTCCAATTTTATCTAGGAAGAATTCTAGAACAAAAGAAGTGCATCTTTCTTTTATTGTTTGAACACTACCTTCAATATCAAACAGTAGTTTCATATCTCCTTCAAACTTTAACATCAGTACAATGTTTTTAACTACACATTGAATACCTCTAGTTTTAGTTTGCATTTCCGGAGTTTCCATTACTTCAACTTTTAATGGCTGAAGATCAATTGTCGTGTTTGGTATACCATCCACATTAGCAGTTACTTTGTTAAAAATAGGATCCGCCCAGTTTTTTAATGTAAATGATCCGGTATCCATACGTCCAAGGTAATTATTATTTACAGTAGAGAAAACCCCCGTTGCTGTTTTAATTGGTACATCGTTCCCTCCTTTGTAGACAAAGAAGCATAAAGCAAGACAGTAAATAAAAGTAAATAGATTAAGGTTTATTACTGTAAAAACAGAGAAATAAATTATTACTAAAACAGCAATAATTAGTGAGAGTTTAAATTCATAGGATACTTCCGGCCATAGCAAATTAATAAAAGCTAGGCAAGAAGCTATCGCTACAAATATCCATAAATTAAACATGAAATATTCCATTTTTTTGTTTTTTAAAGTTTAATTACGCCAATTTTTTGTAAAAGATTTACATCTTGTACTTTTAATTTCAACAGCTTTCTTACTTTTATTTTTAAAAATAAAGTATTTAGCTTTTTTAACTGCTGTTTTACCAGACAATACAGATCCAGAAATAAACGTATCCCCATCTAAAACCCTTTTAGATTTTTTGTTATCAGATACTGAGATATGTCCATCGGACCAAATAGGGCACCAGTCAGTATTTGTTAAATATAATTTAACCGATCTTCCTGGTTTAACTTTAAAGGTTAGAACTTGATCATAGCTAACTTCAGCTAAATCATATTTGTCAGGACTCTTGTTTAATAGTCTCGTTATTATTATCAGGGTTAAAATTACCAAGAATATAATAGCCACTATTTTCCAAGCCTTTGAGTTCGTTACCTTTGGGGTAACTGCGGTAGTCTCCACTACAGGAGGAATTCTTACTGTCATAATTTCTAAATTTTTAGTTTATATTATTTTTTTAATGTTCATATTTCTAATTACAACTATAGCACTATTTTATGCAAAAGTCAAGCTAAGAGCCTTAATTTAGCCCTTATAATATAGGGTTTTAAATTTGACCTTGTTTTTTTAGATAGAAATGTTATACTTAGAAACAATTACGAATGATTAATTACTAATTATGAATTAAAGGTATATCATTTGTAATTCGTAATTTTTTAATTAGTAATTATTTTGGCCCCATCGTCTAACGGTTAGGACATCGGGTTTTCAATCCGGTAATCAGAGTTCGATTCTCTGTGGGGTCACACGTATAAAATTAAATAAAAAAAGCATCTGATAATTTATCAGATGCGTCGTAAATAAAATTAACTATTTCTTTTAATAATTATCCCAAAAATTAAAGCGAATAAGGCTGTTACACCAAATTGTGTTAATGATAAGTAATAACTAGTTAAATCTTCATAGGGTACTGCTGGAAATAAATTAAAATTATAAATAGTATCTATAAAAAAGATTAGATCTATTAAAATTAAAACAACCCCAAAGATGATTAGAAGTAGTCCGAGAATTCTTGAATTCATAGTAAAGATCTTTATATGTTTTTTGTATTATATCACACAAATACTATATTTGTCAAGAGCTAGTTTTTATACTTAATTCCTTAAATCTCCTTATACTATCTACAATAGAGTTCCAATAAATTACCCGTAGGGTCACAAATGAAAAAATTTGCTTTTATGGCAGGTTTTTTAAATTGTGACCCCAAGCAAACAAACTGCTTTGTTTGCGTCAGAGAAGCGAAAAGCGGAGCCATAATTTTTTGAGTACAAAAAATAGGCGAGCTAGGGTCGTGAAATTTTTGTTGAGACCACAACAAAAATATTCCTGACCGAAAGCGGTACTCCGCGGTTCTCTGTCTATTTTTTTAGCATTCAAATAAAGGTACCTGACCCCTTTTACCTTTTACTCCTAAACTATCCAAAACCCAAGTAGATTCTTATAGGTTTATATAAAACCTATATTTCCCCAAGGCAAGGCCTTGGGGTTTTTCTATAAATTATTGATAATTTGTCCTTATTTCGGTATAATCATCATAGTTCCTAGATATATTAAGGAGGGTTGGCAGAGTGGTTGATCGCACTACTTTCGAAAAGTAGAATCCTCGAAAGGGGATCACAGGTTCAAATCCTGTACCCTCCGCAACCAATCTTGTTAATGCGTGGTTAGCTCAGTTGGTAGAGCGCGTCATTGACGTTGACGATGTCGGGGGTTCAAATCCCTCACCACGCACAGCCCCGACGATAAGTCGGGGAGCCGACCGAAGCGTCGGCTTTGGTAGAGCGCGTCATTGACGTTGATGATGTCGGGGGTTCAAATCCCTCACCACGCACCCATTTTATGGAAAAAACACAAATTATAATTTTAGCAGCAGGTCACGGAAAAAGGATGCAATCCGAAACGCCGAAAGCTTTAACTTTATTAAAAGGGAAGCCTTTTATAAAACATCTACTAGATACTATTGATGCATCTGGAGTCTGTGATGACCCTATTATTGTTATTAGACAGAAAGGGGATCAGCTTAAAGATTTTTTAGGAGATAAATATACTTACGCTATTCAAGCTGAACAACTTGGTACTGGGCATGCTGTTATGTCAGCTAAGGATTACGTTGATCCAAAGAGTGGGATTGTAGTAGTTTTATCAGCTGATCAACCATTGGTTTCAAAAGAAACAATTCAAAAAATAGTAAAAACTTATAAAGAAAGTAAATCTATTGTTACATTAGGAACGGTTCTTTTACCTGATTTTGAAGATTGGAGAAAATGGGTTTTACATCTAGGAAGAATTATTAGGAATGAAGATAATAGAGTTATAGGTATTATTGAATATAAAGATGCAGACAAAGAACAGAAAAAAATAATGGAAATCAATCCAGCTTTGTATGCTTTTGATTCTAAATGGCTTTGGAAAAATATAAATAAAATAAAAAATAAAAATGTACAAGGTGAATATTATTTAACTGACCTAGTTAAAATAGCTAGTGAAGAAGGAGAAAAAATCGAAGCAGTTCAATTAGAAAATATTATAGAATTATTTCAACCAAATTCAAAATCTGAACTCGAAGTTTTAGAGGCGATATTAAAAACAGAAAATAAGGATAAGGCGTTTTAAAAAGATTATTTTGTGAAAGGTTTATTTTCTCCTTTATTTATTATGAAGCCAGATGTAAGCGTCTTCTAAAGCTTTGACTGCATCACCAGCTGCGATATTGTTTTGATGATATTTGCCGTTTGTACAATCTCCAGCAGCCCAAATACCCGGGGTAGAGCTCATTTGTGACATAGGATTAACGATAATTTTATTAGATTCGTCTAAATCAACTATATCTTTCATAAAATCAGTATTAGGGATTTGTCCAATTTCAACAAAAATCCCAGCTGTTTCTATGGTATATTCTTCACCAGTATTTTTATCTTTATAAGTTAGAGATTTAACAAATTGTTCTCCATCAACACGAGTAATATTAGCATTAGTGATAACTTTAAATTTTGGATTTGCCATAACTTTTTTGATTGTAATTTCATCAGCTCGGAATTCATCTCGACGATGAATTAAAGTTACACTTTTACAATAAGCTAATAGCTGAGCCGAACTTTCAAAGGCAGCATTTCCTCCACCAATAACGATTACATCCATATTAGCGAACATGGGACCATCACATGAAGCACAATAAGTAATACCTTTATATTCATATTCATCAGCATTGATAGCTTGTAATTTACGGCGACTACTTCCTGTTGCAACAAGAATACTTTTTGTATTATATTCTTTCCCCGATTCTGTTTTAACAGTAAAATTCTGACCATCCTTTATTATTTCGTTAGCTGTTTCTCCTTTTAAAATATCTAAATACTCCCCTTTGTAATAAAGGACGTGTTTTTCTAAATTTTTTCCTAAGTCAGCACCTGATATTTCTGGTGTTCCAATCCAATTATAAATAGTTTCAGAGACAATTGATTGACCTCCAAATTCCTTAATAATGATTGCTGTTTTTAGTTGTTTACGAGCAGAGTAGACTGCAGCAGATGTTCCAGCTGGTCCTCCACCTAAAATTATTAAATCATACATAATGTTACTTTTTCCTTCTTAGAAATGCTGGAACAGTACCCCAGTCATCTGTATCATCGATGAATAAATCATCTTCCTCTTTTTTTTCCTCTTTGTCATTCTTCTTTATGTATTCAGAATTATCTTTTCCAGTTTCTTGTTTTACTGCTTCAAGAATTTCTTCTTTTGAAGAATCAGTTACAGTTTTTTCAATTCCTTTATTATTTGAACTTTGAAAAAGAGAACGCTTAGGAGTATCAGTAGGGAAACCAGTAGCAATAACTGTAACTTTCATTTCACCTTTTTTAAGTTTATCATCACTAATCGTTCCAAAAATAACTTTTGATTCCTTGTCGATTGATTCAGTAATTATTTTAGCAGCTTCTTGAATTTCATGAATAGTTAAATCATCTCCACCTGAAATTGCAAATAGAACACCTCTTGCTCCTGAAATAGATAGGTCAAGAAGAGGGGAGTTAATTGCGGCAAGAGCTGCTTTTTCAGCACGACCTTCACCACCTGCAATACCAATACCCATAAGGGCACTTCCAGCATCAGACATAACAGCTTTAATATCAGCGAAGTCTACATTGATCATACCCGGAGTTGTTATTAATTCAGAGATTCCTTCAACAGCTTGTTTAAGAACTTCATCACACATTGCGAAAGCTTCTTTAAATCCTACATCTTTTCCTGAGATTATAATAAGTCTATCATTTGGTATTACAATAATAGCATCAACTTCACGTTCAAGCTCAGCTAGTCCAGTATCAGCAATTTTCATTCTTTGATTACCTTCAAATGAAAATGGTTTAGTCACAACAGCAACAGTTAAAATACCTTGCTCTTTAGCAGCTTGAGCAACAATTGGAGCAGCGCCTGTTCCAGTACCTCCACCCATACCACAAGCAATGAATACCATGTCAGCACCTTTTATAACATCTTGTATTTCAGCTTTAGTTTCTCCTGCAGCTCTTTTGCCAACGTCAGGATTCATTCCTGAACCAAGACCTTTAGTTAAATTTTTACCAAGATGAACTTTTTTTTCTGCTAGAGAATTATGAAGATCTTGGGTATCTGTATTCATAGCGATGAATTCAACTCCTCTAACTTTTGAGTTGATCATGTGATTCAAAGCATTTTTACCTGAACCTCCAATACCAATAACCTTAATTCTAGCAAATGATTCTATTTCTGGATTTATTTTAGGCATAAAAATATATTATATCTCTCAATGGAGATACCCCATAGGGAAATTAACTATTAAATTACGAATGTATATATAAGTCGTTGTCCGACCAACGGCAAGTATTAATATCTCTATAATATCAATCTTCTGTTTAAAAAGCAAAGATATTGACAAAAAGATAAATAATAGTAAAAAATTACCAGCCTTGCTGGGTTTTTAAAGTTAATTTTTATTTTTACGGTAAAAGTTGAGAAAAAATTGACTTAAAAAATCCACCAACTTGTTTTAAGTTATCTCCAATTAAATTTTGAACATTTTTATCCGGATAACCTTCAGTTGATGATAATGTTAATCCATAGGCTGTATACCAAGATGAATCACGAATTTTAAATTTATTATTTATAGTTGTATCAACCGGACCAATACGTACAGGAAGTTTTAATTGGTTACGCGCGAGTTCTTCAATGTTATTTATGTATGTGCCTCCACCAGTAAAGATAATTCCAGCTGGAAGAAGTTCATTTCGGCGAAGACGTTTTAAATGATTTCCAATTAATTCAAACATATCACTTAAGCGAGCTTCAATAATTTCATCAATTTTTTTCTTTGAATAATCTCCACCTATTACACTGCCTAATTTAATACTTTCAGCTTCTTCCATCGATATCTTTAATCCAAGAGCTATATCTTTAGTTATATCCATACTACCAATAGGGAAAACTTGTAATGAAATTAATAGGTTATTCTCAAAACAAGAAAAAGAAACTGTTTCTGATCCAATATTAACTAAGGCACATCCAGCAGCTTTTTGTTTATTTGATAAAAGAATAATACTATCAGCAATTGGCGAAGCTATGATGTCCTGAATATTTATTTTAGCTAAAGAAAAAGCAGTAGCAATGTCTTCAATGTTTTGTTTCAAACAAGTTATAAAAAGAGTTTTAGCTTCAAGTTTTACACCTCTCATTCCTTCTGGTCTAACGTAAATTTCTTTTCCATCTAGCTTGTAGCCAATAGGAATAATATGAATTATTTTTTTATTTAAAAGATCCAGACTTTCTTCACTAGAAGAGATTGCTTTTGAAACATCAAGGCTCGTAATTTCCTGATCTGATTTTGAAGTAATAACAGATCCAACTGAAACAATAGAATTAAGACTTATTCCACCAATAGAAACAAAAGCTTTTTTAATTTTACCACCAAAAGATTTTTCAGCTTGCTCAACAGCTTTTTTAATACTTTCTGAAACTTGATCTGTATTAGTAATATATCCACGTCGTACTCCTTCAGTTTCAGCTGAGCCAGTTGCTAAAACAGAAGGATCTTTGCTTCCCCCTCCTGCTCCCGAAATACCGAGAGGGCGGGCAGGTTTGTTATGACCAATAACCACGACTCGTGTCATGTGCGTTCCTATATCAATACCGCAAGTATAATTATTATTTATCATAGGTAGTAAAAGGAGAAACTTTTATGAGAATAAATCTAGAAATTTCTTTTCTTCTTTCTCCATTGTACTACTATGTTCAAAACCTTTCAAATGCAATAAACCGTGGATAAGTAGATATTTCAAAAATTGAGGATATTTCATGTTAAAAAGGGGAGCTTCCTTTTTGACTTTATTGAAGTCAAAAGTTATTTCACCAGAAGTTTTTGAAAGAGGAAATGATAAAATATTAGTGGTTTTATTTAATCCTCTATAGGTTAGATTAATTTTTTTTTGTTCACGGGCTGAGACAAATCCAATACTTAAATCAAATTTTTTACCAAGGATTTTATTTTTAATAGAAACAAAAGGCAAGCTTGGTAGCTTGCCTTTTGTTTTGTTTGTTATTGTACAAAAATCTGAACTATTCATAATCTTTAGAATTATTTACGATGTCCTTTTCGTCCTTTAATAGGTTTACCCAGTTTGAAAAGTTTTTCGTTTTCTGCTTTTTTAGCTATTCGTCTAAGAGCAGTTCTTTTTACTTTAAGTTTTGAGTCAGGTCTTTCGTTGTATCTTATACTTCTAACTTTTCTTGCGATACCAGCATCCTGCATCTTACGACCAAAACGGCGAATAAGACTCATATTACTTTCGTTTGTATTCTTTTTAACTTCTATCACTGTTATCATATGGGCAATATAGTATCACATCTTTTTAAACTAAACAAGTCCCGCGAAGACTTTTTACAACAAATCTTCTGGATCGACATTGATGGAGAAGGATGGAGGAAGGAGAGATAAATTCTCAGCTAAATGCTTATGTATTTTTTTCTTATCATCTATCAATAGAGGCCAAAGATCTGGTTCAACTTTTATAACTGTATTAGTAATATATTGTCCTTTTACTTTTCCAATAAAAGCGCTAAATATTTGTGGATCATAGAGACCAAATGAATCATTTAAAAGTGTTCGAGCTTTTTCTGTCTCACCAGCAGTTCCAGCAAAAGTTATTTTAATTAATCTTTTAAATGGAGGATAGCCAAATTGTTTTCGTTCCTTCAAGTCCTCTCTGTATAAAGGAAGAACATTCCCACTTAAAATATATCTCAGGATATGATTTTCTGGAAGACGAGTTTGAATTATTAAATTACGCTTTGTAAGATAATTTAATTTTTTAATAATATGTAGAATTTTTTGAGTAATATTAAAACTTGGAATTGAAAGTAGTCCATCTAGAGAAATAATTGCACTATGAGTTACTTCCTCATTTAAATAGGAGAAAACCATTTCAGTTCCAATTAAGATACTTCCATGATTTTTATTGAAGGTTTTGATCGCTTCGCAAGCTTCTTTTTCAGTAGAGGTAGATTCTTTATCTATTTGGATAATGTTGGCTTTTGGGAATAGGCTTTTTACTTCTTCTTGAACACGATCAGTTCCAATTCCAAGTGGGGTTAGATTCCAACTTGAACATTCTGGGCAACGGATTTCAGTAGTTTCTTTTTCCCCACATTTATTACACATAAAGATACGAGAAGCAGTTGTTTTTGTTGCAGTTCGTTGTTTTGTTCCATATAAAACGACGGGAGTTGAACAATGAGGACAAAGAAGTGTGTGATTACAATCATTACAAACTGTCATTGGGGCTAGTCCTTTTCGAACTGAAAAAAGAAAAATTGATTCACCATGAGAAAGAGCATATTCAATCATGTTTCTTGTTGATTTTGATAAAACAGTAAATTTTTTTTCTTTTTTTTCATTAACTTCTTCTTTCATATCAACAACAAGTTGACGATCAACTTGAGGTAGACGAAAGATTGGAGCTGATACTTCGTTTAGTTCTTTATTATCGTGCCGATGAAGAGTTTCAGGTCTAAGTAAAGTATCACCAAAAATTAATTTAATATTATCTATTGAAGATAAAATTTCAGCAAAACTACGTATATCAATGTAAGGTCTACTTAGTTGTTTATATGCATCGGAACTTTCATGCTCAATAATAATTGTTTTAATATCAGATCTAGGAATTGAAAGAAACATTCCAGTTCCAATAATAAGAATAGGATGGTCTGCTGTGACAGCCTCATTATAAGTGGATATAAGTATTTTTTTTGTCAGATCACTATGAAAAGAAAAAACATATTGTTCAATTCCTTTAGTTAATTCTTTTTTAAAATGTTCTATATCGTAGCGAGTTGGAACACAAATAAAGATTGATTCTTTCTTTGCAAAAGCTTCACGAATTAAAGTTCTATACCAACTCATCCTATCAGAAATCAAAGTTTGAAAAATTAATTTCTCATGTTTAAGATTCTTAGAATCCCACAAAGGACAGTCCTTTGAGAGAAAAGATTGTCCTTTGGGGGTTTCGATTGGAGTTTTTAATTCATTAAAATTTTCTAGAAAAACACTTGGTAAAAAAGTTTTTATTACAGCTCCAAGATTACCTTGAGTATATTCTTTCATTTTTTCACAAGCTTTAAAGAAAGTAGAAGTAAAAGGTGAAGGACCTTTTACGCTGACAACTTTCTTAAGTTGGTATCCTCTATTTTTTAAATCAGACTTCATGTCTCGTGCATTTTCTAGATGGACAACAAGGGCATCAATATTTTTAAATCGAAGAGGAACAGTCACTATACTGCCTAGGGGTATTTTAGTAGAAGAAAAATAGGTTAGATAATCTTTTTGAAAACCTTTTTTTATTGGAATAACTGTCACTATATACATATTTCTATCCTAGCATAAAGTAATATAAGGTACTATATAGTTTGGAAGATTTTATGTTATAGTAGTCTTTATATGGCTTTATTTTCAAAAAAATTAGGAATAGATCTGGGCACTGCTAATACATTAGTTTATGTTCCTGGAAAAGGAATTATGCTTGATGAGCCTTCTGTTGTAGCTGTTTCAGAGCAAGATAATGCAATTATTGCTATAGGTATTGAAGCAAAAGAAATGATAGGAAAAACTCCAGAAAGTATTATTGTTTACCGACCAATGAAAGATGGAGTTATTGCTGATTATAGAGTGACTGAAGCAATGCTTCGATATTTTATAAATAAAACTTTAGGTAGATATAATTTATTTAAACCAGATGTAATGGTTTCTGTGCCAGCTGGTATTACTTCAACTGAGCGTCGGGCTGTTGTTGAGGCTGCTGTTCGTGCCGGAGCTCAAAATGCATATGTTGTACGAGAACCAATTTTAGCAGCCATTGGTGCAGGTATTCCAATTCAAGAATCAAAAGGACATATGATTATGGATATTGGTGGAGGAACAACTGATATCGCAGTGATTTCACTTGGAGGAATTGTTGCTTCAACTTCAGTTAAGTGTGCTGGAAATAAAATTGATCAAGCTATTACTGATTACATAAAGAAAACTTTTAATCTTGCTATTGGAGATAGAACAGCTGAACAAATTAAAATAAAAATTGGTGCAGCTATTCCACTTGAAGAAGAATTAACAATTACTATTAAAGGAAGAGATTATATTCAAGGTCTTCCTCGTACTGCTCAGATTTCTACTAATGAAGTTGTTAGAGCAATTGATAAAGAATTAAGAGTTATGATTGATGCTATTAAAGAAGTTCTTTCTCAAACTCCACCAGAACTCGCAGCTGATATTATTGATGATGGAATAATTATGACAGGTGGATCATCTCTACTTAGAAATTTAGCTGATCTTATTTACCGTAGAACAGGGGTAAAAGCAAATGTTGCCGACGATCCACTTCTATGTGTAGCCAAAGGAACAGGTGAAGCTTTGAATCATCTAGGAAAATACAAAAAAGCTATTTTGAGTAAGAAGTAGAAATAATATATTATGTTGACAAATAAAGTTTTAATGTCTTCCCAAGGCCTTGCCTTGGGAAGATTAAAATTTTTTAGTGTATAATTACAATATGGATAATTTATTTCCAGAGAATTTATATCATAGTTACATTGTAGAAGGTGATCCAGAGACCACTAGTTTAGATTTGCGAAAATTTTTGGAAGAGCGTGGGGAAGTTGAAGTTCAGAGTCCCGATGTTTTGTTTCAGATGTACGATTCTTTTACTATGACTGATAGTCAAAAAATAAAACAATGGCATAGTGAGTCTGGTATTACTGATGGAAAACGAATTTGTATTATTGGTACAAAATTTATAAATCGCGAAGCGGAAAGAACCCTTTTGAAAATTATTGAAGAGCCAGCCGTTAACACTCACTTTTTTCTAGTGGTTCCAAATGCTTTAGTCTTACTTGATACTATTCGTTCAAGAACTCATACTATAAAGATAAACAATCTCCCAAAGGACAGTCCTTTGGGTTATCCCAAAGGACAGTCCTTTGGGTATAATGAAGAGGAAGTTAAGAAATTTATTTCTTTAAGTCCCAAAGATAGAATAGATTTTATTACTAAAATAATTAAAAAACATAAAGATTTAGAGAGTAGTGGGAGATTACGTTTTGTTGCCATTCAGCTTATAAACGAAATTGAAAAAAATATTTTTGAAAAATTTAAATTAAATAAGAACGATAAGAATAATCAATTTGTTTTACAAGAATTACAGAAAAATAGAGAATATTTGAATTCACCAGGGTGTTCAGTAAAAATGATTTTAGAACACCTAGCACTTGTGATATAATATAAACATATGTCATACAATACACAAAATTTTAAATTAGAATTAAAAAAAATAGAAGAATGGCTATCTAAAGAGTATTTTTCTATTCATACAGGTAGAGCTACACCAATGGTTCTTGATAGTATTATGATTGAAAGTTATGGAAGTAAAATGCCAATAAAGAATGTTGCTCAGATTACAATTGAAGATCCTAAAACTCTTCGAATTTCTCCTTGGGATAAAAATCAAGTAAAAGATATTGAAAGTGCTATTTCAGCTTCCAATTTAGGTTTGTCTATAGTCTCTGATTCCGATGGAGTTCGAGTTATTTTTCCAATGTTAACAACAGAGAATCGCATTAATTTAGTAAAAATTTTAAAAAATAAACTCGAAGAAGCTCGTATTCATGTTCGCAAGGAAAGACAAAATGAAATTGATAAAATAGAAGAACTTTCTGAAGATGAAAAAAAGCGAGCAAAGGATGATATTCAAAAATGTGTAGATGAATCAAATAAAAATCTAGAAGGAATTTTTGGAAAGAAAGAAACAGAAATAATGAATTAGCCGAATATGAATATTTTAATTTTTGTAATAATTTTATTAGTACTTGTCTTGTCCCATGAATTTGGGCATTTTATTGTTGCTAAATTAAATAAAATTAGAGTAGATGAATTTTCTTTTGGTTTTCCTCCAAAAATTTTTGGTAAAAAAATAGGGGAGACGACTTATAATTTTAATGCTCTACCCTTTGGTGGTTATGTAAAAATTTTTGGAGAAAATCCTGACGAAGAATCAACTAATGGATTAGATAAAAAAAGAAGTTTCTTTCATAAACCTTGGTATATAAAAGCATCAGTTTTATTTGCTGGAGTAGCCATGAATTTTATTGTTGCATGGTTGTTACTTTCCATTGGTTTTATGTCTGGTCTACCCACTTCTACTAGTATGGCTCCCGAAGGTACTACAATAAAAGATCAAGCTCTTACTATTGTAAGTGTTGTATCTAATAGCCCGGCTGAAACAGCAGGATTAAAAGTAGGAGATAAAATCTCACACTTAGAAAGTTATAATAATAAAAAAGAAGTGAGTGATTCAACATTAATACTTTCTTCTATTTTTACAGCGGAGACAGTTCAATCTTTTGTTAAAAGGCATAGTGATGAAGAAATAACTTTCTCAATAATAAGAGCTAAAGAAAAAATAGAAATTAGTTTAACTCCGGAAGATAAAATAGTAGGGATCAGCATGGACACAATTGGAAAGCTGAGTCTTCCTGTTCACAAAGCAGTTTGGGAGGGATTAAAACTTAGTTCCGATTTAACTGTTCGAATTGCAGTTGGTTTTTATACTTTAATTAAAGATGGATTAACAGGACAGGGAGATTTATCTGCTGTGACCGGACCTATTGGTATTATTGGAATTGTTGGTGATGCTGCTGAATTTGGATTTATTTATTTACTTTCTTTCACAGCTTTTATTTCTATTAACTTAGTAATTATAAATTTACTACCATTCCCAGCTCTTGATGGAGGACGATTGCTCTTTTTGTTAATTGAAAAAATAAAAGGATCTTCTATTAAACCCCAAATTGGTAATTTAATAAATTTTCTTGGTTTTGGAATTCTAATGCTTTTCATGGCTTTAATTACTTATCACGATATTATTAAATTATTCTAGTAAATAAAAATATGTGCGAGGCCTTGCCTCACACATAATGTCTCACACATAAAAAGTGTGCGAGGCAAGGCCTCGCACACTTTTACATTTAAAAAAATTTGTGATATTATAATTATCTATTTCGCCTTAGGCGATTTTATTTTATGCTTCTAAATAGTAAAATTATTAAATATGAAATCAAATGAAATTAGAAATATCGCAATAATCGCCCACGTTGACCACGGGAAAACAACATTAACAGATCAGTTGATGAAACAATGTGGAATGGTTGAAGAAGGAGTAACTATGGACTCAAACGCTCTTGAGCTTGAGCGTGGTATTACTATTTACTCAAAAAATACATCTGTTATATATAAAGGTACTAAAATAAATATTGTTGATACACCAGGACATGCTGATTTTGGTTCTGAAGTTGAACGAGTACTTCGAGCAATTGATTCCGTTCTTCTTTTAGTTGATGCTCAGGAAGGTCCAATGCCACAGACTCGTTTTGTTTTAAAGAAATCTCTTGAATTAGGGCTTAAGCCAATAGTTGTTATAAATAAAATAGATAAACCAGCATCTGATCCAGATCGAGTACATGATGAGATTTTAGAATTATTTTTAGAACTAGGTGCCACAGAAGAACAGATTGATTTCAAAACAATATATGCTATTAGTCGAGAAGGTATTGCCAAATTAAAAATGGAAGATGAATCTAAAGATTTAACCCCTCTTCTTGATTTAATTTTACAAGAAGTACCAATTGCTTCTTTAAATAAAAATAGTGATTTTCAAGCACAGGTTTTTAACCTTGGATATGATAATTTTTTAGGACGCTTAGCTATTGCTCGTATTTATGCAGGATCGATTAAATCAGCATCACAAATTATAGTAAAAGATAATGATGGAAAATCTAGAAAAGCTAAAATTACCAAAATCTTTAGCTTTGAAGGAATCATTCGAAAAGAAGTTGAGATTTTAACTACTGGTGACATTGTTATGATTGCTGGAATACCAGATGTTTTTATAGGGGAAACAATTTGTGATAAAGAAGAGACTTTATCTCTACCTTCTATTGCTATTGATGAGCCAACTATTTCTTTAAATTTTTTAGTTAATGATTCTCCTTTTGCTGGACGTGAAGGAAAATATGTAACTTCTCGTCAAATTCGGGAAAGATTAGAAAAAGAACTTGAAATAAATGTTGGACTAAGAATAAATTTTAATGAATTAGATGAAGAAGAAATTCAAGAAGGATATCTTGTTTATGGAAGAGGCGAATTACATATTGCTGTTCTACTTGAAAATATGCGTCGTGAAGGATATGAACTTCAAGTTTCTCAACCACATGTAATTATAAAAATGGAAGGAAATAAAAAACTTGAACCCTATGAAGAAATTACTATTGATGTAAGAAATGAATATTCTGGTTCAGTTATTGAAAAACTAACAGCTCGACGTGGAATAATGACTAGTATGAAAGAAAAGGAAGGTATTGTTCGAATGTTGATTGAAATGCCAACTCGTGGACTACTTGGTTATCGTGGACAGTTTATAGTTGATACAAAAGGAGAAGGAATTCTTTCTTCAAGATTTATTGGTTTCAAAGAACATGCCGGTGAAATTAAAAAACGAGATGTGGGCTCGATGACTTCCATGGCGAAAGGAAAAGCTTTAGCTTTTTCATTGTGGACGCTTCAAGAAAGAGGAATTTTATATATAGAACACGGTGATGAAATCTACGAAGGGATGGTTATTGGGAATGTCACTAAAGGAGAAGAAATGTCGGTTAATCCAACTAAAGGTAAACAGCTTTCTAATATGAGATCAAGTGGAGCAGATGACGTAATTAATGTAAAACCTCCATTTAAGCTTTCAATTGAGAGAGGACTTGAGATTATGGCTGATGATGAATATCTTGAAATTACCCCTAAAAATGTCCGTTTACGCAAAAAAACTCTTACAGAGCACGATAGATTCAGGTCAAGGATGGCTGATAAGGAAAACTCCTAATAAGAGATATTCACAAAACTGTCAAATAGTTGACTTTATTTAATAGTAATGATATTATAATCTCAGATAAAAAATTATTATTTCAATTTTAAATTCAAATGGCTAATACAATTTCATTTAAACCAAAACAAGTTACCAAAAGAATTCTCTCTGACCTATCCCCACGAGCTTACGAGGTTATAATTAATCGATTTGGACTTACAGACGACACTCAACGTAAAACTTTAGAAGCTATCGGACAAAAATACGGAATTACCCGTGAGCGTGTTCGTCAGATTGAAAACGCAGCTCTTACTTTTATTAGAAAGTCAGAATCCTTCAAAAAAGAAAAGGATGTTTTTGATGAGTTAAAAAAATTGATGCATTCTCTTGGGGCCATTGTTTCAGAGACAGAATTATTGAATCATTTGTCTAAAGATAAGTTTATTCAGAACAGTGTTCACTTTTATTTAACTTTAGGTGAAGATTTTACTAAACACAAAGAAGATCCACATTTCAAAACTCGTTGGAGCGTTGATGATGAAATTTCTGAAATGGTTCATTGTTCTTTAAAAAATCTTTATGAAAATCTTTCTGATGAAGAATTAATTCACGAAACAGAATTAGTTAATCGTTTTCTTGAAGAAGTAAAAGATTTAGCAGAAGATTATCGTAATGAGGAAATTGCTAAAAGATGGTTAGCTATGTCTAAAAAACTTAGTAAGAATCCTCTTGGTGAATGGGGTAAGTCAACTTCTTCAAATATAAAAACTAGAGGAGTTAAAGATTATGCTTTTCTGATGATGCGTAAGCATGGTAGTCCTATGCACTTTCGTGAAGTTGCTAAATCTGTTGCAGATACTTTTGATAAGAAATGTCACACAGCAACTTGTCATAATGAATTAATTAAAGACCCTCGTTTTGTTCTTGTTGGACGTGGTATTTATGCTTTAAAAGAATGGGGATATAAAACAGGAGTTGTCCGTGATGTTATAAAAGAATTAATAAAGAAAAACGGACCAATGAAAAAAGAAGATATTGTTGAGCAAGTAATGAAAGAAAGATACCTAAAAAAGAATACAATTCTAGTAAATCTTCAAAACACAAAATATTTCAAGAAAAATAAAGCAGGATTGTA
>Ga0180007_10002064_pt1 | contig 24873 bp, 26 predicted proteins | sample MM_PC_MetaG_FD_121122 | JGI IMG/M metagenome (GOLD analysis project Ga0180007, IMG submission 121122) | Groundwater microbial communities from the Aspo Hard Rock Laboratory (HRL) deep subsurface site, Sweden - MM_PC_MetaG | ecosystem: Environmental > Aquatic > Deep subsurface > Groundwater... | reverse complement strand
CGCGTGCGAGTACGAGTACGAATAATTCGAAACGCACGTCGCCAAACAACAGCTTGGTATATATTTTATCCATAGGCCGTGGGCAGATAAGAGATCCCCCTGGATGGTAGGAGAACATGAAAAACACCGAAGAGATTATTTCCAAATTCAAACAGATCAGAACACTGCCCCATGTGGCCATACGTCTGGTGAAAATGATTTCTTCAGACCAGGGGAACGCCAAAGATTATGAAGAGGTGATCAAATATGATCCATCTCTGGTTATGCGGGTATTCAAGCTGGTTAACAGCGCTTATTTTGCCTTGACAGATAAAGTGGAGACCCTGGCGGATGCCATTGTTGTGATAGGACAGGACAATTTAAGGAATATGGTTGTCATTGAAGCCTTACGGGATATTTATAAAGGTAAAATGAAAACCGGCCATTTTTCAGGAAGGTCCCTTTGGAATCATGGCGTGGCCACAAGTCTCAGCTGTAAAATGATAGCCGAGCAGATCTTCGGGCAAAAGGGTGAAGATGCTTTTTTATGCGGATTAATGCATGACATTGGATTGATTGTGGAATTTCAGACTGAACCAGAACTTTTCGACCGGATGGTGGGGTCTTTGGAAAAGGGCGTATCGTTCATTGACCATGAAAATATGGTTGTGGGATCCAACCATTGCGAAACAGGTTTCTGGCTTGCCCGGGAGTGGAAGCTCCCATCCACAGTTCAGATCGGTATACGGGACCATCATAAAAATAACGAAGACCTCGACCCGGCAAGTATCACGGGGATTATTCAGCTGGGGGAACTGATTGCCACCCGTTCGGGTTTTGTGGCCTTACCGGAAATTCAAGAAAGTCTTTCGGCGCCACTTATTCAGCATCTTCGCGATAATATAGATGATTATCTTAGAATTCAGCAGGAACTTGTTGGAGAGATGGACAAAACAAAGGCGATATACAGCGAATGAATGAAAATTCCTGTCGTGTCCTTTGGGATAATCACCGATTTTAAGATTTAGATGAGTTTGACCACCTCAACCGCCGCAGGTCCTTTTTTGCCTTTACCAAGTTGAAAAGATACCCTCTCCCCTTCGTGGAGTACTTTGAAACCGGCCATGTTTATAGCAGTATGATGAACAAAAATATCCTCGCCTTCGTCTTGACGAATAAATCCATAGCCTTTTTTTTCATTAAACCACTTTACGGTACCTGTTGGCATGATGAATCTCCATTTTTTATTAAATGAGGGGTCAGTCAGCGAAAATTGTTTTTTAACGACTTGAACGTCTGGCTTGGAAGACTGTCATGGGTGTCTGCCAGTAACATGTAAAACATGTCATGTTAATTTTAGTTACCGAAAAACGAATAACTTGTCAATTGAAAATACTAAATAAATAATGCAATTGCTCATCTTGAAGACATGTTATTTTGCTTGGATGTCTTTGGGGGAATAGAGGTCTATGTATCTGTTTATATGCGTTTTGGATAAAAACACGACAATCCAAAGACATGGCATGGGATTGTCGAAGATACCCTTAAGGGGCATAAATATACAGAGGTGTCCTTTAAAAATGGCTTATAAGTCGTCTTTGAAAAGTTGAACAGAATCCTCACGCACTTCAGGTTTGGGAGTATATTCCGTGGGGACAGTTCCTTCTTTGAAACATTCAAATATGGTTTCCTCGGATTCGGGAATGGGCAGAAGACCAGTTTTGGCGTCAATTTTTGAAAAAACAACGCCTTCAGGAACCTGAAAAACCCGGACGGGTTTGTCCTTAAGGGCCTTTTGCATAAATCCAAGCCAGATGGGGCTGGCGGCCCGGGACCCGGTTTCTCCCTTGCCAAGGGGGGATTTGGAGTCGTTGCCCACCCACACACCGGTAATATAACGAGGCGTATAGCCCACGAACCATGCATCATGAAGGCTGTTGGTTGTTCCTGTTTTACCCGCCGCAGGGCGGTTCAGGCTCCGGACACGTTTTCCGGTTCCATGCTGAATGACACCTTCGAGGAGACTCGTCATGATATAGGCTGTGCTCATGTCAATGACCTGGTTTTTGATGGGGACGGCTTCTTCGAGAATGTTCCCCTCCCGGTCTTCGATTTTGAGGATGAAGGTGGGCTGAACCAGATAACCCATGTTGGGGAAAACAGAATAGGCCGTTACCAATTCAAGCAGGGACACACCGGAAGAGCCAAGGGCAATGGACAGATCCCTCGCAAGGGGAGATTCGATACCCAGCTTTTTTGAATAGTCTATGACATAATCAATGCCGATATCTTTCAGGATTTTGATGGTGATGATGTTCATGGATTTGGTCAGTGCTTCCCGGAACAGGGTGGGGCCATGGAATTTTTTTTCGTAATTGTTGGGTTTCCATGTGGAATCGCGTTCTTCATCCAGATAAACCACCGGGGAATCAATGATCATGGTGGCCGGGGTGTAGCCCTTATCCAGGGCCGCTGCGTAGACAATGGGTTTAAAGGCGGAACCGGGTTGGCGCCGTGACTGGATGGCCCTGTTGAATTGACTGTCCGTGAAATCCCTGCCGCCGATCATGGCTTTAACATATCCGGTTTCAGCTTCGATGCTCAAAAGGCCGGCTTCGGACAACGGGGTCTGCTCCAGGGAAAGATCCCAGATGTCCTCTTTATCCGGGGTTATTTTAAGCAAGTCCACTTCTTTTGGGCTGTTTGTGTCGTCTTTTTTCTTCACGCCATTGGCCCTGACCATGATAACATCACCCACTTTCAGGGCAAGCCCCGGCTCGGTAATGGATCCTTCCCAATAACCCACATGAATATCGGGTTTCCTGGCCCAGCGCATGCTGTTCATGGGGATGATGCCCATGATATTTCCCATTTTGACGGTGGATTCCCGGGTGTTATTATCAACTTTGATCACCACACCCTTGAGAATTTTTCCAATTTCAATGGGATCATCTTCAAGGTCATATCTGAGTTTTTGGGAAAAGGGTTCGATGTTTTCGGCGGAGAGATGCTCTATGGGGCCTCGGTATCCCTGGCGTTTGTCTAAATCCATGAGGCCTTGGGACACTTCTTCCTGGGCGTATTTTTGTATTTCAATATTCACAGCGGTGTAAATCTTAAGGCCCTGGTTGTAAAGGGCGTCTTCCCCATATTTTTTTTCCACATGCCGCCGGACATATTCAGTGTAGCAGGGCACTTTTTCAATATACCAGTTACGCCGTGGTTTGATATCCAGAACAACATTCATGGCTTCCGTGGCTTCAATATTGGTAATAAAACCATCGGCGACCATCCGGTTAAGAACATAAATCTGACGTTGTTTGGCAAGTTCCGGATTTTTGAAAGGGGAATACCGGCTCGGAGCCTGGGGCAGGCCCGCAAGGATGGCGCATTCGGACAGGTTGAGCTCTTTGGACGATTTGCCGAAATAATTTTCTGCGGCAGCTTCAACACCATAGGCCCCATGGCCCAAATAGATCTGGTTTAGATACAAATAAAGAATTTCATCTTTGGTAAAGGTTTTATCCAGGCGGTAGGCCAGAATGGCTTCCTTGATTTTCCGACTGTATCGTCTTTCAGGGCTCAGGAAAAAAGACTTGGTGACTTGCTGGGTGATGGTGCTGCCCCCCTGAACAATGGATCCGGCTTTGAGATTTCGGGTGAATGCCCTTATAATGCTGTAAAAATCAATGCCTTTGTGCATGTAGAAACGGGAATCCTCTGCGGCGATAAAGGCGTTGATCAGTGTTTTTGGAATTTCTTCCAGGGGGGTGACAATACGTCGCTCCTTATAAAATTCCCCTATCTTACGTCCGTCATCGGAATAGACACAGGTGACGGTCGGTGGCTTGTAATCCCTGAGGGACGAAATCTTGGGAAGCCCCGAACTGAAATAAAGATAAATCCCCGTGAAAAGAAGAAGAAGAGATAAAATGGATATCCCCGCCGTAATAATAGTATAACGGATGGTGCGAATAAGAAGATTGCCCTCACCCGGGTCTTTTTGTGTAATTAAGGATGATGTCATAAAAGCCTGTATTTTTGTAAATGAATCATATGAACACAAACATGCCCATATGGACAAATCAGATCATATCACGTGAATAAATTCAATTTTCAAGACAAACTATGTACCAACTATTTATATTTAAAACAAGAAAATCATGGAAGAATCTTCGGGTGATCATTCTGCCAATGAAAAAGAAATTGACTTTAGATGAGGAAAAAACTAATTAATAAAGTTTAGTCTTTTAATATGAAAAAAAGAAGGATTTAACATGATTAAACTTGATTTTACTAAGTTTGACGGGCTTCTGCCCGCCATTGTTCAAGATTATGAGACATCCGAGGTGCTGATGGTTGCGTTCATGAATGAAGAGGCTTGGAACGCCACACTGCAATCCGGGAAGGCAACGTATTTCAGTCGTTCCCGAAATAAACTCTGGGTGAAAGGCGAATCTTCGGGTCATGTTCAGCATGTTCGTGAAATTCGTATCGATTGTGACAATGATACGGTACTGCTCAAGGTGGACCAGGTCGGTGGGGCAGCCTGTCATCTGGGCTATGCGAGCTGTTTTTTTAGAAAAATTGAAAACGGAGAGCTTGTCACTTTAGGAAAGCCTTTGTTTAATCCGGATGAGGTATATAAAAAATGACAGACACATTAAAACTTGGTATTCCCAAAGGAAGTCTTCAGAATGCAACCCTTGCCCTCTTCAACAATGCGGGCTGGAAAATCACGGTGAGCGGGAGAAGTTATTTCCCTTCAATCAACGATGACAGCATTTCCTGCGCCTTGTGCCGTGCCCAGGAAATGGCCATCAATGTGGAAAACGGTACCCTGGATGTGGGCTTGACCGGAAAGGACTGGATTGCCGAATACCAGTCCGATGTTCATGTGGTTGCGGATCTGGTTTATTCCAAAGTCAGTGCCAAACCTGCACGGTGGGTTATTGCTGTGGCCTACGATTCACCGGTGAAAGAACTTAAGGACCTTCAGGGAAAAACTATTTCTACGGAATTGGTGGGATACACCAAACGGTTTTTTGAAACCCAGGGTATTGACGTGAAGGTCAAATTTTCCTGGGGTGCCACTGAAGCCAAAGTGGTTTCAGGCCTTGCCGATGCCATCGTTGAAATCACAGAGACGGAAAGTACCATCAAAGCCCACGGCCTCAGGGTGATTCATGAACTCATGCAGACAAATACACAGTTGATCGCGAACCGAAAAACCTGGGAAAACCCTGAAAAAAGAGAGAAAATAACTCAGATGGCCCTTTTATTGAAAGGGGCTCTGATCGCAGGCAAGCTGGTGGGACTCAAGATGAATGTGCCTGAATCGGCCATTGATACAGTGGTGGCACTGCTTCCAAGCCTTCAGGCTCCAACGGTGGCCCATCTTTATAAAAGTGACTGGGTTGCCGTGGAAACTGTTGTGGATTCAGGTATGGTAAGGGATCTGATTCCAAGGCTCCTCAAGGAAGGGGCCACAGGAATCATTGAATATCCCTTAAATAAGGTGATTTAATATGTTGGGGCGCTGTTATGTGCCCCAACTGAGGTTGTCCATGATTATCAGTTCGAGCGAATTCGTAAAAAGTGCAGTGAAACCTTCCCACTATCCGGAGGAAGTATTACCCGAAGTTGCATTTGTGGGTCGTTCCAATGTGGGAAAGTCTTCGTTGATAAATACCTTGTTGAATCGTAAACGACTGGTCAAAACAAGCTCCACACCCGGCAGAACCCAGTTGATTAATTTTTTTAATATCAACAAGACCTTTTCTTTTGTTGATCTTCCGGGTTATGGCTATGCTAAAGTCCCCAAGAGTGTTGTCAAGAGCTGGGGCGAGATGATCGAAACTTATCTGTCCACTCGAAAAACCCTTAAAGGGGTGGTCATGCTGATGGACATACGGCGAGACCCGGGAAAGGACGAACAGGATCTGGTAAACTGGTTCAGGCATCACGCCATTCCCACGATCTTTGTCCTTACCAAGGCCGATAAGTTTTCAAATCAGAAAAAGAAAGTGCACCACGAAACGTGTGCGGAAGCCTTGGGGCTTTCTCCAGCGGAGATGATCTGTTTTTCAGCCAAAACACGACTGGGACGGGATCGGCTCCTTGATGAAATCAAACCATGGGTCAGTGAGCAAACTAATGAGTTTTAAATCAGGTTATGTGGCTATTGTCGGGGCACCCAATGCAGGGAAGTCCACACTTTTGAACCGGCTTCTGGGTGAAAAACTGTCGATTACCTCTCGGAAACCCCAGACAACTCGGAATAGAATTCTTGGTGTCGTCCACCGGCCTTCTGCCCAATTAATATTTCTTGATACACCGGGAGTTCACAAATCAACCGCTGCTCTGAATGAACGGATGGTGGAGGTGGCCTTTTCTGTCATGGGGGATGTGGACCTGGTTCTTGTTCTGGTCGATGTATCCAGCCCGGACCCGGCCTCGGAGGAGTTTCTGGTTAAAAAACTGGAAAACCTGAACAAAAAGGTGGTTCTTGGCCTGAATAAAATCGATTGCGTGAGTAAACCCGAACTGCTGGGTATCATAAATACCTGGTCCAAGGTGTATTCGTTTGAAGGGATCGTTCCCATTTCAGCCAAGCACGGTGACCAGGTGGATGTGCTCTTGGGTTTGATTGAAGACCATCTGCCCGAAGGCCCGCCTCTTTTCCCCGAAGATACGATGACGGATCTTCCCGAGCGGTTTTTTGTGGCTGAGATGGTTCGTGAAAAGGTTTTTCGCCTCACAGGTCAGGAAATCCCCTATTCGGCAGCCGTGACCGTGGATTCCTTTTCCCATGACAAGGGGCTGACACGGATCAATGCGACCATTCATGTTGAACGGGATTCTCAAAAAGGAATCGTGATCGGAAAGGCCGGAAGCAAGCTCAAGCAGATTGGTGAGGATTCTCGAAAAGAAATTGAAAAAATGCTGGGGCGAAAAGTGTTTTTGAAGCTTTTTGTCCGGGTTCAGAAGAACTGGAGCAGGGACACCAAGGCGATCACAAAATTTGGAGTCTGACAGGGACGAAAGGTGTTTTGACAGTGTATCCCGACGATGATGAGATTCGTAAAGAGAGGAACAAAGCCCGTGATCTGCGCAAAAGCCAGTGGTGGAAACGGCAATGCGCCAAAGGCCTTTGTCATTATTGCAACAAAGCCGTGAAAGCGGCGGATCTGACCATGGATCATGTGGTCCCCCTGGTCCGGGGTGGCCGAAGCACCCGGGGAAACGTGGTTGCGGCCTGCAAGGACTGTAATACGAAAAAACAAAGCCTGCTGCCCATGGAATGGGAGGAATACATGGATCATCTTGCGAAATAGCAGGGCCAAGGTCAGTGAACGTTACTCACCACGTGTACTCAACCCCGAAGGGGTAAATGATTCGGCGACAGATTTTCCCAATAAAAAAAAAGACTGCCAAAGCAGTCCTTTTCTTTATGATACGAATTGTGTTTTCAATTAAAGATCAGATGCTCTGGCAAAGCCTGTGAATGGTCTGGGCATGCCATTTCCCACGACCTGAAAATGTGGGAAGATTCAGATCCACAAGATGGGATGCGATCTCATTGTAAGTGGAACCCTCACGACGCATGCTGGCAATGAGTTCCATGATGTCATCCTTGCCCAGGTCAGAAGATTCGGCATCGTCGCTATCGTTATTGATTGCCTGGGTGTCTGTCTCCTGGGTGTCTGCTCCCTGGGTCTCCTTCTGTTCTTCAACCGGTGCAGAATCATCAGCCACAATCTGCTGTGGGGTTTCTGCGGCGTGTATTTGGGGAACGAAAATTTCACCGGAAAGTTTTCCGATGTGGGTCGCGATAAATTCAAAGGCATCGGCCTTACGCTCTTCGGCAATGGCTCTGCGCTCTGAGAAAGACAGGGTTGACTTCTGATTTGTCAGGATGGCGGCCAGTGTCTCCTTGATGGCGGTCATGGTTTCGTCGGGTACATTGTCGCCTCCGGATCGTTGGTGGAATTTGCGCTCATTGCCGTTTCGCGTGAAATTTCCATTGGACTCATAGGTCCTGCGGGGCCTTTGACTGTTATAGCGTGGTTTGGACGATCCGTTTTCCTTGGCATAATTGCCATTTCGAATGGATTGAAGAAAATCATTCATAGATTGCTCCTTAGATAAAAAAAATTTATATTCTTCCCGGAGTCTGTCTATTGCAAAGAAAAACACATGGCTTTGCAACCCTATCATGAAAACGGTGTATCGAGATCCGGGATTTCATCAATTATGTATCCATGGGGGATTGATTATGAGCTACCAGATATGGATGAGCTTGTCAAACATAAATGTTTATAAATGATTGTTCTTTTAAAAAATCCAAGTTGCGTCATGAATGTTATTTTGACAAGGAGGCCTGCCTGGGCTATATTCCCCAAGAAAAAAGACAAAGGCTGGGCTCAGGTTCCGGCCGTTTAATGGATATCTTGAACAAAGGAGGGCAGGGTGCCTGAAATAAAAAAATACATCGGATATGCAGCAGTCATTATTACAGCTCTTATTCTGGGACGCTGGTACAGTAAGGAACGGGATAAACTTCTTATGCAGGGCGAACCCTGGATCAAGTCCTGGACCTCCCTGCCAGGCTTGGTTATCCTGATCATTCTGTCTATTCTTGTTTTTTTGAAACTCAAATTTGGTTAATGCGCGAATCATAACATTGTTCGCGAAAAGGAAACAGAGTTATAAAATCGTTCGTCACAAAGGAATCGGACCATGGACAATAAGGACAAATATCGTGTCAATTACACGGTGGAAAGCCCGGACACGGTGAAAACCCATGTACTGGACCCCATCGTCTACGCCTATGCATCAAAGCGAAGTATTGATATAACCATACGACAGCCTGAATTCACATCGGTCTGCCCAATGACCGGGATGCCTGATTATGGCTGCATCACCGTGACATACCGGCCAGACCAAAAGATTATTGAACTTAAATCTCTGAAATATTATTTTCTTCAGTACAGAAATGTGGGGATGTTTTACGAACACGTGGTGAACCGGGTTCTGGATGATCTGGTCTCGGTACTCGAGCCTTTTTCCATGGAAGTAACCGGGGAATTTAGCTCCAGGGGGGGGATTTCTTCTTGTGCGACGGCGGTTTATAAAAAATAAACGTTTCCCTCTAAAAAAATGGGACCTATGGGACTTATGGGTCCTATAGGGTGCCCCCAATCAGGAATCGCTTCTGGCCAGTTGTTCTTTGCCATGGTCCGAATCCAGATAGAGTTGGAAGGCTGATAGGCAATCGCGGATATCTTTTTCACAGGTGGTGAGAACCAGTTTTTTTCGAAACGTGCTGCATCCGGGCAGTCCTTTGACCAGAAATCCCAGGCGGCTTCTCATCATATTGCAGGCGATGCTTTCGCCGTGGTGATCGATTGAATTTTTAAGGTAGTTTCCCATCATACGGAAATGATCATCAAGGGAAAGGGGCTCGGCGATTTTGTTTTCCAGAAAAAGGGATGTTCGTCTGAAAATATCCGGATCGGACAGCGCGGCTCGACCGATCATGATCCCCTCGCACCCGGTTTGTTCAAACATGTCATGGGCGAGTTCAGGTGATGTGATGTCCCCGTTTCCGATCAGGGGAATGGAAAGTTTTTGCTTGAGGGCTGCAATCAGAGGCCAGTAAGCTTTCCCTCCGAAACCCTGGCCGGCGGTTCTGGGATGGAGACACAGGGCGTCGACGCCACATTGCTCGGCCATGGATGCGATTTCAAACGCTTGTTTCCCCGAAGGATCCCAGCCCGAACGTATTTTAATGGTCAGTGGGATGGCGATGGCCTTTCTCACGGCAATCATTATTTTCTCAGCACGTTGGGGATCACGCATCAAGGCTACCCCTGAGTCTGTTTTTACCACTTTTTTGACCGAACATCCAAAATTAATGTCCAGAATATCCGCTCCGGCTCCTTCCACCATGCGGGCTGCTTCGGCCATGATCCCGGGGTCCGCCCCGAAGATCTGAATGGAAAGAGGGCGCTCCCGATCTGTGCTTTCAAGCATCTTAAAGGTTTTTTTCGAACCATATACCAGGCCGTTGGCGCTGATCATCTCGGAGCAGACAAGCCCACACCCTGCATCCTTGGCCATAAGCCGGAAGGGAAGATCGGTGATGCCTGCAAGGGGTGCCAATATCGTAGGGGGCTGGATGGTGACAGGTCCGATTCGGAGTGCTTTATTAGTCATGACCATATCCTCTGGGCTCTCGGGGATTGGCATAGCAGAACAGGCAGTTATGGTAGCAGGGATGGAACCTGTAAGAACCGATGTCCCTGGATAGGCCGCATCCGCATCCCTGGTTCTTCCGCTGCCCCCTATCTTGGGCCCGGGAGATCCCTTGCCCAAAGAGTTTGATCAGATCCTGGCTTGGGATGCATGCTGCCTTTGCAACGGTGCTGTTTTTAGGTAGATGCATGAGAATTTCTTTTTCGCAACACAGAAAAAGACGGATGCCCAGAGGCAATAATAGGTTCTCCATGGAAAGAATCAGATTTATTTTCCGTTCACGGGGAATGTCGACCAAGGAAAAATCCGGACCCGTCCTGGCCAGGACTTTGGTGTACAGATCCACAAAGCTGGTCACACAGCGGCCTATTCCCGCCCTGGCAGCGTGTTCAGCTATTTCCTGCACATCCGAAAGATTGTTTTGTTCACGTCCCTTATCCACCTGGTAATGGCAAATGGGATCAAACCGCCAGGTGATGGCCTTGGAATCGAACCGGTCACACAGGAAGGTGAGCTGCTTGAGCCGCTGGGAAAGTTCGGGAACGTGGGGTTCCAGGATGGGATGGTCCGAGTTGATGGTGAAATTGAAAAAAAGATGATAGCCCATACTGGTGAGCTTTTCACCGTAACCGCCTTGGATAAATGGCCCGAAATTTTTTGACCAGAAAACCAGGGTGTGGGTGTTGTCGGGATTGACCGGGATGGTTAATAATGTGCGGGAGTATGGATTCTCAACCTCGAAAAAACCTCGGCTCAGGCTCTCCATGAACCAATCCATGTAAAATGCCGGAATATCTGTTCGGCGAGAAGCGGAAATAACCTGCTTGGTTCTGGATCCGGAGCCCGGCATGCAACCTGTTTCCTTATATTTAGTCATTCCGTTTTTTGAACGAAATGATTTTTCCAGGTGTATGGGATTCTGTGGCCTGTTTTTTCGGTTTTTTATCCTGCTTTTCATCCCCATCAGGCTCTGGGGGATCGTGGGGCCGAACCACTTTTTCCATGCGTACCCGGATGCCGTTCATGGTAAATTCAGAACCCTCTATGTAAATGCCCCTAAGGGTCCAGATAACAACCTGAACCGGGATCTGGAGCATCAGGAGCGTGACGTTGTACCAGTCTTTTTTTCTGTCGGCGGTGATATCTTCAATCCGGGCAAACCCCACGGGTTGGTCTTCAAAATAGATCAGGACGATATCGTTTTCAGATGCCATGGTGTGTCAGTCCCCTTTCCTGGGGAATAAAAGTGACCTTATCCAGCCTGTGATGGTATTGCCTTCAAGTTGAGCCCGGTCCAGGATATCAAAATCCCTTGCCAATTTCCCGGGATTAGCCAGCCAGTGTCCCCGTGTTTTCATGCCTTCGCTGGGGTCCAGATAACGGACGACTTTGGCCGGGTTGCCCACGGCGATGGCATTATCGGGAATGTCGGACACCACCACGGAACCGGCACCGATGATGCTGTTTTTTCCGATGGTGACCCCTTTGCATACAATCACGCTGTCTCCGATCCAGACGTTTTCTTCCAATGTTATGGGGGCTGATTTTCCAACAGGTATGCTTCGGTCGTAGATATCGTGCCAGTCAGAATCCGTCAGGTAGGCCCCGCTTGCAATCATACAGCTATGGCCAATGGTAATCCGTTCGGCTGAGGCAATGCGAACGCCAGGACAAATCAGGCAGTAGTCCCCGATTTCGATACCCCTGATATCGTCACTGCCCGCCCAGACAGTCAAACGGACCTTCCTGTCCGGCGAGGCGATGACCGTGTGGTACGAGCCCATGGATATGGGGCCTCCGAATAATTCCACGTGCCAGGGCTTCATGAAAACCCCCCCCCGCCCGAGGTTTTCGAACTGGGTTCCCAGGTATCGGTTGGCATAGAATTTTTGGAATTTCTGATAGGCTCTCTTGAAATAATAAGGACGATGGTCTTTTCTCAAAACGACATTCCTGTATACGTTAAAACGTAATGGCGGTGGATTTTTCCCATACACTGTGATCAAACATCCGGCTTGCGGGTGTCAGATCGAACAGTGCATCGGCTGCCATGAGAACAACCCCGTTGGTCCAGGAAAGTTTGTCCTCGGGCCAGACCACCATGTCAGGGAAGGTGAAGCCACACCAGTAAGAACCGTCTTCGTATCGGCGGTCTTGGATCCATCCGAAAATAATCCGGGCAAGTTTGTCATTGCCCATGGCGGAAAGAGCTAAAACAAATTCGGAGGTTTCGGCGATGGTCACCCAGGGTTCATCCGAAACACAGCGGATCCCCTGGCCTTCAACCACAAATTTTTTCCAATATTTATCGATGCGTTTCTGGGCTTCAACGCCGGTCAAGGCGCCGGATAAAATAGGATAAAACCAGTCCATGGAAAACCGGGACTTGCTGATGTTGAAGCAGTGGGGCCGCTTGGTGATGGATTCCCTGACCTTTAGAAGTGCTGTCTGCCAGTCCGGTCTTTTTTTATTGAGGATGTGAGCAATGGCAAGGGCACATTTGATGCTGAAAAAAACAGAACTGGTTCCGGTCATCAAGGCCATGGGGTCCACCACCCCTTCGGGGCTTTTGGCCCAGTGGATTTCACCGCCAGGAGCCTGGAGGCTCAGTGCGAAATCGACGCCTTTGCGCACAGGTTCCCAAAGGCTTTCCAGGTAGTCCCGGTCCCCGGTAACAAGGAAATGGTGAAAGGCTCCCACGGCGATGTAGGAGCTCATGTTGGTGTCCCGTGTCTGATCATCGGGCTTGCCATTCACATAGGATGCATACCAGCTGCCATCGGTCAGTTGTTGTCCAACCAGCCAGTCAAAGGCCTTGCGGGCTTCCGGAATCCTGCCTCCGATGGTCAAGCCCATGGTTGACTCCACATGGTCCCAGGGATCGGTTTTCTGGGAGGAGCACCAGGGGATCTCTCCCGAAGATTTCTGTGTTTTTACAATGGATTCGATCACCGAGTCAAGGTTCAGGGCCGACGAACGTTTTTTTTCTGGCTGGTTAAAATACATGAATTCATCCTCATATTATCTGTAGATCGTCCGCAATCCTGAGATCTGTCTGCTCAGGGAAACCGGAAGTCTTAATCGCATCACATCAAAAACGTTGAGCTTTAATAATGATCAATTACCGAAACCATGACTAAAGAATCGAATTCAGGCATATAGCAGAAAGATTGGTGTTTTTCAAGATGATTCAGTATCTTGCTGAAGAAATCAGCGTGGGTCATATAGAAAAATCCCGGGATGAGAGGCTTTAAGGTGGGCGCCCCCGCGCGTTTACGGATTACATTTTCCTGGAAAGGGATCGTGACAAAGGCAGATATGCCTTAGTTAGTACGTGTGTCAGTCGTTTACTGCAGTGAATGGCTATTCAGTTTTGGGGCCCATGTTTTTGGAAACCCGGTTGTATATTTTTAGCGGAAGTATAAAAAAAACCTTTGGTTTAAACATGAATATCCTTCATTTTCATCCGGAACCCTCACGTGTCGGGACGAAAGAAATGAATTAGGCATGCTCAAGGCCACTCACTCTACGGCCGTGTAAATCAAGAGAATCACTAAAATAAGGCCTTTAGAGATTCATACCGATCAGGTATGAATTATGCCGCACCCAAAGCCGTGAAGACAGCAAAGGATTTTTACTTGACACATCAGAGCGAGTTTTGGTATTGAGAAGATTGCATTAATTTAGATTGAACGATCATTCATATCGGTCATTTTACATAGTTAGATCATTGTAATTTTTTATACACAGGAGGGAATTATGAGTAGAAAGATCAGTAAAGCTGCAGTTATCGGTTCCGGGATCATGGGTGGCGGTATTGCTGCTCTCCTTGCCGCTGCTGGAGTCAAGGTATTGCTGCTGGACATCGTACCGTTCAATTTGACAGACGAAGAGAAAAAAGATCCTGAAGCACGCAATAGAATGGTGAAAGCCGGTTTTGACGCGGCTTTGAAATCACAACCCGCTCTTTTTTACACAAAAAAGCATGCGGCTCTCGTGAGCACAGGTAACCTGGACGATGACTTCGACAAACTGGCCGATTGCGACTGGATCTGCGAAGTTGTTGTTGAAAATCTGAAAATCAAACAAGATCTTTTCAAACGCATTGATGGCGTCCGTAAAAAAGGTTCCATCATTTCTTCAAACACATCAGGTATTCCCTTGGCAAAAATGTCCGAAGGTCTTTCTGATGACTTGAAAAAACATTTCCTTGGAACCCATTTCTTCAATCCGGTTCGCTGGATGCACCTTCTCGAACTTATTCCCGGTGCAGAAACATCACAGGAAGTTCTCGATTTCATGGAACGTTTTGGAGAAGTGAATCTGGGTAAAGGTATTGTATGGGCAAAAGACACACCCAACTTTATCGGAAACAGAATCGGTATCCAGGGTATGGGTAAAGTTATGCAGGCCCTTTCCACTGCAGACGGAATTACCGTATCTGACGTGGATGCACTTTTCGGCCCGGCTGTGGGCCGTCCGAAAACTGCTATTTTCGGTACATCGGATCTTGTTGGTCTGGACACCATGGCCCATGTTGCCCAGAACTCATTCGATATGTGCCCGAATGATGAAATGAAAGACACCCTGGTTCTTCCTGATTTTGTCAAGAAGCTTGTTGCCGATAAAAAACTTGGTAACAAATCCGGTGCAGGTTTCTACAAAAAAGAAAAAACACCCGAAGGAAAACGTCTGAAACTTCAGATCGATCCCAAAACCGGCGAATACGTTGAAGCCAACAAAGCCTCTTTTCCCTGCTTGGACGCTGCTAAAAAATGCACCACCACCGCCGACAAAATGAAGGCTGTTCTTTATGGTGAAGATGCAGGCGCAAAATTTGCCTGGGATTGTGCTTCCAATGGTTTTATCTATGCTGCCAACCGGATTCCTGAAATTTCTGAGACCGTTGTTGAAATCGACAACGCCATGAAATGGGGTTACGGTCTTGAAATGGGACCCTTTGAATCCTGGGATGCCATCGGTGTGAAAGAGTCTGTTGCTAAAATGGAAAAAGACGGCCTTGCGGTTCCTGCAAACGTGAAAAAAATGCTGGCAGCCGGCAATGAGTCTTTCTATAAGATTGAAAAAGGTGTTCAGTATTTCTTTGATTTTGCTTCAGGTTCATACCTGAAAGTGAAACTCAACAAGAGCGCCCTTTCTCTGGCTGCGTGCAAAGCCGACAACAAAGTGGTTAAAACCTGTCCTTCCGTATCTCTGATTGATATCGGCGACGGCATTTTCTGCGTTGAATTCACCACAAAGATGAATGCCCTTAACCGTGAAATCATCGAATTCATGGGTGAAGCAAAAGATTATGTCATGGCAAACGGTGCAGGTCTTGTCATCGGTAACCAGGCCGGTGGTATGCCTGGTGCGTTCTCAGCCGGTGCTGATCTTTCCTATGTCCTGAAGCTTTGCAAAGACAAAAACTACGCAGAAATGGACGAATTCCTGAAAAAAGCCCAGTTCGGTCTTCAGGAACTCCGTTATTCATCCCTTCCCGTTGTGGCCGCTCCTTACGGAATGACCCTGGGCGGCGGTTGCGAAGTCTGTCTTGGTGCTGCTGATAAAATCGTTGCAACCGGCGACACCATGATGGGCCTTGTTGAAATCGGCGTGGGTCTTCTTCCTGCAGGCGGTGGTTGTATGAACCTCTGGAAGAAATTTGTAAGATCCCTGCCCGCAGGCGTCGAAAAAGACACGGATCTTGCCAAGCTCTTCGTACCTGTTTTCCTTAACATCGCCATGGCCAAATTCTCCATGTCCGGTCCGGGTGCCATTGAAAACGGTCACATGAGCGCTCTTGCAGATCGCATTATTCTTAACCGCGACCTTCAGCTCGGCGAAGCGAAAAAAGAAGTTCTTGCCATGCTTGACGCAGGGTATGCGCCTCCCATGAAAAACCCCCTCACTGTGATGGGCCAAGGTGGTCAGGGTATGATCAATGCCGAGATTTACAATATGGAGTGCGGTGGATTCGTCAGTGAATATGACGCGATTCTTGCAAAACGTATCGCTTACGTTATTAGCGGTGGTCAGGTTAAAGAAGGAAGCCAGGTTGAAGAAGAAACCATTCTTGCGCTGGAAAGAGAAGCGTTTATCGATTTTACAAAAAATGAGAAAACGATCGCTCGAATTGAAGCCATGTTGACGACCGGTAAACCGCTTCGCAACTAGTACCGGTTTATGAACATAGATTTTTTTTTTGGAGGATACAACTATGAGAGAAGCATTTATTGTTGAGTCAGTCAGAACACCAGGCTGTAAGAATAAAAGAGGTAAATTTAAAGATACACGTCCGGAAGACCTTCTGTCTTTCATTCTCAAATCATGTGTTGACAAAGCCGGCATTGACGCCGCAGAAATCGACGATGTAATGGTGGGGTGTGCTTTCCCCGAAGCAGAGCAGGGCATTAACATCGGCCGTATTGCATCTAAAATGGCCGGTTTTCCGGATTCAGTATGCGGTGCTACGGTTAACCGTTTCTGCTCATCCGGTATCGAAGCCATTGCCCTTGCATCCCTTCGTGTTCAGGCAGGCTGGTCCGAAGTGACTATGGGTGCTGGTATTGAATCCATGACCTTCGTCCCCATGGGAGGTAACAAACCCAGACCTCACCCTGAATTTTCTGCAGAAGATCCTACGGCTTACATTTCCATGGGTATCACGGCTGAAAACGTGGCATCACGTTACAACATCACCCGCCAGGAATGCGATGAATTTGCTGCAAAATCAAACGAAAAAGCAGATTTTGCCCAGAAAAACGGTTACTTTACTGAAATCGTTCCCACTCCGGCCGTTAAATTCGTGGTTCAGGCTGACGGAACATACAAGAAAGAAACCTTCATCGTGAGCGAAGACGACGGTGTGCGTCCGGGTACAACTGCTGAAGGAATCGCAAAACTGAGATCTCCCTTCAAAGCAGGTGGAATTGCAACAGCTGCCAACAGCTCACAGACCACTGACGGCGCTGCAGCCACTCTTGTTGCAAGCAAAGAAGCATGCGATAGATTGGGCCTCAAACCCATCGCTAAAATTTTGGCCTACGCCGTTGCCGGATGCAAATCCGACGAAATGGGTGTTGGTCCTAAATACGCGATTCCAAAAGCTTTGAAAATTGCCGGCCTCAAAGTTGAAGACATCGACGCTTTCGAACTGAATGAAGCCTTTGCTACCCAGGCCATTCATTGTGTCAGAGAGTTGGGCATCGACATTAACAAAGTGAACCTGAACGGTGGCGCCATTGCTCTTGGACATCCTCTGGGATGTACCGGTGCAAAACTCACCGCAACCCTTCTGGGTGTTCTCAAGAGAACTGGCGGGAAATACGGTGTCGTCTCCATGTGTATCGGTGGCGGCATGGGTGCAGCAGCTATCTTCGAAATGGTATAATTCTATCTCGTAAAATAGTGTTTTAAAAAAAAGGCTGCCGCTTCGGCAGCCTTTTTTTATGGATTATGCGTCTTGCCTTGGGTATACTTAATAAGATATACACCAAATGAAAAAATTGAGCATGGTGATTCGGGTCAGTGAGGCCATGCAGGCACAAAAATAAAAATTCCATGGGATTACAGCATGAATATTGTGACATACCCTTCCATAGAGGCAAAAGAAAAACTAAAAAAAATCGTTGATCGGGGCTTGGGATATTCTGAAGAAGAGTATGAAAGGGTGGTTGCCATCATCAATGATATCAAGGATAACGGTGACAAGGCCTTGATGGAGTACACCCGACGGTTTGATGCCCCTGGCCTGGGTCAGGATCAGTTGAAAGTGACGGACAAGGAATTTGAGGATGCCGAAAAAATGGTGTCGGCTGAATTTCTTACAGCATTGGACCGGGCCGTGACCCAGATTGGATCTTTTCATAAAAAACAGCTTCGAAAATCATGGATTGATACGGATAGGGACGGGGTGGTTCTGGGACAGCTGGTGACCCCCGTGGATGCAGCCGGTGTCTATGCTCCTGGAGCCAAAGGGGGGAAAACCCCCCTGGTGTCTTCGGTTCTGATGGGCGGGATTCCTGCAAAAATTGCCGGTGTCCGTCATATTTCCCTGATGACACCACCCACCGAAAAGGGGGCCATCAATCCCCATCTTCTGGTGGCGGCGCGCAAGGTTGGTATTGATCATGTTTATAAGGCCGGTAGTGCCTGGGCCATTGCAGCCCTGACTTATGGAACGGAAACCGTACAAAAAGTGAATGTGATTGTGGGGCCAGGCAACATGTATGTGACTCTGGCCAAGAAGATTGTGTCCGGCACCGTCGGCATTGATATGATCGCGGGCCCCAGTGAAATCCTTGTGATTGCCGATGACAAAGCCAACCCGGCCCACGCGGCTGCGGATATGATTTCCCAGGCTGAACATGACACGGTTGCGTCAGCGGTTCTCCTGACCACATCCTTAACGCTTGCGGAACAGGTGGTAACGGAACTTGAACGGCAACTGGAAACATTGCCAAGGCGTGACATCGCCCGGGAGTCCCTGGAACATTTCGGGGCCATCATGGTGGTTCCGGATATTGATACGGCCCTGGGGATTGCCAATGAGATCGCAACGGAACATCTGGAACTTCTGGTTGAAAACCCCTTTGAGTACATCGGTAAGATCCGGAATGCCGGAGCTGTTTTCCTGGGTCCCAATACACCGGAACCCATCGGGGATTATCTGGCCGGACCAAACCATGTTCTGCCCACGGCAGGAACGGCTCGATTCTCATCCGCCCTTTCCGTGGATAATTTTATAAAGAAAACAAGCCTGATCAGCTATTCAAAGAAAGCATTTGACATGGAAGCAAAGGATATCATCACCCTGGCTGAGATCGAAGGCCTCCATGGCCATGCGAACGCCATAAAGCTCCGATTGTCCCATCAAGAGTGATGGCGTCGTAAAAAGTCCCATATGCGGCGTTATAGTGTTTGGCCGGACGTTCGACATACGCTTAAAAGTATGCCTTCACGCCCAGCCAAACACTATGCCTTGCCTATGGACCTTTTTCCATAGCAATCCTCTGTCGACTTTTTATGAGCTCATCAAGAGAGTGATGGCGTCAGCAGCGTAAGCTTGCCGTAAGACGCAAGGGATTAAGAAATAGATCCAGGGCATCGGTGATGCTGGTTGTGACCACATCGGCAGAGAAAAGGGCTGCAGGGGAGGCCCCTTCCTTGAGGATCACGGCAATGCCCAGGGCTGCCTCTTTGAGCATCATGTGGTCGTTTCTTCCGTTGCCGATGCAGGCTGTTTCTTCCAGGCCCAGGTGTGCCACATAATGGAGTTTAGCCTTGTCCTGGCTGTGTGGCTCGATAATTGAGACTGTGCAGGGTACATCAGCCAGAGCCTGTTTGACCGTGCCGAACGTGTCGGCGGTGAGGACGTGGATTTCCATATCCCGGGAAAGGTCGGAAAGGCGGCGTTTGACCCCTGATATGGGCTCCCCATCCACGGCCAAGGTTCCGTTATAATCCAGAACAAGGTGTTTGATCGTAACCTCTTTAAACCCCGGTATGCTGATTTTCTTCATGGTTGCTCTCCATGTGTATGATAGTATCCCTTATGATGCGGGCCATTATAAACAAGCACCGGTCAGAATGCAAGGCAACCCTTGGAGCCGTCATTCCGAAAAAAAGGACCTGTTCATGAATCAGATTTTTTCTCCCTTGGTTAGTGTCATCATACCCACCTATAACAGGGGGGCTCTGGTGTGCGAGGCCCTGGATTCTGTTCTTGGCCAGACCTATGGTTCCCTTGACGTGATTGTGGTGGATGATGGTTCCACCGATGATTCATTTGCCCGGCTCGAAGCCTATGGGAATCGGATCCATCTGATCCATCAGGAAAATAAAGGGGTCAGTGGGGCAAGAAATGCAGGAATCCGTATCGCTTCAGGGGATTATATCGCTTTTCTGGACTCGGATGACCTCTGGGAAAAAGACAAGATCAATGCCCAGGTGGGTTTTTTTAGAAATAATCCCCACGCCTTGATTTGCCAGAGCCAGGAAATTTGGATCCGGAACGGCAAGAGGGTGAACCCCATGAACAAGCATAAGAAGCTGACCGGTATGATTTTTGAACCCTCATTGCACCTTTGCCTGGTCAGCCCCTCGGCGGTGATGATCAAACGTGCGCTTTTAGATGAAATCGGTCTTTTTGACGAGGCCCTTTTAGCCTGTGAGGATTACGATTTGTGGCTGAGGATCTCGTCCAGATACCCCATTTATACAACAGATGAAAAACATGTCATCAAAAAGGGCGGTCATGAGGACCAGCTTTCCCGTGCTCCGGGGCTGGACAGGTATCGAATCAGATCCCTCCTGAAGATCCTGAAACAAGGCACCTTGAATCCGGCCCAGGCCAAAGCCGCTCGTGATGTTCTGATTGAAAAATGTCGAATTTATGCACAGGGCTGCAAAAAACGGGGAAAGGATCAGGAGGCACTCTATTATGAATCCATCCGGGATGCCCAAGGCTGTTTATAAGTTCCATGGGTCCCATAGGTCCTATAAGACTTATGTCTTTATTTTGCTTAATCTTTTTTTAGAATCCCGTCGACGAAGATTCCTTCGGAGACCTGGCCGCCCGGGTAGATGACTTTCCCCTTTCCGTTGGGAAGATTGTTCTGCCAGGCTCCCACATAGACGCGGCCATCCGGGTAAGCATAGGTCCCCGTGCCTTGGAAAAGGTTGTCCTTGAACTCGCCGGTGTATCGCTCTTTAACGGAGATGATCTTTGTGCCGAATCCGTTGAGTTTTCCGTTAACGAACTGGCCTTTGAGAACACTGCCATCCGTATCGGTCAGAGTGCCTTCACCATTGGGCTCATTGGCGTGGAATTCACCGGTATAAACCTTTCCGCTCACATAGGTGAGGGTGCCTGTCCCCTCTTTGATGGCATCTTTGAAATCACCGACATAGGTGTCGCCGAGTTCGTTTGCCAGGGTTCCCAGGCCATTGGGTTGTCCGTTAAAAAACTCGCCGGTGTATTTTTTACCATCCGGGTAGGTGTAGGTCCCTGAACCGTTCATTTTCCCGTCCTTGAACTGTCCGTCGTACATCTCACCGTTGGGGAAGACGTAAATACCTTTCCCGTTGAACTTATCATTTGAAAAATCACCGGTGTATTGCTCCCCGTTGGGGTAAACATAGACCCCTTTCCCATCGAATAAACCATTAACCAAGTTACCGGTGTAACGTTCTCCGTTCTGGAAGGTGAAGGTCCCATTTCCATTGAAGAGGCCGTCTTTGAACTGGCCGGTATAGTTTTTCCCGTCATCGTATGTTTTGCTGCCCTTCCCGTTGAAACGGGCGTTTTGGAATTCACCTTTGTAGGTGTAGTTTTTTCCCTTGAAGATGCCTGTTCCGTTATTGCAGTTGCCCTGGATGCAGTCGGCGGTTGTCAGATCAGGTGCAAAGAGAAGTAAGGATAGAGCCACAATAAGTCGTTTCATGATATGTCATCCGGGATTTGATGTTCATTCTTGATGGCGGTGTAAAAAGTCCCATATGCGGCGTTATCGTGATTGGCATAGGGACCTTTTTCCATAGCAATCTGTCTACTTTTTACGAGTTCATCGTTGTTAAACGTCTTGAAAAGGTACTTATTTATATAGGAAAATGATAATCTCTTCAAGATTTTTTTAAGCAGAAGGGTACGTTCGGGTGTTATTGGGTATTAATAGAATGCATATCAAAAAAACAGACATTCCCGGGCCTGGGCCCGGGAATGGTCGTGTTTTAAAAAAATATCAGACCGGTAGAAGTGTGTGGAAGTATTTATTCAAGGTGGTGTTCCATTGATCAACCTTGTCGGCTGTTTTTGCCATAAGGTCCGTGATGTCACCTTCGATGGTGATGTTGATCATGACATCGCCCTTGGTGATTTTATTGACAACCTTCTGATCTTCGTCGCTTTCCACAACACCGAACACCGCATGGAGGCCATCCAGATGGGGCGTGGGGCCATGGGTGATGAAAAACTGGCTGCCGTTGGTACCCGGGCCGGCATTGGCCATGGACAGGATTCCTGGTCGGTCGTGGCGGAGGTCTTTGTGAAATTCGTCTTCAAATCGATAACCCGGATCACCTGTGCCTGTTCCGTAAGGGCAGCCGCCCTGGACCATGAAATCTGCGATGACTCTGTGGAATTTAATGCCTTTGTAAAATTCACGCCGGGCAAGGTTTACAAAATTCGCCACGGTGTAGGGCACTTTGTCATCGTCTAACTTTATCCTGATATTCCCTTTTTTTGTCTCAATCACTGCAACCAGGTTCGACATGGAATCTCCTTGTGTTGTTTTTTGTTTCGTTAACATGACTCTGCATTTAAAAATATCCGATATATGTAACGGTTTTTTACGGAAAAAGGAATATTTTTTTCGTCAGATTCCAGATCGGTAAGGCCCTTTTACTGAAAGGACCAACCCATGTTGAACCATCGTCCGAACTCATCTTCCACACTGATAAATAAACCGGCCCAGCCATAGGGAGCAGGTAAACCCGTGGTATCAAGGGTCACGGATGTACTTTGGGGGCCAAGGTCTTCGCTGACGTGATACTGGGTACCTCCCGAATCCCAGACAAGGAGTGCTTCATCGGCATAATAGCCGTGAGGGATAGTCCAACTTGCAGAGATTGGGCCGCCGAAATTCAACAGGGATGACATGTGATGGGGCGGACTTGTCAACGTGACAAAATAGGATGTGTTCAGGTCGGCATTACGAACAGGCGCTTTGCCGATGGATTCTGTGCGGGTATAACGGGCGGTGCAGCTTACTCCGGAATAAATGGTCTCGGCATCTTCCTCACACAGGGTAAAGGTGTATTCGGCGTTGTCAGGGATGTCAGACACATCGTCATCATTATCAATTACATAAAAGTGGGTATTTGAACCGCTGGGATTGTATACGTAAAAATCAGAATCAGGGTACATGTGCTCATAGACCACTCCGCCGGTGGGCAGGCCCGGGCCTGTGACAACGGCAGATCGGACGTCGTGGTCGTATGCATATCCGGTATCATCATTCAGATTAAAATCAATCCCTGTCTGGAGAGTCGTGGTGCCTGACAAGACTGACATGAATCCATTGGCTTTCGCTTCGGTTTCAAGCCATGAGCGGTTACCCCACCAGAGCCAGGTATTTCCATCATAAACAACCGCAGTGTCAAAGACATCGGAACCATGGGGGCCTTCGTAGTGTAAACGAATCAGGTATCCCTTCTGGTATAAGGTCCCTCCAATATCAAGGGAGCTTCGAAGGGTGGATGTCAGTGACATCTCCGCCTCGGGCCCCCCGTCTCCAGTTAACCACTGATCAAGGACAATCTGTTTGCTTGCGCCATTTTCAAGAAAATCATCAGCCATAAGTGCCGCAAAGGCATTTAATTCAGATGGGCTCGGCACAGAGTCATGGTAAAGATTTTCCAAGATATCCCAAATTGCATTGATATCCTCGTTATCCTGAAGAACGACTGCAATTAAGTCTGCGTCATCCAGGGGCAATCCATTCCCATCATCAGATTGGGTTGAAACATCGTTGGTGAAAACCGAGCCTGTCAGACGATTTGTCACGGTGACAACCGTCCCGTTTATGGAAAACTCAAGGGCTTCCAGAACAAGATCCATTCCCGTTGAATCCGCATTGAACGGACTTGAAATAAGGTCTGAATCGTCCGAAACGCCCATGGCTGACAAGAGGGGAGCGATCTGGGTTTGAACCAGTGTTTCTGCGGCACTCAGATCCCCTGACCCGATCTGCGACCCGTCCCAGGCGTCAAAAGCGTCACCGGGGGCGCTGGCAAGGGCGTTTCTTACTATAAAATCTGTGACAGGTGTTATGTTAATGCATCCTTCATCCACACCCGCAGAAAAAATCTTAATGGACTTCCCATTGACAGAGCCTTCGGCACATAACATGTAGGGCGCTGCCAAGGCGCTGACGTCAAGGCTGAAATGCCCGTCAAGCTCGATGGGGGAGGTAGCGGTATGCCCCAGGCTCCCTTTGACACGGACCACACCTGCGATGGGCGCTCCGGCTGCGGCTGTGCCTGTGATGGTTTTTGACGGGGGCGCAGGCGGGCTGCTGTCACTGCTGCCACACGAGACAAGGGTAAGGCAGCTGAAAATGATCGTAGCAATAAGGTCTCGAATGTACTGATATATATCATGATGCAATATGTACATAGTCTGGCTCCTTTATTTAATAGGGTTCATTATCTTATACATCTGTGGCGTGGGCAAGGCATCTCCCTCAAGGCATGGGGGAACGTGAGCAGGTTGTCCACGGAAAATTTAACAGGTCATGTCGAATAGACAGTTAGTTACCTTTAAAATCTAATTAAACGATTGTCAATAGGAAAATGTCGGGAAGGGAAGGGTTTGGATAATTGGTGTAATATTTAAACAATTCAGTGGGTTGACATTTTGTGGCATGGGGCCGGGTGCCACCGGTGATCTGGCCGATGTGGCCGATGTGGCCCACGGATGTATCGAAACGTTCAGCGTGCAACTCAAAGGATCAAAAATCAAGGAAAATGTGAGACAGAGCCATGGCAGACCTTTCAACATAATCCGTGACAAGGGCTTTTGATGGCTCTATGGACAAACGGTTGGTTTTTTATTGCTAATAAAAAATATTG
>Ga0180007_10002062_pt1 | contig 24899 bp, 23 predicted proteins | sample MM_PC_MetaG_FD_121122 | JGI IMG/M metagenome (GOLD analysis project Ga0180007, IMG submission 121122) | Groundwater microbial communities from the Aspo Hard Rock Laboratory (HRL) deep subsurface site, Sweden - MM_PC_MetaG | ecosystem: Environmental > Aquatic > Deep subsurface > Groundwater... | reverse complement strand
TAGCATTAAAGGTGGTTTTCTTCATGACCCTATCCTACCATATTGCTCGCTTCGCTCGCAAAAGGTGTCACATTCATCTCCAGCCTTAAAAGGCTGGAGTATTCTGCGACTTAAATAAAAAATAATTATTAAGATGCCATTAGATCATACCTACAATTTTTTCAAACAAAGTGTAAAAGGCGGATTTTTTTATAGTTCATTAGGTGTTTTGGTTAAGATTTTAGTAGTAGTAAATGTTTTTTTTATTTTAAGATATCTCTCAATTTATGAATATGGAGTTTATAAACTTGCTTTTTCTTTATATGTAATAGGTAGCGGTTTACTTTTAAGCGGTTTAGACGGCATAGTTTTAAATGATGTCTCTAACTATCTAGCTCGTAAAAATAGACCATCAATCAAACGCTTACTTTTTGAATTTTCTGGAGTAAGGATTTTACTGGGGATTTTAGCTTGGGCAGTTGTTTTTTTTGGTGCTCAATTGATCGCTGTTTATTATAATGCTCAAGTGGCAGATTATCTTAAAATACTTTCCTTTTTATATTTATCTGATTCTTTAATTACCATTTTTGATATTGTTTTTAAAGCTACTTTAAATTTTGCCAGATCAGCCTTGATACCAGTTTTAAATGAATTAAATAAATTTTTTATTATAATTTATTTTTTGCTACTTACTAAGGGATTGACTATTCAACAAGTGTTATGGGCTTCGGTTAGTGCCACTTTTATTACTACCGGTATTTTGTTAATTTATTTTATTTTTAAATATAAGAGTAGTATTACTATACCTAAAGATGATAAATATATCCTTTTTAAGACTATAAGAACTTATGGAAAGTGGGCTATTGCCAAAAGCTATTTTGTAAATTTTGCTAAGAATATTAGATTATGGTTAATTAAAATATTTATTTCTACTGAAGCAGTGGCTATATTCAGTGTGGCTGAGAGTTTGTATGCTAACGTGAAAAAAATAATTCCTATGCAGGCCTTGGCTACTATTATTCCGCGCCAGTTAGGACAGTATGATCTTAGTAAGTTTACTGATATTTATAAGAGAAGTGCAAAATATTTTTTATTTCTGTTTACTGGAGTCGGTCTAGTCAGTTATTTTATAGCACCTATAGCGGTTAAAATATTCTTTCCCAAATATATTGTTTCCTTGCCGTTTTTTCAGTTGTATTTATTACTATTGTTAATTAATGTTTTTGCTTTGACTAAATTGACAATTTATACCATGCGCAGAATGAAATTTTTATTTTTAGAACCGTTTATAAGAATGATTTCTGTGGTGGTGTTGGGTACGATTCTGATTTCTAATTTTAAAATTTGGGGCGCGGTTATAGAAGCAATGTTGACTAATGCAATTTTTGTAATAATAATGTATTTTTATTTAATTAAACAGCTGCCACAACTCAAATTAAGTTTGAAAGATATTTTTTATTTTGATATTCAGGATAAGATGATAATTAAGATGCTTTATTCAAATTTTAAAACGTATTTTAGAAAAAAATTAAATTTATTATTTAAAGGCAGACATGTATAAGCAGAAAAGAATTTTCATTTCTTCGTTTCATCCTTTAATTTCTAGGAATATTCTGCAAACAAATATTCTAGATTTTTTATTAAAGAAAAATTATCTGGTTTATATTTTTTGCCGGGATTATAAATTTGACTATTTTCAAAAAGAGTTTAAAAAAACAGGAGTCAAAATTATAGGCATTAAAGAGGAATGTTTTAATAGGAGAGAGAAGTTATTCAGTCAAATCGGAACTTATTTGCTTAGGACTTCCAGCATAATTTTAAGCCGTAAAGAAAGATATCATAATGATAAAAGATGGCTGTCGTACTTTTTGTCTTTAGTAATTTACCAAACTATAGCCAGAAGCAGATTTATACATTACTTATACCGTAGATTATTTTTTAAATATTACAATCAGAATATTTTCGGCAGATTTTTTGATGAATATCAGCCAGATTTAATTTTTGCTACGGATATTTTCCATCCTGATGACATTCGTTTACAGACTGAATCTATAAAACATAAGATCAAAACAATCGGTATGGTAAGATCATGGGATAATATGACCAATAAAACTATTATGCAAATTATTCCTGATAAATTAATCGTTCATAACGAAACTATCAGAGATGAAGTTGTTTATTTTAACCAGCTAAGCAGGGAGAATATCTATATTAGTGGAATGCCTCAGTTTGATTACTATATCGGTTATCAGCCGACACCCAAAGAAGAATTTTTTGAGAAATCCGGCTTTGTTCTTGATAAAAAAATTATCATGTTCGCGCCTGTCGGTAAAAAATTTATAGATGGCGATTGGACATTCTTACAAATTTTGATTGATGCTATAAATGACGAAATAATAGAAGGACGACCGCAGATTTTAGTAAGATACCCTCCGGGTGACATTATGGATATGGAAAAAGTGAAGATTCCCGGGAAAATAAAAGTATGCATAGATAAGCCGGGTGTTTCTTTCCAAAGCAACAAATTAAAGGACCGAGAGATGAATAAGAAAGATATGGTTAGATTGGCGGATTCACTATATTATTCAGATATTTTGATTAGCGCTGGATCAACTTTATGTATTGATATCGCTGCTTTTGATAAGCCAATTATTTTGCCATATTTTGACGGTGAGAAAAATTTAGAGTATTTCCGGAGTGTAGTTAAATTGTATGATAAGTTTCATTTTAATTATTTGGTAAAAAGTGAGGCAGGGAGATTAGTTAAAAACAAGGATGAGTTGATTTATTGGTTAAACCAATATTTAGCCAATCCAGCCATAGATCAAGAAAAAAGGAAGACATTATTAGAGGAACAATGTTGGCAGCATGATGGTTTAGCTTGTAAACGAATTCTTGATTATTTAAATGAATTTATTAAATACACTGATAGTTTGTCTTAAAAATGAATATAGATTTTTTAGATAATATTAAATCATAATTTATGATAATTAAAGAAATAATAAAGTACTTATTTAGAAAAGTTGGTTATGAATTAAGGAAAATTGATGTCCGAAAAAAGATTTGGGAGGTAGATGAAAATTTTATACAGTTATATAGAATAATAGAAAGTGATACCTCTGTTAGTGTAAATAGATGTTTTATGATTTATCAATACGCAAGGCAAGTAAAGGATTTAGGAGGCGAGGTTGCTGAATTTGGAGTATATAAAGGCGGTACAGCAAAACTAATAGCTGAGATTTTTAAAGAAGAAAATAAAATAATATATTTATTTGATACATTTTCTGGTATGCCAGAAACTGACAAGGATATTGATTTACATCAACAAGGAGATTTTGCTGATGTTAGTTTAAAAGAAGTTAAGAATTATTTGAAGAATTATAATAATTTGGAGTTTTGTGAAGGATATTTTCCTGAAATAACTTTAGGGTTAAAAGATAAGAAGTTTTGTTTTGTTTATATAGATGTTGATATTTATAAATCAATCAAAGACGGATTAGAATTTTTTTATAATAGAATGGTAAAAGGAGGGGTAATTGTAATTGATGATTATGAAGGTAAGAACTGTCCTGGTGTTAAGAAAGCTATTGATATATTTATAGAGGGAAAGTATATTTATCCAATAATAACTACAGAAGCCCAGTGTATTCTAATTAAAAAGTAATTTTTATGAAAACCATTTTTTTATTTGTTTCCAGCGAAGTTTACACCAGTGATTTATTGAGGACGGAATACATAAAATATTTATCTAGTAAGTATATAGTGGTAGTCCTCCTACCTTTTAGCAAAAGTGAAATTGATAGTTTGAATTATTATCAGCAGTCAAATATTATTTATATTAGCTGGCCGACAGAATCCAGATTTTGGCTTACAATGAAATCATTGAGACTTTTAATGATTAATGAATTTGATTATTTAAAAAATACCACTGCTTTAGTTCAAAGAAAAAATTATGCTTACAGACTCGGCTTTAGAGGAAAGTTTGCTTACTATTTTTTTAGATTATTAACAAAGTTAGGAATTAAAATAACAGCAAATTTTTGCACGAAGTTAGAACTCCTTTTTGCTCCCACTAAGTCAAGTTTATTTGATAATTTATTAAAGCGATATAATCCCAGGGCATTATTAACGGCTACTCCCGGATTTATGCGAAACGAAGCTGAGCTGATTATTTTGGCAAAAAGGAAAAAGATCACCACAGCAGCAATTAATTTTAGTTGGGATAATTTAAGTAGTAAAGCCTCAAGGATGCGCAAGGTTGATTATATGATTGTCTGGAATAATTTAATGAGAGAGGAGGCTTTGAATATCCATAGATATCAGCCAGAGAACATTTTTGTTTCCGGCAGTGCGCGGTTTGATCATTATTTTAAAGAAGATCCAAAGGAAGTTACTAGAGAGGAGTTTTTAAAAAGTAAGGGATTGGATCCGGCTAATAAAACTATACTTTTTTCTACCTGTTCGCCCGGTGTTTTTGCTGAAAATAAGGAAGTTATCCAGAATATACTTAATTGGCGCCTGGAAAATAAGTTGGTTAATTATTCTAATCTTTATATTCGTTTGCACCCCAAGGATTTACAAGATTACCAGAAATTTAAAGGCATGAAAAATGTTTTTATCGAAAAAGGTTTTACCTCTTATCAAAGGGAAGGCACGGACAAAAAATTATTAGAGATGAGCGAAGGTGATTTGATGAATTTAAAATATACTTTTAAGTATTGTGATTTAAATATTAATTGTGCCTCAACAATTTCTCTAGAAGCCTGTGCCTTTGATTTACCGGTTATAAATATTTTTATAGGGCATTATTACGGTCGCTATCATTATAAACCGATAGTTGATAGCGGTGCCGTTAAGCTGGTTGATTATAATCAAGAATTACTGGAAGCGATAAATACTTATTTAAAAAATCCCGAGGAAGAAAAATCAGAAAGAAGGAGATTGATGGAAAGATATATTCAATTAACTGATAACCTTTCCTATAAAAGAAATGTTGATTTTTTAACAAAAATTATCAATTAGTCAATTTCATCTTTAAAGTTTTTCCGGCTTGAAAATAACTAAACATTGATATATAATAAATCCATACACCAAGCCAAGCTTGGTGTATGGATAAAACAGTTTATGAATGAAACATCTATTTATAATAAAGCTAAAAATATAAAAGCTGTTGCTTTTGACGGCGACGGTGTTATTTTTACCGGCAGAGTTTTTATCAGCCCTGAAAAAGGAGAAGTTTTAAAAGAAAGAAGTCATATTGATGGTCAGGGTATTTCTTTTCTTAGAGCTATCGGCTTATCCATTATTTTTGTTAGTGGAGAAAAATCTGGGTTTATAGAAAAATTAACAGAAAAATTAAATTCCCTGCCGTCGGTTAAAAAAGGTGAGTGGGCTCCGATAAAAACATTTGTAGATTTTCAAGCCAAAGAAAGGGTTGATATAATTGATGAGTGGCTTAAAGGTCTTAATATTTCTTTGCAAGAGTGCGCTTTTATGGGGGATGATTTAGCGGATTATGAAATTTTAAAAAAAGTTGGTTTAGCAGCTGCGCCGGCACAGGCGGAGGAGATTATCAAAAAATTCGTTCATTATGTAGCCCCCAGGCGTGGTGGTGATGGAGCAATTAGGGATTTTTGTGATTTAATCTTAAAAGCCAAGGGAATTGACGTGACAACTCTTTCTCTTAGATAATTTATAATATGAAGAAACTTGTTAAAATAGGTGATCGATTGGTTGGTGAGGGTCAACCATGTTTTATTATTGCTGAAGCAGGCCTTAACCATAATGGAGATCCAGAGCTTGCCAAAGAATTAATTAAAATTGCCTGCCAAAGCGGCGCCGATGCGATAAAATTCCAGAAAAGGACAATTGGAGACATTTTAATCAAGGAAGTGCTGGACGCTCCTTATTTAAGGTCAACTGCTCTTGCTCCGACTTATGGTGAACACAGATATAAATTAGAGTTAGCCGATGAGATTTGGCATGAACTAAATAATCTTGCCAGACAACACGGAATAGTTTTTTCAGCTAGCGCTTGGGATCATAAAAGTGCCGATTTTTTAGAAAGTATTGATGTGCCGTTTTTTAAGACTCCTTCGGCGGATATAATTAATCTGCCACTTTTAGAGTATATTGCTAAAAAGAAAAAACCAATGATTGTTTCAACTGGTATGTGTACTCTGGAGGAAATTGATGAAGCGGTGGAGGTTATCCAGAGACATAACGATCAATTTATTTTATTACATTGTATTTCTAACTATCCCTGTACTGACAGTGAGGTAAATCTAAAAATAATTGAAACTTTAAAGAAAAGATATGGCGTGCCGGTTGGTTATTCAAGTCACGATAAAGGAGTGGCTATCCCTGCTTCGGCAGTATCTTTAGGCGCTTGTGTGATTGAAAAACATTTCACCTTAGATCGGACAATGTTGGGTCCGGATCACGCAGCTTCTTTAGAGCCCCAAGGTTTAGCCAAGATGATTAAATATATCCGTCATACCGAAATGGCATTGGGCAGCGGTGAGAAATTTTTAAATGAAGCTGAAAGAGAACCAAGGAAAAGGTTGGCTAAAAGCGTAGTAGCTAAAGTTGACATTCCCAAGGGCACGGTAATAACCGCTGATATGCTGATGGTTAAAGGGCCAGGAAGCGGTTTAAAACCAAAATATATTTCCGAATTATACGGGAAAATAGCTCAAGAGGATGTTTTAGAAGATACTTTGATTCCTTTAGATTCTGTTAATTGGCCTAATAACTTTTAGGTTTATAATAAAATCCAAATCGGTAGAGGCCTGTTTTAAAGCCATTTTTCCAGAGGTAAGTGGCGTAGTCATTGGCTAGCGCCATTTTTTTATTTAGAAATTTTTTATAATCTTTATCTTTAAGGTAAATATTAATTTTTTTATCCCTTTTGAAATTTTTCCTCATTTGGCGGGTTAAGATATTATTCTGTTGACTATAGGTAAAAAAATGCTGAAAAATTTTAGCATTAACAGGAACAACAGCCAGATTTTTATCAGAGAATGATATGGCAAAGTCAGGATCAATTTTAGTCTGTTCTTTGATAAAAACTATCTTCTGCCAAGGTAAGAGCTTGAGACTGCCTTCATATTCCTTTTCCTTATTAAAGTTTTGTTCTATAAAACTATTCAAGGCTTCATAACCGAAGTAGATTCCTTTTCTTATTAAATACCATAAATCAGTGGATTTTCCTTTTAACCATCTTGATCTGGCTTTAATTATTTCCTCACTGAATTTTTTGTAATAAGGATCTTTTAGTGCTTTTGAAATTTTTTCTAAGGTATAAGCATAAGAACGTAGATATCGCAAAGTATATTGAACATCTACTTTAGGATTTTGAAGGAGGATTACAAGTCTTGTTAATCTTTCTGGCAGCCAATCTATAACACTGGCTTTTTCTCTAAGTATTTTTTCTTTAGCGCTTAATTTATTAATTATTATATTCTCTCCATATATTTTTTTTAGATTAACTTCATCAAATATTTGGATGTTTTTAAAATGTTCTTTGGTGATAACCATTAAAGTGCCCTGGGCGGTTTTGGCAGCGTAATTAAATTTATTTTTCGTTATTATATAATCTTCTGGTTTTGAATCTTTTAGATCGCCATGAGTAACAGCAATAAGATCTAAATCGCTGATTCCCGGAGCTTTGGTGCTGCCATATTCATAAATTGCAACAATATCTTTTTTTGTTTTAAGATGGTTAATTATTTCTGTTCGGGCTTTTTTATAAACACTTAAAGGAAGAGGTATCGGTTTATTTTGGTAACTTATTTTTTTATGGAAATCATTTATATCATTTACCATTTTTTTAAGCATCTTTTGGCTCTGCTCAAAATAGTTTTTGCCTAATAAATTTTGCAGTTCTTTTATTGATTTTGAGCCGAATTTTTTTCTGATCAGGCTTAATTTATTTAAGAAAGGATGCTGGAAAAGATCAAATGAATATTTTTTGTAAACTATGTGACCTTTGGCTTGTAAATATAGTGTCGGCATTAGAAGCAAGACGGCCACAAAATATTTGAAGGTAAAAATATCAATATTTTTATTATTAAAACGTTTTTTATCAGAAAGAATTTTTACAAATCTTAAAAAGTTTTCTTTATATTCGTCTCGTGAATCTCGTAAGTGGAATACGATTTTTGCAGGGCCAAATAAAATTTTGGCGTTTCTAAAGACGGAAATCGGCATATAAGCGTTGCAGTAATATTTTAGATTAATCTCGTTGCAGCATAAAAAATTATGATGGCTATTTGAGTCTATCTCCTTTAAATATTTTTGACCTTGCTGTAATTTTTGTTTGAATTCTTTAAGTAATTTCGGATTGACGCAAATATTTTTTTTAATAAAAAGATAAGTATCCAAATCACTGAAACCTTCAATATAGTCTTGGGTGGCCAGACTTCCGTGTATAAAAAAATAACTAAGATGAGGAGCTAAATCTTTCCTGATAAATTTTAATAAGGCGATTAAAGTTTTATAGTAGGCGGTTTTTCTATATGCCGATGTTTTGAACTGGGTAGTTTTAATGGTAAAGCGGCAAGTTGCTATGTTTTTTAAACTGTGGGGGAGCTTTTGATAACCATTGGTTATTTTTTTTAGAAGTTGCAGTTCATCATTTTGGCTATTTAAATAACGATTTAGACTATAGTGGAGATTATTTTGTAATTTAAAAGGTTTCATAAATTACCAAGCTGTCCAACCGCCGTCAATAATAAGATTAGTTCCGGTCATGTACGAGGAGGCATCAGAGGCTAAAAATATAATTGCTCCATTATATTCATCTTTTTTAGCCATGCGATTAAGTATGGTGCGGTCGCTGTATTTTTTAACGAAGTCTTTTTTATGACCGGCAAAAACACCACCGAGAGTTAAGGTGTTGACTCTTACTCCTGTGTTTCTAAGGTAAGAGGATAAACTTCTTGAAAAATTGGGCACAGCTCCTTTAACTGTGGCATAAGCAATTGATTTATATTTCCCTTTATCATAAATTCTGTTATCAGGCGCTACTATCCCATAAGTGGAGCAAATATTGATGATAACTCCTTTTTTTTGTTTTTTCATAATAGGTATCACGGCTTGTGAACAGATAAGCATGCCTGTTAATCCTACAGAAATCTCTTTTTCCCAAAGTTTAATTGGGTAATTTTCGTAACAACTGAATTGTTGACTTGATTCTTTAGTATTTGGCACAGGATTCAGAGCAGCGTTATTGATAAGAACATCAATTCTTTTGAATTTTTTAATGATTTTTTTAACTGTTTTTGCTACTTCATCTTTTTTGGTAATGTTAATTTTAAAATATGCAATTTTTTTATTTACCGGTTTATTTTTGATGTCTAATAAAATAACTTTAGCTCCTATAACAGAAAGTGTATTGGCATATTCTTGGCCAAGCATCCCGGCTCCGCCGGTAATAATTACAACTTGGTTTTTTAAAGAGAAGATTTTTTCAATTTTCATAATTTTATAATTTTTTTATCTTTAAGGGATTTTTTTATAGCTAAGATGATTTTCAGTACTTCTTTACCTTGAGATAAATCAACTAAAGGTTTTTCTTTTCCCCTTAGGCATTTGATAAAATGTTTTAATTCTTTAATAAACATGCTATTCCGTTCAAAATTTAACGGTTCCTTGATTATTAACGGTTTGACGCCTTTTTGCAGGGAGATAAAGGTTAATTTTTTTTCTTCATAGTTCCAAATAATTCTTCCTTTGGTCCCCAGAATTTCAAATTGTCGTTTAGGGGGACGTTTTAGATAATCCATATGAACGGCAGTGATAATACCTGATTTGAATTCAATAATAATTTTAACTAAATCATCAACATTAATTTTTAAATCACTTTTTTTACCGCCAACAGAGGCGATATATTTTGCCTTGCCAAAAAACCAGTAAAGATAATCAAGATCATGGCTTTGGGTAAGGACGACACCGCCGTCTAAATCTTTTCTGGCCGCGTAGGTTTTTTGATAATTTTCCCAAGGATGCCAGTCGGGTAGATATTCGCCAATTTCTGCTTGAGCGCTTAAAACTTTGCCGATTTTACCTGCCTCTACCCATTTTTTCATTTGTTTAAGTAAAGGGTGAAATCTAAAATTATAGCCCACATAGCCGACAAGTTTATGTTTTTTAATCTCACTGATTAATTTTTCTACGCCTTTTATATTGCAAGATAGCGGTTTTTCTGTAAAGACATGGATGCCGGCTTTGGCGGCTTTTATGGCAAGCGGAACATGCAGGGAGGTGGGATTAGTGATTAAAACAGCTTTAGGTTTTTTAGCCAACGCTTCATTGAGATTATAAAAAACTTGAGGCTTAAATTTTTTTTCAAAGTTATTGATGAAGTTTTGATTAGATCCTTTTTTCGTACGATAAACTAAAATATCATTAAAGCCAAGTTTTTTTAGATTTTTATAATGCCTTTGTCCGATTGAGCCCAGGCCACAGATTAGAAATTTCATTTCTTTTTCTTGATTATTTGGTTAAGTAAAATAAGATCTTTAGGTTCATCTAAATCAAAAGATTTTTTCGGATCAGTAATAACGCCGTATATCTTTCCTGAAAAAATCTTGTTTTGTTTTAAAGCTTTAACGTTGATGGCATCAACTAAGCCGTTTTGCCAATACACTTTTGGTAGAATCTGGCGTGGTATATCAGTGCCTAATTTTTTATAGTAGCTGGTCGGTAGCAGTGGTTTTATTTCTGACTTTCCTTTATTTTTCAAGGACCACATCTTAAAGGGATTATGAGGAGACGGAGAAGAGACGGTTTTTACCAAATTACATTTTTCTTTAACAGCTACACTTATTACTTTATCTATGTCTTGAGCTGTTCTTAAGGGTGAAGAAGGGCGGATATTGACTAATATTTCCGGTTCCCAGCCACGATGTTCTTTAACCCATTTTAAAGCATGTTTTAAAAATTCCGTATCTGGCGATAAATCACGTGAATATTTTTTAGGCCGCAAAAAGGGGACATCTGCCCCAAAAGATTTTGCAATTTTTGCAATTTTAGAACTGTCAGTTGAGACAATAAAAGCATCTAATAATTTAGCTTTTTTTGCTTCTTTTATAGCGTACCAGATTAATGGTCTCCCTGCTACTAAAGCGATGTTTTTATACGGAATTTTTTTTGAGCCGCCGCGAGCTGGTATGATCCCTAATATTTTAACGATCCCAAGTCTCTTTTTATTCATATTATTAATAATAATTAATGATGTCTTGATAATTTTATCATTTTTTATTATAATTAGCAATAAGATTATTTATGGAAAAAACGATTTTTATTCCAATTTTTCAGGGAGTGGAAGCCCGTAATGTGTTGCGAACCGATATTTTAGAGATATTAAAAAAGCAGGCAGAGTTGAGGATTATACTATTTGTCTTAAATAAACAAAAGGAAGAATATTTCAGAAAGGAATTTCTCGGCAGTAATATTCATTTTGAGGTTTTTGATCATTATAAAAAGCCAACATTAAATAATTTTTTTACTTTTTTAAAATTCATTTTAGTCAGAACTAATTCCAGAGATGCTTTCAGAAAAAGGGAACTTGCTGAAAATAAAAATTATTTGATGTACTTTTTGAAATTCATCATTAATCGGATTTTTGCGCGAAAATTAATAAGAAAAATTGTCAGAGGATTGGATTGGCTTTTGGTAAAAGATGATAATTTTAGCGAGTATTTTGATAAATATAATCCTGATTTAGTTCTTTTGGCTCATTTATTTGGGGATGCTGAAACCTCAATGCTTCGTCAGGCTAAAAAGAGAGGTATTAGGAGCGTCGGCCTAATCAATTCTTGGGATAAAATTACCACCAGATGTATGATGAGATTATTGCCTGATAAAGCGATTGTTCATAATAACATTGTGAAGGCGGAGGCGATAAAATATGTGGACATACCGCCAAAAGATATAGAGGTAGTTGGTATCCCGCATTATGATATTTATGTAACAAATAAGCCGACGCCTAGAGAAAATTTTTTTAAAGATATTAAAGTAAATCCCGATAAAAGGATATTATTAGTTTGTCCTTTAGGGAAAACCTATAGTGATGTTGATATTGAAATGATTGATGCAATTGTAGAATTCCAGCTTAAAGGATTGCTGCTCGATGACATCCAAATAATTGTACGTTTTCCGCCTAATGATATAATTGATACAGGTAAAATTAATAATAAAGACAAGTTAATTTTAATTCAGCCTGGAGTCAGATTAAGTTCTGATAAAGAAAGAAGAGTTGATTGGGATATGAATAATAATGATATTCAGTATCTTTTGGACACTCTTCATTATATGTCTTTGATAGTTTGTCATGCCTCAACGTTGGCGATAGATTCCTCTGTTTTTGACAAGCCTATAATTAATTATTGCTTGAAACCCAAAGGCAAAATTTTACCTTTCAGAGATGCGCGTTGGATTTATGGATTGAATCATTATCAAAGCATTTTGAATTCCGGTGGCGTGAGAGTGGTAAAAAGCAAAGAGGAACTACTAGAATGGATAAATAGATATTTGGGTAATTCTCAAATTGACCGCCAGGGCAGGAAAAGGATCGTGGAAGAACAGTGTTGGAAGCTGGATGGCAAAGCAGGAGAAAGAGCAGCAAATTTTTTATTAAAAATTTTAGATAATAGTTAAATAAATATTTTATGAAGAAGAATATTTATTTGGTAGATCTTACTCATGAATCCAAACTTGGATTAGGTAGTGATACCATGCCTTTACAATTAGGATTGATTACAGCTTATTGCCTTAAAATGCATGGAGAAAAGGTTGATTTTCAAATTTTTAAATTTATTAATGAATTTATTGAAGCGGTAGAAAAATCCCCGCCATTTATTATCGGAGCATCTAATTATCAGTGGAATATAGATCTTAGCTATAAGTTAATAAGCCTTATTAAAGGTAAGTATCCGGGAATTATTGCCATTTTCGGTGGGCCTAATTATCCAGTTGGATACGAGGAACAACTTGATTGGCTAAAAAAACATCCTAATGTTGATTTTTATGTTTATAAGGACGGGGAGTTGCCTTTTTCCCGTTTAGTGGCAGAACTTTTAAATAGTTCAGATTTAAATAAGGTAAAAAAAGAAAAATTGCCTAGTGTCCACGCCTTGACGGATGAGGGTTTTTATTTTGGCGAGTTGGAACCACGACCAAAGGATTTGACTGTTATTCCCTCACCTTACACTACCGGTTTAATGGATAAATTTTTTGAGTTTAAATTGATACCTCCGATTCAAACTAATCGTGGTTGTCCGTTTAGCTGTACTTACTGCACAGAAGGCAATTCTTATTATAATGATGTGTGCAAGACAAATTTTGAGCGCAAAAAAGCTGAGCTTGATTATATTGTAAAAAAGGTCAAACATACTAAAACCATGCGCATTTCTGATTCTAATTTTGGTATGTTTCCTGAAGATGTAGAATTTTGTGAATATTTAGGGGAAGTGCAAAAGAGAACCGGCTACCCTGAATATTTAACTTGTAGCGCCGGTAAAAATCAAAAGGAGCGCATTCTTAAATGTAATGAACTAATAAGAGGAGCAATGAGAGTCTGCGCTTCGGTTCAATCATTGGTTCCTGAAGTTTTAAAGAATGTAAAAAGAACTAATATTTCTTTGGATGATATTATGGCATTGTCTGATCAGGTCAGCGATTCAGAAACTCATTCTTATTCCGAGATAATCTTAGCTCTGCCAGGTGATTCACTAGCCGGCCAAAAGATAAGCATGAAAGGTTTAATGGAAGCGGGTATAAGTAATATCACTCAACATCAGTTATCAATAATTTATGGAGCGGAATTATCATCAAAGGAAAGTCGTAGAAAGTTCGGCATCAAGACAATGTTCCGTCCAATTCAACGCTGTATCGGGCGTTATTCTTTCGGCGATAAAAATTTTACTTCAGTTGAGATTGAAGAGATTGGCGTGGCCACAAATTCCATGCCTATGGCAGAATATTTTGAGTCAAGAAAATTATATTTGACTGTCGGTTTATTTTATAATGATCGGATTTTCGGCGAAATTAACGCTTTACTTAGACTTTTGCAATTATCTACCTGGGAATGGGTAGAATTGATCCATAATAATATTGATAATTTAACGCCGGTAATCAAAAATCTTTATGAGCAATTTATGGCAGACACCAAAAACGAACTAAGGGAAAAAGAGGAAGATTTGGTCAGGGATGTTAATGCCGAGATTAATAAGTATATGATAGGAGAAATCGGTGGCAATTTAATTTATAAGTATCGTTCGCAAGCGATAGCTTTTTATTTTTCGGAACTTCACGCTATTGCTTATAAATATTTACATATTTATTTGGAAAATAAAGATGTGCCAGATCAAGATTTACTTAAGGACTTGTTGGAAGATATAAATAAATTTTCCAGATATCAAAAGGAAAATGTTTATGATACGAATTTTATGGCAGAGGAAACGTTTAAGTTTGATATTGTCAAAATGATAAAAAACCCGTTATTGGCAAGAAACAAAAAGACTATTAAAGAAATTCATTATCCACTACGTGTCAAAATAAAGCATAGTGATGAGCAGAAAGAGATGATTAATCGCCAGCTTAAATTTTACGGCTCTGACATTGGCGGATTGACCATGTTGTTATCAAGATTTCCTTTAAAGAAATTTTTTAGAAAAATTGAAGAAGTGCAATAAATCCCTGCGTTAGGCCAAACTTGGCGTAGAGGTAAACAATATATAGATTTTATAATGAAGAAAAAAATTTTATTTTTACAGCCTCTTCATGAAAAACTTTCTTATTATGGTATAAGAAGAAGGTTTATTTTTCCTTATGGCTTGGCATATTTATCTACCATACTTTTAGATAACGATTACGAAGTGGAAATTTTTGACGCTCATGCTGAACAGCTATCTAAGGAGAAAGTGATGGAAAAATTAAAAGGAAAGGAATTTGATATTTTAGGTATTTCAGCTTTTTCTACACAATACAACGCGGTAAAAATTATTTCAAAGTTCGTTAAGGAGGAATTAGGAAAAAAAGTTATTATTGGCGGTCCGTTAGGGACCTACAATCATAGTTTGACATTGGAAAGGTGCTGTGTAGACGCAGTAGTTTTAGGCGAAGCGGAAAAGAATATTTTAGATTTATTAAGATATTTGGATAATCCCGAGAAATTAATTAAAGTCAGGGGTATAGCTTTTAAAAAGGACGGTAAAATCGTAAAAACAGAAGAACAAGAGTATATTCAAAACTTGGATTTATTACCTAAACCTGCTTATCATATGTTTGATATGAAAAGGTATCTTGCCGGAGAACTTTTTGAAACAAGATATGTTCAGCTAAATAAACAAAAGAAGTATCTCAATAAAAAAATAATGACAGTTTTCACTTCAAGAGGATGCCCTTATAGTTGCAGGTTTTGTTCTAGAAATTATCGAGGTGCCCGGTTTATGTCAATTAATAGAGTTATTAATGAATTAAAATATTTTAAGGAAAAATATAATATTGATGGAGTCCATTTTAGCGATGAATTATTTATTTTTTCCCAAGAAAGGATGGAGGAATTTGTTAACAAATTAAGACCCCTGAATTTGTTTTGGAGCGCCCAGGCAAGAGTTAATTTGATCAATGAGAAAATAATGAAAATTATTAAAGATGGAGGCTGTACTGGTATCGGTTTAGGAATTGAATCAGGTAGTCAAAAAATTCTTAATAATATGGCTAAAATGATAACCGTATCACAAATAGAGAAAGTAATGAAAGCTGCTAAAAAAGTAAATTTAGGTGTTAAAGTTCAGTTAATTTTTGGCTATCCTGGTGAGGATGAACAAACTATTCAAGAAACAATTGGAATGTTCAAAAGAATAGATCATCCAGGTAAAAGATTTAATTTAATAACTCCTATTCCTGGTTCACCATTATATGATGAATGTATTGAAAAGGGTATAATTACAGATGAAGATAAATATTTAATCGGTTTAGAAAAGAGTTTCGGCAAGGACAAGGTACAAATTAATTTTACCCAGTGGTCAGATGATGAGCTGACCAAGAAAATGAAAGAAACAGAGAAGATTATAAAAGAAAATTATTTTAGCAGGAATTTAGGCAGATTTATGAGATGGAAACTATTCAAATTACAGAGATTAATCAAAGGTAAATTCAATGGTCTTAAATTAAGAATTAAACCTTTATTGAGTAGTTAGTTATGCTATTTAACTCTTTGGAATTTATCATCTTTCTGGTAATAGTTTTTTTTATTTACTGGAAGTTAAAAAGAAAACAGCAGAATTTTTTTCTAGTTTTGGTCAGTTATGTTTTTTACGGTTGGTGGGACTGGCGTTTTTTATCATTGATTATAATTTCTAGCTTAGTTGATTTTATTGTTGGCAGAAAAATTTATCAAACTGAGAAAAAGAGCAGTAGAAAATCGTTTCTCTTTTTAAGCATTTTCATTAATTTAGGCCTTTTGGGTTTTTTTAAATATTTTAACTTTTTCGTGGCTTCTTTTCAGTCATTACTGGCATCTTTGGGAGTACCGGAAATTTCAATGACTACTTTAAACATTATTCTACCCGTCGGTATTAGTTTCTATACCTTTCAAACTATGAGTTATACCATTGATATTTACCGGAGGAAGATTGAACCAACTAATGATCTGCTTCAATTTTTTGCTTTTGTTTCCTTTTTTCCGCAATTAGTTGCCGGACCGATTGAAAGAGCTGCAAATTTATTAGTTCAATTTGGAGAAAAAAGAATTTTTAAACTTAATGAGGCTTTTGATGGCTGCCGGCAAATTCTTTGGGGTTTCTTCAAAAAAATAGTCATAGCCGATACCTTAGCTATTGCAGTGAATAGTGTATATAAGGATTTGGTAAACGCTTCCGGCGGTCAATTGTTAATTGCCACGTTTTTCTTTGCTTTTCAGCTTTATTGTGATTTTTCCGGATATTCTGATATTGCTATTGGTACAGCAAAATTATTTGGTTTTAAATTAATGAGAAATTTTTCCTATCCGTATTTTTCCAGAAACATAGCGGAGTTCTGGCGCAGATGGCATATTTCTTTATCAACTTGGCTAAGAGATTATCTTTATTATCCTCTTGTTTATAGTGCCAAGAATAAAACAAGAATTTGGATATATACCAGCACCTTTATTACTTTTGTTTTAATTGGTTTATGGCATGGAGCTGGTTGGAATTATATAGCTATGGGTGCTTTATTTGGATTTTATTTAGTTTTTAGTTCAATTACCAAAAATATCAGAAAGAAAATTGCAAAGTTTATTAGCTTAAGAAAATCGTCTTAAATATAGGAAATATGGTAGATGTTTGTAATTTTTACTCTTTGATACTTCGGCGACAAGCTCCAATGCTTGTCATTGAGGATTTAGAGCTGCCCTTGCCAAAGCGGGGTCGCTCAGTGTCAACCTTGCCTCGCACCGAAAGTGCTCGGCACGAGGTGAGCAAGCCCTGGTGCTTGCCATTATTCAGTAGTATTTAGGATGGCCTTGAATACATTGAAGGACAATCGGGGTTGCCGAATAGGTTGACAAATTTTATCAATTATGGTATTTTCAGCTAGCTTATTCCTAAAATTGAAAGCTGAATAATTTGTTATTTTTAAATTAATTATGGTTGGAATAGATATTGTCTCTATAAAGAGATTTAAAAGTATTAAGAAGACTGATTATTCATTTTGGGATAAATTTTATACTAAAGAGGAATGGCAATATTGTTTTAAAAAAGCAAAGCCAACTCAACATTTAGCAGGAATTTTTGCTTCAAAAGAAGCAGTAATTAAAGTTTACAGCAAAAAAGAAATAGACAATCATTGTCAAATAGAAATTAAACATAAAGTAAGTGGTCAACCTTTTGTTAAAATAAAGAATTTATCAAAACAAGAAATACAAATAAGTATAAGTTATGATCATGGTTTTGCCATTGCTATAGCGTTTAGAAAATAATTATGGGTTTATCTAAGAAAAAAGTAATTGCTGAATCAAATAGAATATCTTCATGTATTCAGTTTGCCAAAGAAATAGATAAAATAGCAAAGTTGCCAAAAAATATAGCTATTTTATCAAATTTTACTATTCAAGGTTTAGCAGAGTGTTTAAAAACCAAATCATTTATCCATGATATATTTTTGAATATTTACGAAGGAGAGTATGGGCAATGGCAGCAGGAGATATTAAATAATAAATTTTATCAATTTAAACCAGATATTATTTTTTTGTTTCTTGATTTGTACGGTTTAGATCAGGATATTTCATTTCACTATAACGAGATGTCAGCAAAGAAATTGAAAGAAATTAAAGAAGAAAAAGCTAATGAATTACTCCAGTTCATTAACCATTTAAAAGATAAAACCAAGGCAAAAATTATAATAAGCAATGCAGTCAAAAACTGGCCGCCGGTGATGGGAATTTTTGACCATAAATTATCCAAAGGCATCAACAAAATTATTGATGACTATAATAATTACTTGTTAGAAAATTTTCAGGATGATAAACAGGTTTTTATTTTTAATTTTAATGAATGGTTAGGACATATTGGTAAAAGAAATTTTTGGTATGATAAATATTTTTTTATGGCAGATATGAAATTATCTCCCGAAGCCTTTCCTATGTTAGCAGAAGAATGGATGTCTTTCCTTATACCTTTAGCTGGTAAAAAGAAAAAATGCCTTGTCCTTGATTTAGATAACACTTTATGGGGCGGCATCATCGGTGAAGATGGCTTGGCCGGTATAAAGTTAGCACCAACCGGTGAAGGCCAGCAATATTATTATTTTCAAAAACTTTTATTAAGTTTAAGTAAGAGAGGAATTATGCTGGCTATTAATAGTAAGAATAATAAAGAAGACGCTAAAGAAGTTTTTGCCAAGCATCCGCACATGATTTTAAAAGAGAGTGATTTTTTGGCTTGTAGAATTAATTGGGATAATAAGGCCAAAAACATGCAAGAATTGGCTCAAGAGCTGAATATTGGCTTAGAGAGCATGGTATTTATTGATGATGATCCTGTTAATCGCGAATTAATTCGTGAAACTTTGCCCGAAGTGACAGTTTTGGATTTACCCACGGATTCAACCCAATACCTTCGTACTTTACTTGATTATAAGGGTTTTAACACTTTTGAATTTACCGAGGAAGATAAAAAACGTAGCAAGATGTATTTACAGGAAAAGAAACGAAAAGAATTCCAAGGAGAAGTAATTGATATAGATTCGTTTTTAAAAGGTTTAAATTTACGAATTAGTATAAAAACAGTTACTGATTTGTTAATACCTCGTAGTGCCCAATTAACGCAAAAAACTAACCAGTTTAATCTAACAACTTATCGTTATCAGGAGGAAGATATTAAAAAGTTTATTGAAGAAGGTCATAAACTTTGGGTTTTGGATGTAGCTGATAAATTTGGGGAATACGGCATTACTGGACTTTGTATTGCCAAGGATTTAGAAGATAAATGGGAAATTGATACTATGCTTTTAAGTTGTAGAATTTTAGGTAAAAAGATCGAAGAGCAATTTTTTGGTTTTATTCTGGATGAACTTAAAAAAATAAAAGCAAAAAGTGTTTTAGCTTGTTACAAACCAACTGTTAAAAATAGCCAAGTCAGAGATTTTTACAATTCCTTTAATTTTAAAAAAATAAAATCAGCTGATAATGAAGATGTTTGGCAGTGCGAATTAGTTGATTTTGTATTTAAACCTCATGAGTTTATAGAAATTATTGATCAATAAATTTTATGCAAGAAAAATTATATGATATTTTGGCCAAGATTTTGGAAATTTCCCGAGAGGAAATTAATGATAATATTTCACCGGAAAATACACCGACTTGGGATTCTTTTAATGCGGTAATGATGGTAGCTGAATTGGAAAAATCCTCTGGTACTAAATTTGATATGGCAGATGTAATGGCCGTTAAAAATGTAGGAGATATTAAGAAAGTTTTAGATAAATATAAGGTAAAATATGAGTGCTGATAATCTTTGGCAAAAAATTAAAATAGGCGATACAGTTTCTTTTGAGGTTGAAATAAATCAAAACAAAGTCAAGGATTTTGTTTCTTTGTCAGGCGATACTAATTTATTGCATTTGAATCATGAATTTGCCGTTAAAAAAGGATTTTCAGATCAGGTTGCGCAGGGCATGCTTTTAGCTTCTTATTTTTCCCGTTTGGTTAATGAATTTTTACCGGATCATAATTTATATTTATCGCAAAGTCTTAATTTTAAAAAACCGGTTTTAATAGCTGAAACTGTAATAGTCAAAGGTAAAATAATAAACAAAATTGAATCAACCCAAATGTTGGAAATAGAAACAACAATTATTAATCAACATAACGAGGAAGCTGTAAAGGGACTGGCTAAAGTTAAATATATTTAAAAATATGTCTAAACAAAACACCTTTATAATTGGCGCAACTAGCACTTTTGGTAAAGCCACAGCTAATGAATTATTAAATGACGGTCATGATTTATTATTAACTTATTTTTCTAAAGAAAACGAGTTATCAGATTTTAAAAAGATCGCTAAAGAAAAAGGCAGTGAATTAATTATTTTACAATTAGATGTTACTAATGAATTACAAGTTAATAAGATTATTGAAGAAAGTCCGATTAAGATTAACAATGTGGTTTATTCAGTGAGTGCTCCAATTGAGTTTAAAACTATTAATGAAGAAAATTGGGATGATTTTGAAAAACAATTAAATGTCCAAATAAAAGGTTTGTGGCAAATAATCAAGAAACTTATAAGTGATGCTCATCCGTTGCAAAGTGTGGTAGTAATTGGTTCAGCATGTTTATTTAATGTGCCGCCGGCTCGCTTAACCAGTTATACAGTAGGAAAATACGGACTATTGGGTTTGGTTCGTTCTTTGGCAAATGAATTTTCTTCCAGAAAAATAACAGTTAATATGATATCTCCTGGGGTTAGCGGTGAAGGTCTTTCTAGTGTTTATCCTCAAAAATTTCTTGAATTAGTAAAATCACAAACTCCGTTAAAAAGGTTAGTGAAAGTCAAGGATGTAGCTTATTTAGTTAAATTTTTGCTAAGTAAGGAAGCAGAATATCTGACTGGTTTAAATATTCCAATTGACGGCGGAATACATATGACATAATTTTGCCATAATAATTTATGAATTTTGATTCAGAAAAATCCAATAATAAAATTGAGAAAAATAAAATAGCTTCTTTAAGAGATATTCCTCTTATATTATTGACATTCATTTTTGTTATATTTGCCTGGATATTCTTCAGAGCACAGACAATTAATGAAGCTTTTTATATTATAAAAAAGATAGTCTCTAATCTTCCTTTGTTAAATATTGAGATGTTTTATCCAAAGAGATTACTTATTATTGGATTTTTGATTATATTTGAATGGCTACAAAGAGACAAGGAACACCCTTTATACTTGCCTAAGTTTCCCAAATGGATCAGATATCTGGTGTATTTTGCTATTATTTTATCCATTTTTTTCTTTGGTACCTATAATTACACGCCTTTTATTTATTTTCAATTTTGATTAAGATGTTGGAAAAATATACCACTGAAATTAAAATTTTCTTTAAGCGAATGGGATTATTTCTTCTGCCCATAATAATTTTAATTGTAATACTGGAATATTTTTCCTATACCTCCGGTGAACTCTGGCCTATAAAAAAAGTGATTGCTTTTCAGAATAAAGCCAAGGAAGAGGTTTTATTTAATAGAAAAGTGATTGATGATGAAATCGCCAAGTATAAATATTTAAATATTTTAGAAAGAAACCTGGATATTTTGGTTATAGGATCTTCAAGATCAATGCAAATAAGGCAGGAAATGTTTTCAGAGAGAGTAAAGTTTTACAACGCAGGAGGGATTATTTATAACGTCGGCGATATGCTTGATTTTATTAATAATCTCCCTGTTGATAAAACTCCCGAGATGATGATTCTTAATGTTGATTTCTATTGGTTCGGTGACAAGAGGGAAGTTACCAGGAGTATAAGCAAAGCATTGTCTGAAGGTGATACGGTGAATAAATGGGAATCTCATTTATATGCCAATAAATATCTATTATCAAATTTACTTCAGAAAAGGAATATATTTTCAGAAATAATAAAGGGCAGAGAAAAATTTGAAGGATTGATTAGTATAGGATTCCAAGCATTGGATGGCAATGGTTTTAGGCATGACGGCAGTTATCAATACGGCCTTTATCTAAGCGAATTGAGAAAAAATTTAGAATATTATGACAGGAAATCATATTTATTTCGTATAGAAAATGGCATTAGCCCATTTATACGGAACAGTGTTTATGATTCAGGAAAAGTGGAAATTTTAGAGGAATTTTTAAAAATCTGCAAAAGCAGGGGAATAAAGGTTATTGCTTTTGCACCTCCCATGTCAACAGAAATATATGAGGCAGTAAATGAATCAATTTATCATAAGGATTTAATTAATAATTTTAGAAGTAATATCGGATCAATATTTGCTAAGTATGATTATAATTATTATGATTTTACAGAATTAAGAGCTTTTAATTTAACTGATTTATATATGTTTGATGGTCTTCATTCAACAGAAACTGCCATGGCAAAAATATTATTGGAGATGTCTTTGACTTCAGATTTAGAAAAGATTTTATCTCATGATCTCAAAAGTCAGTTAGCAGATGAAAAAACAACCCCTTTTGAGATAAATTGGAAATAATTTATTTTTATTTAGATATTTAATATAATGTGTTTATGAATAACATTTTTTTCTTAAAAGAGGATGACGTTTTTATTATCGCTGAAATCGGCAAAAATTTTATTCAGGTTGAAGCAGAACGTCCTCGGGAAGAATATATAAATACTGCCAAAGAATTAATCAAAGAAGCAAAGTCAGCTGGAGCAAATGCAGTTAAATTTCAAACACATCATGTAGAAGATGAACAATTACAAATTAATATTGAGTCTCCTCATTTTTCCGGCAAGGACCGTTATCATTGGGTTAAACGTAACACTGAAATTGCAACTTTAGCTTTCTGGCAGGAAGTCAAAAAATATTGTGATGAATTAGGAATTACATTTTTTTCCACACCCATGAGCAGAGGCGCTGCCATAAAGCTTGCAAAAGTGAGTGTGCCTTTATGGAAAGTTGGTTCAGGGGATATTTTAGACTTTGTCATGCTTGATTATCTTGCTGCCACAGGCAAGCCGATTATTATTTCTTCTGGAATGAGTACTCTAGAAGAAGTTGATAAAGCCATTAAATTTTTAAAGGCTAGAACTGATAAAATTGTTTTGCTTCACTGTGTTTCCAAATATCCTTGTTTGCCAGAAGAATTAAATTTAAAGACTATTGAGTTTTTCCAAAAAAGATATAATATACCCATTGGTTTTTCTGATCATTCAATTGGTTATGAGTCAGCTATTGTTGCCGTAAATATGGGTGCAGTTGTTGTTGAAAAGCATTTTTCTTTTAACCGTGATTTTTGGGGACCGGATCATAAAGTTTCTATGACACCGGCAGAATTTAAGCAGATGGTCACAGCTATTAGAAATAAACAAACTGTTGATTTAACAAATTACGGAGAGGAAGTAAAAGTCCTACAGGATGATGAAGCAGTTTTTAGGCCGGTTTTTCGTAAATCTTTAATGGCAGGACAGGATATTAAGAAAGGCGAAGTACTTTCTCAAGAGAAAATTTATGCTATGCGTCCCCAATCTTATGCTAAAGGTTTGCCTTCAGAAGAATATGAAAAGATTTTAAATAAGAAAGTCATCAAAAATTTAAAAAAATATGATCCTATTATTTTAGAGATTCTGGAATAATTTATAATTATAAAGATGAGGAACAAAATCAAAACATTAAAAGAAATCATTAAGATTGTAAATAAGCAAAAAAGAAAAGGTAAAAAGATTGTGACAATTAACGGCTCTTTTGATCTTTTACATATTGGTCATATCACGGCTTTTAAAGAGGCTAAATCACACGGCGATGTTTTAATAGTTTTATTGAATAGTGATAAATCAGTTCAAAGTTATAAAGGACCAAATCGGCCGATTATCTCCCAAAAATACAGAGCAGAGACTTTAGCAGTAGTGGAATTCATTGATTATATTACAATTTTTAATGAAATTAATCCTAAGAAGATTCTTAATATAATTAAACCTAATATTCACTGTAACAGTTTTGAATGGGGTAAAGATTGTATAGAAAAAGAAACAGTGGAAAAAAATAGTGGCAAAGTAATCATTCTAAAAAAACATGTCCAAGGATTTTCCACTTCCAAAATGATTGATAAAGTTATATTTACACATTTACATCCCTCACCTGGGGCAGTTTTCTTGGATAAAGACAGTTCCCTAGATTTAGATAAAGACTATGTCCCGACGTTAAAAAAATTATCAAAATCAGATTATAAAACAATCATTATTTCTAATCAACATTGGCCCTTGAAAAAAATTGAAAAAAGAGGTATAAGAATAGATAAAGTTTATTATTGCCCTGGTCATTCTAAAGGAGGGGGTAAATTGGATTTAGAAATATTAAGGAAAGCAGTTAAAGACTTTGGTCTAAGTCTTAGAGATAGCTGGATAATTGGTGATAAAGAAGAAGATATGATGATAGGCAGGGAGGCTAACTTAAATACCATAGAAATTAAAACAGATAGAAATAAAAAATTAGATACTAAAGCGAGATATATAGTTGATAATTTATTAAAAGCTGTTAATATAATCTTAAATAATTAATTATGACTAAAAGAAGAATCTGTTTTGTTATAACTAGTTTCATCCATTACAGCCGTAATTTGCTTATTTTGGATGAATTAAAAAAGAGAGAAGATATTGAACTCCATGTGATTATTGGCGGCGCTGTTTTATTATCTAAATATTTTTCCAGATATACCGATATTAGAGAAATAATGTCAGG
>Ga0180007_10002061_pt1 | contig 24905 bp, 19 predicted proteins | sample MM_PC_MetaG_FD_121122 | JGI IMG/M metagenome (GOLD analysis project Ga0180007, IMG submission 121122) | Groundwater microbial communities from the Aspo Hard Rock Laboratory (HRL) deep subsurface site, Sweden - MM_PC_MetaG | ecosystem: Environmental > Aquatic > Deep subsurface > Groundwater... | reverse complement strand
TCTTTGTTATTGACATATTTTAGTTTTATGTTATAATTTTAGCAATCTATTTTTTAAAGTCTATTAATATGAATCAAGTACCGAATCCAGGCGCCTGGGAAGTATGTCAGGAATCTGCTGAAATAAAAGCGCAATTAACTCAGGAACTGGGCGGCGAAGACCGAAGTTTCGTGGGCGTACGGGCCAATACTGTTTTTGAAGCCCTCGGGCTTAAATCGGTCGTGTTTGCCGAGTTACCTGAAAATGTCAGAAATAAGGTTATTGAAGCAGTCAGAAAATATCGTGGCTCCCGATACGCTATTCCATACGTACAGGCTTTATCCGGCGAAAAAGCGTGGCCGGAAAAAGTACAGCTGGCGGCAAGCGACGACTACTCGACTCTTTACTTTTATATGGACCCAGCCGACAGAAACCCCTATGGCCATGTAAGCTGGTCAAATCTTAGAGATTGGGGTGCTGGTTATGAAATTCGCGGGATCAATCATGACAGCTATACGGGTGAAGTGGCTCACTGTCTTGCACTTCACGAGGCGCAAGTCAGGGTCGCTTCCAGGACGCGAGAGGATGTCGGCGAAGTCACCGGACAATAATTTCTTAAACAACAAAAAGCCCCGCCAAGGCGGGGCTTTTTAAGTTCTAAGTTTAAGTGAAAATTACTTTTCTTCCTTAGGACGAGCTTCGTTGACCATGATCTTGCGACCGTCGAGCTCTTTTTCGTGCCACATGTCGATGGCGGCCTGAGCTTCCTCAGGAGTAGACATTTCGACGAAGCCGAAACCCTTAGAGCGACCGGACATGCGGTCAGTAATAACAACGGCATCGACAACGGTGCCGGCTTTTTCGAAAGCTTCACGAAGCTTATCGTTTGTGGTACCCCAAGATAGGCTTCCAACAAATAACTTTGTACCCATAATATGAATTAGGATAAGAAATAAAACACAATTTATCTCATTTGAACTTCTATCCTAAAACACTAGGAACGAACGTAACATAATGGAAAACTGTCACAAGGATTATAGAGTATAAGGGGAAAATAGTCAAGCAAAAAGCTCTTTCCTTTATCTCGTGATACAATGGAATAAATAATAAAATTTATGGAATTAAAAAAACTACCACAAATAAAAATCTGGACCGATGAACCGACCAACCTGAGCAAACATAAACTTTACAAAGGAAAATTCGTGATGGCTCATGATGGTAAATTTTTTGCCAAACTTTTTCCCGAAAAGGAATATGACGGTTCAAAGTTTTTTCATAATGAAGTTCTGGAAGAAATGGGAGTTAAAAAAGCTGACTCACCGGCGGTAAAAAAAGAAGTGGAAGGGGGCGGGAAAATGGAAGTGGAGTTGATTGAAGATTATGTGGAAGTGCGGCTTCATGGCAAAAGCAGTATTTACGGCCCTTATAATCCTGATTGCGTTGATATCGGTGAAATTGAAGGGGTCATTCACACTATGTTTGATTTGATTGATCTTCCTATTCTGGTAATTCCGGATTTGGAGAGTTGACTTCTGTTGGAAATAGTTTAATATAAACACCGTTATTTAGCGTGTTTTTTTATGTCCTCCGATAATTTCGAGCTACCCTCCATAGAAACACATCCCGGGCAGGACGCTTATACATGGCTTAGACTTCAGCAATGTCTGGAGGAGCATTATGATATGCTTAAAAAAATCCGTGTAAAACAGGGGCCTGAGGCGGCCAATATGGCCCAGGACGACCTGCTTAAAGGAATAGATAATCAAAACGTCATGGAGCGGATGTTTTTAGAAGGACAATGGCGTCATTCACATGCCACTGATCTTATCGAAGATATACGGGACTCATATTGTACTCTAATGGCTCCCATCCCGACTCCCGAAGAAGAACAACTTAAAGACCTCAGATGCATTCATCGTTTACTCAGGGATATTCTTGAGGAAATACAAACAGTCGGATATACCAAACGACCCGTTGACCTTAAACGGATTTTTGAAACCGTTGAATCTTATTATGATCTTGCGCGAAAGTCCGAAAAAGCCCATACCATTATCAACGATATCATGGGGTCTATCAATCAGCTGGCGATGCTGATTCATAAGTGGCCAAAATAGATAGTATGAAACAGCTTAAAGCACGCGTGCTACAATAATCACGCTAACAAAATGCTGTGATCAAGTTTCTTCGCGCCCTCAAAGAAAAAACGGACTGGCGGACCCTGCTTCTGCATTCTTCGTGGAGTCTGACACTGACAAGCGGCTTCAGCTATTTTTTCGGACTGGTGCGCGACCGGATTTTTGCGCACAGCTTCGGGCTTTCACGCACGCTGGATATTTATAACGCTTCCTTTGTACTGCCGGACTTACTGCAGTCGCTGTTTATCGGCACGGCGCTCTCGGCGGCTTTTGTGCCGATTTTTACAAGACAGTACGACAAAGACAAACAACTGGGCTACCAGTATGCCGATCAGGTGCTGACGCTGGGGGTGTTTCTGATTGCCGGTATCGGAGTCATCTGCGCGCTGATTCTGCCGCAGGTCGCCCACTGGCTGGTGCCAGGTTTTACGGGGGATGACCTGACGCAATACATCAAACTGACGCGCATTATGCTGTTTTCACCGATTCTGTTCGCCATCAGTATGACTTACGGGCGCGTACTGATCAGCGTGCGGGAGTTTTTCTGGTGGGGGCTTTCACCCGCTCTTTATAACATAGGAATTATTCTGGGGGCCATTTTCCTGTACCCGATATTCGGGATGCCGGGTATGGTACTGGGAACGCTGTTCGGTGCCCTGCTTCATCTGGTTGTACGCCTGCTGCCTTTAAGGAAGAAGAAATATCAGTTCAGAACCCGTCCTGACTTTCATTTTTCACCTGAAATCAAAGAAACAATTAAGCTGGCTCTGCCCAAAATGCTGCAGTATGGCATGTGGCACTTTATGCTGGTGAGTTTTACCAGCATTACCTCGGCCCTGCCGGAAGGAAGCGTGGCCGCTTACAATTACGCGCGCAATTTCCAGAGCCTGCCGGTGAGCCTGCTGGGGATCGCGATTGCCATGGCGGTGTACCCGACTTTGTCACACGACGCCGGTAAGGGGAATTACAAAAAATTCAAAGCTGATTTTAGGCGGGAGCGTTTTCGCTGTATTTTTTATACGGTGTTAGCGGCCATCGGTCTGGCGGCTTTAAGTAAGCCGATCATCGGCCTGCTTCTGGGCGGCGGGGAATTCGGCGCCTCGGATATTAAATTATTGTCCGGTGTGCTGGCGGTTTACTGTATTTCGGTTCCGCTCGAAAGCCTTCTGCACATGTATCACCGCGCTTACTATTCGCTTTTAAACACGCTGATCCCCTCGCTGATGCATGCTTTCACTATTCTTCTAATTATTCTGATGGCTACGTATCTTTCAAAAACCATCGGCGTATACGCGATTCCGGCGGCTTTTTCGGCCGGCTTAGCACTTCATATTACCGTACTGGCGACGGTGTTTCCGATCTTGATGAAAAAACGGGAGTCCTCTATAGCACCCTGAGACCATTAGCAATTTTGCACCATACAGGTAGTGATGAGTATACATTGTAAGGTGCATTTATGTGTAAGATTTGCTAATACCCGGAAGGCGCATTCCGGACGCTCCGTATAATCCATTTATACGGAATATCTGATACCACGAACTATTCCAGAATAATCACCTTCTCAGGCGCCGTCTGAATACTTGTTTCGTGGTAATCGTGCAGGGCGTTTAACAGTGTCTGGTAGGGGTAAATGAAGTTCAGGCCGCGCTTGGTGCCCACATCGTTGGTAATGAAGTTCTTTTGGTCGTAGCCCTTGATGACCATGTTATGGTAATAGGGGCCTTCACCTGAGTAAAAGGGGTTGCCCAGCATGCGGCCGGCAAAGGGGGCGACGATGATATGGCCCGCGGCCAATTCCGCTTTAAGATTTTCGACGGTCGGATTTTTAAGAATACGGTAATCTGTGAAGCCGAAATAACCTTCCAGCATTTCAGCAGTCTGGTCTACGGTGGAATGAAGATAGTCGCCAAAATGCTCTTTCTGCCAATCCACCAGACCGAAGATATCGTTTTTGAACTGCTCTTTGGTAAGCGGTTCTTCCGCAAAATAGTGGTAGGCCAGCGTCAGGCTGGCTTCTTCACAGGCTTCCTGCCAGGGCAGGCCCCAGTCGGCGTCGGGTGCCTGCGGAAAGAAAGGGACGTCGAGGTTGATGGAGTCGGGCAAGGGGGCGAGTGCCGATTCGGCATCTCTTTCCGATTCCGATTCCGTGACGGCCACGCGTTCCTCAAAAGCCGGCTTCGAAACAGGCACATCAGATTTAAACTGACTCTCATCAGGGGTACAGGCGGTCAGCAGGAAAGGGACGAAAAAAATGAAGATTTTCTTTAATTCGTAATTCGTAATTAACAATTCGTAATTAAATTATCGTCGGTTCCCCATGACCCGAAGGAGCATCAGGAAGAGGTTGATAAAATCGAGGTAGAGTGAGAGAGCGCCCGTGATAGCCAAAGATTCAGGCCCACCGGACAGTGCATAATATTTAAGTTTTTGGTGGTCGTAAGCGGCCAGGCCGGCAAACACTACGATTCCGCCGTAGGTCACCATCCATTCCACCAATGGGCTGTGCAGCCAGAAGTTGAGCAGGGAGCCGATGATGATGCCGATGAGCGACATAAACAGAAAACTGCCCATGCCGGAAAGGTCGCGGGAGGTTGTGTAGCCGTATAAACTCGTCGCACCGTACATTAGGGTGGTTACCAGAAAAACTTTGAAGATCGAAGCCGTGGTGTAAACGAGGAAGATTGTGGAAAAGGTCAGGCCGGTAAGGGCCGCGTAAGCCAGAAAGGTAATGATAGCCGTACTATAACTCATCCTGCGAGCCCAGCCAGCGAGAGCAATCACCAAACCGAATTGCGCAATGATCAGTAAGATCGTCAGTCCGGAATGGGTCATCAAATAACCGATAAGCACTTCGGAACTGGCTACTTGCCAGGCCACAAAAGTGGTGATGCCGAGGGCCACCGTCATCCATTTGTAGACCGAGGCAAAGTAGTGGCTGATGGCGACTTCCGGGGAAAGAGCGTGAGCTTTTACTTGTGGTTCCATGATTATTTTGATTAAGTGTGGACTTTATTATAGCGAAAAATATTCTTTCAGGATATATGCGGAAGTATTTGACTTTTTTCCTTTGCCCCTTAAAATAGTTCTGCCGTTGTAATAAGCGGGGGGCCCGCAAAATTCAATCGCAGGACCCGCCTATGGCGGGGACGAGAAGGATTTTGTGGGGAGAGGAGGAGTTTGCGGAAACTGAAGTTTTAATGGGACATTGAAACGGAAGTTGTAGCAAAACGACGACGAGGGGCCATCGTCTAGGGGTTAGGACATCGGATTTTCATTCCGACAACAGGGGTTCGATTCCCCTTGGCCCTACCACCCGCTAAGTGTTACTATGTGGGTGCCTTTTTTAATTATCCGATTCTATGAGTGCCTTCCGGCTTGAAGTCAGAAACACCATCAAAGACAGTCGGGCCGCGACCCGGTTAAGCCGGCTAAAGGCGGACGGGTACAAGGTGAAAGCGGTGGTCACGGCTGATATCTACACAGTTAACAAGGCATTCAAAGCGGAGGAAAAAGAGAGAATCGGCAAGATGCTGACCAACCCGATTTTTGAAAGCTATGCGGTGGACAAGCTGACGCCGCCGAAGGATTTTGATTACGCGATTGAAACGGGTTATCTGCCGGGGGTGACGGATAATGTTGGCCATACCGCCCGCGAGAGCATTGAAGACCTTCTGGATGTGGAATTTAAGGTGCCGGAAGAGAATGTGCACAGCTCGCATATTACCTACCTGAAAGGCGACCTTAGCCGGGAACAGGTTTACCGTATCGCGGAATCTTTTGTGAATCCGCTGATCCAGCGTATCAACATCAAATCAAAAGAAGAATTTGAAAAGGACGGCGGCATGGATTTAGTGATTCCGAAAGTGACGATTAAGGAAAAACCCCAAGCCGATGAAGTGAACCTGGAAATCAGTGACGGGGAACTGGAGAAGCTGGGGAAGCTGGGTATCTTGGATAAAGACGGCTCACGCCGGGGGCCATTGGCTTTAAGGCTGAGTTACCTGCATGTGATCCGCGACTACTTCCGCCGTGAAGGCCGCAAGCCCAAAGACGTGGAGATCGAATCCATCGCCCAGACCTGGTCGGAGCACTGCAAGCACACGATTTTCCGCGATCCCATCGACGAAATAGAAGACGGGATTTATAAGCACTACATCAAGGCCGCCACCAATAAGATCAGAAAAGACAAGGGCGACAAAGATTTCTGCGTGTCGGTTTTCACCGATAATTCGGGCGGTATCGAGTTTGATAAAGATTTTATTATTACCGACAAGGCTGAAACGCATAACAGTCCGTCGGCGCTCGACCCTTTTGGCGGCGCGATTACCGGTATTGTGGGCGTGAACCGCGACACACTTGGCTTTGGCATAGGCGCGAAACCGATTATTAACCGTTATGGTTACTGCTTCGGCAATCCGCAGGACGAGACCCCGCTTTACCGTCAGAAAGGCATGAAGAATCCGACCCTGCTCCCAAGACAGATCATGGACGGAGTGGTGGCGGGGGTGAATGCCGGCGGAAACCAGTCGGGAATTCCGGCCCCTCAGGGCTGGGCTTATTTTGAGGACCGTTACCGCGGAAAACCGCTGGTTTTTGTGGGGACGATCGGGCTTCTGCCGAAAGAAATCAACGGCAAACCCAGCTGGAAAAAGGCGGCCAGGGCGGGCGACAAAATCGTGAATATCGGCGGCTATGTGGGACTCGATGGTGTGCATGGCGCGACTTTTTCATCCGAAGCGCTGAATACAGGAAGCCCGGTGACGGCCGTGCAGATAGGCGACCCGATCACCCAGAAAAAACTCAGCGACGCGATTGTGAAAGAAGCCCGTGACCTTGGACTTTACAACAGTATTACCGACAACGGAGCCGGAGGAATTTCGTGTTCGGTGGCCGAAATGGCCCGTGAGTGCGGCGGCTGCGAAGTGGAACTGGAAAAAGTGAAAACCAAGTACGCGAATCTGTCGCCCTGGGAAATATGGATCTCCGAGTCACAGGAGCGTATGACGCTTTCGGTTCCTGAATCCAAGCTGGATCAGTTTATGGATTTGATGGAGCGCCGAGGAGTGGAGGCTTACGTCATCGGCACCTTTACCGATAGCGGCCGATGCAAGGTTACGTATCACGGCGAAATGGTGATGGATTTAGAAATGAATTTTTTACATGAAGGCCTGCCCACGGAACAGCAGCGCAGTACTTACACCAAACCAAAAAACGAAGAACCGCATTTTGCCTGCCCCGAAAATCTGAATGACGTGATGCAGAAGATGCTGGCGAGGAACAACCTGTGCAGTTACGAATATATTTCCATCCAGTACGACCATGAGGTGCAGGCCGGTTCCTGCATTAAACCGCTTCACGGAAAAGGACGTGTGAACGGGCCTGCCACGGTCACAGCTCCCCTTCTGGGCCAGCGGCGCGGCATTGTGGCCTCGCAGGGCATAAACCCCAGATACAGTGATATCGACACTTACCATATGGCGGCCTGCGCGATCGATACGGCTATCCGCAACGCGGTGTCGGTGGGCGGAAATGTGGACCACATGGCCATGATGGACAACTTTTGCTGGTGTTCCAGCAACGAAGCCGAAAGACTTGGCCAGCTGAAAGAAGCCGCTCGCGCCTGCTACGAAGTAACAATCGCCATGGGCACGCCGTTTATTTCCGGCAAGGATTCCATGTTCAATGATTTCAGCGGATTTGATGAGAAGGGCGATCCCATTAAAATTTCCGTGCCGCCGACCTTGCTGGTTTCGTCCATAAGCGTGGTACCCGACGTGAACCACTGCCAGACCATGGACCTAAAAGTGCATGGTGATCTGATTTACGTGATCGGCGAAACCAAGGATGAACTGGGGGGCAGTGAGTATTTTTATATGCACGAGGCTATCGGCAATAGCGTACCGACGGTGGATACGGTGATGGCGCTGGACCGCTATCGCCGATTTTATCAGGCGGCCCAACTAGACTTGATGTCCGCGACCGCCAGCGTGAGCCTGGGCGGGCTGGGAATCACTTTGGTCAAAATGGCCATCGGCGGAAAGCTGGGCATGGAAATGGATTTGCGGGATGTGCCGTCGGACGGTGTGAAGCGCGATGACTTTTTGCTTTTCTCGGAATCCCAAAGCCGGTTTGTGGTGACGGTCGACCCGAAAAAACAGGCTGAGTTTGAAAAAATGATGCCCGACGCGAAGCTGGTCGGTAATGTACGCGCGGACCAGAGGGTCCTGATGACTGGTTTGTCTGGTGAATTTGTTCTGGATATTACCACCGATAAACTGGAAAAAGCTTACAAGGAAACTTTTAAAGATTATTAAACTTATGGCTAAGCCCAACGCGCTCATCTTAGGCGGCTACGGAATCAACTGCGAAGAAGAAACGGCTTACGCATTTGAAAAGTTCGGTGCCAAATCCGATATTGTTCATATTAACGACCTTATCGACGGCCTGAAAAAATTTGAGGATTACCAGATTCTGGCCATTCCCGGCGGATTTTCGTACGGTGATGATACCGGTGCCGGAAAGGCCTTTGCCAACCGTGTCGCCAATAATCTGCTGGAAGAAATTCTGAAATTCGTGCAACAAGATAAACTGGCCATTGGAATCTGCAACGGCTTTCAGGTTGTGACAGCCCTGGGCCTTGCGCCCGCGCTGGATGAAAAGTACGGCGAACGGCAAAGCGGCCTGATGGCCAACGAAAACAACCGTTACACCTGCCGCTGGGTGCATATGAAAACGGAATCAAAAAAATGTGTGTGGACGAAGGGGGTTAAAAAACTTTTTGTGCCGATTGCTCACGGCGAGGGCAATTTTTATATGCCAGAAAAAGAACTCAAACAATTACAAAAGCAGGATCAGGTGGTCTTCCGGTACATTCGGGAAGATGGTGCGCCAGCCAATGGCGAATATCCCTACAACCCCAATGGTGCCATTCTGGATATCGCGGGAATCTGCGATGGGTCTGGCCGGGTACTAGGGCTGATGCCCCACCCTGAAAGGCACCTGTTCTTTCATAACCGCCCCGATTTCACTCTGCAAAAGGAAAAATACCTACGGGAAAATAAGCCGCTTCCCGAAGAAGGTGAAGGGGGACAGATTTTTAAGAACGCGGTGGAATATTTTGCTTAGTAGCCGGCTGCTTTTCGCTGGTCTTCTGAAGGAGCTCTGATGATTGTAATATTTCCTTTTTTTCCATTACTCACCGCCTGAAGCCCACGGGTTTCCAGCGCATCAGTGAGCGCTTTGCGCACTTTATTGGCATATTCAACAGGAACGCGAATTTCATTAACCGCCCTGTCACCGGTCAGTAGCTGTACCTGTCCATCTGTGTTGGCAATCGGCACACCTAAAACTGCCAGCTCCCCTTTAATATCAGCTTCGATTTTGGATCTCAACTGAGTATCCAGATCCACGCCAAAAACAATTCCTACCATATCATCTCTTTCTTTTGATTTATTTGCACCTGAGTACTTTGCTGCCATATGGTTTAGCATTTAATTTGCGTTATAATAATACCATGTTCTTATTAAGCTGTAAAGTACAAAGCTCCGCGACAATCCTACCTCAAAAATATAACATTGATGGAACAATGCTCCATCAATGCTGGATCAATGTTGCCAAAAAGAAGTATACACGGGTAATAAGCAAAATTGTTTGATGGCTTTGGCCAAAGTTCGCTATACTGGCTTTACTAACCTAAAAATCCTCATCATGATCAAACGAGCGCTTATTTCTGTTTCAGACAAGGCCGGCATTGCTGATTTCGCAAAAAAACTGGCGGCCAAAGGTGTTGAGATTCTGTCGACCGGCGGCACGGCAAAACTGCTTCGCGAAAACGGCATTGAAGTGAAAGATGTAAGCGAGTATACAGGCTTCCCTGAGATGATGGACGGGCGTGTAAAAACCCTGCACCCAAAAATTCACGGCGGTCTTCTGGCACTTCGCGGAAATAAGGAACATATGAAGGCCGCCAAAGAAAACGGTATTGAAATGATCGATCTGGTGGTGGTGAATCTTTACCCCTTTGGAGAAACGATAAAAAAAGAAGGGGTGACGGAAGCCGAGGCCATTGAACAGATCGACATCGGCGGACCCAGTATGCTCAGGAGCGCGGCCAAAAACTTTCAGTCGGTGACGGTGGTGACGGACCCGGCTGATTATGAGCTGGTGAGCGCGGAAATTGAGAATAATAGTGATACTACCCCTGAAACCCGAAGACTTCTGGCCGAAAAAGTCTTTGAACTCACCGCCCGATACGATGCCATGATCGCCGGTTATCTTTCCGGCGGAAAAGTGGATGGTTTTCTGGTGAAGAAGGTGCAGGATTTACGTTACGGCGAAAACCCTCATCAGAAAGCCGCTTTTTACGCCGATATTCCTGGCCACCGGGAAGCCAGTCTGGTAAATACGGAGCAGCTTCAGGGTAAAGAGCTTTCTTACAATAATATTATGGATGCCGATGGCGCGCTTAGCCTGGTGCGGGAATTTTCGGAGCCGACAGTCGCTTTTATCAAACATGCCAACCCCTGCGGTATCGCCTCGGCTAAAACGATTGATGAGGCCTATAAACTCGCTTACGAAACCGATCCCAAGTCGGCGTTCGGCGGTATCATCGCCCTCAATCGGCCGGTTACTAAAGTAATCGCGGAGGAAATTGTCAGCAAGTTTTTCGAAGTGGTGCTGGCACCCGGTTATGAAGACGGCGTGATGGCAATTTTTGAAAAGAAGCCGAATCTGAGAATCCTGAAACTGCCGGAAGTCAAACCGGAACCGCCTGCCAGGACTTACCGCAAGGTGTCGGGCGGTCTGCTGATTCAGGATCTGGATACAGCACGCGTGACGGAGGCGGATCTGAAAGTGGTGACCAAACGAAAACCCACCGCCGACGAGATGCGCGACCTGCTTTTTGCCTGGCACACCGTGAAACACGTAAAGAGCAATGCCATCGTCTTAGCCAAAAACGGCGCGACAGTGGGCATTGGTGCCGGGCAGATGAGCCGGGTGGATGCCGTGGAACTTTCCATCAAAAAAGCCGAAGGCCGCGAAACGGGAAGTGTGCTGGCAAGCGACGCTTTCTTCCCCTTCCCCGACAGCGTGGAAACCGCCGCCCAACATAAAATTACCGCCATCATTCAGCCGGGCGGCTCGATTAAAGACGCAGATGTGATTGCGGCCGCAGACAAAGCCGGCATTGCCATGGTGTTTACGGGCAAGCGGGCATTTTTGCATTAACGAAATAACGACATAACGACATAACAATTATTTCGTTACTTCATTATTTCGTTGTATAATTGAGCCATGAGTGATCTAAAAAATAAGGTAAAATCAGCCTTAAAGCCCCTCCCTCCTTTCAAAAAGGTAGTCGTGGGTCTTTCGGGAGGCATGGACAGCGTGGTGCTGACTCACGTACTTAAAAGCCTGGGTTATGAAGTGATTGTGGCCCATTTAAATCACCAACTGCGCGGCACCGAAGCCGATCGCGATGAGGCTTTTGTGGTGGAGCTGGCCAAAAAGTGGAACCTGCCTTACGTGTGTAAAAAGGCAGTCATTCCCGAGGACAAGAATATTGAAAACAGCGCCCGCCATCTGCGTTACAGTTTTCTTGAAGCCGAGCGGGAGGCCTATAAGGCGGATCTGATTGCCGTCGGCCACCAGTTTGATGATCAGATCGAAACCATTATCATGCACCAAAAACGCGGTTCCGGTCTGCGCGGAAGGCGCGGTATGAGGACTTTGAAAAGTAAAATCCTCCGGCCTCTCATCGACCTTCCCCGTCGGGAGATCGCGGCTTACGCGACCGAACATCAACTGGAGTACGTCATCGATTCCAGCAATCTTGATACTAGTTTTGAGCGGAACCGCCTGCGTGAGGAACTGATTCCTGAACTTCGGAAGATTCCCGGTTTTGAAGAAAGGATGCGGGAAATCTCACGTGAAGCGGCCATAAAACTGGACTGCATGGAGGCGGAAAAGAAATTTTGGGAAGAAAAATACATCGCTGGAAAACGTCTGAACCGCGTGGCCTTTAATGAGCTCGATACGGATATGAAAGTGGAGATACTACTGGGTATTCTGGGGCAGGAGGACGTTTACAGAAACACCCTTAATCGCCTGATAAGCTTTATATCAAGCGGCAAAACCGGTAAAGAAATCAAGGTTAAGGCCCTGACTTTTGTGGTTGAATATGACACGATCCGATGGCATCGGAATTCGCCGACCAGATTCGCTAAAAAGACGATCGAAAACGAAACAAAGTGGGGCGGATACATAATTAAGGTCAGCGATATAAAACCGCTTTACGTGCGCTCCTGGAAAACCGGAGACCGTTTTCAGCCAAGCGGCATGAAAGGAACCAAAAAGTTACAGGATTTTTTTACGGATGAGAAAATTCCCAAGTATGACCGCAAGCGGATTCCTATTATTGTGGATGAACAGGATGCTATCATCTGTATCGGTAATCTGCGCTTCAGTGAAAAGCACAAACACCTTTCTGACAAAATTAAAATCAAAAAGAAATGATCAGACGACTTTTTCCTGTAATCATTGCCGCCGTGATTCTGGCGCCCTCGCTTGCTTTTTCTGCCTACGAGCAAGCCCTGCGGGTCACCGCCACAGATGTAGTGGACTACATGAATAACTTTGTTCTGGTCGATAAGCATGGTGAGAAGTGGCTGCTCCACCACAAGACCGGATGCGGAAGTGTGAAGGAAGGTGACGAACTGACCCTCGTCATTCGCGGTGAGCTTGATGGCAACCGGGATGAAATGTGGAAGGGTACTTACAATAGTTGTGTGATTGATCAGGCTGAGTTTATTACCGGAACCATGACGGTGACGACCGTTACTCCGGCAGACACTTACACCTCTGTGAGTGATAATGGCAAACCTTATCGCATTTATTACAGCGAACGCTGTAAGGCGATGACGGGAATGAACCATAAAGACGTGTATGTGCGAAAGTTTGGCGGAAAACAGCTGAAGGCCGGCGACAAGTTCTTTTTGCCGGGTGCCGGCGAGATGTGCGCTATAACTTATGTTATGCCGCAAGGTGAAGCTCTGCCTGAGCCGGAGCCGGTCATCGGAGATGTCAAACGACCTACCACTCCGACTCATGTGCGGGCTGTACCCACGACCAGTGCTGTATACCTGTACTGGAACAAGGCCAAAGACAATGAAAATATCGCGTACTACGTAATCAGTGCCTCGTTATATCACCGTGATGATCCGGTGGCCCGCGATCCGTCCGTCAAACCACAAGAAATGCAGAATACTATTAAAACCGAGACCAATAAAAACAGCTTTCGGCTGGATAACCTGGATTCCGATGAGCTTTATTTTTTCCGCGTGATAGCGGTAGATACTTCGGGCAACGAGAGTTCCTACTGGAGCGAAGAGGCCACTGCCTTTACCAAAAGCTCCATCGCTCAGCTGAGTCTTGCAAATGCCAAACTCAGACTTTTCAGGGTTCAGGAAACCGCCGATTCATTTTTGTTCCGATGGACTAATTTGTCCGACAGCAAGTACAGTGTGATATTAGAGGTGAATGACGAAAGGGTTTTCATCAGCAATGACTGGAAGCAGACCTATTTCCGCGTTCTAAAAAAGCCTGAACGGAAGGGGGAGAAACTGGAGCTGATCGTCCGCAGTCTGAATTACCGCGGTTTCAGTCAGGAAGCCACTTCAACGTTCAGTTTTTAGTGTTAATAAAATTCCTGCTCCAAAACCTCGTACCATTTTCCTTCCGGAGTTAAAAGGAACTTAGTTTCATGAATGCAGTTTTTCCCTGCCAGAGGCTGCCCCTTGGGTCTTATTCTCGGATTTTCTTCCGCCAACGCCGGATCCTGTTTGATAAACACAAATTGCGTAAGGCCGCTGCCTGTTTTGTTGGCGTAATCGTAATACTCGCATTTGTCCCTTTTTATATCATCCCGGAAAATGGCCAGCAGTCTGTCTTCTAAACGCTTTTCATATTTTCCCTCAATATCACTCACAATCGGTTCCATAAAAGCTTTGTTGATCGCTTCTTCATACATCGCGTATCCGTTCTGAGCCGAAGACATAATGCCAGTAAAAGCGAACAAAGACAGAATAATAAAAATGAAAAGATGGATTCTTTTGGCAATGACGACTTCTTGCATGCTTTTACTGCCTATGTAGTAAATGCTCAGCATGGTGGTAAGCAATATCAGTGCCAGAAATCTAAGTACGCCCATTCCGGCCACTAAAAGATCGGCGAGAGAGGTAAAAATAAAAAGCAAAACAGTGATAAGCGCAATCACACCAAAAGCGGCTATGCGCATCATGTTGCGATAATGAACGACGGCCCGAAGCAGCCTGTCAACCACAAACTTCCAGTACCTGCGAATCAGGTTATTCAGCGTGAACAGAATAATCGTTTCAACAAAATAAAACGCCAGAAACGCTACAATAAGAAAAACAAGAAGGGGAAGAGTCTGTTCAATGGTAATCATGATATTGGGGTTTTTTGTTTATTTTTCGGAAATAACGTGGGCGCCATTTTCGTCGATAACAACTCTTTTTTCAGTCAGAGATTTCCACAGATTTTCCCTGGCGGATTCATCGGCAACTTCACGGACTTCTTCCGGAGTCACGACTCCGTCCTGATTGATATCGCTGCTGAGGTCATTGTGCGCGCCGCCAACAAGTAAAGGGCTGGCGGCATAATTTTCTTGGCGGCCAAATAAGCCCTTATGAATAACCGACTTGCTGGCCACTAAATATTCGCTGCCATCCTGACCCACTACCCTGCTTATGCCGTAATCTTGCCCCTCTGTTTTGAAAGTCTCTCCGTCTTCACTGACCTGAACATGTTCGGGAACATAATTTTCTACCATTAGGATGTCTGACTGACCAGGCGAACGGACTATTTCCTGAGCTGTTTTGACAGCATTCTTGTCTCCTCTTATTCCAAATAATTTATATGCGGCCTTTGACTGCGCTGACTGCAGTGAAATCGGCGGACGTTCTTTTTCCGCTTCCGCGATGGCTACTCTTACCTGATCCCGTTGCTGGTCAATTATGACATTCTTTATGTCTGGCCCAACCGTGGCTACCGCTAAAGTAGCCCCAAAAACAAGCACTCTGCCAACACGATGACGAGAGCTTTTCGCCACATAGGGCTGAATTGCTTCTGAATCAAGTACAATAGGCTTGCCTGAATCCGAGTCAGGAGGCTGAGGTACCCTGATTTTTAATTCCTGTGGTGTTCTGTCAGGAGTCTTCATATTTGATAGAGTTCTCTCCATCTACAATGTAGCATTTTAATGCGAAATGTTCAAGTGTTAACAAATAATTTTTTTGTTGTGTCAATGAATTTTGGATATGAGGCAGAGGCCGTTCACCTTGGCAGGGAACGGCCTCTTTTTCGCCAACGATTTTGGCTACTCCTCTTTTTTTGGGTAAAGGAAGACACTGACTGGTTCTCCGCCAGACTGGTTACCCGGCATCACCGGATAGAGTCCGACTTTCTGGCCCGTCCTTAGCCAAACGTCGAATGGCTTCGTGTGGCACTTGGCTGGCCCATCGCAAAAAGAGCGAAGCTCCACAGCGCCCGTCCATTCCACGTGACAAACCTGGTCGAACTGCGCCTCGTAGACGCTGTGCCTGACCTGACATGTACTGCCGCCAATGAACTGCTCGTTTCCGGGGGCGTCGAGCAGGTTCTCTCCGACTTGGAGGGCTTTCTGCACTCCGTCGTCGAAGGTGATGGCCTGGCTGGTCTCTCCGAAATCCAGGTTGTAGGTGCCGAGCTTGGCCTTTGGCTCGACGGTGATCGTGATCGGCTCGCCAACTTGCTTGCCGTTCTCATCGAGCGGACTGAACGTGATCATCATCGCCACCCCTTGCGGAGGATATACGGTGACGATCGTCTTGTCGCCCTCTTTGGCAACCTCGTATGGATAAGCTTCCAGAGCGAGGTAATCCACCTGCACATCCGGCACCCACGGAAAGCGGAAGCTGATGTGGGCTGGGTTGTCCGGCATGACGGGCGATAGGACTCCTCCGCTGCCACCCTCGGCCGGGGCCGCGTGGGCGACATTACCCTCGCTTCCGCCCGGGCCTCCGAGTAGCATGGTTTTGCGCTCCGACTGTCCGGAGCAGGAGATGATGATGGCCATTGCAACCGCGCCGCGGCCAATTGCGACTTGTTTGGCCCTCTCCATTGTTTCAAAATCCTCTCTCTCCCTAAAAAAGGAGGTAAATCGTTGACGTTAATGAGCATGAATGCAGCGGAAAAAGCGCTTCCGCGCATCCAGGCAATCATGCAAAAAATATAACAGCTTTCGCTTAGTGTGTCAAAGCACAATGGCGAAAAGTGTCAAGAAGCGTTTCCTCTGCGCCTGCCCGGCTCAATACTCATTCAAACTGCCTCGCGATCTCCAGAAAATCCTCATCATCCATCAGGCTCGCGAAAGACGGATCAGCCAGCGGACTATCCAATACATGGCCATTATTCTGGTTAACTTTGTACTTCAGAGCCACTCTCAGGTTGGCCAGGGCCTTGTCCTTATTGCCGGTTTCGGCATAGACGCACGCAAGATTGTAATAAAACCATCCGAATTCCGGATCGCCTGCAATACCATACTCAAATATTTTAGTCGCGTTTTCGTAGTCCTTTGTAATAGCGTACGACACGCCAAGCCCGTTGACCATATCGAGCCACGTCAGCTTATCCAGCTCGTTACTTTTGAGATTTTTCTCATAAGCTTTGCGGTAATACTTCTTGGCATTTTTGTAATCTTCCCTTTCGTAGTAATAAAGCCCAAGTAAATTTTCGAGCTCCGCACTTCTGTTTTCTATCGTCAGTAACTTGTTAACCATAAACTCCACGTATTCTTCGGGCGGCCCGTCTATAAGCTTTACCGACTTTAAGATATCAATGAAGTAACCGCGGTCACCCCGCATGTAGCCAAGCTTGCTGATAAGAATACTTACCCATTTGTCATCCTGCACCATACAGCCGAAATAGTTTTTCAGCATCTTGCCCGTGTTTTCAAAATTCCGGATTTCATGTTCAGTAATAGTAATATCCTTATACTGCCAATCGCGGATATTGACCTCCCGATAGTTTTTATCCATGAACATCTGCATTTTGTAGAAGTTCCGGCATCCAATCGCGCCTTCACCGCGCTTTTTCGGTCCGATGTGAACGCTCATAAAGAGGTTTTCATCCGGCTTACCTGCTTCAAAATAGACATCTTCACCGTCTTCCGTGTATTCCAGTCCGGGGCTTATAAAATCCGGCAACTCCATCTTCAGGTGCCATGTCGGATATTTGGGGAGAAATAATTGAACCAGGCCGTCAGGCGTTTCCTCCGCGGCCAAAACCGCAGGCGCCAGAAATAAGCTCATAAAGAGCGTCAGTAGTAGAACTTTTAACTTCATATCGATTAAAGTTAGGAATAAAACGGGAGGAGTTTTAATAAATTAAAGCTTGTTTCACTTTAAACACCTGCTGCGGCATGCAGACCGATAAGAAAATCGATGAAGGTGACGAATTGCAAAACCAGTAATAAAAATGTTAGTGCATGCAAAAAAATCAGACTTTTATTCCGAATCAAATTTCTTAAAAGTAAGACTGATAGTAACAAGTAAACAAATGAATATATAATTAAACTGATGATAAAATTCTGGAGTACATCAAATAGCAAAAAAGGCACCAGCCATATGACCACAAAAACAGACTGAAAGGCTGGAAAAAGTTTAAATATTATGTATGAAACATTAACAATAATCAGGAATACAAGCAGAATCCATTCATATGTTGTAGCGCGGCTTATAGATTTTTTCATAAATTTATGTTGCTAGTTACCATATAATAATTCGAGTATAATTAGCGGAACCCCATTTCTTCTTTCCTGCGAGGACGTCATGTCATTAGGTGTATTACCCCACATTACCCATGGCAAAATATCAAAGTTATAGTGTGCTTCCGTGCCTGGTGTCCCAAAATCAAAAGTACCTTGGTTTTCTGCAGACGTTACTAAATTGCCTTTTGTGTCATAGATGGCCTGCTTACCTTCATTGATACCCATCCCCCTAATATCAATATTATTTTTGGCACCAGCAAGATTATGGGTTGTACTTTCTCCGGCTCTGAACCAACCTGGTTTACCGGTTTCCGATGCTATGGCGTAGTTCTGCATGACCATTTCTTCATATGTTAGTGGCAATTTACCATCCTGAAACGAATTCCTTCCGAAATGAGTAATACGCTGCTCTTCAGTGTTAAGACCGTTCCAGTAGCCAATTGTGATTTCGGATGGGTCGTAGGACCTCTGCCATATACTGCCGTCGGAATTGATGACGCCCATTTTGATGATCTGTCCTATCTGAATTTTATCTGGGTCGGAGACGTTGTTGATTGCGGCTAACTGCTGAGGGGTGAGTCTGGTGCCATATACATTATTATAAGTACCTGTAATCGAAGTCATTGTATCACCTTTTTCGACTTCCCCTGTTTTTACATTAACCATTCCCGTAGGATCCACAAGCATGACTGGGTTGTTCAGTACATAGGTATACTTGTTAAAAGTCTGCGGGTTTTTCAAATCCCCTTCCACAGGATCCACACTTACAAACCTGCCAATTAAAGGATCATAGTATCTGGCTCCATAGTAATAGAGCCCTGTTTCATCGTCCAGTTCTTTGCCTGTGAATTTGTGATCAGTTTGAGGGGCGTTGGGGGCGGATTCCTTTAAACGTTCAGAACCATAAGGCAGGTAGTCTCGTCTTTCAACCACCTCGCCCAGCTCATTTAGCACCACATCCACGGAACCCAGATGATCGGTGAGGAGGTAGTAGGTGGTTTCGTCATTGACCTCGGCGGACAGGCTATCTTCGGCATGGGCGGTTGGAATAAAAGCGGCGGACAGGCGGGTAATCTGATCTTTCAGGAAGGCCGTTGTCTCTTTAATCGGGTGGCTCCGGCCCAAAACGTAAATTTCGATAAACTGGTCATCGGTCTTTTTGCAGTACAGACTGCCGTCTTTTTTGTTTACACAATTCAGGAAGTTCACGTGCAGACGGGCGCCGTTTTTAAGATCGGTATCAGGCTTTAAGAGCAAGCGCTTAGGGTCACCGGTTTCTTTGCCGTCGACAAAAGTATTACTCTTGATGCGGACGTGAGTGAAATCAGTGTCGGAGAAGTTACGGAAGTCCACAACTTTTTGCCGGTTTTCGTAAATGAAGATCTGGTTGGCGTGAAGTTTGAAACTTTTGATCAGGGATTTTCCGTTTTTATCAAGCGCCTCAATCTGATAGGCGTAATGAGCGTCCGCTTTGTCAAACTGATGGACGTAGCGGTTTGTGAAACGGCTGGCGGAAATTTCGTCCAGGAAAATTTTTGTATTTTCAAGCGGGCCGGCATTACTTCCTTTGGAACGATAAATTCTGAAACTCGCTATATTTTGCGGCATGGCATCCCATACAATCAGCGCGGAATTTTGGTTGTAGGTAATGCGGAGGTTAGTAAAGGCGCTTTCAGGGAGTTCACCTGCCGCCAGTGTTTTTTTCTTCTCTTTAACCAGAGAATTCAGCGGATAGTAGGAAATTTTGTTAGCCAGCTCCTCGGCTTCTTTATCCTTCCCTTCACGTATAAGACGCATGAGTGTGAGCTGGGCCTGAGAACCGTAACCGCCACCGCCACCGCCTCCTCCTCCGGTACCCTGAGCTGATACGACAGGAGCCGGTGGAGGCACGGGCGCGGGATCGGGTGTCGGATCAGGATTTGGGTTTGGGTCAGGTGTCGGATCGGGGTCAGGGTTTGGGTTTGGATCCGGGGTTGGGTCGGGGTCGGGAGTTGGAGGCGGCGCGACAAATAATTCCTTTTCGATTTTGGCGATACGCAGGTCACCGGCATAAATGTACTTCACTTCTTTGTCGGGGTGCACCTCGAAATATTTGTCGGGGTAGTAAATGACGCCGTTTGTGACAAGATCGGTTTTGGTCAGACGTTCGTATCCCTCGCCGTAGGTAAAGCTGGCTTTTCCGGCTGACAGGATGAGGCGGTCACGATAGTCATAAGCCATTGAATCGGAGTCGCGAAGGACCATATTTCCGTTGGCATCGTAATCGTAGACATGGCTTCCAGCCTGAGTTACCGCGTGAGGGTGCTGTCCATTGTAAACAAATTGCCCGACATCGGATTTGTAGGTCATATTGCCCAATGAGTCGTACTGGTAGGTCTGGGTGACGTCGGTTTGGTTAGCGGTATTCTGGTAGTCGGCCTGAGTCAGGCGGTAGAGGCTGTCGTACTGATAGCTCACGGTTTTGGCGGTGATGCCGGAATTGGCGTCGACCATATTCATTAAATTGCCGACCGGGTCATAAGTGTATTGGTAATTCTGAAGTCCGTTTGCGGCGGTCTTGGAAGTCAGGCGGTAAAGCTGGTTTTCGTCGTAACTATTCTGCACGACCACGTTATTGCCCAAGGTCATTTGGGTGATCTGGCCCATGGGGGTGTAGTCAAATTGATCCGCGAAAATTTTGTCACTTACTTTTAGTTCTTCCAGCTGATGCGCGGAGTCAAATTTATTAGTAGCCACGGTGCTATCAGGGTAAGTCATCGAAGTGACGGCGCCCATTTGGTCGTAAGTGTAGGCAAAGTCGAAGGTTTTGTCGTTGATTTGCCTGTGGTCATTTGTTACGCGTCCCCACAAGTCGTAAGTGAAGCTGTGTTCGTAATTCGGTTTAACAACTCTGGACAAACGGCCGATGGCATAACTGCCCTGATCGTAAGTAAAAGTCAGGTCGCTTTCGGTCAGAATGCGGTCTAGTTCATCGTAAGTGAGTGATGTAACCTGTCCTTTGGGATCGGTTTTCTGGACAAGGTTACTGTTTTCGTCGTAAACATAATTCCATCCGGTCGGACTGGCAAGCTTAGACTGAAAGGTTCTCCGGCCCAGCGAATCGTAAGCAAAAGTGCGTTCGTTACTTTCGGCGTCACGGATTTTGGTCAGGCGGCCGAGTGAGTCGTGCGTGTAATATGTTTGGTAGGTTTGGCCGGCATTTTTTTCGTCGATCCGAACCAGATTGCCGCGGGCGTCGTTGGCCAGAGTTTTAGGATTGCCGTTGGGGTCGGTGGTGGTCACTTCCCAACCTGAATAGCTATTTGTGGTGGTACCGAGCGGATTAACGCTAGTGAGCAAACGACCGCGGGCGTCGTAAGCAAAACTGTTACCGATTTTGCCCGCGTCTAGTGATTCGAAACTGGCGGAAGAACTGAAGTAGGGCTGGATTTGCTTTTCGACGTTTCCGCGCTCGTCGTAAATGGTTTGGGTTGTAACCCAATTGTCATTTGGCGCTTCCTGCTTACTTTCGATGCTGCGATCGAGAGCATCTATATAGGTATATGCCTCCACCTTTTCGCCATCATCGTTGTAGGCCGTGGCGTGAACGGAACGAGGGTTGGAATTATCATCATAAGTGGTGGTGCTGATGAGTTGGCCGTCTTTTTCGACGCTAATTGGGCGGCCAAGTCCGTCATAAGTGGTGTCGGTGACGGAACCATTGGGGTCGGCGGTATGTGTGATTTGGCCGGTATTCGAATCGTATATATAATTCGAATATTGACCCTTGGCATTAGTGATGGTGTCAGGATATAAATTATCGGAATCGTAGGTGGTCGACGTGCTGAAGCCGCGGGGATTGGTCGAAATGATTGGCAGACCGTATTCGTTATACTGCATTTCGGATCGGAGCCAGCTATTTGGCGAGTCCAGCCAGACTTCCTGCGCGGTGACATTGCCTTTATCAACCTGACCAAGTGTCAGGCCGTCGTAATAAGTGCGCGAGTCACTCACCTGTGTTCCGTTTTGATCATGCACTTTTTGTTCGTAAGGAAAGGCTGACTGTGAGACATAGCTCATCAAGGTTTTTAGAAGGTCGGTGCCCGTGTCGGAAAAACTGCCATCCTGACCGCCGGCCATGACCTCGCCATAATCGACGACCTGAATGACGTTGCCGACGTCATCGTAGCTGTAAGCTTTGGCGGTCGCTTTGGTTACTGCCCCGTCAAAAGTCTGGCTGAGGGTTTGAGATAGGTAAGGGTAAAAGTGATCGGCGCCGAGAGACTTATGTTCGAAACGATTGACGGTGGAAGTGACAAGCTGGCCGTTTTTGTCGTAGGACTCACTGCGGTAGGCGCGGCCTTTTTTGCTGATATGGTCGGAATATTCCCCATTCGCGCTATCATCGACCGAGTATTGGTCCTGGTGGTAGTAAGATTTAGTTTTGTAACCCAGTCCGTCGGTTTTGGTGACTACGCGGAAGCCGGCAAAGGACTTGTCGTAGGAATTTTCAAAATAATAGTGGCCGTCTTCGTAAAAATAGTCGGTCGAACTCACATTGCCCTGTTCGTCATCCACGGTCATGCGGCTAACGGTATCGATGATGATGGGCAGGCTGGGGTTGGCCTGACTGCCATCGGGCTTTAGGTATTGCGCCGAAGTCTTGTATTCCAGATTGATCTCGGCTCCGCCGGAAGTATGAACTGTTTTAAGAAAATAAGGGCGGGAACCGGTGTTTAGGTATACATGTTTGGTGTAAGTGTCGACCCAGTTTGCGCCAATTTGTTCGCTGAATTTAAAGCTCTGCACCACATCAGGGAGCAGGTCGCCGTTAAGATCGAGAATGCGGATGCCGCCCACGTCACTATTCGTCTGACCGGTACCGTTGCCGCGGCCAAAAAGCAGTGGAAAATCACCTACATCATCCAAAAAAGTCTGTCCCGTATTAAGCTTAAGTTTATTGACCACTGTATCCGTGGAATAACCGACTTCAATAAGCGCATGGACACGATCGATCAGGCCGTCGCCATTTAGGTCGGCCGAGCGGAAAAAAATGCCGTCGGGCGGAGTAAATTCGCACTTCTGTCCCGACTGCGGCTTGAGCCAGCCGCCCTTGCCGTCGTTGAGCCAGGCACCACCGTAGCCCTGCACATCTGCCAGTCCGTCGTTGTTGCAATCTTCGATATAGGTGATTCGCTCCTTTTGAATACCCAGATTGTCGTCATATATGATTGGAACCGGACTCTGCCACAGATTTGTTAAAAGACAAGAATCTCCGTTACTGTTTAGGCAGGTATCGTCTTCAACAAAAGTTTCTTCATTACTATCATATCTCGATCGGCTTTGAATAAGGTCGGGCAGGCCGTCGCCGTTCAAATCAGCCACCGAAGCGCCGTTATCCTTTGGACCTCCTGTTCCATTCAAAATAGAGACCTCGATACTATTGCTGGAACCACCGATACCGAAAAGTTCCAGAAAGCTCTTTTTCTGTGGTGGGAAAACATAATAATCAACATAGGAACTGAAGCGATCTTTTTTAATATCTCCATTGAAATCCAGAAATTTTCCGCCCATACTCGGCTCATTGGGCTGTGGTAAATTATAATCGGCTTTATCTGCATATTTCCAACCGCCCTTGCCATCATTCAGGTAAACTTTTTGTGTATTGGCCTGGTAACCACTGGGAAAGTCCACAAGACCATCCCCGCTGGAGTCCACAAAAATCGGGTAAACACTGGTCAGGCCATATGTTTTGTTGTAATAAACGATGTCGATTGGGGGCGGGTACAAGTTAGTTTCCTGCCAGCTTATTACGGAAGGCGTGTAGTCAAAAGTGGTGGGCGGAAGGCTGGTGGGAGTGCCGTTTTCGTCGTAGCCGGTTTCGGTAATACTGCCAAGCGTCTGGCGGACGAGTGGCGCGATTTGGCTATAACCCAAATCATACTTCCGGCGAAGCTCGCCCCCGGAATAAACTTCGATACCTTTGATAAGATAATTGGTTTCGACCAGAAAACCTGTGGCGTAGGAATACTGTTTGTCAGGGCGGATTTGTGAAGTGTTCACCAGAAAGCGGACTTCAAAAATTCCTTCTTCACTGCCATGGCCGGTATAAAAGATTTTGTCGGGATAAATCTGATTCCCTAATTTTTGATAAGTGAATCGGATGAAGTTGTCATTCGGGTCACGGATTTCTTCCAGCATCCATTCTGCCACGCGAGTCGGGTCGGCAGGATCAAAGCTGCGGCCGTCATTGGCACTTCCGAAGATATATTTGTTCCCCTGTTTGTCGGTGACAAGCCAGGAGCCATCGTCGCGGAATTCGTAAACGGCGAAACTGCTTTCAAAACGCTGGGCGTATTGGCCATGCGCGCCATCCGTTAAACTGATTTCGGTTAACTCGCCGGACTCAAAGGGAAGACTGGCCATAAAATCGTTGCGATCATAAAGCTGTTCGACACCATGCTTGTTGAGCCGGCTAATCGAGTACTGCGAAAGCGACCAGCGATACCCCACAATATTATAAAGCGAACTGTCCTGACTATTGTGACTGATAACAATATTGGGCGTCATCCCATTTCGTCCCGGCGGCAGGGCAATTGGGTAATTGTAAGTCGCGGCCCCGGTAAATTCTCCGACTGATATATGACCGCGCTGTTTAACTGACTGAAGTGGGTCCTGCCGGACGCTGTTATCGGAAATATACTGTTCAGCGGCCATAGTCGGCTGAGCAGTCAATAAAAAAACACCTGCCAATAAAATAAGGAGGAGCTTATTAAAGCTTGAAAGTCGTGTGTTCATGTGATACCAATTAATTATATGTCCGGGCGGGAACTTAGATTAATTGGGAGGGCAGATGAACTTTGGGGTAGCGTAGTAAAAATAGGGCGTTATGATTTCAATTTTCTACATAATTCCACCCAATCTTTACTACGAGGATTTTTTAAATTATGTAGAGGATTTACAATTTCTAACGGTGACTTTCCATT